>Ga0160420_100565_pt1 | contig 14629 bp, 14 predicted proteins | sample CelAP2metagpilot_FD_108197 | JGI IMG/M metagenome (GOLD analysis project Ga0160420, IMG submission 108197) | Phycosphere-associated microbial communities from algal ponds in Kailua-Kona, Hawaii, USA - Cellana AP2-5-5 metagenome pilot | ecosystem: Engineered > Artificial ecosystem > Aquaculture >... | reverse complement strand
CTTCGACGATGCGCTCGACTGGAGGGAGGGAGGGAGGGAGGGAGGGAGGGAGAGAGGGAGGGGGGAGGGAGGAATGTATTGCTAGGCGTATGTGGCGTGTCAGCAAGGTGACAAGAGACAACCACCCTCCCTCCCTCCCTCCCTCCCTCCCTCCCTCTTCTTGCCGTACTTGGCTTGAATTCCTCGTGCACGGTTTGGAGGTCGAGGTAGAGAGGGTTTCCGCCTATGTCCAGGGCCATCCCCGCACCCGTCGAGGCCTCGACAAGATAGCAGGGCACCGAGCGCTTGACCTCCTTGATCACCTCGTGCTTCTCCTTCCAGATATCCTTGGGAGGGAGGGAGGGAGGGAGGGAGGGAGGGGGGGAGGGAGGGAGGGAAAGTGTGGGTGACGGTGTCAAAAAAGAGAAAGAGGAGGGACCGAGGGTGAGTGTAATGGGAGACGGAGGGAGAACCGACGGAGCGCACAAGGGGGAGGACGGGAGAGAGGGAGGGAGGGAGGGAGGGAGGGAGGGAGGGAGGGAGGGCTTACCTTGGTATACTCTAGCCCGCCTCCGGTCGTGTCTCGGTCGTTGCTCTTCCCTTTGGTCTTCCCCCTGTGGAATCGCCCGCTGGCTCGGTCCATCTCCTCCACTACCCTATACTCCAGGGCGTGCAGCAACACACATGCCACGCCTATTCGATAGGGAGTGAATGAAATAAAATAAATAAATATAATGTAAAAATATGTATCTAAATAAATTAATATACATACAAAGATATTTGACCATAACTGAGAGAAGAAATATATAAATTAATATATTAATTATAATTAATAAATAAATATAAACGATGAACAAGACCACGTAAACAAAGCAACATGTGTTTACGTGAAGAAATAAATTAAAGCTAATGAATGAATACACTTTCCGTCCGTGCAAGCCGCACCCTCCCTTTTTCCCTTCTTCCTTCTTTCCATCCTTCCTTGATCCTGTCATTTGTAGCCTACCTGCTATAGGGGTCTTGAGTGCACCAGGCTCTTCCTACATGTATGTTGGGATATTGGCGTAAGCCTCGAATTAAGAAGCCTTCATCCCTCCATCCCTCCCCTCTCTCCCTCCCTCTCTCCCTCCCTCTCCCTCCCTTCCTCTTTCTTGCGGATCAGAAAGATGAGGAAAAGGATGGAAAGTCTCCCTCTTTCCCTCCCTTCCTACCTGTGTCGTCGCAGACACCGGCACTGTTTTTGCCGTCGCTGCTTCTCCTGCGGCTCCTGCTCCTGCCTCATGGGGATGGACGGTAGTGATTTCACCCACCACCTTGACGTACTCTCCTTCTTGTACATCGGCTAATCGTTTCTTGGGGACGTTGCGGAGGAGAGCCGTGAGGAAAAAACGCTTTAGGAAGCTGGAGGGAGGGAGCGAGGGAGAAAGGGAGGGCGTGGGCGAGGGAGGAATGTGAAGGACGCTACCACCTTTCCTCATAATCCGCCACGGAGGTCTTTCCTTTCCATCTAGCAACGCGTGTGCCAAACGAAGAACCTCTGTTTGCCTTATCGACATATTTTCCTCTCCAATCCCTTCCTTTCCCCCTCCTCCCCACCTCCCCAAGGACTTACTTGTAGGAATAAAACGACGAGACTCCACAGGAGACAAGTGCTACACAACCAAAAACCCAGGCTTTGGTGCGCAGATCCCTCTCCCGGCTCCAAATCTTCTCCATGAGGCGTTCTCTGAATCCCATGGTGCTTATCGAAAGTCCAAGCAAGACCTAAGAGAGGGAAGGAGGGGGGAGGGAGGCTTGCTTGCGTGAGGTGGCGTGTATGAGAGAAAAATAACACTCGAGAGCACCGCGGCTATGGCTCAGTATGAGGAGAGAAATTAGAGGATTATTATACCTGCGCCCTAAGCAAGCTGTTGTGTAGTTGTGGAGAACACAGGGTCATATATATATATATGTGTCGTCGTCGGGCGAGGGAGGGAGGGGAAGGCTGTACGGTGGATGCTGATGACAATGATGTGCCAGCCACAGGAGCAAAGCAACGAGAACACCAAAAACAGCATTCACGCCACACATGCAAGCAAGAAATTGACAGCCTTCCACTCGTGTAGCTGCCGAGCTTGGTCGAGTGTGCGTCAAGGTGCTCCTTGGGTGGGCCGGCACGAGACCGGGAGAAAAGAACAATAGCTCGAAGCCCGAGAGGAGGGACAAGCGCCAGCAGCAGCAGAACAAAAGCCGAAAGGCAACGAAAGCTATACCGCGAACGATTCGAATGAGGCACCAAGAAACAATCGAAGAAGCAGCAGCAGCTGCAGCAGCCTCTATTTTTCTCCAAAATGTAGCTACATGTGGTTTTTTCATTATACGAATCAATCAAAACCTCCTCTACTCCGAATGCTCCCTCTTACCATCCATCCCTCCATATCTCTTCCTCTTCGTCCATTCTCGTCACTTATTATCACTTGGGCATCAAAAAGAGGGGCACAGAGGAGGAAGTAGCTGTGCGGCTGGTGAGGGCGAGAGACGACAAGGAGCCCAAGGTCTTGCCGGGCTTGATGGCACTGCAGAAAGCGGAGGGGGAGGGAGGAGGGGGGGGGGAAAGGATTTTCAGAGTATTTAAAGAAAGGGATAGAATAAGAGGAACTGTCATACTGTTGGTGAGGGCGAGGGAGACGAGCCCGAAGTCTTGTCGGGCAGAGGACGAAGGACGAGAGGGAAGAAGGGACGGAGGGACGGAGGGACCGAGGGAGGGTACTTACGGGATGGTGATGCCAAAGATCTGGGCCTCACTACGGAGGGCACGGGGTTGACCTGTACGTAGCAGTGCGGTTAAGGACGGAAGATTGATATGAGCATATGTCATGGTATGTCGTGAGAGGAAAGGAGGGGGAGAGAAGAGGGGAGGCAAGATCATGGCATATATTTGATAATGGCAAGCGGAAAGAAGGGAATGGAGGTCATCTCAAAGTTAGCCTGCTCTTGTCCATCAAAGAGTGAAGTACACGCATGTGTCGGGGGTATGAATCTGATGGAGAGAGTTGTCTCTCCTTCCGCTGCTCTCCCCCTCTCCACATCCATCTCCCACCCACCTCCGACCTAACTCAAGTGTACTTCTTCCTGGACTCCCAGTATCCCCATCTACACACAACCACCATAGTTACAAATTCACTTATCTCCAGCTATCCTTGAACATGGTTGTTGCCTTAAACAAACCCATACACATTCATAGAAACACGCAAAAGACGCAAGCAACGCTCATCGTGCCCTCCCTTTTCGCCCCCTCTCTTTTTGTGTGGTTTCCTTACCTTGGCGAGACACTTTTAGCAGATCCGTGGGCTTAAGCTTGTGGCAAATGACGGTGAAGAGCTTCGTCATGCTGCTGTCTCCTGTGGTGGTATTCATGTCGAGCAGATGGAGGAAAGGATGATGAGGAGGGCGGCGGTGCTCGTGCTTTGGCAAAGGAGGAACAGGGTTTGGCACGTTGGTTCCCACGACAACCAAACGAGAGGCCCTTGTTAGATTAAGTAGCGCAGCCACTTATTCAGAAGCACAGGCGCGCCCATGGACACACAACACTGGCAGAGGACCGTAGGTATGACGACGGCATCTTGTTTCAGCCTCTTTGTTTCTCTAGTGGTGGGTGGGTGATTGCCATACCTCACACATGAAATGTCCTCCTATGACTCCCAGCCCTTCCATCCCACAGAGGCTCAGGCTTATCTCCGAGCCAACACACCCAATGGGCCATCCAACTTGCTTGTGTCAATTGTTGTCTTTGCTCTTCCACATGAATGTGCGGCAAGGCCTGCCTGGCGTTCCGCCGCTGTGCGTGGGACCATACCTCCCCAAATCCCCCCCCTATCACTTTCATCGTGCACACATGCCCTAAATTCACGATAATTTACTCCCTTTCCCTCCCCCCTTACCAAGACAGAAGCATGCTTCCACCCGTTGCCATTCGATCGACAGCTTCCTCGCCCATGTCCTCTTTCAATGTCTCTTCCTCCTCCTCCTCCTCCTCCTCCTCTTTGAAGCAGCAGCATTTGCAGCAGCAGCCACAGCGGCAGCAATTCTCCCTCATCACCGCCGCCATAATCTCTAGCCTTGCCCTGAAGAAAAAAGAGCAAAATCAGCGCCGCAAGACAGAAGAGCTTGCGGCTGGAAAGATGGGAGGAGATGAAGAGGGGGGGGAGACGGGAAGAGAAGGGGGCGAATGGCCCGGAGAGGATGAAAATGACAAGGAGAATGGAATGAGGAGGAATCTTAAAAGGGAAAGGGAGAAAGGAGGAATCCAGGAAGAGGAGAAAAAGATACAGGACATCATCCACAGTGCTACGACCCCTCAGGGGGAAAGGGTTCAGGAAATCAAGGTTGAAGAGGAGGCGGAAAAGAACATGGAAAGCCACAATAGTGTGGCGAGCGACGATGACTGGGGCCTGGAGGCCTCCTCCCTCCCTTCCTCTGCCTCCTTCTCTTCCTCCCTGTCCTTCTCCTCCTCGTCACCATTGCTGGCCAAGCATCTCGAATGTGGAGGGGGAAGGATGAGGAAGGGCTGGAAGGAGAGAAGGAGCGCCGTCTTGTCAACGCAGCTTGATGTGATGGAATTGGAAGACCGAAGTGAATCTTTAATTGAATTTTCCGCAACCACTGAGGATATAGCTGCTACTGCTACCGCTACTGCTGCTGTTACTGCGGCTACTGCGCCTGCTACTCCTCCTCCTCCTCCTTATGCTTGTTCACAAGAGGACGAGGAAGAGAACGGGATAAAACCTGTAATGAGGGAGAGGGCGGAGGAAGAGCAAGGGGGGGAGGGGGCGAGGGAGAAAGCCGAGGAGGGAGTGGAAGTAGCGGAAAAGGTTAGCGACGAAAAGAAGGAAGATAACGAGGAGGAGGAGGAGGAAGGGGAAGAGGAGGAGGAGGAGGTGGAGGAGGAGGTGGAGGAGGAGGCAAAGGAGAAAGAGGAGGAGGAGGAAGAGAGAGAGGAGAAGGAGGAGAAGCAGCAGCAGGAGGGGAGGAAGGGGGAGAAGAAGGGGCAGGAAGTCCCTTCCCTTAACTCCTTTCCTCTTGCTCCCGGCTTCCACAAGCGACCACGATTGGACGACAGCAGCAACAGCAGCAGCAGCCGTCGAACCAGTATGTCTCCCTCCGCCTCACGTACCGGCAGCAGCATCTTCCCGTCACTCATTTTCTCCTCCCCCACCTCCTCCTCCTCCTCCTCCTTTTCTTTTCCTTCTTCTCCCTCCTCCTCTCCCTCCTCCTCCCCCTCCTCCGTCATCCCCACCACTCTCAAATCTGCCACCGTCTCCGTCTCCCCCCCTCTTTCCCCCCCTCCCTCCCCCCCTCCCTTCCTCCCCCTCCATCCTCCTCATTTCACCGCTGCCTCCTGGTCCTGCCTATGGAGGCGTGCTTCTGTCACTCCTTTCCTCTCCACAGTAGACGTAATTTCTCTGAGCGGGGTTTCACATGTAGGGAGGGAGGGAGGGAAGGAGGGAGGGAGGGAGAAAGATGTGAAAGGTGGTGCAGCAGATTTGACAACAGAACACTTATCTCACACCTCCCTCCTTCCCCCTTTCCTTCTCTTCCTCCTTCCCTCCCTCCTTCCCTTCTTCCCTCCCTCCCTCCCTCCCTCCTACAGTCCTTTCGCCTATTTCGGCACCAGCTCCATTCCCTCCACCTCCGCAATGGGGTTTCTCCCGCTTTCCTCTCTCTCGTCCAGGGAACCGCTATGCCCTCCCTCCCTCCCTCCCTCCCTCTTTCCCTCGCCCATAACCACCACCACTACGGGAGGGAGCGGAAGCAGCAGCAGCAGCAGGAGAACGACAAACACCGGGCTCTAGCCCTTTTGTCCCTTCCGAAGCATGTCTCTACGCTTACGCTCTCGGTAGGTCGAAGGAGGGAGGGAGGGAAGGAGGGAGGGAGGGAGGGAGGTTGGGCATGTAAATCGTGCATTGAATGCAGTGAGGAGTAGCTTTATGCCCTCTCTCCCTCCCTCCCTCCCTCCTTCCTCCCCTCCCTCCCTAGCACGCGTGGAGCCGACAAGACTTCTACACCCTCAAGGGCCTCTTTTTTCACCTGCCCCTGCCCCGCCTCTCCTCCCTCCGCCTCTCCTCCCTCTCCTTCCCTCCCTCTTTCCTTCCCTCCTTCCCTCCCTCCGCCCTGGCTATCACCAAGAAGGGAGGGCGGGAACGAGGGAGGGAAGGCGGGAGGGTGGTATTTGATTGTGTGGTGTCCTGTGTACAGGAGGGTTTGAGAGAGCTCTATTTTGATCGTTGTCCCGATAGAGACCGGAGGAACGATGACGGCAGTGCAGTGGCGGTGTGCGTGCAGGTGGGGAGGGAGGAAGGGAGGAAGGGAGGAAGCGAGGAAGGGAGGGAGGAGGGAGGGAAGGGGAGAGTGGTGAGGAAAGGTGTACAGGCTATATTTCCGATCGATCACTTCCCTCCCTCGTTCCCTTCCTCCCTCCCCCCCTCCCTCCCTAGAGCTTCGTCTTTTTCCCTGCACTTCAAGTTCTCCGAGTCCACTCCCGTAAGGTCAGGCAATGCTAGCCCTTCCTCCGTCCCTCCCTCCGCCCTCCCTCCCTCGTCTTCCCTCCCTCCTTTCCTCTCTCACCTTTCCTCCCTCCCTCCCTGGATAGATATCCAGAGATACCGTCGAGGCTCTCACCTACGCCTTTGACAAGCTTCCCACCCTTACCGTCCTCGAGGTACGCCCTCCCTCCCTCCCTCCCTCCCTCCCTCCCTCCCCCCTTTCACATACTCCCACCACGGCATTTTTCCCTCCCTCCCTTTCTCCCTCCCTCCCTCCCTCCAGCTCCGTTCAACCGTTCCCTGCGACGACATTCCATCTTATGTCTTTAATCGCTTCCTCCGAGCCCTCTTCGCCTCCCCCTGCTGCTCCTCCCGCATCCGGTCCTCGGCCCCTTCCTCCCTCCCGCCCTCGCCTTCGACAACTTCGTTGACGACCTTAACACTCGTTGGGTTGGGAGTGATGGAGGGAGGGAGGGAGGGAGGGCCAGAGGGCGGACTGCAGGTGCTAATGAACGCCGTGATTCGAGCGGTACTGAAAATGAGGACCGAGGGAGAGGATGAATGGCTCGAGGAGGAGGAAGGGAGGGAAGAGGAGGAAGGGGAGGAGGAGGAGGAGGGGGAGGAGGAGGATTCACTCTTGGCTGATTGGGAGGGGAGGGAGGGGGGGAGGGAGGGGGGGAGGAAGAAGAGGAGGAAGGTATCTCCTCCTCCCTGCCTTTCTCCCTCACTCCCTCCATGCTTGGGAATTTCCAGTCTAGATTTGAGTTGTACTCTTGTGTGCGGAGATAGCTTTCCGTTCGTTCCTCCCTCCCTCCCTCCCTCCTTGCCCTCATCTGCTTTGGGGGAGAGGGAGGAGGGAAGGAGGAAGGGAGGGAGGGAGGGAGGGGGGGAGGGCAGGAGGGAGGCATCCCCTCCTCTTCGAAAAATCCTCAGAAGAAGCAAAACTGTCGTCAACGCCTCCCCCTACCGGGCAACAAGGAGGGAGGGAGGGAGGGAGGGACGGACGGACGGACGGAAGGACGGACGGAAGGACGGATGGAAGGACGGACGGAAGGACGGGCTGCTCAGGCCTTTGGCCCCCCTCCTTTGGAACCTCCCCCTCCTTCGATCCCTCTCGCTCAGCCATTGCGGCCTCGACGGCTCCCTCGGGCACCTGACAGCTTTGCTTGACGCATTCCCTCCCCCGCCATCCCACCCTCCTTCCTCCTCGTCCTCCTCCGTGTTCTCGTCTTTGTCGCGATTGACCTCTTTGGACTTGTCCCGCAACCCGCGGCTCCTCCCTCCCGCCCTCCTTCCGGTTGATGAATTGGTTAATGAGATGATAGAAAAAGGTAGGGGTAGCAACAGCAGCAGCAGCAGCAGCAGCAATGGAGGATGGATGAAAAAGAGAGGAGATGACGAAGAAGAAGAAGAAGAAGGAGGAGGAGGAGAAGGAGGAGAAGGAGGAGGAGGAGGAGGAGGGAAAGGGGGAGGGAGAAAAGGCCGTCCCTCCCTCCTTCCCATCTTGACAAGCCGCAGCAGTTGGGGAGGCGGAAAAGGAGGTGGAGGAAGAGGAGGAAGAGGAGCAACAGCCTCAGCAGGAGGAGCGGAAGCCGAAGAAGAAAAAAAAGGAGCAGGGGGCAGAATGGGAAAGCGGAAGCGACAAGAAACAGCATTGCCTCCTCCGTCCCACCCTCCCTCTGCCCTCCTCTTCCTCCTTCTCCGCCTCCCCTTCCTCCGATCATTGTCCTTGTCTCACTGTGGGCTGGGGAACCGCGGCCTCCTCCTCCTCCTTCCCGCCCTCCCCTCCCTCCCCTTCCTCCACCAGCTCCTCCTTGCTTGTAATCAGCTGGAGGACGATGCTATCATTGCATTGGTTCAAATGCTAGGGAGGGAGGGAGGGAGGGAGGAGGGAGAGGGAGGAGCAGGAACTGCAGGAACGGCATCAGCAGCAACAACAGCAGCAGCGGCAGCAGCAACAACAACTGAAAGAGGAGGATGCGTTATGACAGGCGTAAGGGAGGGAGAAGTAGCACGGAAAAGAGAGATGAAAGGTCAGCAAATGCCAATTCAAGCGATGCAGTTGGAGGACGGGAAGGAGGGAGGGAGGAAGGGCGGAAGGGAGGGAGGGGTGATCTTGCCCCATTTAGCAGAATTGGATTTGTTTGGTAATGCCTGTGGCTCAAGAGGGGTGGAAGCTTTATGTGTCTGTCTACGATGGCGATATGGGGAATGTAGAGGTCGTAGAAGGGAGGGAGGGAGGTTGGTAATTGATCTGAGAATGAATCAGACGACGGCGGGGGATGGGAAGGAGCTGAGGAACGTGATGCGGGAGGAAGAGAAGAAGGGCGGAAGGGCGAGGCAGGTGGTAGTCAGGGCGGCCTTTATATAATTGTGTGTTAAGAAGAAAGGCACGTGCGAATATTTCGTTTAGACGGTGAGACAAGACGGAAGGGAGGTCGAGAAAGGGAGTGAGAGGGAGGGTTCGGCCGCGGAAGACGAGATGAGGGGGTGTAGGAAGAGAAGAATGCGTGAGATAGAAAGCAGGAGATGGATGAACACATTAGGCACAAAAGAAGCAACGACTAACACGAAGGCTTGTGTTGGGGATGGTGGAGGATGACGGAGCAAGTTTTTTTTTTCCATGGCTCCAACAATGATAATTTTCTAGAGCAGTTGAGCATCTATGAATGTCTAAGTCCAGGATATCAGGCTTTTTCCTCTCTTGCTTGTTCTGACGGAGGCTGGCCATTGCTTTTGATTGGCCTTCGCCTTTGGTCTTCTCGTCCTCATTTATTGGCTGAGAAGAGTGATAAAAGGATAAAGAAGAGTGATAAAAGGATAAATGGACATTTTCTTGATTTGCGAGTGGAATTGAATGAACTTGCACACATATTGGTCTCAATCACTAAGATTTCATGCACCGTCAAGGCTCAGAACGGAGTCGATGGGGGCCTTCTATCAATAAATCTTTACTCTACCCCCCTTCTCCCCCAGAAGAAAATTAACACCTTCCGTTCCGACGACATCTCGAGTAACCTCCCGCCTCCCCAGGCCATGCCGTAGGACAATGCCCCACCGAACACATCTAGAGCATCGACGAGCAAGGTGTAGGGATACCTCCGTAATAAGAAACGAAGAAGTGAAAGTATGATAGGAAGAACGTCTTTTCATGAAAGCAAATCAGGGAAGTGTGGATTGATATTTGCACGGAGGAGCTTGACTTTGTTTTTCCGAAGGCGCAGCGTTCAATAATCCTTCCTTGTCCGCAGCCGTACTGTCAATGATGCGGTGGTACGCTTCTACGCATACAAACATAAGGCGAGGTACAATTGAGGAGCAGGGATACAGGACAGGGGTGCTCGAATCCAAATAGACCGCAGATAATCTCCTCCTTTCTTTTTCGTCCCCCCCCGCAACAGGAGCTTTACGCACCTACCTGATCGCAATGCGTCCTCTTGCCTCGAGCTCCTTTTCGTCATACCGCCGCCTGCACACACTCACAGTGCCGGGAATTCAATACCAGGATATTGTGGTAAAAGTTCTTGAGACGCCCCAGCCCTCCTTTTCTTCTTCTTCGTCGTCGTCGTCATCCTCCCTCTTCCTCCGCGTCCTTGTCGGGTAAGTGCGTGGGGGAATGAAACGGAAATTCTACATGCAGCAACACGTCCTGTACCAAGTAACTCTAGTCTTTCATTCGTGTCTTTACTCCCACTCAAGAAAGCATGCTCAATTCCCTCGCCCTCCCTCACCGTACCGTACTCCCCCTCACAGCGACGAGAGTGCTGTCGCCGAGCTCGTCTACCGCTCATCCCGCAGCACCCACATCCGACGCGGTCGCTTCCTCCTGCTTTCAGGTTTTGTCAATTGCTTCGATGGCATTATCCAACTGCATTGTGGACCGCGGACCCAAGACCTCCAGCAACTGCACAAGCACGGGGGGGCCTCTTTTATCGTGCCAGCCTCGGCCCGGGCCAATAACCTGTCGGCCATCGTGCATCATGTGGGAGCTATTCTCGTCCGCCCCGTCCCTGTCCAAAGGCCTTCCAAGGGATTATTGAACATGAATAAAGTAGGCCAGAATGCAGAGCATAACTATTTGGACTGTCCTCCCTATGTTGTGGAGTACGGTCTTCAAGTCCACCAGGGCGTCTGGTACGTCGCTAGCACCAAACCCCGATCACACGAATCTTTTCTTGAGGCAGCCTCCCGAGCGCTAGAGGAAGCGACTGGAGAAGATGGGGGTGAGGAAGAGGTGGACTGCGGGGGCGAGGACGACGACACGGTCTGCGTGGCCCGTCCTTCTCCTCAATCTTTCCAACTGGCTGCGCATCTGCCTCGAATCACAGAGCTTCACCGTCCGGCAGAAGCAGCCGACGGCAATACACATGCGTACCATTTTTTTATCGCCACGACGGAGGTCGGCAGTTGTGAGACTGAGGAGGATCGTGACAGCAAGGGCGACTGTGGCAGCAGCGACAACAGCAGCGTGTTCTCCAACACTACAATTGCGCTCAATGCCACCTCCACCACTGCCCCCAGCGCTGGCCGCGCTATCGTCTGGAAAACACGGGAGCAAGTAAGGGCCTGCCGTTCGACGAAACAAGGCCTCCATGCCTTTCCCCTTGTCGACCAGACACGCAACCTCCTCGAAACGGCCTTGCGTACGGGTGGTGGCGTGCTAAGTGGACCGGGGTGGGACGAGTTGCATGAGTACCTGACGAGCGACAATCATCAAGGTGGCCACTCCCACAACCATGTTCAGACCAACGCATCGGTTGAAGCTCTCTTACATCAAGCCTCTTTGATCAAGCGCCCGGACATCTTGCCCGTGACTTTGTTGAGTGGATTCTTGGGTGCCGGAAAAACGACTCTTCTGAAGCATATCCTAAACAATCAGCAGAATTGGCGAGTGGCGGTGCTGGTCAATGACATGAATGAGCTCAATATTGATGCCGCACTTGTGTCGCAAGACCGACAGCGTGTACAGGTGGTAGGCAAAGTCCAAGAGGAGGAACGTATCGTGTCCTTGGCGAACGGCTGCATTTGTTGCACGCTACGGGAGGATCTGCTCGCTCAAATTGTGGCTTTGGCGCAGAAGGAGGAATTCGACTATTTGTTGATTGAGAGTAGTGGAATTTCGGAGCCTCTGGCTGTGGCTGAAACTTTCACCTTTGAGGATGAGCACGGCCGGTCCTTGTCGTCGCTGGCGCGTTTGGACACGACTGTGACTGTGGTGGATGCGCCAGACCTTCACCGACACTTGAGAGCGCGGGAGCGGGTAGCGGCGAGCAAAGAACGCGAGGTGTGTCCTATTTCAATGGGTGAGGAGGACGACAAGACGCTTGCTGACTTAATGTGTGAGCAGATCGAATTTGCGGATGTGGTGATCCTGAACAAGATCGATCTGTTGCCTGCTGTCGGTGCCGTTGATAGCCCCGTGACTGTCTCGTCGACTGGATCATTGTCTAAGACCCCTATTACATCCCTTTCTGCCATTCGAGCTCTCATTCACACGCTCAACCCCGGGGCCAAGGTATTGTCAGCTGAACACGGACGCGTGGACGTTCGTGAGATCCTCAATACAGGGCTCTTCTCGCTCGAGAAGGCGCAGCAAGCTCCGGGTTGGTTGCGAGGATTGCGCGGTGGCAGCAACAGTTCCATGGCACCCCGTGTGCCTGAGACTTTGGAGTACGGTGTCTCGAGCTTTTGCTACCGCCGGAGCCGCCCTTTCCACCCTGAACGGCTGCATTCCTTGATTTTTGGGGCCGAAGGGTGTGAATGCAGCGATGGTGATAAGGTTTCGAGTGAGGGTTGTCTGATATCCCATGTCGGTCGCGATATCTCAGGGGATCGTAAGGCTGAGCCGTGGCCCCTGCTGCAAGGGACTGGCGTCCACCAGTCAAGCGGCTCTGCACAGCTCCACCCCCTCCAATCCCTTGTGCGCGTCAAGGGCTACCTGTGGCTAGCAACACAGATGCAGCAAATGGTCTTCTGGTCCCTGGCAGGGGCTGTGCACAGTTTCACCTCGCGAGATTATGACCGCTGGCTGTGTGCCACGGACCCAGTGGAGTGGCCCGAGACTTTGACGTTGAAGCAGTTGCAGGCCAACTGGGCACCTGTGTGGGGGGACCGACGCCAAGAAGTGGTGCTTATTGGCGTGCAAATGGACCAGGCGGCAGTAGAAAAGGCTTTGGACGCATGTCTACTGACGGACAAGGAACTAGTGAGAATGCCTTGGGAGTGGGCCGAGACCTTTGTCGATCCTTTTTTCCCAAGTGGAACGGGGGAAGAAAGCGGACATGTGGACGATGAAAGCAGCAGCGAGTATGAAAGTGATGAGGAAGAGGAGAACAATTAAGCACATTGATCTAGCTCTATGATATAAGAAAAGCATTGGGCATGAGGGGCTGGACTTGATTTTCTTGGCAAAGAAAATTGAGGAAAGTCACTTAATTTCTAAACCAGTTGCGAAAGGAAGTGCTAGAGTCGTAGAACAACAAAATATATTGGCTTTAAAGGCCCCCGAGCCTCAAGCTCACTGTTGGAGCAAGAGGGAATCATGCTTTTAACTTTCAGTGATAAAGTGTATTATCTTTTTGGATAATTTTTTTCCTTTAGGCCTGCCGCTGCGTGAGACGAGCTGTGCAGTTTCCACCCTTTTTACTACGTAGTAGCTAGAAACTTTCAACCGTGCTCTTGAGCGGGGAAAAGACAACTCTTTCCCCGGCGACGCCCGTTTTGAGCGAGGAGGCGGGTGTAGGAGGAGAGAGGGATGAGAAGAAATAGTGCTGTGGGTGCAATGGCTGGACGAAAAAAAGAAAATGCGTACAGTGGCAAGGTCAAAACATAATTTACTTATTGCTAATGTATGTCTTGTATTCTCATTGAGTCTGCAAGTTGGATGAAAATTGCGGAGGGAGAGCAAGAGCAATGTATGTTAGTAGGTTGGGGTTGTGAGGACGACACAAGCAGCATCCATAATTGCAGTGCGAGCGAAGAAACGACGGGCAGACAAGACTCAATCAAGGCAACACCTCAGGACAATACACACTTAAGACTGCCTGGAGGAGGGGTCTCACACACTTTTTAACACACGCAGCCCTCCTCCTTCGTGCAGGCAGCATGGTACCGTACCATTGCTATGCCAGCAGGACCTCGCTGATTCTGCGGCTTGAGTTTATTGAGCGATGGAGGTGCTGGAGATGACGAGGCGGCAACAGGGCGGCAGTGTGACCAATACAAGTGACGGTAATCACCACATCTCACAACGATTTGGACACATACGCACATGCATACAGGCAGATAGGGGAGCCTCCGGGCCTGTGGTTGGTGGCTCGCCTGCCATGTTCACCAGCGGCCTCCTCCCTTCCAAGGGGGTAACAGGAGGAAACGGTGGAGGAGGAACAGGAGCAGGGCCACTTCTAGCATCACACGGACAAGGAAAAGCACCGATATCATCATCATCATCCTCGTCATTTTTTAAGGGCGTTGGGTCCAACAGTATGTCGTCGGCGTTCAGTACCAGCAATCATGATAGAGAAGGAGGAGGAGGGGGAGCAAGCATGGAAGGGCAGGGAGAGGGAAACCCGCATATTGGCGTCTTAATAATGAAGAGTAGGAAAGTAGGAGCTGAGGAGGTAAGGCTCACAAGAAGGAAAGGAAGAAACGCAGGAGGGAGGGAGTGCGGCGTGTCTGCTTGCCAAATGAGGGATGTACGGACCCCTCCCTAATATATGGCCCTCCCTCCCTCCCTCTCCTTTATGCCCTCTCCCCCTGTCCCTCTCTCTTCCTCCTGCCCTCCCTCCCTCTTTCTTTCCCTTACTGACTCTTTACTCTGCCTCTTCCTCCTCCTGCCCCTCCTCCTCTCCCTTCTTGCTCTTTCGCAGACCTTACTGCCTTGACCCCTCCCTCCCTCCCTCCCTCCCCCCTTCCTTTACCCAGGAACCTATCCCCCCCTCCCTTCTCGTACGCTTCTCCACCCTCCTCTCTCTCTTCACTGTTTTCACGGGCCTTGCCTCCCTGGGCCTGCATTTGTTACTCCTCTTGTCGCCAGCCACGAGGGCCATGATGACGGTAAGAGGGAGGGAGGGAGGGAGGGTCAGGGAGGGCGGGAGGGAGGGAAGGAGGGGGGGCGGGCGGGAGGGGGG
>Ga0160420_100564_pt1 | contig 14633 bp, 22 predicted proteins | sample CelAP2metagpilot_FD_108197 | JGI IMG/M metagenome (GOLD analysis project Ga0160420, IMG submission 108197) | Phycosphere-associated microbial communities from algal ponds in Kailua-Kona, Hawaii, USA - Cellana AP2-5-5 metagenome pilot | ecosystem: Engineered > Artificial ecosystem > Aquaculture >... | reverse complement strand
CTCTCCCTCACTCCCTCCCTCCCTCCCTCCCTCCCTCCCTCCCTCCCTCCCTCCCTCCCTCTCTGGTCTGCGGGCTCCTTTCCCCCTGGAATCTGCTGTTTCAAAACAAGCACAAGAGACGACGACCAACCCCCTCCCTCCCTCCCTCCCTCCCTCCCTCCCTCCCTCCCTGCCTGCCTCCCTGCCTGCCTGCCTGTCTGCAGGTGCCTCATGAAGGGCCCATGTGCGACTTGGTCTGGTCCGATCCGGACGAACGCTGTGGATGGGGGATCTCGCCACGGTGAGGGAAGGAGGGAGGGAGGGAAGGAGGGAGGGAAGGAGGGAGGGAGGGAGGGAGGGAGAGAGGGAAAGTAAGCTTGTGGTGTGCATTTCGGCGGCATGGTGGATTTTCCCCCGTCCCTTCTTCCTTCAGCCTACTCAGTCTTCTTCCCTCTCTCCCTCCCTCCCTCCCTCCCTCCCTCCCTCCCTTAGCGGTGCCGGCTACACGTTCGGGCAGGACATTACCGAGCAATTTAATCATGTGAATGGGCTGGCCTTCGTGGCAAGGGCGCATCAGGTGGGGAGGGAGGGACGGAGGGACGGCGGGACGGCGGGAGGGAGATGCGTCCAACATGGAAAGCACCTTTTGTATTTTTGTCCTTACCCTTTCCATCCTCCCTCCCTCCCTCCCTCCCTCCCTCCCTAGCTGATCATGGAGGGGTACCAGTGGGCGCACCGACAAGGCGTTGTCACAGTGTTCTCGGCGCCTAATTACTGCTACCGGTGTGGGAATCAAGCAGGTCGGGAAAGAGGGTGGATGGGACGGAGAGTGCTCATTTTTAACCCCCTGCAATTTTACACGCTCGCCCTCCCTCCCTCCCTCCCTCCCTTCCTCCCTCCCTACCTCCCTCCCTGCCGCCCTCATAGAGATATCCACCCACTGTAATTTTACGCACACTGACCCCAGACCTCCCTCCCTCCCTCCCTCCCTCCCTCCCTGCAGCCCTCATGGAGGTGGACGAGCAGTTCGCCTCAGTGGACGGTGTAGATGCCTATGACCACTGTAATTTCACGCGTTTTGACCCGGCCCCTCGGGGAGACAGCTGGCGGCAAAGCAAACGGCAGCCCGATTATTTCCTCTAGGCCGGGGGAGGGAGGGAGGGAAGGGTGGGTGTACAGGATGGTAGAAACATCTTTATGTGGAAGAGAGGGGGGAGGTTATGACATAGTGACAGGGATGCATGCATTGAGGGAGGGTGAGGAAGAGGGAAGGGGAGGGGGAGGGAGGAAAAGTAAAAAAAGTGGGAAATGCAAAAAACTAATGATGTTGGAATCGATGTGTTGCTGCTGCTGCTGCTATGGCTGCAGGTGCTGGTGCCATTGCTCTCATATTGGTGATTTTTCTTCATGTCATTTGCCTTATGAATGCTTCTTCTTGCCTCATAAGTTAAATTTGATTTAAATTAGAGGTCGTCCTCCTCCTCCTCCTCATCCTCATCCTCCTTCTCATCCTCCTCCTCATCCTCATCCTCCTTCTCATCCTCCTCCTCTTCCTTACTTTTTCTTCCGTACATTTCCTCCTCCTCCTCTTCCTCCACTTCCTCTTCCTCTTCCTCCTCCTCCTCTTCTTCACTCCCCTCCTCCCCCTCCCCCCCCTCTTCCCTCTTCCTCTTCCCTTCCCTCACCACCTCTCCCTCCAATCCTCCGCTAAAAATCAACCGTATTGTGGTTCCCTCCTCCCTTTCCCCCCTCCCGACCTGCCCTCCCTCCCCCGCCGGCAGTGGCACCATCACCCTATACTTCTGACCCGCCTCCCCCCCCAACACCCATGATGCAAGCTTGGGGCTTTCCACCCCTCCTCCCACCCTCACATCTGTCACGCGCGAAGCCACAGGCGAGGAGGAGAAATAAGAGGAGGAGGGGGAGGAGGAGGAGGGGAGGGAGGACGGGGGAAGAGCGCCGAATTTCCCTCCTGAGGACGCGAGGGAGGGAGGGAGGGATCCAAGGGAGCAGGGAAGGGGACTGGAAGGGCAGTAGGGAGAGAGGGCGGCCATGAGAGGAGCGCTTGGTCGTTCAGCTGAGTTTGGGATGTGATTCAACCACACGTTCACGAGCAGGGTGACCCGCTCCCTCGAGACCGCTCTCCCTTCCTCCTTCCCTTCCTCCTCCTCTTCCCTCTGCGGTTTCCAGAGGCCCCGTAGTTCTGCAGGGGCGGCGTGCAGGAGGCGGCCGTCAAAGACTGTGTGTTTCCCAACGTCCGGTAACGACAAGCCAGCCCAGGGCAAAATGCAAGAAAGATCCTCGCCGTGACGCAAGGGGCAAGGGAGGGGAAGGATAAGGGTGGGACCCCCAAATGGGGAGAGGTAGGTGACTGTGGCCAGGTGCGGGTGGATGTTGAGAAGATGGGCTTCGAGCGAGTAGTCCTTGTCGAAGTGCATGCCAATGTCGTCGTCCTCGTCCAAGACCTGCACCCACCATTCCGCCCCACTCCTCGCCCCGTCGAACACTGCGTGCTGACTGTGGAACTTAAATATGGACAGGGCAATGGCCTCCAATTGCGCTGTGGGCGTTGTAACTGCAGTGATAAAAAAGGTCTCCCCCTCGCTATACTCCCCTCCTGCCCGGGCTTGAGCACGTGCCGTGCTGGCAAGGTGACAGTCGTGGAGTAAGGTGGAGAGGAGAGGGGAGGGGGAGGAGGAGGAAGCGAGGGAGGGGAAGGCGCAAGGAAAGGAGCGGAGGGAGTAATTGACGTAGCCGCCATTGAAAGCGAGGCGACCTTCATCGTCCACGGTAAGCTCAAGCTCCTCGGAGGAGGAGGAAGAGGAGGAGGAACCGGAGGAGGGGTAGTCATTTTCATCTTGATCCTCTGTGCCTTCCTCCCCCAGATTTCCATCCTCCTCGTCGTCCTCCCCCTCCTCCCTTCCCTCCAATTCCTCCTCCTCATCATTATCATCCTGTTCCTCGTGACTGTCTTCATCCTCAGCCTCTCTTTCTCCTTTCTCCTCCTCCTGATCCTCCTCCTGCTCCTCCTCTTCATCATCGATATCACCCAGCACGTCACCAAAATCCCCCTCATCATCCACCTCCTCCTCCTCCTCCTCCGGGTCGCCCTTTAGAGCTGCTGCTCCCAAGAAAGACTCATCGTCTTCCTCGCCGTGCATGCTGTCAGGCATTGTTGCGTTGTACTTTGGCCTGAAAGAAGGAGGAGGAGATGGGGAGGAGGAGGAGGAGGTAGGAGGTTAGAAGGAGGACATTTTTTTAAAGGAACGCAAAGCACACTCAAAGACATGCAATAGCACAGATAGAAGGACGGTGTAACAACTGAACTCAAAACTATCTCAACCTTCTCGCTACTTTCATGGTTGTGTAGGAGAAGCAGCGCCACCAGCGCCGGCAGCGTCTTCATTTTGCTTCCTGCCTCTGCCTGTATGTTCGACGCGCTTTCCATGCCGCAACGCCACATTCCACGCACATCATGCAGCGTTACAGTGTGTACACAATAGCGGGCAATGCGAAATGGAAGCTGTGACAGAGGTTAACATCTCGCGCATGGCCAAGGTGCGGCAACGGATAGAAGCCAGTCCAGGACGGCTCGAGGAGAGATGCGGCTGTAGGCTTGCCATTGATGCGCTGTCACTGGCCGAGAAGGGTGCGGGTGTGAACGCCAAAGTACACTCCATTTTGCTGCCTCCATCGATACCCTGATGATCTTGCCGAACCGTGGTGCGGACCGCACAGAAGTGAGCTACCTCTAACATGCAAGCACGCTTTGGTACATCATTACGTTATTGTTATGCTATGTTATTTCTTTCTGCATTCTATTCACACTTTCATGGCCAAGTCAGCCGCACAGATGGCACCTCATATTTTCTTTTACAGTACTTCATCTCCTTTTCCCCTAGCTGAAGCCACCCCATGGCCCTTGGCCTCTCCCACCCCTCCTCCTCCTCCTACTCCACCTCCTTCCCCTCCTCCTCTTTCCCCTCCTCCTCCTCCTCCTCCTCCTCCTTTCACTCGTTTGTCTCCTCCATCCAACCGCATCATCAACTCCCGTACCTGTGCTTCCAGCACCCTGACCTTCCTCTCCCTTTCTTCCTCACTCCCCACCCGCTCTTCCTCCGCTTGGCGTATGCTGGCGGCCACCGGTTCCTGGTTCGCCTCCAGGGACTTATTCAACTCACGCAAGAACCCAATCTCTTCCCTTACTTTCCTCAATCGCTCCCGGGCCCCCGCACACCGCTGCTCCATCTGACGCTTCTCCTGTTTTAGTGCAGCCACCACCATCCCAGGCCGCGAGGACGAGGGCTCGAGGGAGGGAGGGAAAGAGGCCCTCAGCGCGGCCAGCCTCTCTTCAAAACGTTGTCGTTGTTCCTCCAGCCCTGCCGACACCAGCACCGTGTACTGCTCCGCCCAGCTCTCGAGCTTCCGGTGCACGACCTCCTCCTCCACCTCCTCCGATACTCGAGTCGTCGTCCTCGGCCGCTGGTCAGACCGCGTGTACGGGTCTGCCACCTCCACCACTTTCCCTCCCTCCCTCCCTCCCTCCCCCGTGATGCTCTGAGGCATGTATAGGAGGCGATGGACGTACCCATCGCCCACATAATCCCAGACCTGCTGCGTCTGAACCTCAATGGCGTAGGCGTGGAGTGTCATGAAATAGTGCTTGCGAGAGTGTTGCGCGTGGTACCGGCCACAGCCTACAAAGCCACAGACGAGGCAGACCCATAAATCCGTGGAACGACCGCATTCGCCACAGGCGGAGGAATGACGTGCGAGGGTGTCGTCGTGGTTGTACCTGCAGACGGGACACAGGGGGGAGGAAAGGCGACGCAGGCAGGGCATATGGAACGCATGGTTGCAGGCAGTGATGAGGACAGGGGTGGAGGTCGAAGGAAGGGGGGCGGGGAGGGAGGGAGGGACCGCAGGTTGTGGAAGGGGGTTATGGGAGGGAGGGAGGAGGCCGCCGAGTGGTTCGAGACAGACGACGCACTGAGGCCCCCCTTCTTCCCCCCCGGCCACGGAGGGAAGGTGGCTGGTCTTGCTACTGCTCCCTCCGCCCCCTTCTCCCCCTCCCTCGCCCCCATCACTGCTGGTACTGGTGTTGTTGTTGTTGCTGATGTCGTAGTGGAGCATGGAGGGGGCGAAGGCGGGGTAGAGGGGAGGAGGAGGTTTACCACTGCGGCTTTCTTTCTTCTTGCTGCTCTTGCCTTTGCTGCTGCTGCTGCTGATACTGCTGCTTCTGATGGTCGTCGTCGTGGTGCTGCTGTCGTCACTGGTGGTGGTGTTGACGCTACCGCTGGTGGTGGTGGCCGACGGCGAAGCAACCGCAGGTAAAGCAGCAGCACTTGACGCAGCCTTGGCAGCAGCAGGAGCAGGAGCAGGAGCAGCAGCAGTATGTGTGATAGTACCAGGGACAGCAGCTGTAGTTACAGCAGCAGGAGCAGTCCCCTCAAATGTCAAGCTCCTGAGGAAGCTCACCTGACAACGAGTGGGCTCCAGGCTATTAAATGGCCGACAGTTGAAGGCATGGAAGAAATCGTCGGCAGCCGCGGGGGTGGTCATTTCGAGTAGAGCCATGTATTTCGCAGGTTGACATCTTGTGGTGGTTGCTGATGTTCTTGCTGCTGCTCCGGAGAAGGACGAGGAGGAGGAAGGTGAGATGCAGGAGGGAAAGGACGAGGAGGAGGTGGATGATGAGGAGGAAGAGGATGAAGTGCTAGAAGCAGCAGCGGCCGCGGCAGCTAGAGATTGGTGGGGCATGTCGGTAAAATAAGAGGGGAAAGAGTGCGGAGGAGGGGGTGGAAGGCAGTGACTGACGATGCGGAGAATGCGAATATCGTCGCGGAAGGGGGAGACAAATTGGAGGAGTTCGCGCGGAATCATGTGGGCGGGGAGAGAGAGGATGACCAGGTAGCAACTTCGGCCTTCCGGCAAGGCTTCGGGGCTGTTGTCATTAAGTGCCGGTGCGGCATGTGTTGCGGTGGTAGGTGTCACTGAAAATGGTGACGCGATGGCTGAGGATGACGAGGACGATGACGATGAGGAGGAGGAAGAAATGGAAGAGGAAGAGGGGAGGGTGACTTGCTGGAAAGTGGAGGTAAGCTCCCTCATCGTCTCGCCCTCTTTCCCTTCCTCATCTCCATCGCCACCCTCTTCATCTTCGTAGAGCACCTTCACGAGGTTAACTGGCTTGTGAAGAAGCAAGGTACCCACGCGTTGCTGTGCGCCGGTGTGCGGATTGCCCGTGAGGCAGGGAATGATGTCCGTGTGTCGGGCGGCATGGAGGGAGAGGGCGAGCGACTGAGGGGAACGTCTGAGAGGAGCGCTGCTGCTGCTGGTACTGCTGCAATCGGAAGGGCTTGTACTGCAGCTCATGGTCGTGTTGCGGGAATTGACATGCTGTTCGTGGAGTTTGTGTGTAGAGGTTTTGCCGTGGTCAGATACGAGTCTCGGGGCCTCGGAATGATTATGGCGGCCGCCACAGCTTGTTTGTATTTTATTTTAGTTCGCCGGCATCCCATTCAAACTACACACACACCACACACACACACACACACACACACACACACACACACACGCACACAAACATAAATTAGTAGGAGACTCTGCACACCAGCACCGCCTCTGTATCGACAGTGTTGGCTAGCGAAAGACCGGTTTGGCGTTGCAAAGGTTGTACCTCCCCACAGACAGGGTACAAGATGGGCAAGAAGCGGGGACTCGTCGAGGCCGAGGAGGCGGCAGCGGTCCCACCACACCACCAGCAGCAGCACCCCTGCGACGACAAGGTCAAGGGAGACACCAATATCAAGCGACAGGAGGCGAAGGATGCGGGGGAATTGAAAAAAAAAAAGAAGATAAAAAAGCTAAAGCTGAAGGCTACGACTACATCAGAGGTGGGAAAGGCAAATTTACGTGTGTCAGTGATACTGTGCGAGTGTGCCTACGACGAATGTATGGATCCATTGATGAACGTAGAGAGCGCATCCTATCCTTGTGGGGGGGAGCGGGTTTAGATGCAGGCACGAGGCAGCCGTCGTCATAGGGGGCACCCTCCATTCCTCCTATTTGAATGTTCTCTTCACCTCTTCTTCCTTTCCGCTGAGCGGTACCGCTTGATTGAACCTCATTCCACGCACTGTATTTTTCTTCCTCTTCCATCCGACCTCTCCGAACTCCCTTTCCAACAGGCTGACCCACCTGTAACTGCAACCGAAGCCGTGGCCGAAATCGACGATCTTTTTGCAGGTCTCTCCCGCCACAAACAAACCGTCGCTGCTGCTGCCGCTGCTGCTGCAGCTGCAGAAATCAAGAAGAAGAAAAAAGAGCAGGAATTGAAGCAGAAGAATTCGGAGAGGGAGGCGAGGGAGGGGAGAGAGGGACAGAGGTATGATCCAAAAAAAGACGACCCGGACGTTCGGCCATGTAAGTAAAGTTGAGGGAGGGGGGGAGGGCTAGGGGCAGGGAAGGATAGAGGGGAAAAAGGAAAAGTGCAACAGGATCACAGTAATGTGGATGAGGGAAAACAGGAGGATGGAATGGAGTGAAGCAAAGCAAAGAGGATGGGGCTGGAAAGATGCGAAAGAGAAACTTCATAAGATACTTCACTTAGGCATGGAAGAGAGGGCAGCGTGCACGGAGATCCTATAATTCACACACGATGATACCCCCATCCACCAATCAAACGCAATTAACCATCAAACCAGGGAAGCGGGACTCGTCGGGCATGCCAATCTACGATCCAGACTCGATGCGCGTGGGCAGAGGTGGGGGCACGTCCCTATGTCCGTTTGACTGCAATTGCTGCTTTGGTTAGTTGAAGGTTTCTATGAAATTTGGGGAAGAATAGGAGGGGGAGAAAGAAAAAATATCGCAGGTGACCAAAAATTGCATTTCCTTTAGTAATGTTGCTGAGATGCACTTCTTTCAGATAGTCGCCTGCGCGGGACCTGTCGAGTAGCCTGATTTGACTTGCCACGATGCCACCACGATCATGAAACAGAGCCGAAAATATTGCTTGATTAAACCCATACTGTTACGCACAGAAGCACACCCTAAAGTTGGAAAAAGCGACTTGAAAGCGCTACGATGTGAAAAAGTTAAGGCACTTTCCCTTCTCCCAAAGCAAGAAATAACGCGCGAAGGGATAGAAGGTCCTGTGTGCGGCCTACCGTGCTGCTGTTGTTGCTTCAGCCTCAAGCTCCCACGACACCACGGCCACTTCTGATTTTCACATCTAATCCCCTGCATCCATACAGATACAGGGAAAGCGGAAGCCACAACTATGGCCGCTGCTCGGTCCCTGCCTTGTCTCGTCCTCTCCTCCGCATCATGCCTCGTACTGCTTTCCCTGCTCCTCCCCCAAAGCACCGTAGCCTTCTTCCTCCTCCCCAAAGGACACAGCCCCATCAGCAGCAGCAGTACTAGAATAAGAGCTCGAACTCACAGCGTTGTGGTCACCTCCTCTCCTAGCTCCCCCCTCTTCTCCTCCTCCTCCTTCTCCTCCTCTACCTGTTTCCCCCAGATGATGAGAAAGCAGCAACAGCACGATGACTTAGCTGAGGAGCAGCAACTGCAGCAGAAGAGCGGCGTCCTACTTCGCCTGGGTCGCATTGTCAGGATGACAATTTTCCCCTCTATTGTGGCTGCCCTAGGGATGGCCGTCCAGCCCGCGCATGCTTACCGGGATATGCGGATGTCACCTGAGACCCGCATCGTCGCTGCCAGTAAGTACCCGTGCCCCCCCTCCCTCCCTCCCTCCATCCATCCATCAAAAATGTCCGGGTGTGTCAGAACATTTTCTGCACGTTGATTGGCTTCATTGTCTTCTCTTGAAGATTCCATCCCATTCACTCACTCCTCCCTCCCTGTCTCTCTTTCCTTCCTCCCTCCCTCCCTCTTTCCCTGTCTCCTTCCCACCCTCCTTCAGTCCTCGGTCGCTTCATCATCCCCATTGGCCTTTGTCTCTACTTTGCCGTCAACCGAAAACGCATGGCCCGCGAAGAGGCCACACGGGTCAAGGCAGCCCTAGACAAGGAGCAACAAAAGAAGGAGGCCTACCTGGCCGAGATGAAAGAGCAGGGGTTTAATTTAGGCAGCGTGGGGGGCAGTCTGACGAAGGAAGAGGAGGACATGATCAGCAGGGTGGAAGAGGGAACGCAGCTTATGGTGACTGAGAAAGGTAAGGGTGCCCAAATCGAGGGAGAGCTTCCTTCCTTCTCTTCAAGCTGCTTGGTCATTGGACTCACCCCTCCGACCCTCCGACCCTCCCGCCCTCCCTCCCTCCCTCCCTCCTTCCCTTCCTCCCTCGCCTGCGCAGCTGCCTGGGTTAAGCTACTGCAGCGAGCTCAGTACTCGCGCGACGTGGTGGATGGCAAGGCACAGCCAAATGCCGAGATAGCCATCATGACGAAGAAGGAGCTGAAACGGGTGGTAAATGCGAACAAGACGGTCAAAGCCGCGGGATTTAAGTCCGAGTAAAGAGGGAAGGGAAGCAGGAGGGGGGCAGGGAGGGAGGGAGGGAGGGAGGGAGGGAGGGAGGGAGGGTAGGCAAATGGAGCAGGAGAAGATGACGTTTGGTGAGAGGTGGAACGGGGGATGAAGGGAGCGAGAGAGGGAGGAGGAATCAGGGGATGAAATGAATCAAAAGCCGCTTGCCTCCTTATTCTTTTACGAGACATTTTCGTGTTTAACTTATTTCCGTTTCGCGCATCTATGTCACATGGTTTTGTTTTCCCTCTCCGTGGCCTCCTTCCCCCCTCCTCCCTCCCTCCCTCCCTCTCCTGCACTAGCCCCCCCGCGACGTCATTAAATCGTAGGACGAGCCACCTGCGAAGATGATGCCCACTGGGCAGTAAAACTATGGACTGGTAGATATACTTCCATATTCCCACCATCCACCCGTTAAGGAGCCTTTGAAATGCCCGACAAGACTGACGATCAAGGGAGGGAGGGAGGTACCTGCTGTTGCTGTTGCTGCTGCTGTTGCTGCTGCTGCTGCTGTTGCATTGACATACATCCAAGCACATCTTCCTACCCCCTCCGGGCCATGCCCGCGCGGTTTCGAAGCTGCGACGTTCCCTCTGCTGTTGCTGTTGCTGCTTCTGCAGACACATAGGGAGTGAGCAAGCCATCGCCCCCTCGGTGCAGGAAGGCAAGCGGCAGCTGTAGCCCTCCCCGGAGGATGCAGGAGACGGGCCGGAGCACAGACAGAGGGAGGGGGGTGAGGAGGTAGAGGTGGGAGGGAGGGAGGGAGGGCGGAAAGGGGGGAGGGCCGAGACTCCGGCAAATGCCCAGGCCGAGGCAAGGGGGGAGGGAGGCGGGGAGGGAGGGAGGGGAACAGGAAGGAAGGAGGATGGCGAGGCCAGTGGACGGGTCACGGTGGACAATGCTGGGGAGGGAGGGATGGATGGAGGGAGGGAGGGAGGGAGGGAGGGAAGAAGGGAAGGTGTGCAGGCCGACGAGGGAGGCGTTGAGGACTCGGAGGGTTTCGTGGGGTGGAACCTCGTCCTGGAGTACACCAACGGTGAGGCGGGAAAGAGGGATGCGATAGGGCACCTGTGGGAGGGAGGGAGGGAGGGAGGGAGGGAGGGAGGGAGGGTGCAGTCGTTGGCATCAGGATGGATGGGCATTGGGGGAGAGTGGGAGGGACGGAAGGAAGGAGGAAGGGAGGAAGGGAAGGAGGGAAGGGGGGCGTACCATCCCGGCAAGTGCCTCTGCCACCTTGCCTTGTGGATCCAACACGGCGCCATTGCGTTGCTTCACCCCTTCGAACTGCCCTCCCGCCCTCCCTCCGCCTCTTCCCCCCCCTCCATCCCTTGCTCCTTCTCTCCCTGTCTCCCCCTCCCCCTCTACCTCTTCCCTCTCCTCCTCCTCCTCCTCCTCCTTCTCCTCCTCCCGCATTCCCGCAAGAAAGTAAGATAACAACCGCAGGGTCCGTGTATCTTGTGCTACTGCTCCCCCCCCTCCTCCTCCTCTCCCTCCCTCCCTCCTTCCCTCCCTCCCCCCCTCCTTCAGCAGCGCGGCTTCTACTGCAAGCACACGGGTGTGAGAAGGAAGGGGCGCAGGAAGAGCAAAACCAGCGGCCTTCGACGAGCCCTAGAGGAAGGAAGGAAAGGAGGGAGGGAGGGAGAGAGGGAGGGCAAAAAACGGAGGGAAGGAGAAGCAGGTGGGTAAAAGGCCTTTACTCGATTGTCCGCGGCATCACGAAAGCTACCCTCCCTCTTTCCTTTCTTTCCTCCCTTCCTACTCTCCGTCCCTGCCTCCCTCCTGCCCCCCCTGTCTCCTTTCCCCTCCTCACCTCCATCTTGACCACCACATCCGGCGCCAGGAGATCGCAGAGGAGCATCCGCATGAGCTCAAGCCCCAGCCCCCGAACCCACCCATCCATGTTGACGAGGAGGGGGAGGGAGGGAGGGAGGGTGAGATGCTTCGCTTTCAGCTCGCGCACGGCCCGGACGAAGAGGGAGGGGTCATGGCGGGGGGTGATGTCCCCGAGGAAGAAGGAGAGGAGGGGGAGGGAGGGGGTGAGGGAGGGCGGGAGGGAGGACGGGAAGGAGCAGTGGGTGTGGGGGGGCCCAAGGAGGGGAAAGGTGGAGGGAGGGAGGGAGTTGGAGAGCAGGGAGAGGGAGACGAGCCCTGAGGGAGTCAACTCCGGCTGGCCGACGTCACAGTCGAGGTAGGCGACGGAAGGAGGGAGGGCGGGAGGGAGGGCGGGAGGGAGGGAGGCCAGGAAACGATGGGCGAGGTAGCGGCCAAAAGTGGATTTACCCGTGCCTTTCCCGCCACAAATCGCGATGACGAGCCCACACTCCCTCCCTCCCTCCCTCTGTGCTTCTTTCTTTAGCATTTCTTTCCCCTTGCTACTTCTGTTGTTGTTGCTGCTATTACTCCTGTTGCTGCTGCTGCCGTTGGTGGTGGCGGTGGCTGGGCTGGAGGTTCCCTGAGCAGTGGCCTGCAAAGAGATGATCTGGATGGTGGGAGGGAAGGAAGGAGGGACGGAGGGTGGGACGGGGGAAGAGGTGGAGAGTGTTTGAGCTGGGACGAAAAGGTAAATGCGCCAAAAAGAAGGGCGGGAGGGAGGGAGGAAGGAAGGGAGGGAGGGAGGGAGGGAGGGAAGAACCAAAACGCACCTCATCCGCCGTATTTTTCCAGGATTGCGGGATGTGCAAGGGCCGCAAGCCCAAGCACTCCACTAAGACCCTTTCCTCCATCACAATGGCTCCGGGTAGGTGCAAAATTACCGACCCATCATTATCCTCGTCCTGATGCTGGTGCTGCTCCTCTTCTCTATCTTGCTTCGCGTCCTTTCCACTTTCGAATGGGGGAGGGGGAGGAGGAGATAGAGGAGGAGGGGAAGGTGGAGGAGGCCTGTGACGTGCCCACAGGGCCTCAGCATCGTCGTAGGCCGTCAAGAAGCGAGGTAAGCGGCAGATGGAAGATGAGACAGGGGTGAGATGGAGGAGGACGGGAAGAGAGGAGGAGGCAAGCGAGGAGGGAAGAGAATTGATATTGCTGCTCTTCTCAGGTGACGAGGAAGACGATGAGGAGGAGGCAGTGATGACGAGGGAAGACATCCACTTGGGTGAGTGCATGGGCACAGGCCCTGTCATTGGCGCTCGTAACGCGTGCCCCAGAATATCGACCTCCCCTCTCAGCACATGGATCCCCATGCTGCCCACCAAGCAGCAGGATTCACCGGCCTGTTTGAATAAAATGGGACACAGATGAGGGGGGGGGTGGAGGAGGAAGGGGAGGGAGGGAGGGAGAGAGGGAGGGAGAGAGGGAGGGAGAGAGGGAGGGAGGGACAGCCTGCTCTATCAGGACATACCTCCATGCCCAGGAACATGCCGCCTTGTGGCTTCTTCTCGGGGTCTCGCCATGACCGAAGTCGCTTGTAAGAGGGAGTATGACCCAGAACTGGTGTTGGTGGCAGACCTGGTGCAGCTGCAGCTGTCGATTCCACTGCTTCTTGGACTGCCCCCTCTTCCTCCTCTACGTTCCCGTCCTCATCCTCGTCCTCATTTATGATTTGGCAGCTCTCATCGTCTTCCATTTTCTCCTCCTCGTCGTCGTCGTCGTCGTCCTCCTCCTCCTCCTCCTCCTCATGCCGCTTGATCTCCTGCTCCTTACTGCTCCGTTTGCTACGCCCACCTCGCTTACCCGCCGATGTGCCGCCGCTGTTGCTGCCCACGCTGCATGACCGGGATCGCTTTCGTCTCCGTCGTGGCATGACTGTCCTTAGATGGTGTAGTGTGGAAAATGTGGTCGAGCGGCTGGGTAAGTACGAAGGAGAGAAGAGGAATGGAATCGGGCAGCGAGAATCCTCTTTAGCAGTGATGAATGAAGGTGGGAAACAAATCGATTAACTCACCACCGCAACCACAAGAGCAGAGTAATCTTCAGAAGCTTTACCAGCAACTAAAATTCTTGCAACTCTTGTCGTCCCTTTCATGTCTTTCTTTGCTTCACAACCCCTACCAACCCCCCTCTCACGACCTCCCCACCCCTCTTGCCTCCAACTCCCACCACCCCCACAGCGCAAAACCTCCTGCAATATGCTTTCCTTGGCCCGATCTCGCACAGAGCTAGACTTCATCGAAGCAGGGGTAGCACAGGACGTTCGCGCCGACGGCCGCCGTCGCATCGACTACCGGGAAATCAGCGTAGCTGTGGACGTGCACCCATCGGCCAATGGCTCTGCACGCGTCATCCTCGGGCAAGGGGCCACTGAGGTCCTTGCCGTCGTCAAAGCTGAGCTCTCCCAGCCGTCGCACGAACACCCCAAGCGAGGCAAGCTGGAAGTGAATATCGAAGTCTCCCCTTTGGCGTTGCTGCACCGCGAGACGGCCCGGGACGGGGAGGACCTTAACGCCGACTTGACCAAGGCATTTGAGACATTCCTAATACGGGCAGAAGCCCTGGACATGGAAGCGCTATGCATTACTCCAGGAAGGTTTAGCTGGACAGTATACCTCGATGTCTTGATATTAGAAGGACAAGGTAATTTGCTTGACACCATCTCCTTCGCCGCCTATGCTGCCCTACGAACGGCGCGCCTTCCCAAAATCGATGCCATATCAGGCGGACTCGACGCAGCCAATGACCCCATCGAAGACTTCGAATTGTCATCCACGGACATCACGGAAGCCATTGGCCTGCCCATCAAGAATCTCCCCATCTGCATCTCTCTCAATCGCATTGGCAACTTTTTGGTAGTCGACACGGCTGCGGACGAGGAAGCGGAGGGAGGGGTAAAAGGGCGAGTGACAGTGGCAGTGGATGAAACAGGGCATGTTTGTGGTATTCACAAGGGGGCAGGAGGGGGGTTTCCTGCACGGGAGCTGCAGGGTATGACGCAGCATGTGGTGCCGATTGCTCTGAAAGTACTGGAGGGGCTTAAAGCAGTGCTTGGTTTGAAGGAAGGGGGAAATGGAAATGGACAAGAGGGGATTAGCGGGGAGATACCACGATAGATCAAAATGAGGGAACGGAGAATAGATGAACAAAGAACTTGTAACATTATCAAACCAAGGGTAAGAAGACAGGTGTGCGGGGGGGGGGGGGGGGGATAAAGGTGGGGGGGGGGGGTTAAGTCTTTCCTCTTTTTGTGGGGGCGGTCCCTGCGTTTTCCAACTGAAAAATCTTATTATCTT
>Ga0160420_100563_pt1 | contig 14644 bp, 20 predicted proteins | sample CelAP2metagpilot_FD_108197 | JGI IMG/M metagenome (GOLD analysis project Ga0160420, IMG submission 108197) | Phycosphere-associated microbial communities from algal ponds in Kailua-Kona, Hawaii, USA - Cellana AP2-5-5 metagenome pilot | ecosystem: Engineered > Artificial ecosystem > Aquaculture >... | reverse complement strand
GTTTTTTTTTTTTTTTTCTTTTCTCTCTCTATCTCTATATATCTCTTTTTATTTCCCTCTCTTCTCCCTCCGCTCTCTCTCTCTCTCTCTCTCTCTCTCTCTCTCTCTCTCTCTCTCTCTCTCTCTCTCTCCAACATTCGCCAACAGAAGCGTGGTGTGCTTTCGGCTAGTTTGCTCAACTTCATCTAAATTAATCTACTACTATCCGCTCCTTGCTTCCTTGCAGACGTCCCCTCCCTCCCTCGCTTGCTTCTAAAACCCACCCCCTCCTACCCTTAACTCGGCGTCATACAACCTTCTAGCGCTGTGATCTGACAACACGTTGTACGCTTCCGATACCTTCTTAAACATCTCCTCCGCCCCCGCCTCCTTGTTTTTATCCGGGTGGAACTTCAACGCCAAGCGATGAAAAGCCTTCTTTACTTCCCCCGAGCTGGATGCCCGCGCAATCCCGAGGACCGAATAATGCGTGACGACCGCCGAGGACGATGAAGAAGAAGAGGAACCAGAGGGAGGGACGGAGGACGAGGAACGGCTACGACTCCAGCCAGACGTGGAGGACTTCGACGAGCGTGCACCTGGACCGCTGCTATTGCCGCTGCTACTACCCGGACCAGCACCACTAAAATTGAATCCGCGTCGATAGCTCCCTTCGAATCCAGAACGGGAGGAGGAGGAAGAGGAAGATCGGCCGGCACCAGGAGGAGCGGCACCAGGGGTGCGTCTGTCTGAATTGGACGCAAAAGACGCTCCTCCACGTGATCCTCGCTCCGATTCTCTGTTATTGTGCTTTCGATAAAACTCAAAAAAGTCCTGGAAAATCCCCGCCCCATCCTCCTCCTCATCGTCATCGTCATCGTCATCGTCTTCATCCTCTTTGTCACTCTCCCCTTCCCCAAAGATACTCCCACGGCCACGGCCCCACCCACGATAGGGGCCTCCCCCTCCCCTCCCACCACGCCACCCAAACGACGACTGCTGCCGTTGCCGCTGCTGCTGCTGCCGCTTCTTGGCAAACTCCCTACGTTCCTTCTCCAACTTCTCCAGCTTCATCTCCCTCTGCACACCCTCCATCTCACTCCTCACATCCGCCGCAGACCCAGTCGCCCCCGTTGGCCCCCCCGCGCCTCCCCCCTCCTTTCCTTCCTCCCCTTCCCCGGCCGTGCCCTTGGGCAAGGCATGCTTCAGATATGTCGTGTAATCTGCCACCGACTCCTCCCACCTCTTCATCTCCCTCCATGCCCTTGCCCTCCTTAAGAAAGCCTTCCAATAATCAGGTTTCCGTCTCAAGGCATGCGTGCAATCATCCTTGGCCTGTTCGAATAGCCTGAGGGCCATATGGGCAGCCCCTCGATTGCAGTGTAGCACTGCATTCATCATATCCCATTCCGGATCCAGTTTTAAGGCTTCGGCGTAGTGGCCGAGCGCCAGGTCAAAATTTTGCTTGCGAAACGCCGCGTCACCGGCCTCTTTTGCGTTCCTGATAGATTTAATTCGGACAATTTCTTTCTCGACCCACATGACGTGCCCGTGCCGGGCCAGGAGGGTTTTGAGGGCAGCGACGGCGTCGTCCTCCCGGTCGGTGTAGCGCAAGCAGCGGATGTAGGATCGTTGCTCCAGGGAGCCCATCCGGACGATGACGTGGATGGGAGCGTGCGGGTTGGGGTGGAGGAAAGGAGATGGGGATGAGGACGAGATGCCGGTGGAGGAAGTGGTGGAGGGAGAGGTGGGGAACAGCTCGGCTTTGCTAGGGGCATAGTATTTCTCACAGAAGCGGACCCCGCCTTCCCATCGCTTGAGTTTGCACAGGGCGAGGAGCTTGAGTCTCATGGCGTTCTTGGCACGATGGGCGAAGCGCAAAGCAGCATCTACCCTCTCCAATGCTTCCCCCCACTCCACTTTTTTGCTATGCAATTCTGCTGCTTGTAGCGCCTGCTCCACCATTGACACCTCCGCCCGTCCCTCTTTCGCTTCCTGGATTGCTTCGTCCAAACCTTTCTTCTCGTAGGCCTCCGCTCTCTGCTGGTAGGCCCCCTCTCTCCTACTACTGCTGCTGCTGCTACCGCCAGGAGTCGTCATCACCACAGGAGGGATGGGAGGAGCATCAGGGCCGAATTTGGCCACCAAGCGCTGCTCAGCTCGGGAGCGAACTTCATCAAAACAGACATAGGCACGGTCAAGGACGCCCATATGGAGGTACGCCCGGCCACACCGAGTGTAGGCCTTGAGGAGGTGTGGGTCTCCTTGTATGGCTTTTTCGCAGTCTTTGACCGCGTCTTCATACCGATGGAGCATGATCAGGGCTGCAGCACGGTTACAGTACAATTTCGGTTTTTCCGGCCACCCGTCAGGGGCGAGGAGAAGGGCGTTGGTAAACTCGTGGAGCGATTTTTCGTAATTTTTGCCGAGGTAGAGGGACGAGGCTTTTTCTCTGAATGTCTGTGCGGCTTGTTGCAGCTCGCGTTGCTGGTCCGCGGCGGGGGGGAGGGTCGAAAAGGAGGTGGAGGGAGGGATGAATCCCTGGAACGCGGATGGCATTCCTCCGTCCCTCAACGCAGTGGCAATCCTGTTGGTGCTGGTGCTGCTGAGACCACCAAAGAGAGGCGTGGCGGGGCTCCGTCCTGCACCAGCAGCTGCAGCACTAGCACCAGTAGAAGGTGAAGAAACCGAGCGATGATGCTGGTGGTAGTGATGCCTCGTTCCAGCCTTTCCCATTCCCCCACCTCCACTCTTCGTGGGAGTAATCGGCTTGCTGGTGCCTAAAGAAAATCCTGTGTCTTCCACTTCCATTCTAGACGGTAAAATAGTGGACAGAGGCGAGGACGACAATGGGGGCTGGTGAGCGGCCTTGCTCGCAGCACTCTCATCCATTGATTTCCCACCCATCCCTCCCTCTCCATTTTCTCCTCCCGTCCGCCCCCCACCAAAAATAAAACCAGGAGACGCAGGAGAAACAGACGCTGATGATGTCATCCCTGTCCTTGCAGTTGCTGCTGCAGTTGTTGCAGCAGCAGCAGCAGCGGCAGCTGCTGCAGTTGCTGCTGCCGTCGCAGCGGTCGCACCGCTCTGGGAGGAATATGCAGAGGCTGACGAGGAGGAAGAATCAGCATCCTGTTCAACTCCTACTTCGGAAGCCACCTTGTGATGTCCTTGCAGCTGCTGATGCTGCTGCTGCTGCTGCTGCTGCCTTCCTCCCTCCCACCCTTCCTCCTTCACCGCTCCTCCAGCTCCGGTCCGGCCGGAGCACCCGGGTCCACCCGAGAAGGGAGAAGGGGCAGGTGCTGAGGGAGGAGGGCCTTTGAAGGACGAGGACAGGTCAAACCCCTCCCGACCCTTCAGAGGGGAGGACAGCTGGCGGGCTGGGCCACTACCCACGGTGTTGTTGGTGGCGCTGCCGCTGGTCTCCATGGAGAAGAGGAAAGGCATGTTGGTCTCCCTACTCGCAGTAGGATGCGCCGTACTGCTGCGGCGGCGGCGGCCGCAGCGGCCGCCGCCGCCGCCGCTGCTGCTGCTTCGTGTATGCCCTCCTCGGCGGGGGGAACGATGTGTGCTGCCATGGGATTTTGGATGATTTTTGGAAGGGGACAGACCAAGGTCAATCGTACCGATAGAGAAGAAGGCGCCATCACCATGGGTAGGAGACGGTTGAGGTGGGGTAGAAAAAGAAGAAAAGGAGGACGAAGAGAAGGAGGAGGAGGAGGAGGAGGAGGAAAAGGGAGGGGGTGCTGCTGCGGCTGTGGAGGAGGGGGACGGCCCTTCTCTTTGGAGGTACGTGGACAGATCGATTCGATCAGGGTTCGAAACGCCGCACCCGATTTCGCCGGTAGAGGTGGAGGAAGCATGGGCTGGCCCCGGATCAGCAACAGCGAGAGGGGGGGGGCACGAGGAAGGAGGAATGCTGCTACTGCTGCTACCGCTGCTGCTGTTGTTGGCCCGAACTTTTTTCCCCAGGAGTCGACGACGCGACGCGGCCGTGGTGGCCATGCTGCTGCTGGCGCCACTGGTGCTGCTCGTACTGCCGCTATGGCCGCCGCCACCTAAGGTAAACGTAATCTCAATATCGGTTGGGTGCCGCTGTGATTGTGGTGCTGCTGCCCCTTGCCGCTTCTCAAGCTCAAGCTCCTCCTCCTCCACCACTACCACCTCTTCCTCCTGAGTGTGTTGCCTTCGTCTCTCATCCTCCTCTCCCTCCTGTAACTGCTGCTGCTGGTGTTGCTTCTGCTGCTCCTCCTGTTGTAAGTCAAATGTGGGCTTGCTGGGCGTGGAAAAGTGGAATGCCATAGGGGTAGGTGGGGCAGCAGAAGCAACAGCAGCAGCACAAGCTGCAGAAAATGTGGATCCAGAAGGGCAGAACGAGTGCTGCTGCTGCTGCTCCAGCTGGTGCTGGATAGGGTCAGGGAAAGTAAATGACTCGGCGGAGGAAGAGGAAGAAAGAGATTGCCCTACGTCTTGGAACACTCCTTCCTCTTCCTCCCCCTCTTCCTCCTCCTCTACCTCGTGGTGCTTGGCAAGAGGCCTGCCGCTGGCTGTAGAATTTGAATCCACAGACAAATGTTCTCTTCTCCTACTCGTTTCTTGTTCCGGCCCATCAAAATACTGCTGCTGCTGCGACTGCAGCTGCTGCGGCTTCTGTCGTGCGGGTGCCCCCCCCCCTCCTCCTCCTCCTCCTCTTCTCTCAGCCCCTCCGTGTCCATCGACAGGCGACGCCCTTCGCTTGCGTATGTCCAACCTTCTCAGATACTCAGCCACCCCCCCAATATCAGGTGCCTCGGGATCACGGTCCCTACTCTTTATATGCAGCTGCTCCAGAATCGACGCAATGTGCGGCAACCAGTCTTCTTGCAATGGACCCAGACTGTTAAATTCTAATCCATTGAGCCCCTCAAGGATTCCATCTACGTACGACGTGTCTTCTTCCTCTCCCAGCCCTGTTTGCTGTTGCTGTTGTTGCTGCTCCTGCTCTAACTGCCCATACTGCTGCTGCTGCGATGCCCGTGGGGGAGAGGGCTCTGGAGGGTCCTCCATTGGTGGTGGTGGGCGAGAACAATGGCTGCTTGCTGCCTGCTGTTGATCTAATGGCGTGAACGCAAGCCCACCAGGCCCTAGGGAAGAACGGCGCGCGGGCTTGGGTGGCGCAGTGTTGGCGATGGACATGGGAGTGTAATCACGGTAAGTGACGGAGGGGGGGGGGGTCTTGTAGTAGGACGAGGGCGGGGTTGGCATCCCTGGCATCGGGCCAGGCGTCCTTTGTCCCTCGTTGTCAATGTCGTGATAGTGGTGGCTACTGCCTTCGTGGTCGTTGCCATTGCCGCTGCTGCTCATGCCGTTGCTACTGCTGTTGCTGCTGCGGCGGCGGCCCGCCCTGGCGGGTACGGAAGGGGTGCGGACGCCGTCCATGCTGATAGTGGCGTGGATCTAGCCGGCCCGATTTATAAGGGCAAGGAGGATATGTCGCAAAGCATGGGAAGACGTCTACGGTTACGTCGTGCCTGTGAGTGTGGTAAAAGGTCTGCTCTTGTGAGAGGTCAAGTGGAGTGGTTGCCTCTATTCGCTTGTGCTTGGTTTGCCTTGGGCACCGGTGAAGATGAAGGACAGGCACTAGACAAGGCAGATATGCAATTGTATGGTGGCGTTATGCTTATATGGGTGGATTTCTTTGTGTGAGTGCGATGCGTGAATAATGATGGAATTGTGGAAAGGGAAAGAAAGGGAAGAGTGCACGTCCGCGATTAGCGATGGGTTGCGTGCCGAGCTCCATAACGACTTCCTCGTCCCCTGTTTGAAAGTATACACGCCGTGAGCAGGATGACTTATGATGATGGTAGTGTGTTGGTGCGATTTCCCACAGGCGTGCTATGTATGGCACCCACCATCCATTTTTCTAATAGAATTGCAATGTCCCTCTAGGAAATTACTAAGCATGATGTAGAAAATGCGCAACCAGCAGATATAAAATTAAAGATTAAGGAACGCTTTCAGAAAAGCATGTAGAATCAAATAGCATTTGGCCTGATTTCATTTACTCTTCTTAATCTCTTGTGTCTGCTTCTTTGTTAAGATAAAACACACTCAACACAAGTTCAAATGACGCCACTGCCAACGCACGGACCCACACAACCCAGTTTTATCACAGCATATTTTCAAACAAACATACGAACACACACACATACACTGCTTCTCCATATCTCTTTTATTTTCTTTTTTTGAGTCCCTTCTGGCTCTCTCTTTCTCACGTACACACACACACATCAGATATTTATCCAAAGATGGACTTAACAATAGGGACGCCCGTCACAATCTCCTGGGCAATAATGCCAATGACGGCAATCATCGCCATGCGGCCATTATTCAGCTCCTTCGTGCGCATGGTGATAAAGTCCTCATCATCGTCAGGGCAGAAGCCAAGGGGATCGTACTGTAAATCACCTGCCACGTAGTCGTCGCGCATGCCAGCAATTTCTATGTCGTGGAGGGGGAGAAGAGGAAGGTTGGGGACATGGTTGGTTTTGGTTAGGATATACATTACGACCAGCAAGTAGATGCGGTAACAGAGAGGGTCAGAGGCAGGTTAATGGCTGATTCTGCTGAAGTATATAAACGAGCGGGGGGTTCGACAGGGACAATTGGACTCACAGAGACAGCCTCAAGATAGTTGACAAAAAGAGGCAGCATCAGAAACCACACACAAGACACGTACTTGGGTTCTTAAGCGTCTCTTCAATCGGGTCCCAGCCCTTGGCAATGCTCTTGAATTCGAACAACGACAACACAAACATCGCCCCCAGGCCAAAATCAGGTATAAACTCCGTCACTCCATAGTATTGGTCCAGCGCTGTCTCGAAGTCATCCCCCGCCAACAACGGGTGCCAGATTTCTTGAAAAAAAATGCCAGCCACGGCCATCATAGCAACGCGGCCGTGCTTGAGCTCTGACTCACGGAACTTCTTCTTGGTGCGGGTGCTTTGGCCGCCGTAAAAGTTTAAGGGATCGAAGAAACCGAAGGGAGCGGAGCTGTGGGTGTTCGGAATAAGAAAATGTGTAAAGGGGTGAAAAAGAAAGACGATGGCGTGGCTGATGCTCCACACCTGGACGGACAATATGATGGCCATTAAACTGAAAACGTGGGCATCATCCACGAAGGCCGCATGTACAAAGAGGCAAACCCACCCAAGCCAGCCCGCTCCTCATCATCGTCCTTCCACCGTTACTTTCCTCCCTCCCTCCTATCCACGTCAACTTACACGCCAGCCTTGGTCACTTCCAGCTCGCCGAGCTTCGCATCAAACTTGAGGAAGTCCGAGATGGACTCCATTACCACTGTGCGCCCCTTCACAGGAGCAGAGGCGCGGGTCACAGCAGTGGGGGCACGGCTAACGAAGGCTGAGGCCAAGGCCGGTAGGGCCAGGCAGAGCAAGGCACGCGTAGCGATCATGGTAGAATTACTATAAGAGATGTGGATATTTTTGAGGTGGGAGCTAGTGAGATTTTGTCATGCATTCCAGAACAACGACGCGTGCATTGCTGTATGTGCGTCGTGCAAATAGATCGGCCCGGGCTTCGACTACGTCGACGGCCACGCACGCTCGAATTCAGGCCATCTACCAGCACAATGACAGCAAAAATGTCGTCTTTGTGCCGCCGCTCTGCGCAATAAAGAAAGGACTTATGTCAAAAGGACGGGGCGGAAAACAAAGGACGGCGTAAAGCCAGTTCAGGATTGTAGGATAGCGGCAGAAAAGAACTATGACCACCTCACCCTGCTTCTCTGCTTCTGCTTCTTCTCGCTGACCGACGATGTTCATGTTCTTTGCCCGGCCCATTCCAGTGAGCCTTGGGCAGCACTTTTTATTTTACTTCTTTATTAAGGCGCCCGTATCCTGGTGATTACACCAAGGTCTACCGGGTTTTCTTCCTTATAATTCTCCCTCCTCCACCTCTCCCCCCTCCGATCTCGGCCCCTGGTGCTCGTGCTATTACAGCTGCTAGTCGATCCACTGATTGTGTGCATTTAAACGTTACTTGATGCTATGCATTCAGTCGGTTTCGCTTGCCTTCTTCTACTCTACACATGCATCTACCTGCTCCTCACTTACTACCCGCTTCTCACTAACTCTACATGTCCCCCCTCCCCTCATCCCTCCCTCCCCCCCCTCCCTTCCTCATCGCTACAGCTTCTCCCTCGCACTCGCCAACGCCGCTGCTGCTTTATCATCTTTAATCTGAACTGCCGCATAATATTTACCAAAGGTTACGAAATCATCGTACCCCAACCCAAGCTTAGGTCGTCCCAACATACCGGCCAGAAGGCCTCTAATTTCCTCACTCCATTGCGCTGGTGTGCTGCTGGTGCTTTTATTCCCACTGCTGCAGCGGCTTCCGGGATAAGAAGGCACGTCTCGCGCGCAGACGTAAGTGACGTGGACGGTGGTTCGCGGTCGGCAGAGGATCCTGAAAAAGAAACGCAAGCTGCTACCAACGGTATGCGTGGCAAGAAGGTCGCCTTTGACGGCACTGTCGTGTGGGAAGACATATGCATGTGTATGAGAGAAGAAAGATAGGAAGAACGTAGTGGAATCCATGTTCAAGACATGACATCCATAGGCAGCATTAAGGCAACGTCTCCCAACCCACCCTCCTCAGGCGCCACTGGCATCGCTTTCTAAGACCCTTTCCGTCGAAGAGAATGTTTACGGGAGTGCATAATATGCTTGACCCCCGCAGCTGCATCACGGTGTATTCCAAGCTTGCTTTCATCTTCTCTCCCTCCCGTATTCCCCCTCCTCTCCCACAACGCACCTAAACCCAAACAAATGCACTCCTACGCTTCCTCCTGCTGCTCCTCCCCCTCCCTCCCCTGCCCCCGCTAAACCGTCCAACACTCCCTTGGGAAAGGCCAATATTCCTTCCCCATTCGATCGTACCATCTCCGGAAACACTACCAATGACCTTCTCTCCCTCTTGGCTTCTGCTAAGACCTTGTCCAAAGTCACTCCTTGGCCTGCTTTATTAGGTACTTTGCCTGCCTTCCACACCGCTCCGAAAGCCGACAGGGAGCTAAATCTTATCTCGGGGGCAAGCGTGAAACATGAAAACAACGGTAAGGAACGACTGGCAAAATAAAGGATGTCCAAGGCAGAGGTGTGATTGCTCAGGAGGAGGTCCCCGGGTTGAATGGTCGCACCCACGCGTGTAACTAGAGGCTTGTGCCCTGGTGGCCTCAAACCGAGCTTCCGTAAATTCGCATGTTGTTCAATAAAGGATACGCCCATAGTTTTGAGGACAGCGGCAAGGGCTGGGCGGAGGAGGAGGAGGGAGAAAAGACGATGGAGGGGGGAGAGGAGGCCCAGGCTTACTCCTAGGGCTAGGAGAGTGATGCTTGTTTGCTCGGGAGTGGGAGAGCCTCCGGTGTGTAGGTTTGGTGCGTGATTGACATAGCAGGCGGCAAGGAGGAGACTGCCAGTCAAAATGTCGAACCAAGGGGTGGTGAGAAGACTGACGAGGAAGAGCCAGCTGCCTGTGATACAGAGGAGGGGCAGGCGCACGGCGAGCAGGCCGAGACTGAGAACCAGGCCCCCTGCCTTGGCTGCCGTGGAGGAGGTGGTGGAGCGTGGTGGCAAAAAAGGGTTGATACCCGTACCTTTATCGGCCCACTTGGCGAATTTCTTCAAGGATGAACACAAATGAAAGGGGAAAATGAGAGAAATGAGGATGGAGAGGGAGGGCATGTTGGGGCATGCGTACAGGAGCTAACTGACCTCCATTGACTGGAAGCTAGGGCTGCGGCAAGCTGGCGAGCGGGCCGATAAGCTTCCTTGTCGTTGTACCTTTGGTGCTGGGGTGTGAATTGGATGGAAGGGCTGTGAGTGGTGGATGTGCCGAAGTACAAAGTGGCAGATGAAGAATGCCGCTTTGATGATGAAAGCCTTACTTCTTCCACACAGCAATTTGGCCATTCTAAACCACACGTATACCACCTCACACACCTACGCAGGTGGAAATTGACGATGACGTGCGGAAGTAGCGGGATGAGTGGCCTGGAAGCCGTCCGGGTGCAGGAGCTGCAACGTGGCTGCGTGGTTTCGGGGACGGCTCCAGTCACTTGCTTGGATTATCATCGGGAAGGTGAGTATTTAGTGACCGCGGCGGAGGACGGAACCGTGCACCTGATAAATGCCTTGGAGGGCAAAGCGCGAAAGAAACTATTTTGCAAGAAGTATGGGGTGGAGCTGGCCAGGTTCACGCATCATGCCCAGAGTGTTTTGTGCAGTAGCCGGCCCTCGGCAAGCCAGACAGCATCCGCCTTGGGAACGACGGCGCATGACATTCGTTATCTGTCCCTGTACGACAACCAGTACTTGCGTTTTTTTTCGGGCCATGAAGCGCGAGTGACAGCGTTGGCCATGTCTTACACAGACGATCGATTTATGAGCGCATCGGTTGATGGTACCGTTCGGATATGGACATTGCAGCAACCCAAGTGCTTGGGCCAGGGCAACATTCAGATAGGTGGTGGGGGAAGCTACAGCAACAGCAGCAGTAGTCCTTGTCCTGTTTTAGCGGAGTTTGACCCGTCGGGGTTGGTTTTTGCAGTGTGCGCGCAGGTGCAAGACAGACATTTGTTGAAATTGTATGACGCGAGGAAGTTCAGTGAAGGGGCTTTTGAAAATTTCGGGATCTCTGAGAATGAGTTACGACAGACGTTGCTTGAACAACAACCAACGATTGACCCTGAGGTGGCTCGTAAGTTGGTACAGGCTCCGTGGATTGACATGAGCTTTAGCGCGGACGGGAAGAATTTACTGGTGTCGACCAAGGGAGGGATGACGCTTGTGATTGACACTTACGATTTGCAAGTGACGAGGTTTCTGACAGGCTATAAGAATGAGAAGGGATTGAATATCACAGCTTGTTATACCTCGGATGTGAACCACATTTTGACGGGCTCGGAGGAGGGGGAGGTGTGTGTGTTTGATGCGACGGAGGAGAGGGTAATGGACGGGGTGGTGTGTCGATTGAGTGGGCATACAGGCCCTGTGAGGCAGGTGAAGTGTAACCCGGTCTACGAGCAGGTGGCGAGTGCGTGTAACCATGTGGTGTTGTGGATAACGCCCCCACGAGGGAAATAAATTAAATAAATGGGATGAATGAATGAAAAGAATGCAACAAATGAAGAGGAGACCTCACCATACAGATTTTATGTTGTTTGTGGCTTTGCGCGTGGTACTGTTGAATTAGACCCTTTCTTAAATTCTATTCCCCTTATGTGTGTATGATTTTCCTTGCTGTTGTTCGGTGCTGGCTCTGCAAATTAGCACCTCTCTCCACCTCATTACACACAAACGATGTTTTCTCTCTATTCTCTCTTCCCAAGTCACGGGCCCTCGCCCCCTTTTTGAACGCCTTGTCATCGCCCTCCCGCCTTCTCCTTTTTTCATTCACAATTTACAATACTATTTGCCTCGGAGTGTTATTAAGTTGATTCCCATCGTACACAATCTCCACCTCTTCCCCTCCTCCATTCCCTCCCTCACCCAACCGACTCCAACCGCCCATCCCTCTCCCTCCCGGTCGGGTGGGCGATGCCTGTGCCAGTCCTCTTCCAGCGGTTGCAGCACTGTTCCTGCCGGCATTCTGCACCGTGGTAGGCAAGGGCGAGGACGAGGACGAGGAAGCATTAGTAGCAGCAGCAGCGTTCCCTGCCGCGGTTCCAGAGACTCCACTCCCCGTAAATCGGCGGGGACTGACACTCCTCATACAAGCACAACACTGCAACACGTCCGATCCCCTCGGCAATATATGATCCGCCTGGTCCGGACATAGGATATACTGAGGAAACCGCGTCAAACACGCACAAGCGGAACTTCCCTCCAATTTATTCAGCAGTGCCGCAGAAGGGAAAAGGAAGGCAATGCATCCATACGATTGCAAGATTCCGACCAGGAGGCCCGAAAGGTGGCCGACAAAGGAAATGTGTGGAAGCATTAGCTGGATGATGATTAGAAGCACCCAAGGGTACGCGCGGGAAGGGACCTGGCACATGCCCATGATGGAGCGGGTGGCATTGGGTGGGGAGGAGTGGGACTCGAGGACGGCGAGCGTGAAAATGACGCCGGAGAAGCCAATGCTTGAGTAAAAAAGCCATTGATCTCTGTGAGTAATGGCGGCTGTGTGTGCCGGGAGGGGAGGGGGGGGTTGAAGATGAGGGGCGGATAGGCGTAAGAAAAGTCTCCTCCTGGGCAACCAGACTCTCCATCGAACCCTCTGTCCGAGTCATTCGATCTCTTCGCCCAGCCATTCTTCTTGCCTTTTACATATTCATCTTTTGCTCTCTTTACGCACCTAAAAAGAAGCAAATGCCAATATACAATCCATTGGTCAAGACCGTGGAAAACAGAATTGTTAGGAAGAAATAGAGGGTCCCCATCTTGATCTCCAACCACGCACCAATCCCCACGAAGGAAAGCATATTCATAGCGATATGGAAGAACCCCAGGTGGAAATACGCGCTCGTGATGAGCCGGTAGTACTCGCGATCGTAAACGACGGCAGCAGGCGAGATGGAGTATTCATTCAGATTCCAATTGAGGAAAACAACGCAAAGTTGCAGGATCAAGCAGAGGAGCGTGATCAGCGTGGTGCACAAGGGGATTTTGCCCAGCGTCTCCTGCAGACGGGTGGGCTGCTGCTGCTGCTGGGAAGACATGCTGGTCCACGGCTTGTAGCGTTGCGGTTGTGGTGCTCCTGATTGCCAATGCGCCGGCAGCATGCACGTTGGACTGGGGCTCTCTGCGTGGCGGTTGATATGAAGAGATACAAGTGGCATGGAGGAGAGTGGGATGAGTACAGGCTTCGCGCACAACCAAACAAAGGGACATTGGGTGAGGGTGAGAGAGGGCAAACATAGAACTTCTCAAGGGACGGCAGTCGAGGGCAGTTAAAAAAACGTTTCACTTCCAGTGGGTCGTTGTCGCCGGCGACAACGTAGCCCAGCAGCAGAAGTGGGCGTCGGGTCCGGTTATTCCGGGTACCTAACAGGCAAAGGGTCGAACCGGGTCTGGTTTGCCTGCCCGGGTCCGCTTGGGACCCGGGTAAAAAGAAGAGAAATGGATGATGAACGCTGTAGCCCTCCCTTTCGGACCCCTGCAGTAGGGGGGGGATTCATACCCAACACTCCTCCCCACCCACATCCCTCCGCCGGGTCGCCCACAAAAGTATCGGACCCGGCACCCACCCCTGCCCAGCAGGCTTTATGTGTTTCCTGGGTGACGGAGCCCCAAACAAGGTGGCAGGAGGGGCGGGGGTACAAATAATGTTTATCGAAAAAGTTGAAAGGTTGTCATAGCACGTTGAAAATCGTACAGTAAAACAGATGGGCTCTGAGCCACCACACTGTATGACAAGACCGTCATGTCCGAGATCAAAATAGCTAAATTTTCCAGGATGCCTTCTGTTTCACCCTGAGGTACATGCCCACCGGGGACGCATAGCCATGCAGGCCTTGGCAACCGCTGACACCTCTCCCCCTCCCCCGAAACGCACACATACGATACCAACAGGGAGATGTCCAACGCTTATTCACGTTTGTACAGCAAGGTCAAGATTCGCCGAGCTTCACACCTTCAGCCTAGGAGACGCGCTGGCGGCGATCACGGGCTGTGATGGCGAGCGGGGCCAGTGTGTACTCTTTAACGTCAACACGGTGGCGGGGGCAGGGGGGGATGGAACCGACCTTGGTTGGATGAGGAAGGAAGGACAGGGTAGAGCGGTGGCTCACGATGCCTTTGAAGATATAGGACCGTGAGCATAAGGGGTCGTTCGCGCGTGTGTCCAAAGCATTTCAAACGCACAGGTCCATGGGTAGGCTTGTTTGCTTCTTCTCCGGCGGCGATCGCGTGGGCGGCGGGAGCGAGATGCAACGGGGCTCTCATCGCGAGATGATTGCAACCTGAATGCCGGCAATCCATCCCTCTGGAAAAATACACATCTTGAGACACCTCTTTCACTGGTAGATATGCACAGGAGTTCCCCCAAAATGCCATTTTTATGTGGCGAGGGGCTTAGGGCGGTGGCATGCAGGGAGGTCCATCCGGAGTCCCATTGCTTGAATGCACCGCTTGATGAAATTTGCGGCACACTCACCGCAGGTGACCTGCGGGACTAGCGAGAGAGAGTCGCCATGGACAACCATGCGCCCGTTATTCGCTCCAGCTTGACCTATTTCCTTTCCCCTTCTACCAAAACATAGCACAACGAAAGCTACGCTGTTTACTTATTTTCAAGTTATCGTTTCGTTTTCTTAATCTTCTTTTTCCTCTCTAATTTCTATGTGGGTTTTCCGCTTCTACCTTCACACCACACACACGTCGTACGTCGCCGGTATACCAATCCCGCTGCAATGCACTGGGTCTCTTTTTGTCCCCCCCCCCCCCCCCACCTTTTTTGGTTTTTTTTCCGGCCCATTACACCCTTTTTTTTTTTGTTTTTTCGCTTTTCCCTTCCCCCCCCCCACCCTCCGTTCCTCCCCCGTTTCCCCATCCCCCACCAATTCCCTGGGTTTCTTTTTTTCCCCCCCCCCCCCTCAAATTTTTTGGGTTCTATTCCGGTCACATTAAGCTCTCTTTGGTCGAGATTTTAGTGATGGGGT
>Ga0160420_100562_pt1 | contig 14655 bp, 22 predicted proteins | sample CelAP2metagpilot_FD_108197 | JGI IMG/M metagenome (GOLD analysis project Ga0160420, IMG submission 108197) | Phycosphere-associated microbial communities from algal ponds in Kailua-Kona, Hawaii, USA - Cellana AP2-5-5 metagenome pilot | ecosystem: Engineered > Artificial ecosystem > Aquaculture >... | reverse complement strand
CCCCTACTGCTACCTCTACCCTCGCCCCTACCCTCGCCCCTACCTCCGCCTCAACGATCCCCCCATAAACGGCCTTATAACGGATCATAACTATGACAAGTTTCATGTCTCGCTCCCGTCTCTAATGTGTTTTTGATGATAAGGTTCTGTATGCCCCTTGTCAGTCTGGAAGCTCCACCTTCCATACGTGATGTATCGACTTGTCTAGGCGTGTGACAATGCCTTTGTTCGTGTTTGTGTTGTGTATGTGTTTTTGTTTGTTGCTCGTGTGCCACTTATGTTGAGAGCTTCGATTGCCTCATACGTCTACAAGAGGCTTCTTTGAAGCCTGCATGCGGGAGGAGGAAAGCATGGCTCAATTTTCCGTGTAGACAGGTAACTAAAGTCAACAATGTAGCCGGTGAATCAAGATAGTGCAAACGCTTCTATCATTCCTTTTTTTTTTTTTCCCATGCTTTTTCTTCTTTGACTTCGTCTTCGTCTGCGTCTTTTTTTCTTTTCTTGCCCCCGCTCCCGGTCTCCCCCTCTCCCCCCCCCTCCTCCAGGTATCCTTTTGGGGGAATCGCGTCAAGGAGAGCAACACCAAGACCCCGTTACCCACCTTCTTCTCTTTCTTTTTCATGATCTATTTCTTCTTCTTCTTCATCACGTGAAACTCAACCATCTTGCATTGACCATCCGCCAGCAAACTGATGATGTAACTCGGCCGTGTGAGAGGCAGAAGAGAAGTAGAATGTAGCCTCGCACTGATTGTTGTCGTTGTTTGGCAGAGCAGGAATGGATGGAGGGCGGGAAGGAGAGAAGGGTGGATAGTTAATCGTATATTAAAAAGGAGGGAAAGATACAGATAGCGGATAGCACTTTGAAAGGAGGAAAAAGAAGGCGCCGAGAAAGCAGAAGTATAATGGTGAAAGAGCACACAGAGTCGACAGCATAATCAGCAGAAAAAAGACAGACGGGAAAGACAAGGGCGTGCTGCCGATGACGAGAAATGGAAATCAAATTTGAAATAAGAGGAATCAAACCCTCCCCCCTTGAATTCTATACAGTATATTTGACTCTTATTCTTTTCCCACCATCCTATGCCTGCATTCCCTTCTTCCCTCTCATCCTCCCTTTCTACTTCAGATCAACCGCTGGGTCACCGCATCCAAGGCCTGGAACAAAGCGTGGCTCTCCAGCACCAAACCTTTTCTCCTCTGTTTCACCTCCTCGTCCCCCCTCACACTGTCCAAATGGCCCATCGCCTTCTCCAAATCACTCTGCAACTGCCCCACCTCCGTCCGCATCCTTCCCCACGTCGGCTTTCCTCCCTCTCTTCCTCCCTCCCTCCCATTCCCATTTTCTCTCCATCTTCTGCTCCCTCCTCCTCTGTGTCTGACTTCTCCATTCTCGTTCCCATTGCTAATTATCGTCGTTTGTGCCCCGCCTTCCTCGGCCTCTTTCTCGTCTTCCCTCTCCAATCTCCTCAACTCCTCCTCCACGTCATACTCATCCCATTTATTCTTGAATTTCTTCCCAGACGAACTAAAATGATAGTAGGCACTTGTAGATGCTGCGCTCTCCTCCCAACCCTCCTCCTCCCCATCCTCTCCCCCGTCTCCCCCATCTCTGTCCTTCCTACCTTTCTTGCTAACCCCCACCTCCCTAAACGCCTCTTCCACCTGTCTAGCTGCCCGCTCAATCCTTGCTCCCAGGTAACTCAGCTCTTTTTTCAGGAAATTAAGCTGTTTCATTGCGACCTTTTTTCTGGCCCCCTCTTTGTCTCCCTCCCATATGTACTTGATGGTGACTTGACCTGAAGGCGTAAAGGCGAGCCAGCCGGTGGCAGTGACGGCGACAGCGAGGAGGAGGAGGGTGGTGGCAGTCGCGGTTGAGAGGGGTGAGGGCATGCTGTGTTGAGGGGATGGGGAGGAAGGGCATGAGTCCAGGAGTATGCCATAAGGTCTGCATTTGTATGGTGGGCGATCATGTGTATGATGACGAGGATCTGCTTTGTCTTCCGAGTCATACAAGGTATGAATGCAGCAAGTTGTGGCGGCAGAGCGGCAGCACCAAATAAAAGCATAGGCGACGGAGGTGTACGCTGCGAGAGAAAAGGGAAGTCAAAGCAAGCGAACCCAGGCCCAGTATCTGGCCAAGGGTGGACGGAGGCCTCTGTCTGGTGGTTACATAGGGAATGGTGCGTGCCTGTATCTCTGTGGTTTGGATTGTTTATGGCGGTGTGGCAGGGCCACCAAGGTGGGGAGGTTAGTGAGAGTAAGTAGCTGTACATTCACGGTATCCGGACACAAAGAAGCTGGAGGCTCACATTCTTACAACTGCTCTTTTCCCCTTTGCCTCTCTTTATAGACAGGCAGATAAGCTAAGCTCGCACCCATCGTCCCGCCCGCCCTCCAACCCAGTCCTCCGCTTTTCCCGTCCTACTCTCTCGCGTCTGTCCGGCTTATTATGTGCCGTCGAGTCGTCACTTTCATCATTGCCTTGATAGCCACCAGTAGCGGTGCGTTCATTGTCCCCTCCTTCACCTCGTACTCCTCCGCCACCCTCTCCTCCTCCTCCCAGTCCCCATTTTATTCCCACCGCACAATCAGCATGGCCCCCAGCAGAGTACCCCCCGTTGCCCCCTCCAACTTCCTCTTTGCATCTCCTAGCGACGATTCTCCTCCGTCTTCCTCCAATCCCTTGACCCCTCTCCTTATCTGCCTGGGGTATAAAACGGACACCGCCGCGGAAGACCCGCGTACGCTCCGTGAGAAACTGAAGGACTTTGGACTCGCGGGCGTCGTCTCCTATATTGCGTCCGAGGTCCTGTTTTGGTTCATTTCTCTGCCTGTAGGGATCTTTGCATTTCATCAGAGCACTGGAGAGTGGCTTGATCTGTCAACGAGTGAAGGGCAGGGCAAGGTAGGCATGGAGAGGGACAACTGTGGACAGCATTTATGTAAATTTCTTTTTCTAACTCGTATTTCCCCATCATATTTTCTCTTGCAAAAGGCAGTCCTTCCTCCTTCTTCCATCAGTTGCTTTGATCTTGATTCTGTCTCTTCCCTTTCAACCTTTCCATCCTTCCTACCCGCGCTACCCAGGTAGCGGCTTTCTCTGCCGGATTTCTCACCTTTGCACGCGTGGCATTGCCTTTAAGAGCTGCGGTTGCCTTAGCCCTAACTCCCGCCCTTGACAAGTATGTTGTCCGACCACTAGTGGCGCGAGGATTGCTGAATGGGACGGAAGAGGAGTAGTAGAAGGAAAGGAGGCCGGCGAGAGAAAATGAGGAGGGGAGAAGGGAGTTGCTCCGATTGAGAGACCGGGTCGGATAGATATAGGTTGACGAGAAAAAAAGGGAAAATTAAGAACTAAAAGGGTACACACACCAACCTCTCTTCAATTCATTTTTTAAGCTTTTCGATGGTCTATACTGCCGACTCAGTCTCACATTATCCCTTCTCCTAAGGCTCAGGTTCGAAAGGGCTGGAAAACCGGTGGCCTTGCCTACGTCTCGATGATCGTAGGTGGTCCCGCCGCTCTTGGTCTCGTCGCTTTTTATTTCGTCTGTTTATCGGGAGCTCCAGCCAGGAAACCAGTCGTGTGGAAGTGTATGTGTGGAGGCCTATGTGCTTTGTTTTGGCGGGTGTGTGGGACAAGGGTTGTGAGGGCGCGTGGCATTTTTACGTGCCCTTCCTAACCTTTCTCAGGTTCTCCAGCATGCCTCTTTCTGACTTACCGCAGAGTTTAGTCACCAAATCTCGATCAGGAGACACACGAAAAAAATCAAGTACATTCCAAAATGGCTAGATTGACCACCGAAAGTGTCTACCATTGTTTGATTGTTTGATTGACTGATTGATTGAATCATTTCGAGATCGATGGTAAAGGAAAATTCGAGCACAACCTCCTCAAATATCATGTCTCATGCACTACCAAGTAGTGCCCGCGCGATATGCACACAGACACTACAACAAGACAGAGAACTCATCACCACTGCCTTTGGCGCTTCAGGACAGCACATTGTAGCACGAAGACAAACACAAACGTCATCAGCCTCCATACCCCGCCACACATTTTTACACAGCTCCATGACCTTGCGGACCTCCCTCGGAAGATGCCGTAGCTCGTCCTCCTCCATCTTCCCATTCATCAGCGTCGGTACTCTTGTTCTGTCGGGGCTGACCATGGCGAGTGCTTTTCTTCATTGCTTCCTTGCCACCTCCACCACGGCCGCCACTGCTGCCGCTACCACTGCTGCCGCTGCGGCAAAAGGCATCAACAAAGGGAGCACAAGTCGCATGTTTGCTTCAGCAGCTGTTGTAGCTACGACAAATTTCACACCACAAGATGTGCTCGCCAAGTATGAAGAGCTGGTCAAGGGCTTGCGAGAGATCGACGCATTGGAAGGCATCTCGGGTAAGCTTTATCCTACCATATACATTTATTTACTCGTTTGTTCGTTTCATTTTACTGGTTACAAAGTGATTGTGTTGCCTTGAATTGTATTCGTTCGTGAGCCACCACAGTCTCTCGTCAACCTCTCCTCCCTATTTCAACAGGTCTCCTGGGTTGGGACGAACAAACCATGCTCCCCTCCGGTTCTGCCCCAGCCCGTGCCTTCCACAAGGCCACCCTCGCTGGCATTCTCCACGAGAAGAAGACCCACTCCTCCCTCCATCAGCTCCTCCCTTTCCTCGCCTCCCCCGAGGCCCAAGCCCTCCTCCCTTGTGAGGAGGCAAGAGCCAATGTCCGCATCGCCCACAAAGACTGGGAGCTCCAGAATAAGAAGACCAAGGAAATGACGGCAAAAGAGGCCGAATTAGAAGGGAAGGGGTACGCGGCTTGGGTGACGGCGAGGAAGACGGATGATTTCGCGGGAACGTTCCTGCCGGTGTTGGAGGAGATTGTGGAGATGAAGAAGGAGGTGGCCGGGGCAACAAGGCCGGAATGGGGGGTGTATGACGCGAATTTGGATTTGTTCGAGCCGGGGATGAAGGTGGGGAGGTTGAGGGATATTTTTGGGGAGCTGAAGGAGGAATTGGTGCCGCTGCTGAAGAAAATCATGGTACGCTCTAAGTTAACAAAGATACATGTACAAGAATTTGGATGTTGGGATGGGTGGGTCGAGATAGTCAGGATTGGAAGGAGAAGGAGTAATATGATGTTTCGGCGAAATTGTATCAGCAATGATTCTTACCCTCCCTCCTCCCATTCCTCTTTTCCTCCTCCCTTTGAGGCCTCCCCGCGGTACTTGAGCCAGGACAAAGACATGCCGGCTGCCTTACAGGGCGGTCCGAGCTGGAACGTCGACAAGCAGGCGAAACTCTCGCGGGAGATAAGCGAGGCGTTAGGCTTTGATTATTCCTTGGGCAGGATCGATACGTCAGTGCACCCTTTTACGGGAGGCAGCCATCCGACGGATGTGCGCATTACTACGCGGTACAGTGAGGACAAGTGGATCGAGGGCGTAAGCGCCACCGTGCATGAGGTCGGTTCACTCTCGTCTTTCTGTCTCTTCCCCTCCTTTTTTGGGGGCTCATTATGTACTTGTTATCCTTTTGGTTGTCCAATTATTTCTGAACGAGGGGGATTAATGTTTGTTGTTGTGTGCGTGCTTTTCTTGGCTCAGTCCCTTCCTCGCTCCCTTCCTTCCTCCCTTCCTCCCTTCCTCCCTTCCTCCCTCCCTCTCTCCCTCCTTCCCCGCCACCTTCCTGCAGGTGGGCCACGGGCTATACGAGCAAGGCCGAAACCCGAACCAGCGGGACCTACCCGCCTCCCGCGCCCTGGGGATGGGGGTACACGAGAGTCAGAGCCTGATTTGGGAGAGGATGGTCTTCCAGTCCCGGCCGTTTTGGACTTTCGCCACGGGGAGGTTCAAGAGCTATTTCCCTCATGTGGAGGGGGTGAGCGAGGAGGACTTTTATCGGTTTGTGAATCGGGTGCAGCCGGATTTTATTCGAGTGGAGGCGGATGGTGAGGAAGTGGGAGGGAGAGAGGGAGGGAGGGAGGGAGGGAGGGAGGGAGGGACTTCCCTTGGTCACGTGGGTCACAACGATCCCGTTCAATCAGCTCGTCCATTCACCCTCCCTTCCTTCCCTCCTTCCCTCCCTTTTTTCCTCCCCTCTGCCCCCCCTTCCTCTACACAGAGGTCACATATCCCCTGCACATCATCCTCCGCTTCGAGCTGGAGCAGGCCCTGCTGGACGGGAGCCTCCTCCCTTCCGCCCTTCCCGGGGCCTGGAACACGCGCATGAAAACCCTTCTGAACGTGGATGTTGCCGCGAACGAGGGAGGGATGGAAGGGAAGGGGAATACGAAGGGATGCCTGCAGGACGTGCATTGGGCGGTCGGGGCGTTGGGGTACTTTCCATCATACACCCTTGGCGCCATGATGGCTGCACAGCTCTTTGCACAAGCCAGGAGAGAGATCGAGGGGCTGGAGGGCCAGATAGAGCAAGGGCAGTTCAAGGGATTGAGGGAGTGGCTGAGGGAGAAGGTGCACGTCAGGGGGTCGGTGTGTGAGTCGATGGATGAGCTGTTGATGTCCGTGACCGGCGAGCCGCTGAATCCTGCGTATTTTGTGACGCATCTGAAGGAAAAGTACGGGGAGTTATACCAGTTCGAGGAGAGAGAGGGAGGGAGGGAGGAGCTGTGAGTGAGGGGTGCATGGACGGCTCACTGACGAAATGGAAGGTACGGGAGTTGTACCGTTTCCAGGGAAAGGAGTGGAAGAAGGGAGGAGCTACCAGGGGTCCAAGGCAATGGATGAAATAAAGGACACGGGGAATAAAAGCCTCCGGCGTAGCTTAATCTTGCTTTCCTGAACATGTTTTCCCCGTGTTCCTTTTCTACCTGCCTGTACACTATCACCCTCGTCCTTTCTCCCTCTCTCCTCCCTGTACACCATCACCCTCGTCCTTTCTCCCTGCCCTCCCTTTCTATCTCCCTGGACACTATCACCCTCGTCCTTTCTCCCTCTCTCCTTCCCTCCCCCTCCCCCTCTCCATCTCCCTTCTCTCTCGGCTCTCTCAGGTGCTCATCGTCGCCCCCTCCGTCCATCCCCCTCCTTCCCCTCCGCCTCCTCCCTAAGAAGTAATAGCAGGAACAGTGGTGGCCAAATCTCTAAAATACGAGTCGTACAGGTCCATGGCATGCTCCAACTGCCTCTGAAACGGCAACAGCATCGCCGCTAGCCTAGGTGCCCCCCTCCCTCCCTCCCTCCCTCCCTCCCTCCCTCCCTCATTCCACAATCCCCTCCTCGTCCTGGCCAGCTCCTTCTGCTTGCTCTCGATCTTCGCCACCAACCTCTCCAGCTTTTGCGTCACCTCCTCCCTCCCCTCCTCCCTCCCTCCCTCCCTCTTCAGCCGCAAGAAGAACGCGTGAAAATGTCTGAGCAATTCCGATACCCTCACAAACTCCACGTACGCCCTAGGCAGGTCCTTCTGCACCTCCCTCTCCCTCTCCTCCTCCTCCACCCCTCCTTCCCTCCCGCCTTCCCCCTCCTTCAACACCTTGGCCATAAGCTCCCCCAAAACCGCCGCAGCCGCGAGGGAGGGAGGGAGGGCCGCTGGTAAATCTGGCGTGTACCTCCGCAAATCAAACTTCGACATGTCCGCCTCCCTCCATCCCTGCCCCCCTTCCTCCCCCCCTTCCTCCCCCTCCCCCTCTTCCTCCCCTCCCATGGCCGAGGTATATAGACCTCGATTCCTCAACTCCAACCGCGCGAACTTCCTTCTCCTCCCTCCCTCCCTCCCTCCCTCTTCTCCTCCCCCTTCCTCCCCCTCCTCCCCCTCCATCTCCCCAAACCCAGCATGCAAGTCCGGCATGTCCACGTGTTCATCCACCGTCGTCCGGTGCCTGCTCTTCACCAACAGCGACGCCTGACGATTGTACTTCTTCACCACCTCCTCACCTGCTTTGCTGCCTCCCGTCTCCTCCTCCCTTCCTGCCCCCCTCCCTCCCAGCATCCCACTGCTTGTACTCCCTCCCCAGCTCCCTCCCTCGGCACCTTGCCCCGACATCAAGTCAAAGACGGGATCCACCTCTCTCCACAGGCTATTCCGAGCCTTCTCTCCCCCATCCTTCCCTCCCTCCTTCCCTCCCTCCCTCCCTCCTCCTCCTCCTCCCCCTCCCCCTCCTCCCCCTAATTCCCGGGCTCGGGAGAATTCGTCCTCGATATGGGCCTCGAACCGTTGCTTATGGAACTGAATGCTCCTTAAGACCTGCGACCAGAACACTCTCTCCTCCATCTCCTCTGGCACCTACGGAGGGGAAGGGAGGGAGAAAGGGAAGGAGGGACAGAGAAGAGGGTGAGGGTGGTGCTTTCGTGGCCCACTGCAAGAGCATGATTTCTCATTGCTCAAAAACAATCCCTCCCTCCTTCCCTCCCTCCCTCCTTCCCTCCCTTCCTCCCTCCCGACCTCCCGACCTCCCGACCTACCTTCTTCTGGTACAGCTCTTTCAAAGCCGGATAGAGCTCGAACAAAAATTGAACGTCTCGCGCCTTCAAGCAAATGGTTGTCTTCCCTCCCCCTCCTCCTCCTCCTCCTCCTTTCCCCCCCTCCTTCCCCCCCTCTGACCCTCCCTCCATGGCTCGTGCCTCGATCTCCGCGAGTATATTGGAGGGTAGCCCCGTCTGTTTTCCCCTCCGCCGGCCCTCCTCGTCCAGAAGCAGCTTCCGACGGGCGTTCCAAAAGTCTTCTTCGTCGATCAAACCGTCGCCAACCATCTGAAGGAGGGTAGGGGGAAGGGCGCGAAGGAAGGAATATGGCACCAAGTCGTAATGAATGCGGGTGATCTGTGGGCATCTATCATGGTTTGTGGCCTTCCCCCTTCCCTCCCTCTCCCTCCCTCCTTCCCTCCCTACCTGCGTGTGCTGCTCCCTCAAGTCCGGGTTCTCTGCCAGCAGCTTCCTCCTTGTCTCCCTTTCCATCTCGTCCATCCTCGCCCTCAGTTGAGAGGCCGTAGTCTTTGCAATTTCGGCCCTTCCTTTCGCTACAGCTGCCTTCCGCTGCAACTCGTCGCTTCTCCACCCTGCAGAACTACCTCCGCCGCCCCCGCTGCTGCTGCTGCTGCTGCTGTCTGCTTTCCCCCCCTTTCCCCCTTTCCCTCCTTCATTTGCAGGAGTACCAGCAGCAGAGGAAGACGAGGACGAGGCGACAGCTGCTCGTGCCTGCCGGCGGGCAGCACCAATCACTTCCTTGGCCGCCTCACACAAGCCCCGGGCTGTCTGCTGCCCTCCCCCTTTCCCTCCTCCTTCCCCTCCCCCTCCTCCTTCCGCAGTAGAAAGCAGCGGAGAGACCTCGAAACGCACGTCCCCTCCACGAGCTAGCTCCACACGTACCATGGCACGAGGGGGCTTGCTGATCATGTGCTGGCTCACGTCGTTCCACGCGAGGAGCTTGCTAGGGGAGGAGGAGCTGACGGAGGGAAGCGAGGGAAATAGGGACAGAGGAAAATGAGCATGTGTGAGACAGCGAGATATATTTTCACACCCACACGTACCCGTCCTGCTGCCAGTAGAGACCGTCATCCGCCAGGGTGATGACACCTTTCTTCTTGCCCATCTCGCATCGGGCCTTCCAGAGGTCATGCGTGGCCATCATGGTTCATACGCTCTGTTCTTGTGCTGGAGCAAATGATGAAGAACCAAATAAACCAAGACTCTACTCCTCCTGTTAGTGGTTTCTATTTCCAGTGCACAGCGCGCGGTTGCTTCCTTTGCCTCCGCCTTGAGATACGGACGGCGGACAGCAGGGGGCCGTAATGATGCTGCTGCTGCCAGGCGGGAGCTTACACTGACCCTATACTTTATGGAAGAAGCTTTTCTCGAAACGCCTGTCAAACATGTAGAGATACGAGTGAAGTTAGGAGCAAAGCTTGAGTAGGTTGGGTTCGTGGCGTGCAGCAATACTTCGACCAAAAGCAGGACGGAGTAACACTCTGACTTGCTACAGCACTTGCCTTCGCGCGATGAGGGAGGTTGGCGTAGAATCGTAGGATGAACACTAACAATCCCATAATTCTCATGATGATGAACAACTGCGCTCACGAACGACGTAACAAAAGTCAAATTTCTTACGACACCGCTTTCGTCCCAAAATCGGGCATCATGTGGCTCCAAATTGCCAGAAAAATGTCACAAGAGCTCTCCGGACCGTAAATATTTATCTGGTCAAAAGCCTGAGGGCCCCGCTTTGTTAATATCTGCAGTAGATTTTTCTTTGTTACTCGTTAGAGGGAAACTTTTATTTATTCCGGTAACCCTGTTGGCATTTTGGGCTTCTCAAGCTAAACTTTAATCGTTAAGTCGCTGCACCAAGATCCTTCGTCTATACCTCCTCTACGCACATCACATCATACCTCTCTGCGCTCTATTCGCCTTTTCCCAAAACGGAGTCACGTAATTATGCGAGACTTCGTAAAATCTTTAAAGTGTTCTGCCTCGGTAAGAGCCAGGCGACGGCAGTCTTTTTTTGGCACTGGGTGTCCTCCTGTCGAGGATTACTGGGGTAGAGGCGGATGGCTTGGACATTGAGGTCGACGTATTTATATCGGGGCAATGCCAGATACAGCTTATCTCAGAATCGACCCTGCCTTCAGGCCCGTCCGCCGAGATAATTCGGAAGGTATAACACCCCTCTATCTACCCTAAAAATGTTTTTTCCTCTCGCTGAGCCCCGCTTACTGTAGGGAAGGTCATTCTCGGATCCGGTACATTCTTGAAGGTCCAAATATCTAAAGATGGCGTTATTATATTCCATCCTTTGTGGATTATCCTTCGACGTTGCATGCATATTTCTTCTCCCCCCGTCGTGCTCGCGGACGTGGCCTCGTCGCTCCTACACCGGAGGGTGATATCCGTGCTGTGAAATTGCGAGACCGCACATTCCTTGGCAGGACATAGTCTATGGCATATCTTTGGATTTATGACGATGAGATACTTTGGAATGGACATTCTGATAAAAAGGAAGGGCTACTAGACAAGGCAGTACTGGAGAAGAAGAACAAGGTGAAGAAGGGGTGAAGTACTTATCATGCTGGAATTTGAAGGGTCAAAGGGTCCGCCTCCTCTCTGTCAAAGTGATATATAAAGCGTGTATAGAATAGGGTCTTTCTGCAGATAATACAAGGCGAGGGGGTAGATTTTTAGCGTGGGCAGGGCAGGACTGAAAAAGGCTCTTGTCCATGGGCCATCTCTGAATATTTGGCAGCGACGGCAGCGATAAGCCGTTGAGAGGTTTCGGTGCTGCGTGGCGTCGCACTCGCGCGGCCTGACGACAACAACATGCACCAAGGATCTCGTGATGTTGCGTGAGCCTACTCGTAAATGTTTTCAACAGGCAGGCGCAAACTCATTGGTAAAAGACGTTTGTGTTCAGCTGGAAAAAATTGACCCACGGAACACAATTACCGCGGCCCCATTTGGTTGCGTCGGAGCGACAGGACAGGTCATGCACAACTTTATCCTCAATAGGAGTCGCCACACTCTTGATGTCCGTGCTACCACTGACTGGAGATGTGGCCACAAGACGAGGAAAGGGGAGGAGGAAGACATAAATCGACATACCATTCGTGCTTCTCCACTTTCACTCTTTCTCTGCCTCCTCTCCTCTTCCGAGCGAGAGGATGCCCACGACCAGTACACTCTCGGCCTTGTCGACCTCAAGTCGCCTCGACTGAGCCACAGACAATCCATCGCACACCCTGCTCACACTGCACACATTCTTTTTTCGTTGCGCACAGGGTGCGTCGCTCCTTTTCGCGTAACCATTTTGTTGGTCCCCTTCCCTCATCACCTTTTAAATTGAAGGCTGCTGCACAGGGGGAGAGCGCACAAAAATAATGAGACACGCACTACCCATGCGGATGGTGGCCATGGTGGCAGCCACACTGCTGCTTAGCTTCAGTGTCCTGACACAAGCCCAGGTATTCGTTGATGGAAGGGGTGGGAGGGTATGAATTTATTGCCTGCCCAGCAGGTCGACGAGCTTAGTCTGAACGCCACATAATCCTAACCTAATGAGAAACCATGCAATTTAGCGGCCGCGGTACTTAGCAGTCGAATATCTCTGTAAATTTTTATTTGGATCGGTTGACAGCCACCTCTTTCCATTCCTGCGACTTGCTGGATGGACGCCTCTTCCTCACTTCGGGCCCATGTCGCTCCCTCCCTCCCTTTCTCTCTCCCTCCCTCCCACCTCCCTTCTCCTCATAACCAATCAGGTCAAATCCCTCCAAACTGACTTGCAAGTGCAAACAGTGTGGGACAATATCTGGGGCATTGTGCAAGTGGTCTTCTTGCCGGGGGGGAAGGTGATGACTGTGCACAAGCCGGGCGAGCTCCACGTGTATGATTCCATCTACAGCAAGAGCCAGGTGGGGACGACGAGAAAGGAGGGAAGGAGGGGGTCACGGATGTCAGAAGATTCCTTCATCCGTGTGCCTGAAGAATGCAAGATAGTAACGCGACGCTCACCAACCCGTCCCTCCTTCCCTCCCTCCGCCCCTCCTTCCCCCCCCTCCTAGGATTACACGACCATCCTGGACATTAAGGACGAGGTATATTCCTGGTGGGATCACGGGCTCCTCTCCGCGGCCCTGCACCCGGACTTCCCCAAGAAGCCTTTTTTGTACATCTCGGTAAGGGAGGCAGGGGTGAGGGAGGAAGGGAAGAAGGGAGGGAGGGAGGGTATGGGAGGAAGACATTTGACACTGCACCTCCAAGGGGCCCTACCCCTCTCTTGACCTCTTTTCCTTCCTCCCTTCCTTCCCTCCCTCCTTATCAAAGTACTCGGCCGAATACCCGGATAAGCCCTGGAACGACAACTGCGAGGTGGACCCTCGGCTGAGCCGGATGAGCAACCCCCCCGACACGCGACCGTACTGCAAAACCATGGCCAAGATCTTGCGCTTGAGGGTGGGGAAGGAGGAGGGGAAGGAGGGGGACGTTTGCTGTTGATGTATGGGGGAAGGGAGGCACTTCATGTCTGTGTGTGACCTCGCGTATCTGGGACAATCAAACCTCTGACCCGTTTCCCCTCCTTCCCTTCCTTCCTCCCTCCCTCCCTCCCTCCCTCCCTCCCTCCCCAGGTGGACGAGGCCTTCACTGTCGCTGAGTTTGACGCGGAGCTTTTCCACGACTGGTGCACTAGCACGTACACCCATCACGTAGGCACGCTCACCTTCTTGTCCGACGGCAGCATGGTCTACGGCGCCGGTGACGGCTCGCACTTCCAGGTGGGGAGGGAGGGAGGGAGGAAGGGGAAGGAGGAGGGGTTGGGGTAGTTTCATTACGGGAGGTGTCGTCACGGGAGGCGTTATTAGGGGGGTTGTCATTACGGGGGTTGTCATCACGGGAGGTGTTGGGTGTATCGTATCGAGCGTGGTTTTTGTGGGATGAGAACTTGATCTAAGATCGGGGAGGTGGATTGCCTTTCAGGCGATCCCTCCCTCCCTCCCTCCCTCCCTCCCTCCCTCGATCCCATCCACACCTTCCCATAAACGCTCATCAACCCTCTCTCCCTCCCTCCCTCCCTCCCTCCCTCCCTCTCGGCCTGCAGGGCATTGACCACGGGCAGCCCCAGGACGAGTGCACGGATCCCAATGGCCCTCAAGACCAGGGCGTCTTCTTGTCTCAGAAGGACGGCTACCTTCGCGGAAAATTTATTAAGATCAAGGCCAGCAGTCTCTTGAAGGACCAGCACTTGGAGGTACGTCCCCGCCCTCCCTCCCTCCCTTCCTCCCTTTCCCTGTCGATTTCACGCCTCGACCTATCCCTCCTTCCCTCCCTCCTGCCTTCCTCCCTTCCCTCCCTCCCTCCCTCCCCTCAGGTCAACACCGACTACACCGTCCTTTCCCGCGGGGCCCGCAATCCATTTCGAAACACAGTCGATCCCAAGACGGGCGATGGTAAGAAGGGAGGGAGGGAGGGAGGGAGGGAGGGAGGGACAGGAATATCGGTAGCGACGCCCCTTAACCTTCAGAGACCTCCACTTTCTTCTTCCTCCTTTCCTCCCTCACCCCCCCCCTCCCCTGCAGTGTATTTCGGTGACGTGGGCTCGTCGGTGTGGGAGGAGATTAATCGCCTTCCCAACCCCCTGAACAATAACGGGCAGGTGACCAATTTCGGCTGGCCGTGCATCGAGGGGACCAACAGCGTCAGCGACATCTTCCAGAATGTTCGGAGGGAGGAAGGGAGGGGGGGAGGGAGGGGGGGAGGGGTGTGACCACTGTGTGGCTCTGCCTCGGGAGAATCCCAACACAATCGGCAATAAAATCGGCAATATCTCCTAAAAGGCTCGGAATGACTTTTCTGCTTCCCTCCCTCCCTCCCCCCCTCCTTCCCTCCCGTCTCCACCTTCCTTCTCTCCTGACACCCTCTCTCCACTATTCTCCATCTCACTTCTCTTACCCCTCCCTCCCTCCCTCCCTCCCTCCCTTAGTTCCTCAAGATGAACCGTCTCGATACCTGCAGGGACGTGTATGCAGGCGGGAGCCAGCAGCCCGCTTTCACCTACCGCTTTGGCGCCGTCGACCCGGATGTAGGGAGGGAGGGAGGGAGGAAGGGAAGGAGGTGTATTGGATGTTGCATGCCAACGTCTCGCTGATTGATCTTACCGTCCTTTCCCTCCCTCTCTCCCTCCCTCCCTCCCTCCCTCCCTCCCT
>Ga0160420_100561_pt1 | contig 14662 bp, 13 predicted proteins | sample CelAP2metagpilot_FD_108197 | JGI IMG/M metagenome (GOLD analysis project Ga0160420, IMG submission 108197) | Phycosphere-associated microbial communities from algal ponds in Kailua-Kona, Hawaii, USA - Cellana AP2-5-5 metagenome pilot | ecosystem: Engineered > Artificial ecosystem > Aquaculture >... | reverse complement strand
CCTCCCTCCCTCCCTTTATGGTACTCGAACTGGCCATTTGTCTACATTCGAACCTTACGATCTTAGTCTACTTCTACCATTAAACGCACCCTTCTTCTTTCCCTCCTTCCCTCCCTCTCTCCCCTCACCTCCTGTTTGCCTTTACCTTCTTTCCCTTCGGTGACATGAACACAGGTAGATAAGGACCTCTTCCCTCCCTCTCTCTCTCCTTCTTTCCATTCTCTTCCCCAAAGTCATCAACCCCATCCCCCCCCCCCCCTAAAGCCTTATCAACCCTCCATCACTCCCTCCCTCCCTCCTTCCCTGCCTTCTTCAATCACTACGTGCGATATCGTCTCCTCGGACGTCGATTTCCAATACTCCACAAACTGACCTAAGCCCTCCTCTTCCTTTCTCCCTCCCTCCCTCCCTCCTTCCGACCCTCTATCCCCTCCTCCGTCCCTCCCTTCCTCTTTCGGCTGGAAGGGATCATTTCCTCTTTTTCCTCCTCTTTCTTCTCCTCCTTCCCTCCCTCCCTCCTCCTCCCCTTTGTATTCCTCTCCGCCCTCCTCCCCCTCTTCCTCCGCCTCTTCCTTGTCGAAAGCAATCCCAACCCCCAGCCCTGGAGAAAATGGAAGAGCGGAGGACGAGAACGAGGGAGGGAGGGAGGAAGGGATAGGGGACAAGTAGCGCCTGGCACCCGCACTGGAAGAAACGGCACAAGCTGCAGTGAACGATGACTGAGTGGAGGACGGCGAGGAGGAGGGAAGGTGAGAGGGAGGAGAGAAAAGAGGGAAGAAGCCATTGGTCGTCATCCTCATTGATCCGGCTCCTCCTTCCCTCCCTCCTTCCTGCAATCCATCCCTCCCTCTTCCCCTCCCCATCAGGGCCTCGGAATATATTTTGTAGTCTTCCGCCTGCTGAGCAAGGGCGAGGAGGAGAAAGTGCTGCTCCTGTAGGGCAAGCCCCTTCTCTTCCACCTCCCTTCTAAGAAACGTAATCTCCTCCTCCTCGTTTCTTTGCGACGAGAATCGGGAGGGGAGGGGGGAAGAGGCGAGAGGAGGAGGAGCAGCAGCAGCGGCGGCAGCAGCACCACCACCATTACCACCACCACCACCACTATCACCACCACCACCACCACCAGCAGCAGTCGCAGCTGTGCGATAAAGACCTATGTTAGCAGCAGCAGCTGCTTCAGCCAGGAGGCGCTGGAGTTTCCTCTTTTCTTTTTCCGTCTGCCGGAGCAAGGCTTGAGTGTGCGCAAGAAGGATGCCGTCCTCCTTCCCTCCCTCCCTCCCGTCCTCATTCTTCTTCGCCTCTTGTGGTTTGCTGATGCTGCTGCTGCCGCTGCTGCTGTTGCTGCTACTGCTGGTACTCCTTGTGGTAGTGTGGGTCTTACTGCTGCTGCTGCTGCTGCACGTAGGTTCGTCGGTGGAAACAGGAGGAGAAGAATGACGAGCAGGAGGAGAAGGAGGAGGAGATTGAAGAAAAGAATGGAAACGAGGAGGAGAAAGAGGAGGAAGTGGAGGAAGAAGAGGAGGAAGGACAACCTCTCGTTTATTCTCTCCCTCCTTTTCCTCCTTCTCATGTGCCAATTGCTCCCTCTTCTCTTCTCCTCCTAGTCCTCTTCCGCCTCCTCCTTCTCCTTCTCCTCGTTTTTCTCCTCCATTTCTTCCTTTCTTAGTAATTTTAGTCGTCGACGTATTTGCAGCAGCAGCAGCAGTGCTTTCTACTTTATTTTTATCCTCTTTCATCTGCGGCTTCCTTCCCTTCTTCCTTCCTCCCTTTACTCCCTCCTCCACAAATTGCACCTCCATCGCATCCTTTCCCCACTCTTCCTCGTCCTGCTGGACCTCCGTTACCACGTTCTCTCCCCCCTCCTCCCCCCTTCCTCCCATGCCTGCCTCATAATTTTCCAGTTCTACTTGATAACGGTAAAGCAAAGCACGGCACCGCCTTTCCTCCACCCCTTCCTCCTCCTCTTCCTCCTCCTCCTCCTCCTCCTCCTTCTTCATTTTCGCATCCTCGCTCTTTTTATCCTCCTCCTCTTCTTCCTCCCTGCCTTCCTTATTTTCTTCGTCAATCTTCTGCTTCTTCTTTTTCTTCTCCTCCCCCTTCTTCTTCTTCTCCTTCCTCATCCCTCTTCCCCCCTGATTCTCATCTATCCTCTCTGTCCTTTTCTTTTTGATCAATTGATTTACTCCCCTCCTTTCCCCTCCTGTTGTCTTCCTTTCCTTCTCCCTCTTCATCCTTGCTCCCCTCTCCTCTTTCGTAGCCTTTGTTGGTTTCTCCTCCTCCTTCTTTTTCTTATGGCCCTCTGGATGTCGCAAAGAGACGGGCGATGAGAAGAAGGACGATGAATGAAATCGTTGGAGATCTATTTTTCCTGACGCCTGAACAGGCTTGGCAATCGTCGTTATCGGCGTCACTTTGTCCCGTTGCTCCCTAGCCCTCTCTCTTCCTTCCTCCTCCACGAAGCGTGAGCGCTTGCTGGTGTTCTTGCTGCTTGTGGCTGTGATGCGGCTGTTTTGATTATTTCTATTACTGTTGGTCGTATCAGTCTTGCTGCGGCGGTTCTTGGTGACGTTTTCGCTGCAGTGAGGAGTGATGGGATCCGACGAAAATGCCGCCTCTGCTGCGGCAGCAACATTATCAGAAACATACGTTTCCTTGTTCCTTAAGCCTCGCTGCTGCTGCTGCTGCTGCTGCTGCTGTAAGTGATGATCTTGCTGCTTCTCTTCTTCGTCAAGGCTGTCGATGCTGCGCGTGGCCAGTCCCGGTAGAGGTGAGAACATGGCTGTGGTGAAGGTGGGGAGGTAACAATTCGAAGGGTTGAGCCTTGTTGGTGTATGTATGTAGGGGGAAAGCTATACCATCGCCGCTATCAACGATGCATGTAAGCGTGGGCGTACGCATGGCGACAAGAATAAGAGGAATCGAGAGGAAAGCTCTGCTCCTCGGTCTTGTACGCTCCCGCCCACCTCCTCTCACCCCCTCCTCCCTCCTCGCTGCCTTGGTAGATGCAGCCACAGCATACCAATGGACCATTACTGCATTAATTTTAGTGGCCTTTCTGTGAGGACTTGTATTTATTTGTCCCTGAACCACTAACTATGAACTATTTCTTGAGCCTCTTTTGACGGTTGGCATATGAGGAGGAAGCCATGCCATGGGAAACGGGGAGTCACTCGGGAGGCGTTGATCGCCGACATGTTCATCACTTGAACTCGGTCAATAGAATGCAACGCTCGTCCCACCCACTTACAGGTCCTCAATACACATATACACACGCACAGCACTCAGAGAGAGACAGACGGCAACCATTCCGACAACTGCGAGGCCCTCGTTGAAAGTCATGCCGGCTCCACCCTCCGCGCCGCCTCCTTCCCAGCCTCCTCCCCCCCTCCCTCGCACATTACTAGCCCGCCTCAGGCATTGGTGCCACGTACAGCCATCCAAGCGCGCCTTGACCTTTGTCGACGACAAGGGAAAGGAAGTTGACTCATTAACGTACGGAGAAACGCATGCTCGTGCCCTGAGAATCGCCAATGGACTCCTTCCTCCTCCCTCCCCCCGGGCCCAGACAGCACCTCTCTTGCCCACCCCTGTGCGAAAGGGTGACTGCGTGATCCTCGTCTTCCTTCCCTCCCTCGACTTCACTATCGCCTTCCTGGCTTGTCTCATGGCAGGCTTGGTCCCCGTCCCTGTCTTCCCACCGGACCCTCGGCGCTTAAACAAGGACCTCAATATGTTCACTTCCATCCAGGTAAAGTCAAGAGGAGGGAAGGCAGGGAGGGAGGGAGGTTGCGTGAAGAGTGGTGCTGCCATGCAACAATGCGGCTTCTCAGGACTCATGCCCTGGACTTCTTTCTCTCCCTCCCTCCATCCACACATGTCAACTCTTCCGGCCACCCCTCCTTCCCTCCCTCCTTCCCTCCCTCCATAGGCCTCCTCAGGAGCAAAACTTGCTCTCACCCACGCTCCCTACTATCACATCAAAAAAGCATCCCAGATCGTCTCTTTCTTCAAGGGAAAGGAGAGAGGGAGGGAAGGAGGGAAGGAGGGGTGGCCGGAAGAGTTGACATGGGTGGCCATCGAGGGGCTCGGGAAGACGGGAGGGAAGGAGGGAGGGAGGGAGGGAGAGGAGGAAGAGGGGGCGACGTGTTTTTTGCAGTATACCTCCGGGTCCACAAGCGAGCCGAAAGGTGGATAGGGAGGGAGGGAGGGAAGTTGGAGGAAGGGAGGGAAGATAAGGTGGAAGTACCACGTAAGTGTTCGTCTCACTTCTTCTCTGCTCGCCCCACCTCCCTCACTCCATCACTCCTCTTTCCAGGCGTTGAAATTTCCCACGGAAACCTGAGTCATAATTTACAAATTATTTCCGAAGAACTGGAGACAAATACGGACACCATTGAGGTATGTCCTGCCCCTCCCTCCCTCCCTCCCTCCCTCCCTCCCTACCTTTTCTCCACACACCCTCGCTCCCTTATTCCCTCCCTCCCGCCCTTTCCCCCTCTGTCCCTCCCCCATCAGGTCTCCTGGCTTCCCCAGTACCATGACATGGGCCTTATCGGCTCCTACCTTGGCTTGCTCTATTGCGGTGAGGAAGGGGTGGAGGAAGGGGGGAGGAAGGGGGAGGAAGGGGGAGGAAGGGGGGAATACGGCTCAAATATGCAAGGGTCGGATTTTTTGGGTCCCTCATGCCCTCCCTCCCTCCCTCCCTCCCTCCCTCCCTCAGGCGGGAGCGGGTACTACACTAGCCCCCTCTCCTTCATTCGTCGGCCTCTCCTGTGGTTGGAGCTTTTGTCTCAATATCAGGCGACACATACACAGGTAGGGAGGCAGGGAGGAAGGGAGGGAGGGAGGGAGGAAGGGAGGGAGGGAAGGAGAGAGGGGGATCCTCACTATCCTCCCCATCCCATCACAGGCGCCCAATTTTGCCTACGCCCTCGCTGCCAAGAAATACCGGACCTTGCCAAACCCCAAGGTGAGCCCTCCCTCCCTCCCTGCCTCCCTCCCTCCCTCCCTCCCTACCCTCCATCCCTTGCATCCTTTCTTCCGTCCCTTCCTTCCCTCCCTTCCTCCCCCTCGTACCTAGCCCGCTCAGCCCCTTATTTGACACTCGTCTGCCCCCACATCTTGGAAGCCTGAAGACATTACATATCAAATACCCCTCGCTCCCTCCCTCCCTCCCTTCCTCCCCCCAGCCCTCCTTCGACCTCTCCTCCCTCCGTCACATGGTCAATGCCGCCGAGCCTGTCGATGGCCCGACACTCGACTCTTTCACCTCCTGCTTCCTCTCCCCCTCCTCCTCCTCCTCCTCCTCCTCCACCTCTTCCGTTTCCGGGAAGGAGGGAGGGAAGGAGGGGAGGGGGGGGGGGGTGATTTTCCCGACCTACGGATTGGCGGAGCACACGGTCTTTGTGTGTGGAGGAGGTGAGGGAGGGAGGGAGGGAGGGAGGGGAGAAGGGAGAGAGGGAGGGATGGATCGAAATAGAGCCGAGTACGGCACCACTATCCTCCTTCCCTTCCTCACACCCTCCCTCCCTCCCTTCCTCCCTCCCTCCCTCCCTCCCTCCTTAGGACGTCAACGCCTGTGGGTGGAGAAAGAAAGCCTCGAGGGAGGGGGGGAAGAAGAGGGGGAGGGGCCTTCGACGGCTGCTGTGGTGCCCACTCCTCCTCACGCACCTGGCAGTCGTGAATTGGTGGGATGCGGAGTCCCCCGGGAGGGTAGGGAGGGAGGGAGGGAGGGAGGGAGGGAGGGAGGGAGGGAGGGAGGATCGCCTTCCAGGAACCGAGTAAAACAGTTTCCCTCAGCCCCGTCCGTCCCTCCCTCCCTCCCTCCCTCCCCTCCCCCTCTCCCTTCTCCTGCAGACGTGAGCCTCCTCATTGTCGACCCCTCCCTCCGTCGGTCCCTCCCTCCCGGTCGCGTGGGAGAGATTTGGGTCGACTCCCCCTCCAAAGCCAAGGGCTACTGGCGACACCCGCAGGAAACGCAGGTACGCCCTCCCTCCCTCCCTCCCTCCCTCCCTCCCTCCCTTTTTTTGCAGAATGATGGGCTTTTGACGAGCTGAGCATGATTGGAAGAGGGAGGGGGGGAAGGAAGGAGGGAGGGAATAAGGGGGGAAGGGAGGGAGGAAGGGGGGGCTTGGCTACTGCGTAAGGACGGAGGGAGGGAGGGAGGGAGGGAGGGAGGGAAGTTTCCTCACCGGGTCCTCTCACTCACTTTCCACACAGGCGATGTTTCACGCACTTGTCGCCCCCGCGCCAAGAGCAACGGGGGGTTACGAGGAGGGCGGGGGGGAAGAAGCGAGGGAGGGCGAGGTGCAGCCAAGAGACTACCTCCGCACAGGCGACCTTGGCTTTCTCTATGATGAGGTGCCTTTCTCCTCTCCTTCCCTCCCTCCCCCCTCCCTATCTACCTCCCTCCTTTCCTCCTTTCTTTCTTCCTCCTTCCCTCCCTCCCCCTTACACTCAGCTTACTCAAACTTCCTACACCCATACTCATCCCCCCCCCCTCCCTCCTTCCCTGCCTCCCTCCCTCCCTCCCTCCCTCCCTGCCCAGGAGCTCTTCGTCTGCGGCCGTCTCAAAGACTTGCTGATCGTCCGAGGCAAGAATTATTACCCCCAAGACATTGAGAAAGCTGCCGAGGGCGTGGACCCTAGCGTAGTGAGGCCGGTAGGTGGCCCTCCCTCCCTCCCTCCCTCCCTCTCTCCCTCCCTCCCTCTCTCCGTCCCACCCTCCCTCCCTTGCACCGAGAGGATCGGGAAAAGGCGCGGGAGGATCACGTGGCCCCTGGTACATAAATGCCGAGAAAAACGCGGAAGGAGAGAGGGAGGGAGGGGAGGGAATGACGTGAGGGCTTAGGTACCCATTCACTAGAACGACCCGACACTCACATTTATTACACAGGGATGCTCCGCCGCCTTCTCCGTCCCCTCGTCCTCCCTCCCTCCCTCCTTCCCATCCTCCTCCTCTTCAACCTCCTCCTCGTCCACGGACCTTCTTATCCTTCTCCTCGAGCTCCGTTCCCCCCCTTCCATCCCTCCTTCCTCCTCCATCTACCCCTCCCTTGCACGCCGCATCCTTTCCCACCTCGCGTCCTCTGAGGGAGTCTCCCTCTCCCTCCTCCTCTTCCTCCCCCCTCACTCCATCCCCAAAACCACCAGCGGGAAGGTCGCCCGTGCGTGGGCTCGAAGAGCCTTTCTCCATCGGTCCCTCCCTCCTGCCCTCCATATCTGGGAGAGGACGGAGGGGCGAGAAGAGGAGGTGGAGGTGATGGAGGAGGAGGAGGAGGAAAGGAGGGAGGGAGGGGGCGAAGAGGCGGTGATGAGGAGGATAGAGGCGTTGATCCGGAAAGCGATGGGGGAAGGAGGGCAACAAGGAGGAAGGGAGGGAGGAAGGGAGGGAGAAGGAGGCATTGGTGGCGGGAATGGGGTCGATACCCACGAACAGCAGCAGCAGCAGCAGCAGGTGGAGGAGGAGGAGGTGGAGGAGGAGGAGGAGGAGGAGGACGATGAGAAGGAGAGACGACAGGCAGGAACAACCACCTCTCCCTCTTCCCTCCCTCACCTCCCTCCCTCCCTCCCCCTCCATGGCATCCCCCTCTCCTACCTCGGTCTCGACTCCCTTACCCTTGCGCAGTTAAAGGCTCGGATCGAAACAGAATTCTGTCCGCCTTCCCTTGCTCCTCCTCCTCCTCCTCCTCCTCCTCCTCCTCCAGCTCCATCTCCTTTACCTCGTCTTGTTCCGGCTGCTGCTGAGGAAGGGATGGAGGGCGAGGGAGGGAGGGAGGGATGGCTGCCCGATGAGTATTTTTTCAGGGAGGAGACTACAGGGGGGCATATCGCGGCCATGGTGTGGGCGGTGAGGGAGGGAGGGAGAGAGGGAGGGAAGGAGGGAGGGAGGGAAGGAGAGGGGGGCATGAGGCCGGAGGAGGCATGGGAGGTGTATGAGAATTGGTGTCGATGGGAAAAGGAGGAGGGGAGGGAGGGAGGGGGGAGGGGGGTGATGGAGGTAGAGATGGTGATGAGGGCGAGGAGGAGGGAGGGGGGGAGGAGGAGATGGAAGGAGTGGGTGCTTCAGATTTCACCGTGCTGCTTGCTGTTGCCTTGGTGCCGGTGAGGAGGAAGGAAGGGGGTGAAGAATGGGGGCAAGGAGGGGCGTAGAGGCCTGTAGAAGTGCAATGCGTCACACATGATGTTTGATCGCCGACAATGAAAAGGGAAGGAAGGAAGGAGGGATGGAGGGGTGGGATGCCAGGTGGGGGGAGGTTCAACATGACGGTGGTCCTCATCGCGGTGCTCTCCTTTCTCCAGACAAGGCAACATGGGTATGAAAATATATTAAAATCAACGAGAACGAGTGTCATGTCTGCCGACCCTTCCCTTCCTCCTCCTCTAAGCCCTCCTTCTCTTCCTCCTCAAATATTTTTCTAATCATTTATCTATTACGTCTTTTGCTATTTCCCCATCCTTTTAAGCTCTACGTTACTACCCACCTTGACCCTTACTTTCCCTCGTCTTCTTAAAGGATCTCTGTAATTCTGACTCATCTCTTTTTCTCTGCCCTTTCGCTGCCCCACCCCCTCGCCTCTTTTCCTTGTCTCGATACTTTTATTAATTTCGTCGTGGTTCTGTAAGATTTCTTCACATAAAAAATAGATCAACTTAAAATAATAAATGATCCTCACTTTTTGTTTCCCTCTCCTCTTCCTCCCCATTGTCCTCCTCGCTTTCTCTTCATCTCCCTTTTCCTAAAACAAACCATCTACTCCTCTGCCTCCTCTTACTCTCCTTCATCATCATCCTCCTCCTCCTCCTCCTCCTCCTCCTCCTCCTCCTCCTCCTCCGCACCCACCCAATCACTTGCCCCCTCCCCCTCCCCCTCCCCCTCCCCGTCCCCTTCCTTTCCCTCCTCCCCCTCCTCCCTCTCTCCAAGCGTCAGTCCCATAAACCTTAGGAAGTGTCTCCATGCACACAATTTCGCCCTATTTGCCTCTGCTGCTACCGCACACGCCTTGCCCCACCTATCCTCCACATATCTACGTGCCTCCTCCCTGCTCCTCGCAACCACCGCATCCGTTCCCTTAAAACTTCCCCCGTCCTGGAGGTCGACCAGGAAACGAGTGAGGCGTTCGCAATAGCTCTTGCTCGTGGACAAAGCGATCGCCCTCTCCTTCGATAGAAAGTATTGAAACTCGGCCCACAGGGCCGGGGAGAGCAAAGGATAAGAGGGGTGGGAAGAGGAGGCAGAGGAGAAGGGAGAGGACGGTGCCATATGTCTTATCTCCTTTCCTCGTCCAGTACCTCTTCCTTCTTCCTTGCCTCCTCCTTGACTGCGACCATCACACGCCACTTGTTTTAAACGCCCGGGCTTCGCTACTCCTCGTCTTCCTCCTCGTCTTCCTCCTTCTCTGCCTCTGCTCGCGCGAAGAGATTGAGCGTCCTCCTCGTCTTCCTCCCCCTCGTCTTCTCTCACCTTCTTCTTCCTCTTCCTCCTCTTCCTCTTGTTCTTCGAGTTCTCCTCATCCCTTCGCATCTCCTCTCTATACATCAGCATCTCTTGCTTGGTCCTTCTCTTCCTCTTCTTCTTCGCCACCACCACCACTACCTCCTCCTCTCCTTCAACCTCCTCCCCTGCGTCCTCCTCCTCCTCCTCAAACCACCTTCCCTCCCCACCTCCACGGCCACCTCTCCCTCCCATCCTTACCTCCTCCTCCGCAAACTCCACGAAATGCTCCCATGCACACCGCTTCAGCTTGATCCCCTCCTCTTTCCAGACCAGGGCAAACAATGTCTTATTTGCTTCGTAAAAAGGTCGGATATCTCGGGCCGTCAACGGGCGGATTTTCTTCAGGTAATGGCTGTCATTCCCCTCCCAGGTGATACCATCGCCACCACTCGGGGAGGAGAGAGAGGAAGGGAAGGATGGAGAGGAGAGGGAGGAAGGCCTACAAAGATGCAGGAGGACGCCGGCGACTGTTTTTTGCGCCATGCGAAGATACCGAGTGCGGGTCTTGTGGGATTTAATTCGAGCTTTTTGGTGGTGGTGGTGGTGGCGGTGCTGCTGCTGCTGCTGCTGCTGGACAGGGACCTCGCTAGCTAGCCAGTCGAGGAAACGCCGCGAGAGCCCCAAATCAATCACACTATAGCTGCAGTGTCCCTTTCCCCTTCCCCTCCTCCTCCCTCCTTCCCGCCCTCTCTCCCTCAGCCCCATCCTAGCCGCCGTCCCGATACTCTTGTCCTCCTCCTCCTCCTCCTCCTCCTCCTCCTCCATCTTTCCTTCCCTCCATCCCTCTCCCTCATCCTCCTCCTCCTCCTCCTCCTCCTCTTCCTCCTCCTCCAAAAACTGCACCCAAAATGTCCATGCTACCTTCTCTGAGCGCGTCATCCTCTCCTCCACCTGCTCGCTGATTCGGCCCGCATTCTCACACAACCACTCCCGCGCCTCCTCTTCCTCCCTCAATAACCTCTTCTTCCCTCCCTCCCTCCCTTCCTCCCTCTCTACCTGCTCCACCACCTCCTCCACCACCGACGTGTACCCATCCAATGTACTGCTCCCAATAGACTCGTTCTTTTCCTTTAAAAAGCCCTTAAATCTCTCCTGCAATCCCCTAGAGAGGTACCATCCCTCCTCCTCCTCCTCCTCCTCCTCCTCCTCCTCCTCCTCTTCCGTTTCCTCCACCTCCCTTTTCCGATCCTCGTCGCTGGACAGTTCACTGCTACTGCTGCTGCTACTGCTGCTATCGCTGTAACTGTAGCTACTCATCTCCACCTTCCTTTTTTTCCTTCCTCCTTTCCTCCCTCCCTTCAGCCACCATTTCAGCAGCGCCCATCCATTTTGAGTCTCCTCGTCCCCTGCCTCCCCCACGGCCTCTTCCACTCCTTCCCACTCTGCCAAAACCCTTACATCGCTCTTCTGTTTCATCTTTCGCACCACTACCTCCTTCCCCCTTTCCCTTCCTCCTTCCCTTCCTCCCCCTTGTGGCAGGGCTCTCTCTTCTCCGCCTTGCTCTTGTCCCACGCATCCCTCCTGCTCCTGCTCCTGCTGCTGCTGCTGTAGCAAGAGAGCGAAGTACACGGCTTCACACAGCAATCGATCAATAACCGCTGTGTAGTACACTGACTCGTACAAAGACAACCTCTCCCTCCCTTCCTTTCCCCCTCCCTCCCCCCCTCCCTCCCCTCCAAAACTCCCACCTTCTCTCTGCCCTTCACCGCCCTCCTTTCCTCTCTCCCTTCCTCCCTCCTTCCCGTCTTTTTGTCTTTTTGCGCCTTTCTCTGCGGAAGGAGGGAGGAGATTCAGCTGGAGGGCGAGGTGGGGAGGGAGGGAGTTCCCTCTCAGGAAGTCTTGGCAACGGTCCATCAGTCGTTGACTCATCGCTTGCTTGGGCATCTGCACCCCTCCCTCCCTCCCTCCCCCTTCCTCTTCCCTCTCTTCCTCATCGGAGGAGGCGTCATCTTTGCCTAGGATTGATTGAGCTGCCCCTCTCTCCTTCCCGATAGCCATCCCTCCCTCCCTCCCTCCTCCTCTCCCATCCTCAGTGCCATCCCAGTGCAGCCTTCTCCCGTCTCCGCCTCGACCAGCAATCCCTTCCTTCCTCCTTTCCTCGTCCTCGTCCTCGTCTTCCTTCATCTTTCCATTGTCATCCTTCCCTTGCTCCAAAAGAGGGGGAGGGAGGGAGGAAGGGGGAGGATGAGGCCACGACTGCCCTATCACCCACTCCCAAAAGAGAGCGACGGATTGATGCACCACCCCCGAAGACGAGGAAGGGAGCGAAGAGGAGGAGGAGGAGGAGGAAGAGGAGGGGGAAGAGGAAGCGAGAGAGGACTCGACGGAGATAACCCATCGCTTAAAGTCCTCGTCGCTGCACTTGGCTAACGACGACGGCGGCGGCGGCGGCGGCGGCGGCGGCGGCGGCGGCTGCTGCTGGTGGTGGTGGTGGTGGTGGTGGTGCTGCTGCTGCTGCTGCTGGTGGTGGTGGTGGTGCTGCTGCTGGTGGTGGTGGTGGTGGTGGTGCTGCTGCTGCTGCTGCTGCTGGTGGTGGTGGTGGTGGTGGTGGTGGTGGTGGTGGTGGTGGTGCTGCTGCTGCCAAACTTTCCCCAGCAGTCTCTCAACCTTCAGCCCGTAGATAGCTCCACCTGCCAGACCCTTCGCCTCCCTACACCACGACTCAAACTCTTCCCGCCTCCTCCCTCCCATCCCTCCCACCATCCCTCCCAGCCTCCCTCCCCCTCCGATTTCGGAAGCGAAGAGACTGCGCCTTTCGGGCCTCTTTAATTTTGGGTCTTCCCTCCCTTCCTCGCCCTCGTCCTCGTCCTCGTCCTCTCTTTCCGACGCCCATCTTCTCTTCTTCCCCTTTTTCTTTGCTTCCCTCTTCTCGCCCTTCTCCCCTTCCTCCTCCTCTTCCTCCTCCTCCTCTACCTCCTCCCCGACCTCCCTCAGCGCCACCTCTCCCATGGCCGTCCCCTTCAAGTGAGAATCCTCCACTGTAACCCGGGGCAAGGGCAGCACCCACCCCTCCCTCCCTCCCTCCCTCCCTCCCTCCCTCCCCCGCCGACAGGCACGGCAGAAATCCACAAAATACTTCAAGGCCGCCCGGGTGCTCTTGTCACTCGTCCGCCTCTTCATCACTAGAATCCTTCCCTCATTCTTAGGGGCGAGGAAAAAATTAAACACGCGAGAGCGGTGCCATGGCATGCGTCGCCCTGCCCGCCCTCCCTCCCTCCCTTCCTCCCTCCCCCCTGCCGGTGCGCTCTCCACCTCTTCCTCCCCCCCCCCCATTTCCTCCTCCCATCCCTCTATCTTGAACGCCCCTCCCAGGGCCCGGGGGTACCGAAAGGCAGTTATAGGCGCCAATGCCCTTCCTCCCTCCCTCCCTCCCTCCCTCCCCGCGGGTGGCGGCAAGGAAAGGAGATATTTTTGAAATTCGAGGGCCAAGGGCTCTTCAATGACCCCCAGCCCCGCGAAATGCGCGCGGAGGTTGGAGGCGATGCGGCCCGACGAAACGGGATTGTACAATGAGGAGAAGGAGTGGGGCCGGGGGAAGGACGACGAGGAGGTGGTGGAGCGGTGCTGCGTGGTAGAAGGAAAGAGGGAGAGGGAAAAGGAAGGAAAAGGTGTGTGTATTCAGTGTGACAAGTCGAAGTGGAAAGCGGGAAAGGGATTTTCTTCAATAAGAGGAAATGGATGCCATCCTCGAAGTCGAACTAAAAAACGAAGGCCGCAGTACGCGTAGATGGGAGGGAGGTTGAGGAATAGGAAGGCGGAGGGGGGAGAAGGAGAAGGGAGGAAGGAAGAGGTGGGAGGGCTGGAAGGATGCGACTTTTTCAGAGAAGGACAAGGAGGGATCAAGATAAGGATACGATGGAAGGAGACAAGGCATACCTAATTATTCTCACATCCAGCCCACCTCTCCCTCTCTCTCTGCCTCCCTCCCTCCCCACCTTCAGGTACTTCACAAACTGTCGCCAGGCGGTTTGCACGACCAAGGGAGGGAAACGAGGAGATGAGGCCGTTGCCAGGAGGTGGGACACTAGGCAGTGATGAGTGGTGATGAACGAGAGCGCCTCACAAGGACCCATGGCTGTGGGGGCTGAAGGGAGGGAGAAAGGAGGGAGGGAGGGAGGGAGGAAGAGAGAGGGAGCGGGGGGTAAGGACATACCGGCGGAAAATGAGGACCATTTCGGGAGAGATCCTCCCTCCTCTACCTCCCTCCCTCCCTCCCTCTTTCCGTCCCTACCTCTCCGTGGCCTAGCCCGATTAAATGTCTTGTGTAAGATGTACAGCGAAACGGTCAAGTATCCATCCGCCGTTTCCTTCCCTACTTCTCGTCCTCCCCCATGCCCTCCTCCTCGGCGCATCAACCATTTTTTGAAACCTCTCTTCACCTCCTTCTTAAGCAACACCAAGCCTGTCAAATATCCCCTCCCTCCTCCTCCGCTTGCCGACGGTGAAGGAGGAGGAGGGGGAGGATCACAAAGAGGCGCATCATCCCTCCCTCCCTCCCTTCCTCCCTCCTCCTCCTCCTCCATTCCCATGTACTTGCAAAAGTACTTGAACGCCGTCACTCTCCCATAGGTCAATTTTGCCCCTTCCTCCCTTAAGGCCTGCCTCCCCCTCTTTGTTCTCAGCACCTTCATCGCCTCCTCTTTCTCGCCAAGGGAATACGAGGACATAACACCCTTTTCCCCCTCCTCCCTCCCTCCGGCAGGCACGGACGGTCCAACCCCGTTCCTCGACCTCCTTCTCCCCCCCTCCCCCCCCCTCATCCTAGCCAAGACTCGCCGAAGGAGATTGTTCATACTCATCACATGCTCCTGGGCCGTTGCCTCGGCAATAGGTCGGCTATTTCCGAGAGTCTCTTTCATCATCCATCGTCGAAAATCGTCCCTAAGACAGTCTTCCAGCACCTTCACATCCCTGCTCTTTGTCCATCCCTCTTCTTCTTCTTCTCCTTCTCCTTTTTCTCTTTTCCCCTTTATCCCTCCCCTCTCCTCTTCCTCCTCGATATCGGAGTCAGAGGACACCGACCTCTCGTCTTCTTCCTCCTCCTCCTCCTCCTCCTCCTCCTCCTCACTACTCCCTCGGCCGCTACCCCCCCCCCCCCCCCCCCCTCCTCCCTGCTCCGTCACCCCCCCCCCATCACCCCGACGCCCGCCCCCCCGCCCCCGCTGCTGT
>Ga0160420_100560_pt1 | contig 14668 bp, 20 predicted proteins | sample CelAP2metagpilot_FD_108197 | JGI IMG/M metagenome (GOLD analysis project Ga0160420, IMG submission 108197) | Phycosphere-associated microbial communities from algal ponds in Kailua-Kona, Hawaii, USA - Cellana AP2-5-5 metagenome pilot | ecosystem: Engineered > Artificial ecosystem > Aquaculture >... | reverse complement strand
GGGGGGGGGGGGGGGGGGGGGGGGGGGGGAGGGGGAGGGGGGGGGGGGGGGGGGGGGGGGGGGGGGGGGGGGGGGGGGGGGGGGGGGGGGGGAAGGAAGAACAGGAGGACGAAGAGAAGGAGGAAGGGATGGGTAGTTGGTGAAGGGTGGCATAAAAGGAAGAGGATAAAAAGGAAGACGGAGAAGGATAAAGGTGAGAGGGATGAGGAGGAGGAGGAAGAGATGGTGCTGGTTGATGAGGAAGAGGAGGAGGAGGAGGAGGAGGAGGGAGGGATCCCGTGGTGGAGAGCTTCGGGGCACTCAAAGCCACCATTGCGAAGCCTCGAAGAGGAGGACGACGAGGAGGAAGGGAGGGGGGAAGGAAGGGAGGAGGGAAAAGAGGGAAGGAGGGAGGGAGGGAAGGAGGGAGGGAAGGAGGGAGGGAAGGAGGGAGGAGCAAGGGAGGAAGGGAGGTTGCATGCGGGGAAAGAGGAAAGGGAGGTTGGTGGGGGAGAAGTGGAGGAGGAGGAGGGAGATACGTCCCCGGGAGAGGTCGATCTCTTCATGGATAGTGACCGCCATTTGGAGGGGGAAGAAGAGGAAGAGGAAGGGAGGGAGGGAGGGAGGGAGGGAGGGAGGGACAGGGAGGAGATGGCAAGTGCATTTTTGCCTGTTTCTGACGCGAGGCTATTACCGGCTTTCTCGCCTTCGCACTCTTCCTCGTCCTCTTCCTTCTCCTCCACTGCCACAAAGATTGACCCTACTACTGCTTCGATGGTAGCTGTAGCAGCAGCAGCAGCAGCAGCAGTAGCAGGAAGGGGTGGCGCAAGAGAGGGAGAGTATGAGGACGAGGTTGAGGACGAGGAAGCGACGAGGGCCATGCCTGATCCTCCGTTTGTGTTGAGGGAGGTGCCGCAAGTGTTCTCCACCGAGGGGGCGAGGCGAGGGTCAACCGTGGTGGTCGCCTGGTGGGGAGGGTGGGTATAGGAGGAAAGGAATGTTGAGTTTTCTTGCTTCCCTCCCTCTTCCTCGTCTCGCCCGACACTAATCCCTCCCTCCCTTCCTCTTTCCCACCTTCGTCTTTCCAGCCAAGGCGAGATGATTCAAATTCTACCTCTCTCTTATGTGAAGGCACATGCCCCCTCCCTCCTCCTCGCTTTCCTCACGGCCGAGGCCCTTGAGACGCGAAGACGACAGCAGACAAGCAGGGAGGAAGAGGAGGAGGAGGAGGAGGAGGAGGAGGAGGCGGAGAAGGAGAAGGAGGAGAGGAAGGAGCAGGAGGAGGGAGGGTTGAAAGTCGAGACGCGGTTGCAGAAACGGATGCGCCTGGAGAAGGAGCGAGAGGAGCACCAGCTGCTGCAGCAGAAGGAGCTAAGTGAGAGAGTAAGGGAAATGGAAGTCGCGGAGGAGTTGGATAGCAATCACCACCACCACCAGCAGCAGCAGCAGCTGTAGTAGTAGATGTAGTAGCAGCTGTAATAGTAGATGCTTGAGGAGAGAAATGGGCGGGAGGGGGGAGGGGAAGGAGGAGGAGGAGGAGAAGGAGGAGAAGGAAGAGGAAGAAGAGGAAGAAGAGGAGGAAGAGGAGGAGGATATATATAAATATATATATATAGTGAGTAAGATGTGGGCCCAAATGCAAACACACTTTATCGGCCAGGGTGAGTGCTCTCTTCTATCTTTCATTACATGCACGAGAAATACTGCAAATCCATACTTCGAAGAAGGGAAAAGGGAGGAAGAAGAAGCAGCAGCAATAGCAGCGGCATCAACAGCAGCAACAACAACGAGAGTCTCACGCCCTGATTCTTCATTATCGCCTTTTCTTTTTTCCATTCCTTCCTCTTACATGCCCCCTCCCTCCTTCCCTCTCTCCTTCCCTCCCTGCTTTGCACCTCGTGAGACTTTGACCTCTCTCATCTTCTCCACTACAGCGGCCAAAGACGGATTGCGCTTCACGGCCTCCAGGTGGGCGGCATGGGCCGCCAGCATCTGCCTAGCGCCTGTCAAGAGAAGAAGGGAGGGGGGGAGGGAGGGAGGGAGGGAGGGAAAGGTGGTCGGTTGGTTTGGATGATAGTCGTTCCTCCAGCCAGCCTTCTCTCCCTCCCTCCCTCCCTCCCTCCCTCCCTCCCTCCCGTGCATTGTCGTACCGTGCATTCATTTTCAAGCTCTCCTCGTATTTCGCCCTCCCTCTCTCTCTCCCTCCCTCCCTCCCTCCCTCCCTCCCTACCGGGTGTGCCCCCTGCCATACAATCCTTCAAACTTTCCTCGTACTCCTCCGCGTAGACGGCCCGCGATAAAACGCGCTGCGAAGGGGAAAGACGAAGTTTTCGGGCGAGGAGAAGAGGATCCGCGGCTTCGGCAGGGGAGAAGCGAAGCTGGGGAGGGAGGGAGGAAGGGAAGGAGGGGAAGGGGGAGGAAGGGGAAGAGAGTTAACGAGAGATTGAGCGAGCGAGAGACGTCGATTCGCAGACATGGAGGGAGGGAAGGAGGAAGGGAGGGAGGGAGGGAGGGAGGCAGACATGTGACACCCGCACCTGAAGATCCTGGTCGCTATTGACTCCCTCGGTGCCGTCCAGCCATAATGTGAGGCAGTAACGCTCTCGGAAGGCGGGCAAGACACGGTGGAGCAGGGCGTCGCTTCTGCGGGGAGGGAGGGAGGGAGGGAGGGAGGGAGGGAGGGAGGGAGGTATAGTTGGTGAGAGAGAAGGGGTTGTGAAAAGTGGTGGTAGAAATAGGGAGGGTGAGCAAGAGGAAGGGAGGGAGGAAGGGAAGGAGGAAGGGAGGGAGGAAGGGAGGGAGGAAGGGAGGAGGGGAGGGAGAAGGGGAGGGAGGGACGTACCTGAAGATGACCATCCGGTCCATCAAGGGAGCTATGACTTGAGGGCTCTCATCAAGGAAGGGTTGGAGGACGAGCTCCCCACCGTCCCCTTCTTGCCTGTTTGAAACATTGTAACCGACCGTTTATTTTAAAAACTCTTCAACGCTGTTTCGCCGATCTTGAAAACAGGCAAAACCGTGTGCGCTCGCTTCTTGATCGTCCTCCCGCCTCTTCCCCCCGAGTCCCTCCCTCCCTCCCTACCAACCACAGAGGATTCAAATACACCAAACACGTCAGCCTCCGCTTGCTCGGCTTTCCTGGATTATCGTAATGACAGGCGAAGCTCCCTCCTCCTCCTCCGTTCCTTTGCACTTTCAGTGCCCTTCCCCCCATCCCTCCTTGCAGACCACCGAGGGAGGGAGGGAGGGCGAGGTGCAAGCCTTCGGTCAATGTCTCATTCTCCAGAAGCGCGCCTGGGCGCATAAGGCGAAAGAGCGGGGAAAGAGAAGGAAGGGGGGGAGGGAGGGAAGGAGGGAGGGAGGGAGGGAGGGAGGGAGGGAAGGGGGGTAGGGTCGGTTTAATAGATGTGGATCTGCGTGCCCTCGTGTTTGTGTCGAAAGCGCCAGTACTCTTCGCTCGTGCCTTCCCTCCCTCCCTCCCTCCCTTCTCACCCAACGCGGGAACTCTGGCACGGAGCAGGGGGTCGTGGAGATCCGCCTCCCATATAAACGGTTTGCGGTAGACCTACGGAGGAAGGGAGGAGAGATTAAAACGGAGGTAGACGTGGAAGCCATCAACCACAGCATTAATAATCTGACACGGAAAGAAACAAAATCTACCTCCCTACCTCCCTACCTCCCTACCTCCCTACCTCCCTACCTTCCTACCTCCCTACCTCCCTACCTACCTCCTTCGGCCCGAACTGCGTCTGATTCGGCGTCATTTCTCCGCGTTCCACTAGAAAGATGATGTCGGATCTCAACTCCTCCGCCCACGCTGCTCCAAAAGCTGTGTCTAGGATCACCACGCCCTGAGGGAGGGAGGGAGGGAGGGAGGTCAACATTCCACCGATGAAATGAGTGTCCGAGCCCATCCATCAACGGCCCTGATAAGGGCGGCAGGGAAGGGAGGAGGGAAGAAGGAAGGAAAGGAAGTAGGAAGAAATATCCCTACACCTAATGTAGCGGACTGCATTGCCAAGGCCTTCCCTCCCTCCCTCCCTCCCTCCCTCTTTGTCTCCCTCCTTGTCTCACCTCTTCTTCCAAGGCTTTCCGGGTAGCCTCACTGCCCAACCTTTCCTTCAGTGCTGCCCACCGATGCTCCTGCTCCTCTTTCCCCATCGAGGCGGCGATCCTCTACGTCGAATTGGGGGGGAAAAAGAGGAGGAAATGACCAAAAAAGAGATAAGTGAATGAAATATACTAGGTGCCGTAACCCGCCCTAATGAAATCCTTCCCTCCCTCTTCCTCCCTCCTCCCCCTCCCCCTCTTCCGTCCTTCCTTCCTTCCATAAAACGCAGTATCGCACAAACAAGCTCTCCCTCTCTCCCTCCCTCCCTTATTCCCTACCTCTCTCATTCCCTCCCTCCCGTACCTTCTCCTCCTTCATCTCGCGCTCGATGCCCTTGAGCGTGCCGATCCTCTCAGCATAGTACGACAAGACCTCTCCCCTCGTCGTGGGAGGGTGTTCAGCAAGCCTGAAAATAAATAGGAATGAGGGAGGGAAGGAGGGAGAGAGGGAGGAAGGGAGGGAGCTTCAGCTTCAGTGAATGGTGGCGACAAATAAGGCCTTATGTACTAATCGTCCAAACGCATGAAATTTAATTTGAGAAACAGTCGCATAACGGTCAAGGGGGAGGGGGAAGAAGGGGCGAAGGGAATGGAAGGAAAGCAGACGTAACTGCTAGAGGCTCAAACAGGGGGAGAAGAGAAGGCGAGGGAGGAAGCAAGGGAGTGTGGAAGGGAGCGTGGGAGAGGGGGAGGGAGGGAAGGGGGAGGGAGTAACGGTTCAATTGTAACGGTACCGACGAAGGTCAATTGTAGGGACCCAGTCCGGGCGTGTGAGGAGGGAGGCAAGTTGATATGCATCACGCCAGCACTCTTGTGCACCGGCGGTGTCTCCAACGGTGGCTTTCACCTGGGCGCGAATCGAGGGGAGGAGGGAGGGAGGGAGGGAGGGAGGGAAGAACAGTGAGTTTGGAATGCAGGAAGGAGGGAGGGAGGGAAGGAAAAGGAAGCTGTACCTGTGCAAGGCGGTCGAGAAGCACGGCAAGCTCCGGATGGTGCGCGTGGCCCTTCCCTCCCTGTATCAATATATATATATTTACCACCCCCCACCAAGCAAAAGCAAAAAGAAGGTGAATAAATGGAGGTCTGAACTTCCCTCCCTTCCTCCCTCCCTCACATCGGCTGACCTTCGGAGGAAAGAAATGGGATAAGCCCTCATTGACCGTGGAGAGGACGCGCTCCCAGGCCATCACCGCCTCGGCAGCAGCTCCAGGAGAAGGATCTCGCGCCAGCTCGTGCGCTACCGTCTGAATCATTGAATGATTTAAAAGAGTCGGACATCACACGTACGTATGTGCATATGACATGGTAGGGAGCATGCAATATACAAGTGTGAGTTTGTCCTTGTGGGTTCGTGTGTCCCCTCTTGCTGTTCTCCCTCCCTCCCTCCCTCCCTCCCTCACCTCCACCCAGTTCAAAACCGCGAAATGCGACCGATGCAATAGCGGCGTGGCTCTCAAGAGCGCATCCACTTCCTCTATCCCCACCGGGTCTACTTCCAACACTGACTCTTCTGCTGCACGGAAGGCTTTGATCTGAGGAGGAAGGGCGGGGGGGAGGAAAGGAGGGAAGGCAGGCGGGAATGCAATGGGCAAGGGAACAGTCGAAGAAGAAGGAAGAATCGTCATATCATCTCGTCAGCCCCCTTACCTCGCCCTCGGTCGCCCGTCGTCCGCACCGCAGACACTCCCACCTTCCCCCTCCCTCTTGCTCCTCCTCATCACCAAAGGGACAAACCACCCCTCCCTCACACCCTCCCTCCCTCCCTCCCTCCCTCCCTCCTTCCAAGGGAGGAGAGGAGGAGGAGGAGGGGCAGGTGAAGGCGCGCGAGCAATCTGGGGCGTCGCCCCTGCAGGCAGGGCAGCTGCAGGTGAAGCCATAAGTCTCCTCGAGGACTCGCCTTCGGGCAGCGACTTGGATGAAGAGGGAGGGAGAGAGAGAGGGAGGGAGGGAAGGAGGGAGGAGGGGGAAGAAGGAAGGACGGGATGAAGACAGGAAGAGTTAGACACAGACTCGCGCACTCCTTTCCATCGACTGCACGAATAGACATAAAACCATCGTCGTATTCTCCCTGGCCCCTCCCTCCCTCCCTCCCTCCCTCCCTCCCTCCTGACCTGGGGAGTAGTACAAATTTGCATAGTCGATCGAAAGGGGGGCGTGGGGCTCGATGGCCGTCAGTGTCACCAGCCGCAGCCTCGTGCCGTACGTCCTGTGTGTAGGGGTATGGGCATGTGAGTGCGAGTGCAGATAGAAGTGTGAGAAAGTCATCTGTCCTTCCCTCCCTGAAGAGACTTGAGGGAGGAAGGAAGGGAGGGAGGGACGGACGGCGACCTACGCAAAGGCGCAGTTGGGCATGCAGGAGTGTTCAAGGAGGCAGGCCCGAAGGAAGAGACCGGAGCCCGGACCAAGTTCCTCCAGCTCGTGGGAATTGGTATTGAGGAGGGAGAGGAGGCGGGCGGCAAGGGCGACGGAGGAGGAGGAGGAGGAGGAGGGAGGGAGGAGGAAAGGGTACCTGGATAAGAAGGTGAGAATGAGGACGAGGGGAAAAAAGGATGGATCGGCTCGTTGCTTAAAACATTCCCTCCCTCCCTCCCTCCCTCCCCTATTCCTTACTTTTTCGCCAGCTTTTGGGCATCCTTAACACAACCGTCTATGTTGCACGCCGTCAACGCCAAGAGCGGGTCAAGCCATCGCCCGCCCTCCTCCCCTCCTTCCTCCCCTCCTTCCCTTCCTTCTTGCTGGAGACGAACCAATGCCTGTGCGGGTATGTGTGCATGTCATGAAATAAGGCTTGCTAGTGCACCCATGGCTTTCCTTGCCCCCTTCAGATTCGTTCCCTACGGCCACTCCTCTCGCTCCCTCCCTCCCTCCCTCCCTCCCTTCAACCTTAATCCATGCCCTCGCCCTATCCAATGTCTGGACCCTCTCCAGCCTCTCCTCCATCCATTTTTCAATCTCTGGCAGCAAGGGGGGGAGGGAGGAAGGGTAGGTGGACAGGACACGAGGACACGAGGAGCTAGCGTGGCTTGGGTCGTCGCACTCCAGGCACCAGTCGTCCTCGCCGTTGCCCCATCTAAATGGGAAGGGGGAAAGGGGGAAAGGTGATATTTAATTAGTGCCATGGTAATCGTACTTCTTTCAGTCTATATGTAATCCTACTTGTTTCTTCGCCGTCCAAGGCGCTCTGAAGACACGTCCTACGCCAGACGGCCATATACACCTACATGTATGCGTCCTCCTCGATCAGCAATCGGCCCGGCTCGAAACCTTGCGGTGGGGCAAGGCAACATCGTCCCTTCTCCTCCGTGTGGACGAGGACGATGTCATGCCTTTCTTGGAGCTCCCGGGCCAGGCGGGCGTGCACTGCCACCAGGAGAGAGGAGGTCGGAACGGAGGGAGAGGTGGAGGAGGCTGAGGCAGCGGCGGCGTTGGCCCTCTTCTTTTTTTTCTTGGCGGCCCCAGACACCATGATGAGGGTAGGCAGAAGTTTATGTCTGATTGTCTTGCGTGAGTGGCGATAAGGGTGATATATACGTACAGGTGGCAGTAATTGATGCAATGTGAAGTGGATTTTTTAGCCGTTATCGTTGCGCATTTTGACCCGAATTGAGGCAAAAAAAAGTCCCATGCTTGCAACGTGATGAGAGACGGGAGGAGATGAATGCAATTGAGTTGTTATGGTTGAATGGAACATTGTCTCAGGGCCTGGAAAAAACGACTGTCCTGATATTAGAAGCGCACAGGCCGTACAAAGAAGTAATGAACAAAAGTGATGCGTGTCTGCGTTTTCCTTTTAATTTTCTTCTGTGCGACACTCATTCTTCTTGTTTGGCAGATACGCCTCAATATGTATCCCATGATTTTTCAATCCTTTCCTCTTGATAACTCTACCCTCACTCCCTCCCGCCGTCTTTCCCTTTTCTTCCCTTTCCATCCGCGGACTGGTTCAGCGTCGTGTACTTCATGCAGGTCCTTGGCAAGCTGCCTACCAGCCAGCTTTCGAAGAGAGTGGGGAGTTCTCTTCTCTCGCCCGATACCTCCCTCCTCCTTCCCTATCTACCGACTCACCCCCGTTGCCCTTGTCCTTTATTCATTTCAAAACCGCTCCTTCCATCATATCATTACCCGCATTCGCTTATTTCCCTGTCATTTCCTTCTTGCTCTCTTTCCGCATATTTCGAGTGTGTCAGCCTTTTTCTAGAAGTTTTTCGCCTTTCCAATTAATCTCACCCTTACTGTTTGTTTTTCCCTTGTTTCTTGATGTGTTTCCCATCATAGTATGAATCGCATGGAAAATTTTGCCCTCTTTTCCATTCCCTCCCTCCCTCCCTCCCTCCCTCCCTCTTCCTTCCCTCCTTTTTTGGGTTGTCTACGCCCGCGCCCGCAACAAGTTCTTACCCTTCTCCTCCTTCTTATTCTTTTCCTCTTCCTTCTCCTTCACCTCCTCCAGTTCCTCCTCTTCTACCTCCTCCTCCTCCTCCTCATCTTCGTCCTCCTCCTCATCTTCGTCCTCCTCCTCCGCTTCTTCCTCCTCTTCCTCCTCCCTGGTCTCTACTACCTCCTCCTCCTCTACTTCGACCTCCTCCTCCCCTTCCTTCTTCTCCAACGCCTCCTCTTCCTCTTCCATCTTCTTCTTCTTGTCATTTCCGCCCTCTTTCCCAGCATCCACCGCCGCCGCCGGAGCTGCAGCAGTTGTAGAAGGAGTAGCAGGGGCAGCAGGAGCAGCAGCAACAGCAGCAGCACCAGCGGCAGGAGCAGCAGCAACAGCAGCAGCACCAGCGGCAGGAGCAGCAGCAGGAGCTCCGGCCTTGGTGTCATTCATCGCGGCAGCAGCAGCAGAAGAAGGCTTCTTTTTCTTCTTCTCCTCCTCCTCCTCCTCCTCATCCTCATCGTCATCCTCATCCTCATCCTCGTCCTCCTCCTCATCCTCGTCCTCATCCTCGTCCTCGTCCTCGTCTTCGTCCTCGTCCCCCTCCTTCTCCTTCCCCACCTTCTCTTCCTCGTCCTCCTTCTTCTCCTTCCCATCCTCTGCTCCCGCACTCGCTGCCGCCGCCGGTGCAGTGCCAGCTGCAGTAGCAGCAGGAGCAGGAGCAGTAGGAGCAGCAACAGCAGCAGCAGGAGCCGTAGGAGGAGTGGCAGCAGCGCCGGCCTTGGTATCATCAGTGGCGGCAGCAGCAGCAGGAGGAGCAGCAGGAGCAGCAGCAGGAGCAGCAGCAGCTACAGCAGGAGGAGCAGCAGCAGCAGCAGGAGCCGTAGGAGGAGTAGCAGCAGCGCCGGCCTTGGTATCATCAGTGGCGGCAGCAGCAGCAGGAGGAGCAGCAGGAGCAGCAGCAGCAGCAGGAGCAGCAGCAGCAGCAGCAGCAGCAGCAGCAGGAGGAGGAGTAACCCCAGGAGGCACGGCCCGCGCTCCCTTAGCGCCTGGAAGAGATGGAGGGAAGGAGGGAGGGAGGGAGGGAGGGAGGAGGAAGGGGTTGGATGAGGAAAAGTGTCAGAGTAGAATGACGTACTGGTGGTGGTCTGTAATGAGTCTCCTTCCCTCCTTCCCTCCCTCCCTCCCTCCCCCCCTCCCTCCCTTCCTCCCCGTACCCTTGAGCAAGAAGCCCTGCGTGACGGAGACCATGCCATGTTTTTTCGCATAGCCCGCCCACACCATCACATCCAGGCCGTCCTTAGGGACGGTGAATTCTACGGAGGAAGGGAGGGAGGGAGGGGGGAAGGGCAGTCAGAGGGTGGATGGCGATGATCGGTTTTTTCCGGTCTCAACAGAGGATGATGGTGATGATAAGGATGTCCTCCACCCTTCGCCCTCCCTCCTGGCCTTCCTCTCTCCCTCCTTCGCTCCCTCACCTGCAAACCCTTTGGCGTCTGGTAAGACGCGTCGGCCGTCACAGGCTCCCTTGACAAAGTTTCCTCCAACTGCCTCCAACACACCCGGCTCTAGAAAAGGGAGGGAGGGGGGGTTGGAACGAGGGAGGGAAGGAGGAAGGAAGAGAGTGAGTTAACAATAAGCAAGCAGGGAACTGATCACCGGTCAAAAACCTGTTACGTCTGAGCGACGAGCCACTTCCTCCCTCCCTCCTCACTTACCGTCGACAGGCATTCCGATTTTAAGAACCTCACCAGCCACGTATGTGTCACCACTGGCGAGCGCCGTGCCGTCCGCGCGCTCGACCTACGAGAGAGAGAAGGAGGGGGGAAGGGAGGAAAGGAGGGAGAGACGAAGTGGGTGAGGGAGGGAGTGGGGGGCCGGTCAGTATGGGTATGCTTGTAAGAACAAGTCGGTCTTTCCAATAACCCTCTTTTTATCCCCCACTCCACCTCCTTCTCTCCTTCCCTCCCACGCTTGGTGCCGTTTTCTTCATCCATCACGTACCGTAACGATCTCGTTTGTAAGCGCCGCGTGCGCCCCCATGATTTTTTGGCCCACCTGTAAGAGGAGCGGAAGGGAAAGGGAAAGTTAGAGGGAGGGAAAGAAGCAATGGGGAGGTAAGGGGGAGAAGACAAGGAGACATAACAAAGCGGAAGGAAGCGGGGGGACTGCGGACGTGGAGAAAGGCTGGGAAGGAAGGGAGGGGAGATGGAGGGATCTAACTCGTACCGCTAAGGGAGTAGAACATCTTTTGCTGTCTGTCAGGAGCTTGGGATAGGCTGTGACAGCGGCCGGAAGAAGGGCAAAGGGAAGGAGGAAGGGGAGGAGGAGGCGCGCCATGGTGCTAACGGCGGTGGTGATGGGTGATGATGGTGGTGGTGGGCGGTGGTTAGACGGTGCAGTGGTGGTCTGTGGGAAAGGAGGGAATGGACGATTTGTGAGCGGCTTGTTATCATGTGCAAGAGGCCGATTAATGAGGCAGAAAAAGGTGCATGGCCTTGCCTGCCTTTGTGTCAAGGCACAGGTGTGCTGAGAAGGGAAGTGGGCACGTTCAATTGACAAGGTCTTGAGTTTGCCTCATTTTTCTTGAACACTGACGTGTGGCGTGGATGAAGAAGCAGCAGAAGAAGAGCATCAAACCGGTACTGTGCTGGGGCTGGAGGAAGGACCGACCAACATTTTGTGGCGGACTGTGGCGGCTAAGATTATGTAAGGCTTTGCGTACAATGTCGTATTCGTGTGGTGCATTTTGGCATGCGGGTCTTCCAAAAACTTGCGGTTTTGGCCCCGAGTTCGTGGTCATCTTCTCTCAACACGAAAATTTTGTGAACAGCCTCAACATCCGGGTTTCGACGGACCGCCCTTTTCCAAAACCTACTGGCTAGCGAGACCACACTGCATGACTAGGTATGTAAGAGGGATCAAGCTTAGAGAGATTTTTGGGACAGCATAGTTTAAGGGTTTTGTGTGGTTCTAGGGTTTTTTTGGCATGTGGAATCACGACTCTCACACAGCTGCCCAACGGCCTCTAGCTTGGACCCAAGGTATTGCAGATGATTTGTCCAACGCATGACCACAGAGGAAAATAAGTCCAGTCCGTTGCTACGAATGCAGTCATCTAGCTTCGTGGTGGTCCTTTTTGTTGCAACGAACAACTTCGTCTTCCTTAATGCCTGTCTTCTTCGTTGCCACGAATCTCACCGTCTCTCATCCATACTTTGTCGTTTCCTGCCGCCCACTTTTTTATGTTCGAAACTTCCTCCCTCCACAAGTATGTACAAAGTGACGACTGCAACAAATGTGGAAGAATTTCTCGATAAACAAATAAATATTTGTCCAATGCCCTTTATTCATCCGAAATTCAAGTCCTGATCTAGGACCTAAGAGCACTGACAAACTCTGGAGGCGAGCGATGAAGGTCGTTTGCCGAAGGCGGCGATTGAGTTCGGAGCTTCCCAAGTTCGGGAGCAGGTAATTGCCAATTGTTTCCTGGGAAAGATAAAGAGAGAGAGCGTTGGCATTCTGCGCTACAGCAAGAGGTGCAGCAGCCACAAAAATGTAGGGTAGGGTGGTTGAGTGCAACGCATTCGTTCATTAATTCGGTGAAAAGATCAATGAGAGACTTCAGGTTGTGATCCACGGCAACAACACCGCCAATAATATAGAGGCACACCAACTTTTTCTGAATGGTTGAGAACCTTGATCATGAGATTATTTTGCCTCTTCCACACCCGCCCATACAGTTTACGACGATACCGGGCGCTGGACTTTTTAAAGCCTGGCTTGATCTCTTCAAGATCATTCCGTTCAAGCGGCACGCAGCAAGGTCATCCGCTGCGCAGCTCTGGAGCGCATAGGCACGACGAAGGAGAGCGAGAGCCACGACAACGACCAGGACGAGGACAATAACGTCAAACGCAAAGCAAGTGAGAAGATGCCGAACGGTGCAGGTGTGCGAACGGAGCTAGCGCCTATCCCTCCCACCCGTCCAAGCCCAGCCCAGCCCATGCGCGAGGGTACCACGAGCGACTCTTTGCTGGACCGCAGTGGAAATGGACGGGACAGGTACGGCATGGGGAGAGGAGAGGAAAGGACAACTGGAAGGATGGCTTGTAGGGGGGATGAAGAGTGATTGGCAAGCAGGGTAGGGTAGAGATAGGCATAAGCGTTGACGCCATCTTGACAAGAAGCAGGCCAGCAAAGCGACGAGCACTCCAATGAATGGACCGGACAGCACACGGCACATCCATGACGCTACTTGCCTTAGTCAAGTCTGTCACAGAAACATGGTTGAGCTTGACATCCCTCCCTCCCTCCCTCCCTCCCTCCGCTACCTCGCCGGCCCCCTTCCCCAGGAGCCAGAAAGGCGGCCATCGGAGGTCGCTTTCTGCCGGAGAGCCTCTTCCGCGGCAATCCAGTATTGAGTCGTTAGGGGAGAGCTCCACCGCGCCTAGAAACTCCAAAGTGGCCTTGGTAGGGAGGGAGGGAGGGAGGGAGGGAAGGAGGGAGGGAGGGAAGGCAGTTGGGGGGATTTTCCTCGCGTCTTGTGAAGCTGGTTGTCGTAGGAGTCGTGGACAGACTGACTGAATTTGGAAGGCCTTGGATCGTCTTGGGACGGAGGGAGGGAGGGAGGGGCAGAGGGAGGGGCGGAGGGAGGGACGTAGGGAAGGCGAGCAGTCCACCATTTCTCGTGGGTAATCATGACGGCTTTATTGGCTTACCTAATCCATCCATCCCCATCATCCATCCATCCATCTCTCCCTCCCTCCCTTTCTCTTCCCAGGGCCACTCTCTCCTCACCGAGGCGCGTCGTTTCATCAAGAAGAAGCCGGCACCTATCAAGAGGAGGTGGGAGATCATCCGTGATGTGAGTCAAGGAGGAGGGGCAGAGGGAGGGGGGGAGGGAGTGGGGGAGGAAGGGGCGGGTCCCCTTGATGTTCTTCTTGTATGTATCGTCAGCCAACATAGCTCCTGCGCTCACTCGCCCATCCCTCTCTCCTTCCTTCCTTCCCTCTCTCTCTCCCTCCCTCTCTCCCTCCCTTCCTTTCTCCCCCCCTCCCTTCCTCCCTCCTTTCTAGTCCCTCGTCGGGCCCGAGGGCACATCCCTCCTCTCCCGCTTGTCGGGCCGATATGGGAACATTAAGGACCTCTTGCATGATGATATGGCGGAGGGGGAGGAAGGAAGGTGAGAGGCGGAGGGAGGGAGGGAGGGAGGGAGGGAAAGAAGGAGAGAGGAATGGAGGGAGTAGAGCAAGGGGTGCTATCCATAAACAGACGATCTTATCGGCCTACCTGACCCTTACAATAATATCCCCCTCCCTCCTTCCCTTCCTCCCTCCCTCCCTCCCTCCCTCCCTCAGGATGGTTTCCGGCGATGGGCGAGGGTATGGCACACTAGAGGATGGAGTGGAGATCAAAAGACGGTACGTCTGTCTGCCTCTCCCTCCCTTCCCCCCCCCCCTCCCTCCCTCCCTCCCTCCCTCCCTCCCTCTTCTCTCGCTGTTGTTGGGGCCTACGCGGGCATCTGGGCTGCCCCTCTGGCCTCCTCCCCCTTCATCTTCTTCCCTCCCTCCCTCCCTCCCTCCCCCCCTCCCTCAGCGACTCGCGGGGGAGGAATGACGTCATGCACAGCAGTGTCAATGAGGGCGTCAAGGGAAACGGGATGAGCCCCGGCGAGAAGAAGCAGAAAAAGCCCTTCTTGTGCAGGGTGAGGAAGGGGAGGGAGGGAGGGAGGGAGGGAGGGAGGGTGCATCGGTCATAAAGAGGCATGGAAAGAAACCACCTTTGATTCTATGAATTGCGTGTCCGTAAAAACTCTTGTACCACCTTCCTTCCCTCCCTCCCTCCCGCCCGCCCTCCCTCCCTCCCTCCTCCTAGACCCTGCGACATGTCCTCTTCTGCCGATACCTGAATGTCCTCATGCTCTTCCTCCCCCTCGGCCTCCTCTCGAACGTCTTCCAATGGGGCGCCGGCCCCACCTTCATCTTCAACTTCCTGGTTCGTCCTCCCTCCCTCCCGCCCTCCCTCCCTCCCTCCCTCCCTCCCTCCCTTCCTTCCTCCCTTCCTTCCTCCCTTCCTCCCTCCAGGGCCTCGTTTTCCCGGCTTGGCGGCCATCCGGGGAGCTGCCTGGCAAGGAGGCGACAAACTCACCCTCCCTCCCTCCCTCCCTCCCTCCCTCCCTCCCTCCCTCCCTCCCTCCCTCCCCCCCTCCCT
>Ga0160420_100559_pt1 | contig 14714 bp, 19 predicted proteins | sample CelAP2metagpilot_FD_108197 | JGI IMG/M metagenome (GOLD analysis project Ga0160420, IMG submission 108197) | Phycosphere-associated microbial communities from algal ponds in Kailua-Kona, Hawaii, USA - Cellana AP2-5-5 metagenome pilot | ecosystem: Engineered > Artificial ecosystem > Aquaculture >... | reverse complement strand
GTTGTTGTTGTTGTTGTTGTTGTTGTTGTTGTTGTTGTTGTTGTTGTTGTTGTTGTTGTTGTTGTTGTTGTTGTTGTTGTTGTTGTTGTTGTTGTTGTTGTTGTTGTTGTTGTTGTCGTTGTTTTTGTTGTTGTCGTTGTTTTTGTTGTTGTCGTTGTTGTTGTTGCTGCTGCTGCTGCTGCGGCTTTACGCATCCATGTAACCCTAACCCTACGCATTTGTTCTTCTCTCCACCAGCTGCTGATGTAACTACCCATCTGCTGTATGATTTTCCCCTGCATTTCCCTTCTCTTTCATTCTACTTATCCCCCTTCTCTCCGTCCCACATTTCTTTCAACTCAGACTTCAGAACCATACCACTACCACAGTCACATTGTCAGATGTTCCCCTCCTGAAGGCCTCCTCACTCAAGTACCTGGCCATTTTCTTCTTCCTCGCCATCATCGCTGCTCGAATAATCCCACGGTCATTCGCATGCTGCTTCGTCCAATCAAAAATTTTCATGTCTGCCCCCCGCCGCCCAGCCGGCTCCCCCCCCCCCCCTCCTACTCCTCCCCCTCCCTCCCCTCCTCCCTCAGTCAATGCTCCTACACTCGCACTCATCACTGAATGCACAAACGCCACGGCATCTTCCGAAGTCATCACATCCCACAGCCCATCCGTCGCCAGAATCACAAACTCATCCCCGTCTTCAACCGGCACCATCTTCACCTCCACCTCACTTGACACAAATGGCCTCTCACTCCTGTCTCCAAACGCCCGTGCCACCGCCAGATTCCCATTTATCCGGTACACGCCCATGCCCTCCATCGGCGCCCCATCCTGCTCCAATAATCCATACCACCTTACCGTCCCCCCCAACGCCTTCACCCTCTCCAATTCACTGGGTTTGTTCGGCTTATGATCCTCTGTCAGGTCCATTGCCTTCCCTCTCCTACTCAACACCGCGCGGGAATCACCAACATTGGCACTGATTAACGTTCGTTTCGCTGGCTGTCCTTCCCCCTGACCCTGGGCATGAATCACAACGGCCACAGCTGTGGAGCCCATGTACGACCAATGCCTGACTTTAAGGACTGCGTCATCCACCACGCGAAAGGCTTGCGTCAGCGCTTCGGCAACCACCTCATCGCTCAATTTGGTCGTGTCCTCGTCTGGCAAGGCCGTCAAGAATTGGGCATTCAGATTCTGCCGTAAATATTTTGACACGGCCGCCCCCCCATGCCCGTCATAGACCCCACTAAAGCTCCCGTCTTTACTTATGAAAAAATCATCTTCCATGTAAGATCGTTGGCCCTTGAAGGCAACAGCTGACGTGGTATAGGGGCCGCCAATAATTCCCATGCTGCCGCTGCCCATGGAGGATGAAGAGGCCGGGGAGGTGGTGGTGGTGGAGGAGGAGGAGCGGGTGGACTGGCCGCTACCGGGGTAGAGAGTGGTCGCCGAGGCGGCCCCTCTTCCGGTGCTATTGCCGTGATTGCTGTCGCGCCGAATGGGAAATTTTATGAACGTGGGTGGGGCATTATTTGTGGTGCTGGATGATGACGACGACGACGATGATGATGATGATGATGATGGGGAGGAGGAGGAGGAGGAGGAGGAGGAGGATGGGGGAGAAGAGGGGGGTAAAGGTGCCTCGCACGCCGCAGAGGCAGAGCCACGGGCGAGGCCACCCATATAGTATGCGGAGGCAAGGGCTGCCGCGGTTGTGAAGATTGACCGACGATTGGAACCGCCTCCGCCTAGGGCATTGTAGTAAAAGTGCATGCTTGTGTTGGCGGTGGAAGGAGAGAGGAGACGGACTCCTGCGCTGCTGGTATTGGTGCTGAAACTGCTGTCGCTGCTGCGCGGAATGCTCCTGCTGAGGCTGCTGCTAGTGATACCTGAGATCGAACCAATGTTGGCAAGCTGCTGGCGGCGGTGCTGGTGGTGTTGATGCCTCGGAAACTGCCGGAGGATCATCAAGACCCAGGTCCTCTAGTCTAAGCACAGACTGGGGTTAGGGTTGTGGGCGAGGAGAAGAGCACAAAAGAGGTCTTTGCAATCTACCCCACCACACACACGCACACACACACACACACGCACGCACACACACACACAGACACGCCCAAGCGCGTGATCTGCTTCTCCTTTTACGACGCAAGACGCCGCCTGTGCTGCTGCGATGTTGTAGACGGAGGAGGTGGGAGGGGGAGATGTCAACGGGGGACGGGGCAACAACGGCAGCAGATCGCGACCGGGGATGAGAATGTCTCCCTGTGCGATATGATGTTTAGAGGCGGTTGGCAAGTTTATTTGTGGGGGCAACGGGACAGGCTAAGTTGTCCTTGGATTGATGTTGCCTTCCAAGTGCCTTCCAAGCTCGGCTTCCTTCTTTTCATCATCAATTTGGTATTACAGCCCCACGGCTGGCCAAAACCTCCCGACATCACTCGCACCCAACACACGAGCAAGCTTACACCTGGACTGTTGGTGGTGCGGTCGTTTTCAGGCATGCGGCAGAGCTATTTCAATAGAAAGGAGTCTACTATGCGGTGGAGGTTGCGATTGCCGTTGTTCATGAATTTCATGGTCTTGCGAAAAATGATTTGATATATGTCCTGCACGACTCAAAAATACACATTTTCGCCAATCATCCCTGTAATTATTTTTTACTTTGTGCGCGCTTTATTTGGCTTCTTGACTTGTCATCGTCCCCCTCCGACTTTCTTTTTTCCACTCCCTCCTCCCCCAACCCCCGCCCCGGTCCCAGCACCACCGCCACCACCCATCAGGTCCTGGAGCATGGCCGTGGGGTTTGTGGTCTTCATCTGCTCTTCCAAGGCTTTCTTCTCGTCCTCACTCATGGAATCCATCGCCTTTGGGAGAAAGAACGCGGCGGCCACACTTACAAATAACATCCAGGTCATTGGCGACATCAATTGGGCTCTCAGGCTTGCCCAAGCATCACGTTTCTCAAAATAGTCGTACTCGCTGTGGGCATGTAGGAGGAGGGGGTAGGAAGCCTTTATCTTGGGGGCCCCTGTGATTCATTGACGGAAAAGACGGAGAAAGGAGGGAGGGAGGGAGGGAAGAAGGGGCAGATCGGAGCAAGGACGGGTGAGCCAATGCATTTTCGGCCTCCTTACAGTCTCTCCTTCAAAAGCATGTCTCTGCGTTTACGGAAGAAAAGATGAAAAATAAATGAAAGATAAAAACTTTCACATGAAGATAAAAGGCTTCGCCAGCGGAAAGCAATACGTACCAGGGTACTTGTACTCCAGGCACAATATTTTGCTAGCATCGTCCTCCATGTCGGGGCGGACGCTGATTTTGATCTGGAGTTGGTATAGGCGCGAAATGAACGAGGGTGAAGGAGCTGCTGTGCGCTTATCGGTGATGTTAAAAACGAAAATAATTAAGGTACCTGACTGAAGTAATACTCGGGCGAAAGGACATCGAGCAAATATGTACCTGTACGTGTGGATTTTTGATTGTTGGAAAGAAAGTTACATGAGACGACAGCACCATTCAATTTTCGTCCCATACTACAAGCCTTCCTATCCATACACTGTTCCTCCGCACATGTGTTCTTGACCCGTTCTACACTTTCTGCTTTCCCATTCTCCTCTTTACCTGCTGGCACGTCGGCAAAACGGAAGCTCCCATCCGCGGTCGTGAGCGTGGCATACATCCCCCCGCTCAAGATGACTTTTGTAGGGGCCGGAGCTTCCTTAGTCACAAGAAGGATGCGGCCTTCCAACGGCAAGGCGTTGATGGAGGGGAGGGTGAGAACAAGGAGGAGGAAGGGAAGGAGGAGGCTGGTGGAGAAAGGAGGACGACAGGAGGAGACTGGTCTTGGGCACGAACGGTTGTTGCTGCTTCTCGTCGTAGCACTGGTTGCGATGATGTCGCTCATTGTTGCGATCAATGGTTCTGTATATATATATGTGTGTGTGTATAGCTGTTGTTATAGGAGGACCATGCAGACCTCGCATCATCATTACTGCAAAAAGCATCCGCCTGCTTTCATTCGATGCACTCGAGCTTTTCTTCTTCGTCAAACGGGCAGATTTCTTGCAACACCCTCTTGATCACTGTTGCTGTCTTTCCCTGTACATTCACATCTACACAATATATCTTTATGATACGCCCACCCCTCCCGTCCCGAACACATGCTCTTAGGTATCACTTAACGCCCGTTCTACCCCTCGCCCGACAACAGGCCCATAGGCATTCAAACCTCACACCAACATGCCTCGTGGCACCGAGCTCCTGGCCTTGCCCCTTGTCTTCCTTCTCCTCCCCTATCTCACTCATGGTCGTGCATGCCAAGTCCGCAATTATGCCGGGCGTCCCGTGAACTTCTACTGGATGGACGTGGTCAACTGGGGTAACTATATCTCCCAGACGAAAGTCCCCTTGCCGCACGCCACCTCTACCCCACTCAAGACCTATGAGACGCACCGCTTCTTCGCTGCATTTGCAGACGAAGCCAGTGAGATTCCGTCTTGGGACCCGGATAGCATCCCGTTGAACGCACAGTTTGTGCATAGAGGGTTCGATCAAGTGGTGACGGCCTTGGTGAACGAGGATGGACAGCTTTACCTCGATGATTGGGACATCCACGAAGGGGAGATGGCGCGGTTGGCTCGGGCTGTCAGTAAATGCAACGAGACAGCTACCGCAGATTATGATGACTCTCATGCGGCCTGTGTCCTTGCCGAGGCCGGTGTGCTTCTTCAAAGCTTGGAACGCGAACGAGATAACATCGAGGCATTGGTCACCCGGATGGAAACTCGCCTCGCGGGGGCTTTCTGCACAGGAACGGGACGTTTTCAGACCCCAAGTAAACATAGTTTTCTATGGCAAGGGCGTAAAGTAGACGTACTGGCAGAGACAAACAACCTCACTGTCTTTCACCTCCCTGCCTTCCTTGACGCGTCCGCCACTGAGACGCTGCTTCTTAGTGCGCCTGCGAACGGCACCCGGCACGTGGACATCCACCCGAACCCCAAGCTAAGTTTCGATGTCTCCTTAGCTGCCCGCCAGGAATGGGCACAGGGCTTTGTCAGTGCTCAGCTAGGCGGGAAAGGAGGGATGGAGGATGGTAACAAGGAGGAAGAGGCTCTCCACATCTTCAGGTACAACCAAAAGCAAGTCCATGCCCCTCCTTGTGATGGTATCTGCCAAAGCCTGTCATTGCATCCTAGCCAATATGCAGCCACCCTCCTCCTGTACCCTCAGCACTCCGATCAGGAAACTAAAGAGATGGCGGCGTGGTTGTTCACAACGGAGGAGGAGGGGACACAGATTGGATTCACCTCTCAAGGGAACGACGCCGTTATCTTCCTGTACAAAAATCCGGAGGTGGGATACATGCCTGCTCTCCTCCCACAATTAATCCCATGCCCGGGGATGCCAAAGGAGATGTTTGTGGCTTCGCAATGGATTCGGCGGGTTGGGGGACAGGGGGGGGAGAGAGGGTCTGTAGGGGATGAGCTGTGAAGAGGGAGAGAGGTGGATTGCACAAAGAAATAAATGAAAGCATGTTCAAACTTACACAGAAAAATATAATTAATATCCTCTTTATTTGTTCGTTTATCATATATGTCTCCTCAGAACGCAACGCAACTTCTTCCTTCTTTTTCATCCCCTGTATTCACAAGCACACACACCCACATGGACACGTACAAACACATAAAAACACTCCCTCTCTTCAGCTCTTCCATATTCCTGTGTTCATGAGTCTTCCACCTTCTACCCGTTCCCGGCCGCCGACACTCGAGGAATGTCATTGTGTTCCGTCAACACAGACAAGTACTGATTAAACTCGTCAATGCGCTCCCGATGGCTTTTGCTAACCATATTCTTGATATTATTCTTCTCCCGCTCCTTCTGTCGGGCAATGTGTCGGCGTTGCGTCTCAGTTAATCCGTCGTCCTTCTCCAAGGCAAGTGGAACCTCCTCCCCATCCTCGCCATCATCTTTGTGATTATGCGTGCTGGTCGCGGCTACTGCATCGTCGTCAGGACTCTCCTCGCGGGAACGTTTCTTTTTCTTCTTCCTGTGACGTGGACGGGTGTGTGGTGCGGTGTTGGTGCGATGTATGCGGAAGGAAAATTGTGGGGTGGGTTGATCCAGCATGTGAGTTCCCTAAAGAAAGGAGGGAGATAAACCGACGTGGCCACAGCAACGATTGGTACGCTCTTTAGGGGCAAGTGAAACACTTACTCAGCCGTGGTTCTGTCGCATAGACTGCGTACATGTGGCATGAATGTATCATGGAAGGAGATGGAGGGCATTGAAGGATTATGTAGGTACTTACTTGTCCTTGTTGATAGACATCCCTTTGAGCTTGAGCGCCCCGCCGATAGGCATGATTGCAGCCTGTGTGTTATGATTGTGGTGTGCATGCAAGGAATGTTAGCTTGTGGATCGCGGGAGCTGGGTTGGTGCAGCAAGTCTTACTTTCTCAAGAAATTGCGGCGGGCTACCGTGACGCCACTGGCACTTTTCTTACGCTCCACCATTTTATCACCTCGTCCTGTCCTCATAATGATTGTCATATCCTTTTACCAAATTAGCTAGGCCCTCTATCACACGATAAGCCCATTTCACGACCATCAACGTGCAGTAAACAGGCCACTGCGGCCCCATCCATCACACAAAACGCCAAGGACCCAAGCCAAGCGAAACATACAGGTCACGACACTACCCTATCCCTATCCTCAGCTTCAGATATTCATTTTTCATTTTATTTCGAAGATGACATGGCAAACCATCCGCACCGAATTCGGACCCTTGATGTCCATGCGGGCCGGCCCACGCATGCCTCTTATAAGCATTTACCAAGTGAACCCCGGGAGGAGAGGAGGTAGGGAAGGGGAGGCTTTCCATAATGTACTTTAATTTTTAAGGTAGGGGAGGAAAGGGGCATGAAATAATGGGGAAAGGGAGAAGTTGCCGTGCGGTATTGTTGCTTCATTTAAATCTTCCCTTCGCGGCCAGGGCGAAAGAAAAGTGGAGAGAAAAGACCCATTTTTTTCCATAGCCCTGCGGCATAGCTCGACGCTGCTGTCACTACTGCTGCTGCTCCTGCTATCAACCACTGCTCCTGCTATCGACTACTTCAGTGCTACACGCATATGCTCTTTTACAGAGGACAACGAGGACGTATCAAACACTCAATGTATAGACAAATTCGAGTGAAACAGTAGGACCACACTGTACAAAATGAAAGAAAGAAAGGGCAAGATTCAAAAAAATGGCTAACTAACCATACAATTTCTGGTCCAGGAGTATATACAGACATTGACACGCTTTGCATACTCAATGATCTCCCTCATTCCTTCAATCTCTATTCTTGTCCATCTCGCCCTTCCCTCCAACACGTGCCTGAAACAGATAGGTCCTCATAAAATCCTTTTTCTCTTTCCGAGGAACAACCGGAAGTCCCCACAACCCAAAATTCGCTCCTTCCTCTCCCACCGTCACCACCTCCACGCCCTCAAACCCCAAATCAGCTACAGCCGTCTCAGGCACTTCCATCGCAGAGGAAAACGTGCTGATGAGCCACTTGTTGCTTGCTTGCTCTCGCAGGGAGGTCAAAGTGAAGTCATTGATGTGATCCGCAAGCAAAATGCTCCCAGGAGCGGACTCCGCTTGAATGGCCCGTAATAATGTCTGTGCCCGCGATGCTTCAAAGTAGTAAAGAAAGCCTTCTAAGATCCAAATTGTTTTTTTGCGCGGGTCAAAGCCAGCGGACTTTAGAGTATTTACCCATGCGACGTCATCAGAAAAATCTGTGATCAATCGATGCATTCCCCGGGCGAGTAAGGGAAAGCGATCTGTGACGCTTGCCAGGATTCGGCTCTTGTAGTCCAGGACGGGTTTCACGTCAAGTTCAAAGATATGGCATTGCCGGAGTTCCTTGAGGCGGTGGCTACGGAGGAAATGGGTGGGAGGGAGGAAGGAAGGAACCGAGAGAGGGAAAGTGAATAGACCGAGCGAAGGAAAGCGATCTGAGAAGTCCTTTCAGGGCTTCTCAGAAGACGCGACCTGGAAATAGATAGTGAATGCGCCTGTCTACGCGTGCCTTAATGTGTCGCCAAGCTGTACATTTCCCCGCGCCGTTCCGTCTTCCTTCCTTCCCGTCATCCTCTTCCCCCCACACTCACCCGCGCGCGTCCATCCCTGCGCCACAGAGCACCACTTGCGTCAGCTCTGGGTCTACGGTCAATGCCTTTGTTATTTTATTGTCCATCCAATGGGTGCGAATTGCCACAACAGGGTAGACGGCATTGGTAGCCTTGCTTGCACGCTCGCTTTCGATTATGTCAGCTCCTGCTAGAATCGCGGCCAAAGGGTCCTGAACAACCTCCTCAAATAGGAAGCGGGCACCAGCGCAACGACGAGAGGACAAGGCCACGTCTTCATCGATGGGGCATGCCATCTCTCTGTCTGTTGCCGTTGGGGGGCCAGGCGGAGGGGCAGGCTTGCTGCTGCTACTGCTGCTGCTGCCGCTGGAGGCTTGGGCAGCAAGTATGCAGGTCGTGCAGAGGAGAAAGGAAATCAGCAGCAAGGGCGGGCAGCGATAAGGCATTCCGTCGTAGACCTTGCCCGCACTGCTTGTATTGCCTGCCTGTCTGTGACATTGCATGCGAAGAAAGGGACGAGGGAGTTAAAGTGAGGGTGTGTCAAACCGAGACGCATCATGCATTTGGCGAAGCTTCCGAATCCGCAAAAACGCACAGCTGCCCCTATGCCTTCCTTTGCCTTCCGTTCCCAAACCATCCCCACATCCACTCCCACTTACACACTTGCACATAAACAGGCACCTCCAGTAGATTTCTGTTCGCCGCCAGAAGGAGCAAAGTACGCGATCGCAAAGGCCTAGCATTAGCGAGCTAGCCTCCCCACCCCCTCTTCCTTCTTCCCCAAGGCTTCCTCGTTTGGTATTCCTGCCAGGCTTACCGCCACAAGCCCCACTCGACCGCCATGGTCAACCATGCAGCCATCGCCTCCAGATTAAGAATCCCCCTCAGTGTTGTCCAGGGACGATTTACAGAGCCCCAGATGATGAAGAAATTTAGCGTCAAGGAGCTCAAGGTATGAGTCCTCTCGTTACATCACCTTCATTTCTTCTGTCGTACCAGTGAATCATCCTCCTTCCTCCTTTCCACTTTTTATTCCCGCTAGCGAGAGTTGTCTACAGACTCCTTCACACGTCCTTTGTCCGCCTCCCTCCCTCCCTCTCTCCCCCCATCTCTTTCCCCTTCTCCCTCTTGAGATCATCACCGAGTACCTCCGCGACATCACGCAAGAAGGCCGCACCATTGTTAAGGGCACGTCAGCACTCAGTAAAGCGGATTTACTGGAGAAAATAGAGCTTTTGGTTGCTCTGAACTCAAACTCATCAGGGGATGGCAATAGCACCGGCAGCAACAACAGCAACAGCAGCCACAGCACCGGTAGCTCCTCCTCTGTGTCGTCGTCATCCGATCTGGATCTGGCGGCAGCAATTTCAGCCAGCGATGCGATGTCCCCTCCCCTTCTTCCTCCCTCTCGACCACCAATTGAGTTTATTTGTATCGACGATTCCGATGACGAAGAGAACAGCGCCTCTTGTCCTCCTCCCCGTCCACCTCACCCAGCAATACCATCACCATTGGCAGTGCGACCATCAGCGTCAGAGGCAGCAGCAGTTAGAACGTCATCTGTAGCAGCACGGGCACATCCCCTTTCTCAATCTATTCCTGCCTCTCTCGCCGCTCCCCCCTCCTCCGCCGCCGCCTTCCCCCGACTTGTCCCTCCTCAACCTACTCATCAACGCTCCAGCAGCAGCAACAACAGTAGTAGTTGTGCTGCTGCGGGTGGATTCGTCGCCTACATGCGAGGCAACACCGGAGGAAGCAATCCCTTCGCTGGCGCTGCTGCGGCTGCAGCTGCTGCAGCTTATCAACGTCAAGCTGGCAGTGGGAGTGGAGAAGGAGGAGGAGGAGGGTGGGGAGGTGGAAGCAGTATCACATCGATGGAACAGGCGCAGTTACGGGTGTTGGGGATGGGGGGTTTGGGCTTTGGCGGGCAATTTATCCAGGGCGGAGGCGCGAGAGGCATGGAGAGTCCGATGCCGTTGCCACCTGGGGGAATACCCGGTGGATGCGGAGGAGGGATGGCGGGGATGCCTCCACGCCCTGGTTGTATCCCGCCCTATATCCCGGGGCGATACCCTCAGGCATCTGACTGGGGAGCGGGCAGGGGAGAGGAGGGCGGGAAGCGGCCATATGGGCCGGGCAGGCAGGAGAATGACAAGCGTATGCGTGCGGAAGGGAAGGGAGGGTGGGAGGGAGGAGTGGAAGTGAAGAAGGAGAAGGAGCCCCGCCCGATTCAGGCGACGCCTGCTGAGCTTGCTGCTGCGATGAAATTGAAGGCAACCACGGGCATGGGCCTGGAAGAGGGGCTGACGGCGTTGAGGGTGAATAGATTTAACCCGGAGGAGGCAGTTAAGTGGTACATTGAGGCAAGTCAGCAGAATCGGATGGAGATGGCTTTGGTGCATCACGCGAGCATTGAGAGTGAGAAGGCCAATGATGAGTACAGGAAGGTGGAGAGCGCGAGGCAAGAGCAGTTGATGCGGGAGGGGGATGTGCTGGGAGGAGGTGATTTCAAGGACTCGACCTTGGTGGGGGGGGAAGGAAGGGAGGGAGGAAGCGAAGCGGTGGGTGCGTTTTTGAGAAGGTTTTGTTGCTTGAAGGCTGAGAGGTTTGAAACGGAGGGGATGGGGGACGAAGGGGTGGCGCGCCGGAGGGAGCTGGTTGTGAAGCTGTTGATCAAGGAGAAGGAGGCGGTAAGGTTCTACAAGCACAACGCTGTGGCTTATATGAAGGCGTTGGCGAATCGGTTGGATGCCGCAGCGGCGATGGGAGGTGGGAAGGGAGGGAACGACGGGAAAGATGTGTTGCCGTTGTCGCTGCTGGAGGAGGAGGCGGAGGCGTTGGAAAGCGCGTTGACAAAGTACCCGGAAGGAAACGTTGGGGGAGTCCCTGCCCAGTTTTTGAAGTACTCGAGCGTGGGGCTTGACCTGGATCAGGATGGATTGGAGGTCGTGTCAGAGAGCGGGGAGGGAGGCGAAGGGGAAGAGGGGGCAGTGTCGGACGGGAAGGAAGGTGGGAGAAGGAGGTCGACGGTGAGAGAGTGTATAGAGGTGATGGATGATTAAAATGGTAGGACAAGGGAGGGAGGGAAAGAGGGCGGGTGTGCACATGGGTTACGATGCAGATGAAGGCATCCAAAGAAACGCGGGATATTTATGGGAGGAGCTCGCCATTGAAAGTCGCCAAAAATGCAGATCAGAATATAGCAAATGTATGTACAACATAGAGACAACGTGCACCAGACGACTGCGGTAGATTCCTCCTCCTTTCCTATTTCACCCCACTATTCACCATCAGAGCGGCAGTGTCAGAGAAGAGTAAAGGCAAAAATGACGGCTAGTGAGCGAAAGAGTAGGCGACAATACACCCGAAGCACAACCAAAGCAGATTCCTGAAACAAATTTCAACGGATAGTTTTTGGAGGCCTACGTTTTTCCTTTTCCGCTATTTTGCTTTCTTATTTTCTCTTCTTTGGTGTGCTCTTTTGGCGAAGGAAGCATTTGCCTTGTCCGACTGTCTTCCTGATCTTCGTCCTCTTCCAACATAGTATAATTTTCGTTCAAATCATAAAATATCTAAATGAATCAATATCGCGTCCGCAAAATTTTCCCTTTCGAGTACGCACATCCTCATCATCTTCATCATGACCACCATCAAAATCATCACCATCCCTGTCCCTCCCTCTTTCCCCCCCTACTTGGCTCCATGTAAATACTCCCGCCACCCACCTTTTTCCAGCTTTTCCGCCTTCGCAAGCACCTGCCCTTCCTGCCCTCTCAACCAGACCTCCATCTTGTTCAACAATTCCGGCCTGGCACTCCCCAAAATCCTCACAGCCAACAACCCAGCATTCGCAGCGTTTCCAATTGCAACCGTCGCCACTGGGATTCCTTTCGGCATCTGACAAATCGAATACAGCGAGTCCACGCCCGACAGCGCCGCTGTCTTGACAGGCACACCAATGACGGGGAGAGGGGTCAAAGCGGCCACCATCCCAGGTAAATGCGCGGCGCCCCCTGCCCCGGCAATTATGACTTGCAGCCCTCGTTGTGCGGCTTCTTGGGCATATGTGTACATCCGGGTAGGCGTACGATGGGCCGAAACGATGGTAAGCTCGTACGGCACTGCAAAGGTCTCCAGGATGTCAGCCGCGTCCTTCATGCAGGGAAGGTCCGAATCAGACCCCATGATTATCCCCACCGACGGTGCGAGTGACAAGGAACCAAGGAATGCCCCATATACTGCCGTACGGGCCTTGATTTCAAAAAGAGAGTGTCCTGTGAAGGTGATATGTGCCATCTTCCTCCCCTTCTTCGCCTCCCCCTTTCCATACCAATGTATCCCCGCTCCAGGAATCGCCAGGGCTTTTTGCATCATCTTCTTCGTCTCCTGCGTGTTGCCCTCCCCCAATATATTCAACATCACCGCCGCCCCCACCTTCAATGCCGTACCCCCAAGCGGCAAGTCCAGAACGGCCCGCAAGTGGTTTTCAAATTGATCGGTTTCACAGGCCTCTATTGTGTAATGGCCAGAATTATGCGGCCTTGGGGCGATCTCATTCAACAAAATCGTGTCGTCAGGCATCAGAAACAACTCCACCCCGAAGATACCTGCCCCCTCTAACGCCGCAATTGCCTGCGAGGCCACCGCCAAAGCCTTGTCGCTCGCTGTGGCAGAGAGCTGGGCAGGCGTGATGGTGGTATGGCAGATATTATCTTTTTGCACCGTCTCAACAACAGGGTACGGTCGGACTTCCGACGCCGATCTCACGACCATCACGGCCAGCTCCTTGACGAATGGCGCCCATTTCTCAGCATACACATCACAGCCCCCCAACTGCTCGAACGCCCCTGCGACGTCCTCTTTCGTCTTGGCGACCGCATTCCCCTTCCCATCATATGCTAGTCGCTTCGCTTTCAACATCAGAGGATATCCAAACTCCCGTCCCGCCGCATAAGCAGCCTCTAAATTGGGCACATCACAAAATTCCGGCAACGGAATCCCACGCGCCGCCAAATAAACCTTCTGTGCGTACTTATCCTGAATGACCCTTAAAGTTTGAGGCAATGGTTGAACTGGGGTGCCCTGGGCGATTGCAGCATCTAGCGCATCGCAGTTGATGTGCTCGATTTCAACGGTGAGGAGATCGGATATACCAGCGAGCTCTAAGACCTTGGCCTCGTCCCGAAAGCTGCCATTGATGCTTGTGCCTGCCACTTGGCCGGCGGGGGAGTCCTTGCCGGCTGTGAAGTGATGATGGGTCCAAAAATAAACGGGAGGGGAGGGGGTGAAAGGGCTTGTTGGGCGGAAAATGGGACTTAACAACATGGGGCCTCAGGATAGAGCTCAAATGTAAAGAGAAAGGAGAGACTTTGCGATCAACTCTTTTTCCCCATCTTGTCCACCTCCCCCCCGTACGTACCAGGATCGAGGATGTTGAGCTGAATTCCTAGCCGATGCCCCGCCTCGGCCATCATGCGGCCCAGTTGCCCACCACCCAGGACCCCTACCCGACGCCCGTCCATCTTATCTTTACTTAGGCCTCTTTCTATATTGTAGTGAAAGGAATAGGGATTTAGTGGAATGAGAGAGGGCAGGCGGGAGGGATGTGATGATATTTTGAGATAGCATAGCAGCAACGTTAGGAGGTGACATATCTTTATGTGGTAAAATCCTCTCGATCACTATTGCCATCCCTCTCTATCAACACCGGAAGCAAGCGGTAGTTTTCCAGGTCAAGCGGCCGAAGATGCCGGCGGCCGTTGAGCTGGGGGCGGATTACACTGTTGGCTTCCGGCTTTGGTCTATTTCAAGCGATCAATGCATGCGTGGTCATGGCTGATGTGGCAAGGCGAAATACCATAGTGGCTGCTGTGACCACATTTGTCGCCAAATGTCACTCTGTTTTTTGCAAGATCTGATTGATTGTTTTTACAAGGCCAGAGATGACAAAATTAACCTCCTCCCCTCGGTGTGCCATCCTCGTCTTCATTTTCGTACAGCAAATTTCTTTATAAAGTCAGTGATCCAAGTTTATACATGCTTTGTGCCATTGTTTTTATTGCGCCTTTTCGGAAACAATCTCCAACAAACTTTCCTCCTCCTGCTTCTTACTTCCTCTCTCCAACCTCTTTCCCGTCCCCGTCCCTTCGCCCCTCATCCACTGCGCATGGCTTGCACTCGCCACAAATACCATCGCACTACACAACCCCAGCACTAACGGCCTCTTTTCTCCCATCGGCACATCTAATCGTACCGGTCCCAAATACATGAAAACGATCAACACGTTCAACAAGACCCGAATGCCATTCATGACCGTCGCCCTTGCTGTCTCCGGGATCACCCTGGCGCGGATACTTCCCATCGCCGCGTAAAAGACGCCCACCGACGCCTCGAACACTACAAAATCAATCAACAGCCATGCTACCCCAACCTCCCCCGGCCATGCAGCCGCCATCATCGCCACCCCCCCCCCCCCCCCCCACCCCCACACACCACACCCCACCCACAAAACTCACCTCTACCCCCCACCCCACCCCCCCACCCACCCCCCCCCCCCCCCCACCCCTCCCCCACTCT
>Ga0160420_100558_pt1 | contig 14756 bp, 24 predicted proteins | sample CelAP2metagpilot_FD_108197 | JGI IMG/M metagenome (GOLD analysis project Ga0160420, IMG submission 108197) | Phycosphere-associated microbial communities from algal ponds in Kailua-Kona, Hawaii, USA - Cellana AP2-5-5 metagenome pilot | ecosystem: Engineered > Artificial ecosystem > Aquaculture >... | reverse complement strand
GGGGGGGGGGGGGAGGGGGGGGGGGGGGGGGGGGGGGGGGGGGGGGGGGGGGGGGGGGGGGGGGGGGGGGGGGGGGGGGGGGGGGGGGGGGGGGGGGGGGGGGGGGGGGGAAGGATATGATGGGAGGCGGCTGGTGAAGAGGAGAAAATCGGTGGGACTGGTGGGAGGAAGGGAGGGAGGGAGGAAGGAGGGCGGATTTAGCGCCTTTGGAGAGAGTGCTGCTGTTGCTGCTGCTGTTGGATCTGCGGTGGCTGGTGCCAAAAAGGAGAAGGGGAAGCAGCTGGTTGATTTGCATGACAGAAAGGAGGAGAAGGGAGAGGAGGAGGAGGAGGAAGAGGACGAGGAAGAGGAAGAGGAGACGATGTCAGGAGTGGAGTCGGATGGGGCTATTGCGACCAAGACCGGCCGTCGCTCTCTGGCTGTGCGGGAGGAGATTCAGGAGTTGTTGGAGGAAAACCGAGCGCTGAGGGACACGATCGAAGCGCTCAAGGAGGCGTTGGCCCGGGCCGAGACGGAGATAAGGGAGGAGGTGGCGGGGGAGATGGCCTCGAGGATGGAGAAGCTAGAGGGGGAGTTGAGAAGGAGGAGAAGGAGGGAGGGGTTTGAGGAGGAGGAGGAGGACGGCGGGGGGAAGGGGGGAGGGAGGGCGGCAGAGAGGATACACGTGGCGAGGCTTGAGGGGTGCGTGAGGGCATTGGAGAGAGAGAAGGAGGAAGGGGAGGAGGAGGTCAAGCGGCTGAGGGAGAGATATGAGGATGATATTCAGGAGCTCAAAACGAAGATACGGAAGATGGAGGAGGGGGAGGGAGGAGTGAGGGAGGAGCTGATGAAGTCGCAGGCGGAAGTAGCCGTGTGGAGGGTCAGGGCTGAGAAGGCAGAGGGGGGAGGGAATGGAGGAGGAGTGAAGGAGGGGGAAAAAGAGGAGTCGACGGTAGCCTCGGCACCCACACGGGCGATACGAGAAGGAGGGGGAGGGAGTGGGGGAAGGAGGAACAAGCGATCCAAGGGCGAGGGAGTTGAACACGGAGGGAAGGACGATGGGTTCGAAGACTTGATCGAGGAGAAGGAGAACGGACGGACGTCACACAACTCCCTCCAACCCGCACCGGAGAAAGAGGAAGGAGAGAGCATGGAGGTCGTGGGGGGAACGAGGGAAGAACAGCGGGAAGAACAGCGGGAAGAGGAGGAGGTGGAGGAGGTAGAGGACGAGGAGGAGGAGGAGGAGGAGGAGAAGCCCACATCGAAGCAGGATAGAAAGATGAAGATCCAAGAGCGGATTCGAAGGCAAATTAAGAACACGACAACGAAGAATGGAACGGCCAAGCCCAAGGCTAAAAAAGCTGCTGCTGCTGCTGCTGCGGCGGCGGCGGCGGTAGCAGCGGCGGGAGGAGATGTGGGGGAGGAGGGAGGGGAGGAGAGGGGACCGGTTGATGGGGGTGCCAGGAAGAAGGGGAAAACGCCGGTAGCCCGGAGATTGCGTAGCAGACCATGATAGGAGAAGAAGAATGGAGGGAGGGAGAGAGGGAGGAGGGAATGGAGGAAGGGAGGGAGGGAGGGAGGGAGGGAGGGAAGGAGGGACTGACTGAGTTCGAGGGTGAGTAGTGAAAGACAGCAGAGTGTTTGATGACAAAGTGTGGATGTCAATGAGTTGCAAGTGGTTGTATGTATAAGAGTGAATGGATTGATGAGAGAGGCAGCAAGGAATAAAGGGGGGATAGAGGCAAAAGAACGCACACGCCGTCTTCCTTTATGACAGAAAAGAGGCTTTCGCAAAATCTGACTTAAAGTATAAGGCACTTAGTACGCAAAGAGGAGGAAGGAAAAGAGGAGTAAAGTGGCTGCCAGCGATTCAGGCATGTGCCCTGCGTCTTCTCCGGCATGCCATTCTCTCGACAGATATATCCATGGGACTAGTACCCTGGATGGTTGCGTCGGGCACCTTACTCCAAACCCTGCATTCAAATACGTCGCAAGCCATTAAACGAGGCAGGCGGGATCGATTTCTTTTTCTGTTAATATACTATCCATTCGTTTGTCAATCTCCATCTTTTAAGATACATACAGTGATGGGTTTGTCGTTCATGGATTTGAACACATGTCGGAGTAGGCCCTCTTTCCTCCCTCCCACAATATCTCCCTACCTCCCACCCCTTCACCTTTTCGACTGAAAACAAAACAAATTCTTTGGCTTTAGATACACGTACTATCCTCGAATCAAGGGCGCTAGATCTTTGCCCTTAACGTCCTTCACCTCCAATGGCGTGAAGTGCTTCCTAAAAATTGTCATGGGACTCCCCGGTGGACTGAAACTTTCCCCAAGCAATTCGATTTTCCCGCCCTCGCATTTCAGCATACAACCTTCCGCCAGCCCCACCACTGGAACAGGGGCGTCGTCGCTCACGTCTTCAAGGAATTCTCTGATGCGTTCAACGCGGTTCATGCCGAAGTGGACTTGGAACTTGCCCGTGGCTGGGTCTTGGCTGTAGAAATCACCACCGAAAAAGTGAGCGTTGATTTGGAAATCGATCAGACCCAGAGCGCTAAGGGCAGAGAAAGAAGAAGGAGGAAGAGGAAGAGAAGAAGGAGAAGAAGGACGGGGATTGGAAAAAGGAGAAGAAGCAACGGTAGTAGAAAAAATATCGGAGGCAGCAGCAGCAAGAGACTCTCCAGCTGCAACACCCGGATCGACGATGGGCATGTCGTTGCTGGTACAGATCGTGGGACAGGCCAAGACAGTGCCCGCCGAGATGCCCAGGTACGGTATCCCTCCCTCCATCACTGCCTCCCGCACATCCTCGAGCAACCCGCGTCGGCGCAGCTCTCGGAGGAGGCGGAAGACATTCCCACCGCAGACATAAATGCCTTGGGGGGGTAGGGGGAAGGGTAGAGTTGGAAGCGTGAGCGATCGATGGCTGGGCGATAGAAGCTCTTGGAGTGCCGAAGAGACGATGCCATCATCTTCTCTAGCTGCCCTCCCTCCCGCCATACCTTGCGATCGCTTAATCGCTGCCGAAGGATCCTTTTCATTATCAATCGACCTCAATTTGTACCCGCCTGCCATACCCGACGTCTCGTGCGTATTCATGCAGGCAACATGGTCTTTCGCGCCAAAGGGGATGAAGAGGAGTTCCGAAACGCCCTCCCCGAAGAAATTCCGAATCTCGTCAGATAGAAATTGAATGCGCGCTTCATCGCGAAAACCTCCGCTAGCGAGGAGGAGGCGAGGAGAGCAATCGAAGGGAGGGGAGGAGGAGGGCACTGTATTTTGCTTGCGGGCGATCTGTGGAGGGGGAGGACAGAGGGGAAGGCAGAGGAATGAGAGATACTATGGGTTGGCGTCGACGGTGACGGCGTATATGGACAAGAATCTTATGCTTCAAACAAGGACACAGTACATTCCAGAGAAAGTAACTAGTGACAGAGTGAGGGTGTGAATGATGACTGAGCGCGGGCATGAGTGGAGGAAAAGAGTCAACATCATCCCTTTCCCAGCTTTTGTTAAGGCAGAGCTGAGCTTTGCTGTTCAGACACTATGTCTGAAATCCATCCTTTCTCCTCCCTTCTTACAGCCATTTTTTTGAGTGCACTTACCCCATGCGGAATCTCCTTGAGTTGTTGTTGTTCCACGGGGTCCGACACGGCAGATAGAGGAGCGAGACATCGTGGGCGTCTTAACCATGCCCCACGATCAATTCCTACTGCTGCCGTTGACTGTACATTGCATTTAACTAATACTGCTGGTGGTTGCGATGCCCGGTAAGATTTGGCTTGGCGGCCACATGTGTTGATAGCGCTGCTGCTGCTGCTGCTGGAGAAAGGCAGGACGAAGGCAGCGATGACGTTTCTGCAAAAAAGGAAAAAGAACAGGCAGATGCTCTGCCAGCAAGGACAAGAAGTGCTCCGTCTCGGCATAAAGACTCTCCTTCTACCGCAGCCACTGTATATGCGGCTGCGTTACCCTGCGTTGAGTGTGTATATGGGATGGGGATCGACTTGTGTGCTGTGTTCTTCATCGCCAACGGCTTATTCCAACGCCTGACGCACACATGATCCTGATCTATGTCCACCGGCTTGTGAAACCAGAGATATCATGCGTACCACTGAAGTTTGTGGGCAGCCTGACAGTTATGTCTTCTAATTTCACACGCAGTTGCCACAGCCTAGTAACGCGGAGGTACAAAGAGCATCAATACACACTTGCGTGACCGTCCCTCCGACCTCCTACCCGTCCGACGCGACTACGCGCCTGCCATGCTGTACACCTCTGCAGGATCAGATCCTACACGCACCCGCATCGCGATGAACTGACTCTTCTACTATGTTTTTCGCTCATACTTAATTGATGTGCACCAGAACCATGACGTCTTATTCTCCGGTTCCACTCACTGCCACAGGTCACGCCAGCATCAGCCAAGGCACACCCATTCTGATACCAACCTCCTTCTATGGCGACGCCATCATATTCACTCATATATTGCATCGGCACCCTCCTGTTTTTTGCCTTCAGCACACACGCCTTTCTCCTCCCTACCACCATCAAGCGGAGCAGCAGGTCATCAAGTCGCTGCACTCTTCGCATGTCGGCTGCTTCTTCATCCCCACCCTCTGAAGCCGAATTAGTAAAGGTATTTGGTCGTCTTGCAGACAAAGCTATCTTCATGGACGAAAGCGCTGGACAATGTTGTCACTCCGGCTGCGACAACTGCGAATGGCGTTATGATTTTGACATCATGCGTGCCGCCCGCCCAAAATGGCTGGTAACGTATGCCGAGCGAAAATTTGATTCCGACGCGCACACTGCCAAGTGGAAGGCGCTCTTTGACGCTCCATCTGCCCCTACCTCTTCCTCTCCTCTCTCAGACGAAGACATCTTCAACACGGAGACAGCTGGTCCTACTCCCTTGTCCTCCGCTGTCTTGCTTGCGGAACGGCTCTCGGCTCTGCCTTTTAGCGCGCCGTTGGGGCCAAGCGTGAGTGTGCCCGGTGAAGAGCCACTCCAGGCTGAGACTGTTGCATGGCTGTGGGAGAAACTGGTGCCGGCGGGGAGTAAGAGTAGGACATTGACGGCGAGGTTGATGGAGAAGCGATTGAAGGAGTGGGCGAGTGGAAAGGATTCGATGATGTGGGGGGACTTCGTTGCCAAGATGACGAGCGAGGAGTGAAGAGTGAGGGATTGAATAAAAAAAAGTCGAGGGAGAGGAGGAAAATACACTGTAATATAGAAAGAACGTGAACGAAGCGAAGGAAAAAAGAAAAGCCAAGGGCGGATATTCGGGCAGTTGGCAAACTTGAGTGCTCGCGCAACATTTTATTCTGGTTTGCTCATTCGGCAATTTCCAGCTCCATTCATGACTTGCCACGATTATCCTTACGCAGCGGGAGAGTTTACAGCGCTTGCACTGTCCTCCAACAACATCTCTGTTCTTGATAGTGACTCCAGTACTACAACCGGCTCGGAGAAGAAGGGACTCACAGTCGATGCCGGTGACCTGAGAATCGTTTCTTTTTTGGAGCAGGTCAAGGATTTTTTTTTAGGTGCTTGTGCCCCACATACAACAATGTCCACACCCGCCCAGGCCAGGGAGGGCTGACCTGCTCAGGATGGGCTTCGATACATTGCCGCAGCTGTGCCTCCTTTCGGTCTTTCAAACTTACGTTCTGATGAAGCATTTGATCCTACATGGTGCTCTTAAAATGTGTCTTGGCCTGCGTATTGTGTGTGTTTCTTGATTTGGTACATGAGATTCATGCACACGTTCACGTCGAGAAAGGAAAGACCTCCCCATGAAAGAAATGGCCGCCACCCCTTTTAAGCTCACTGCTGGCGTCCAAAGAGAAACACGCCACCACGAGCACAACAATCGCAAACACAAGCAAACTCTGGTTAAATCGCTTTGGGCCTATGAACTCTCCCCAAGAAGCCCGACTTGCTGGTGCGTTTATCGACGATGGCTTTAAGCTCAAAGACAGCCTACGCCTTCATTTCTATCCTCCTCCGATCATGCCCACATGCCCACATTCGCAACCGATAACCCACTCTACACCACCCAGGATGGCATCGACACAGCAAATAGCACGTGCTCCACCAGCTTCCCTACCTACCAAGGTCCGTCGCAACCTTGTGGGTCACAAAGGCCCAATCTTCACGGTCCGTTTCAATGGTAAGGCCCTCATCATCCCACGGGCGATTGCCCATCCCCTTCTTCTTCCTCTTTCTTCGCAAGCATTAAAAAGGCTAGGGCGAAACTTGCGAGGAAAGGGGGGATGATCTGAAAGGATTTTTTCATTAGCGAATCCATTAAGTCTCAATACCGCGGTGCTCGCCATCCATTTCCATCCACCCCTCACTCTTCGCTTCTCCCGTTCCCCCCGACCCCACATTGGACGCATAGCCAAGGGCACGTATTGCATGACCGGCGGGCAAGACAAGACACTTAAGCTATGGAACCCTTTTCGCTCAAGCGCCGATACAAATAAGCCAGGTAAGGGACAATGGAGCACATGAGTGGCGGATGGATGTGGGGTTTTGAGTCCTTTCCTGTAGGACACGCAATTCCAAACCCTCCTACCCTCTTTCTTACTCCCTTCCCCCCTCTTCAAAGAAGAAGCCTTGTTGGTACAAAGCTACACCGGGCCGCATGGATACGAGGTGCGCGACGTTGCCATCAGTAAAGACAATGCCCGTTTCGCCTCGTGTGGAGGGGATAAGGTGTTTTTCCTGTGGGACGTGGCGACGGCGAGGGTGGTTCGGAAATTCACAGGCCATGCACATATGATCAATGCGGTGGCTTTCAATGAAGAAGCGAGCGTGGTATTGAGTGCGTCCTACGACCGGACCGGTGGGTTGAGCGGAGGAAGTCGAAGGCAGGATCCCTCGTTTAAATGTTAAAATACGAGCACATCCAAGTACGCAGTCACACCTTCCACTCTTTCCCTCTTGCTTTCCCTACCTCCTCTCCTCCCCTCCCTTTCGGCAGTCAAGATTTGGGACCTCCGGAGCAATAATCGCGACCCCATCCAAACTCTCGACGACTTCAAAGACAGCGTCACCCGTGTCTGGGTGCTGGAGGAGGGTGGGCGGGGAGGAGGACGAGGAGGGGGCGATGTCGCGAGAGAAATCTTGGCCACGTCAGTGGATGGGTGTTTGAGGACCTATGATTTGAGAAAAGGGATGGTGAGGGTAGATGACTGCCAGGAGCCCTTGTCGTCGTTGTGTTTGTCGGGGGACGGGCAGTGCGTGCTAATGAATGGGTTGGATGGGGTGGTGCGCTTGTTGGAGAGGGGAACGGGGGAGATGCTGAATAGCTACCAAGGGTAAGAATGACAGGAGGGATGGAGGGGGGGGTTATGACGCATTCATCGGCTTCAGTGATGATGCGGAGTTTGCTTGGTCATTACCGTTCGACAATACCAACGTTTTGATCCTCTCTCTCACTTACACCCGTCCCTCTCTTCGTCCCTCACTCCCCTTAGCCACGTCCATCAGGCTTATCCCATCGAGTCTTGCTTTGACCACACGGATGCGTTTGTTCTCTCCGGCTCAGAGGACGGGTCGCTTTATATTTGGGACCTGGTGGAGGGAGGGAGGGAGGGAGGGAAAGAGGGCAAGCCAGCGGCGGTCTTGCGAGAGCATAAGCGAGCGTTGGGTTCCTTGAGCTTTCATCCTTCAGAGCCCGTGTTGGTGACAGTGGGATACGATGGAGTGGGATGTTGTTGGTTTCGGGATTTGTGAGGAGGATGAGCGGGGGGGGGTTGACGGATGTAAATAGAGCGACACGAGCGGTGGCGCATGTGAATCAGCAAGCGTATTTATGGGAACAATAATGAACGAAAGATTTAACGAACCAATAAAAGGTATACGTACACATAAGATGCAAGCTTTCTTTAATCCCTGCCCTCTGTACAGCAAAGTAGCCGAGCAAAGTAGCCGCTCAGCAGGGCAAAGGTCGGCCCATGGTTCTTTCCTTTCCTCTTCTCTCGCATGACAAAAGGATGAGCTTTAGGGATTCTGCCTGGACTGTATCTATGCTGCCTATGTAAGCAACTGTGTCGTCTTGCTCCCGCTGTAATGACTTTTCAATTCCTTTCACATTCGCATGCATTTCCTTTGCCTCTCACCCCCCTCTTACGCCCTCATTCTGCCTGATTCGCTCGCTGATTGCAACGACACATGATCATGACTCCCTGCGCACGACGACGCGACCCTTATCTATACGTCTGAGCCACCACACAAAGTGTAAACCTCACACAGACCTTCACTCTGCGCCTTTCATTAGCCCAAGCTCAAGCGCACGTGCGTCAGCGGGGTACGACGTAAGACCTCTCGCCTACGACCTCCCCAAATCAAATCATTTACGCCTTCTTTCTGTCGAAACCTACCGCATCTCACTCCCTCCGTCAACATTCTCGCCTTCCCGCACTGGCTCTATACCCTACAGCTCGGCATGAAGCTCCCGATTCTCCTCCTCGTTACCGTCCTGGCTGGCAGCGTCTCGGCGTCGGTGGCAGGACCCAAGGCCAGCACCACCACACCCCTCCCTAATAACGGCGACAGGCTTCTTGCCGGGCGTCGAGGTGGGTTCAAGCTCCCTACCAAGGCCGCTTCTTCCCCTGTCAAGGGGCCTGCAGCTCAAATCAAGACCAAAGACGTCGCCCCAATTGAGTGGGGAGGTGTCTCCACCGTCCTAGGTGGTGCCCTGGCGCACCTGGCCCTCGGCACCCTCTACTGCTGGGGTAATTTCCAGTCCTACGTCCCCAAGCATCTTCTGTTCTTCGACGGAAAGATGAAGTCAGGGCAGCCTGATGCTGCTCTTGTGTTTCCCTTGACCATTGCTTCGCAAGTGCTGGGGCTGCCCCTTGGTCCGATTTTTCAACGCAAAATTGGGGAGCGCAATGCCTTGCTGCTCGGGTGCTTGTTGATGGCCGCGGGCGTGTTTTTGTCGTCGTTTGCGACGAACTTGTCGATGTTCATGGTCTTTTACTCGCTCTTCTTCGGGGTGGGCGTGGGTATTGCTTACACTGCTCCTATCGTGGCAGGGTGGAAGTGGTTCCCTAACAGCAAGGGCCTTGTGTCGGGCGCTGTACTGACGGGCTTTGGCGCCGGTGGCTTCTTCTTCAACCTTCTGGGGACAAAGCTTATCAACCCGAACAACGAGAAGCCCGTCAGGGGCGCCTTTTCTCCGGCGCTCACAGCGGGATTCGGCCCGCTCTTGCGCAAGCTCTCTGCGTTCTATGTCGTGCTGGCTGTCGTAGGGTCCCTCTTGGTCTCCACCCCTAAGGCCATAACTGGCAAGAGCAGTAGCAAGGCCAAGACTGCCGTAGCTGCAGGTCCCGACTACACACCGGGCCAGGCCTTAATCTCGCTGCAGTTCTGGTGGATCTGGGTGATCATTTTCTTAATGTCAACCGGGTCGTTGGCGACAGCGGGGGTGAACAAGGCGTTCGGCGTAACTTTTCCCGAGCTTCGTTCCGACTCGTACCTGTCGATGGTCCTGGCGTTGTCTGCGCTCTTCAACGGTGGGGGCCGACTGTTCTGGGGGAGCATGTCGGATAAGTACGGCTTCAAGAATGCTTTTATGGCCATGGCGGGGGTGCAAGCCGTGACTCTGGGGATCTATGATAAGCTGGCCGCGTCTAAGCTAACATTCGCGCTCGGGACCATGTCGGTGTACTTTACCTTGGGGGGGGCCTTCGCCATGTTCCCGCCGGCGATCCAGAAGAGGTTTGGAGCGCGGAACGGGGTGACGATCTATTCGTACATCTTCACGGCATTCGCAGTGGCGTCGATCGGAGGCAGCATTTTGGCGAAGCGCTTGGTGGCGTACTTTGGTGGGTATGAGAATGTATTCAAGCTGTTCAGTGCTTCCTCGTTGGGGGCATTAGGGCTGGCGGCGCTGTTGCCGGAGAACTGAAGCGGGATTCCAGGGTGAAGGCCTCAGGGGAAAGATCGATCTTCGAAATGGTCAACATATGTGTGTTTGTGTGATTTATTTGATTTGTGTCATACACGAGAAAAAGTGTAATGCGAGTTCAAGGGAAGGTGGGGTTTCACAAAAGAAAAAGATGGAGTATTGTTTATTTGGATTACAGATGCCTTGCATTTAACGCCCGTGCCTTGAGTTGGAACGAGAGTAAAATGGGGAAATTCTAAATGAACAATAAGATGCTGTTGCTGCGGTGTTTTTTTTATTTTGGAATTCTTGTTACTGCGAGTGCCCTGTCGCGTGTACAAAACAAGGTGTGCTGTTGTCCGCAGGGTCTAAACCCGTGTAAGGAAACAAATGAACGGCATGCTGTGCTTTTAAATCGTCCCTACAGATAGCGGTTAGAAAGAGGCTTAACTCGTATCAAGCGGCTTATCATTGCATTTTGTGCAACTGGGTATGTGATTTGTGTGTTTTTTGCTCTGGGAAAAGATGCTTAGGGTGGTACGTCACGGCGCTCCCTTTTGTCCGAACCCGAGGGCGAAAAGCCATTACAAAGCCCATGCATACTCCTTTGTGCCGGCAGGCCTTACTAGATGTCTTTGCGTCTCTTATCTATGATCCTAGCTCCCTCAAAAATCTCTTTCTATCCCTGAAAACGAAGAAGTCGTCTTGTTTGTGTCGTGTTTCCTTCCTTATCGCTAACCGTCATTCCTCCCCCCTCTCATCTCACATCCCTCCCTATACGCGCACCACGCCCACGCCTCATTCACACGTACACTTACCACACGCTCCACATTCACCTCTGGCACGCTATAACATCTGCATAGCTTGCACACAGGCTTTAGCTGCGGTCCGAAGCTGCCCGAGGTCCTTGGCCTTCTGGTCGCGAGCGGGACGGAGAAGGGGCTCGTTCCACCGCCGTGGGGCTCGCACATTCTCACCACACCCGCTGGGTACACCTAAAACACAAATGAAGCCGGTGTCTCCAAACCAACGAATGAGAGTAGAAACGAGCACGGCCACCGCGGTGCCGGAGCAGCGGGCGATCGTGGTCGTGGGCGCCTTCCCATGGTACGTTTGGCCGACCGGGAGGGGAAGGAGGAGGGAGTGGAGGGAGAATGCCAGCAAATGTCACAGAATCTCTAAACCCAGGATCAAACCCGAGGTGGATGGAAATAGAATTTTCTGTCAAATTCGAGGGGGTTGCCGATCGCTTGTGCCAGCTCTGGATGTACAAATAAATGCGTGAAAAGGCCATTTGCGTCTCTTTTCCCCTTGTCTAGTGCTAGTCTTTTCGCCCTCACCTCAAGACTTAACAACAATGTGAAAACGACAACCTGCATGGAAAAAAGATTCTGCTCCACTTCTTCTCGATCCTTCTATACATGCTGTTGGAAATGCTAAACATTTCATGCTTGTGAGCTTATGAACATCGCCTGTCTTCTTCATCCTCTTTCTGACCCAACATTTCCCTCCCGTTCTCTACCCTCCCCCCCATCCATATTTCACGCACACATTCAAATACGCAGTGGCCTTGGCATCAGCAAGTCTCTCGTGCTCTTCACCGCCGTGCTTGTTACCTCCGCCTTCTTCCTCCTTCGGTACCCACCCACCCCCTCCTCCCTCACCCCTCTCCTCCGCCCCCCCCACTCCTCGTCCCCCCCTCCCATCGACCCCTCCCTCTACTCCAATTTTACGTCCTATCTCATCCTCCAAACTGGCCATGAGGAATGGGTCTCTTTCGATCGCTCCTCCGCCCCGAGCTTCTTCACACCCCAAGAACTTGCAACCCTTCCCCCTCCCTCAACCCCTCCCTCCACCCCGACCTCGCCCTCCCTCCCTCGTTCCTCCTGCGAGGAGACCGGCCTCCCTCCCCACTGCTGCCTTGGATCCTTTTCTCTCGCGGGTCTGATGGTTTGGGACAGTGTCGCCTGCGCCAATGCCAATTTTCTCAAAGCTCAGGTGCCCCACGCCTCGTCCTCCTCCCCTTCCTCGTCCTCCTCCCCTTCCTCGTCCTCCTCCCCTTCCTCGTCCTCACTGGGGCGGTTTCGGGATATGGGTGACGTCTTACGGCGACTGGGCAATCGGACATTAACTGTGTGGGGTGACTCTGTAGCCAGCCAGCATGCACATGGTAAGGGAGAGGGAAGGGAAGGGGGAGGGGGAGAAGGAGGGGGTGTTTTGTCAAGACTCGTTGTTCACCACCTCCCTCCCTCCCGCCCTTCTTCCCAGCAATGGAGTGCTCCTGGCTCCGGTCGGGCAAAGCCAAGACACTAGCTTACGAGAAACAAGACTTCGACCGCATCTTTCGAAAGAAGGAGGACGGTGGGGGCTTCAATCGTGCGGGAGGCTACGGCACCAACGCCCTCTACAGCTGGCACACACAGCTTGTGCCACAGGCGGGCGGGCGGGAGGGAGGGAGGGAGGAAGAAGAAGTGGAGGGGACGATGAAGTTGTATCTAACTTACCGGCCGTTACTGAATGAAAGCGGACCCGTGATAGAGGAGGCAGATGTCCTCGTGGTGAATTTTGGTCTGCACTACCTGATCGACAAACGGCACGTCTTCCAGGAGGAGATGTGTGCGCTTCTCAAGAGGCTCCGAGATTTTGGGAAGACGGAGGGGAAGCAGCTGGTTTGGCGTGAGGTCGGTTTCTTTTTCCTCCCTTTTTTCTCCCTTCCCCCCACCCCGCCGCTGCTTTAAAACCCGAAAAGCCATGAAAGTACACCATGCCTCTCGTTAATTCCTTAAATCCCACACATAGAAACATACATATACATACATATATACACACACATACACACACGCATACAGACGTCTGCCCAGCACCACTTCAACGAAGGCGGCGAGTTTCCTCTCACCATCGACCCTGAGCGTTTCGGCGTTCCTCGCAAGGACTACAAGGCAACGATGGATAGATGTTTCCCCATCCATTTTGGACCCTACATCCATCCTCAATGGCGGGACAAGCTGTTTCTGGCCTTGGCAAGGGAGGAAGGGTGGGAGGTACGGTTTTTGGGGGAGTATGATGAGGGGGAAGAGGGAGGGGAGGGAGTAACCGCCGAGAGGCGGCCGCGGCGACGACGAGGGGCGGACACTGCGTGTGGGGCTCGGGGAAAGAGCGAGAGGGCAAAGGCAGCGGCAGTGGTAGGAGTGGATGGGGGAATGAGCATGCATGAGGAGGAAGTGGAGAGGGACGGAAGGGGGGGAGAAGGGAAGAAGCCGGTGTTGTATTGGATGCCTTTTTACCGCATCACGAGCGAGAGGTTGGACTTGCATCCGTACAATGAATGGAAGGGGAAGTATGACTGTACTCATTATTGCTACACCCCCTTTCTGTGGGACCCTTTGGTGGATGGATTGGGAAGGGCGGTGGAGGAGGGGGCGGAGGAGGGGGGAGAGTGTCAGGAGGGAGAGGGAGTGGGAGGATAATAGGAGGGAGGGGGAAAGGGAAACTCTGCAGTGATGTATAAATGTAGGTGTTTCTGTATAAAGCTATGCGAACGGGTAAAAATGAAAGAACGATTGTGATGCTTGTACGAATTAGGTGGAACAACCTTTTTGTTTTGCGTCCCATCCCTGCTGGCCCATTTTTAATTTAGAGGGGGGGCGGCAGTGTGTGAGTGGAATGTGGTGTGTGGCGGTGGCAACGATACCAGCCCTATGTAGCATCGAGTGCAGGAGTAAATCATACTCTGAGGCATCCAGAGGCTTTGAATCGTAATTGCTGGGATAATAGGGGTAAAACGAAGGGAAGATGAACACAGCCATAAACGCGTCTCTGGTCCACCTGATTGGACCGTGCCCAACCAAAACCAAAGATTCATTCCTGCGGCCGATCCCACCCCTAGAGTCTACGCTTTCCTCGTTGTCACAATTGCCGTCTGCCGGAGATTACTCCCTCACGCGCATGCCTAACCAGCGGCGTCTGCGTCGTCTCCCCGTGGAAATGTTTCGCCTTCGGACGAGGCAGAACTGATACCAGTCCGTCACCAAAAAAATGGATCGAGAGGAAAGAACGGCACCTCCGCAGCGCACACACATGTTCCACTTCCATACAACCTCTCCTGCCTCCACATAACAGACATCACAGGAATTGGCCATATTGACATTGGCCTCCAGCGGCGTGCTAGATTGATCGGAGGTTGCTACTTGACATAAGGCAAGGACAATTACAAATAACGACCACGGCGGCGAGTAGTAAGCAGATCGACCTCTCCGTGCCTGTGGTTCAGGTCCCTTGCAGGGAGGTCTGTGCGAGTCAGGGGTCGATAACGGGTAAAGCAGCTGCAGCGGTGGCTACTAGGCAGTAATGGAGCAGTGGAGACAAATACTCCAGGCGCTTGGTACGTCCGCCTTTCCTTTCCTTCCCCTTCCTCCAACCTCCCTCTTTCTCCCCCTCCTCCCTCAACTCATGAGCCTTTCCCTCCATGACGTAGTGACAGGCTACGTCGTCAGCACTTTGATTCGACATGTACTTCCCCAAGACTTATCGCGCGAGTGCTTACATGGGCTGCTGCACCTCTCTTTAGGGCTGGCGGTAGCCTTACTCTCCTTCCTCCTCCAAAGCCATATTCCCCCATTGTCCACCCCCTCTTCCTTCTCCTCCTCCTATACTTCGTCTTCATCCCTACCGTCAGTATTTAGGGGAAGACAAACAAAATCAGTAGCAGTGGAAGCACCGACAGCAGTCGTGGCGCCCTCAGAGTCAGGGAAGACCACGCCCTCCTCCTCCTCCTCCTCCTCCCCCCTCCCTTCTTCCCCCCCAACCACCCCTATTCCCTTCACTTTTCACCTCGCTTGCCCCACCTCCCCGTCTAAGACGCTAGCC
>Ga0160420_100557_pt1 | contig 14761 bp, 28 predicted proteins | sample CelAP2metagpilot_FD_108197 | JGI IMG/M metagenome (GOLD analysis project Ga0160420, IMG submission 108197) | Phycosphere-associated microbial communities from algal ponds in Kailua-Kona, Hawaii, USA - Cellana AP2-5-5 metagenome pilot | ecosystem: Engineered > Artificial ecosystem > Aquaculture >... | reverse complement strand
CCCCCCCACCCCTTTCCAACCCCTTCCCCTCGTCATAGGTCCCCACACCCCTGGCTCTCGGCCCAAGCCGTATCCCTCGCCGAACCCCAACCCCGCACCGCCTCTATCGCCCCCCTTCCCTCCTCCCCCTCCTCCTTCTCCACCTCCCTCTCCTCCCCCCTTCCCCGTCGTCTCCCCACGTCCGTCCCCCCCTCCACTCCTCCCTCTATCGCGCGGGGAAAAGGAGTCCGCCCCGACGCCGCCTTTGGCCCCCCAGGGGGGAATAGAGAGGAAAACCTCTCTTTGGTCAAGAGTACAGTTATGCCCGGTTTCACCCTAGAGGGGACGTTGGGCGCACCAGCAGCAGCAGCTGAACTACTGCTTTCAACAGCGATTGCTCCTCCAGGTTCGGGGAAAGTGGCGAGGTTGGTGGACGCCAGGGAGGAAAGGAGGGGGCAAGGAGTGTTTGACGGGAAGGTTTACGTGTTTGAGTATGTGGTGGGCAGGGAGGGAGGGAGGGAGGGGGGGGGGTTGCATAGCTTGAGTGCGATTGCGGCAAGGCCTGAGGAAAATAAATTGTTTACCCTGACAGTGTTGGCGCCTGAGAGGAGATGGACGGAAAGGGAGAAGGAACTGAGGGAGGTAGCGCAGAGCTTTCGATTGTCGCGATGATGAAAACTAGAAATAAATATCGAATCAATGGAACAAATTAAGAAATGAAATGATTGTTATGCTGACAATATTTTGTGGTGTCAATTAAATATCTTTTGTTACTTACTTTCTCATCGTATTTATACTTTGCATTGATTCTTGGCTCTTCCTTATTGATCCATGCCATGTTCCAGCTGCGATCGTCGCACCATCTTTTTTATTTTGATCAACCGCTTTGTACACTTTGCGCGGCGTGCTTGGCATGCCATGAACCTAGCGATCGATCAGTTTATTTCTCTCTTTTAAGTCTGCAGGTGGTTGATGTAGGTTGGTGGGGAGGTCATACAGGGGAAGAGAGAACGGGCTGTTTTGGAGGTCAAGGATCATAAAAAGTGGCCATGAACGTTTACGGGTTTTGCATCAACCTCCAAGAAGGTGTCATTCGATCTCCTGTCATGGAATTTCTTTGCGGGGGGACCCTTCTTGTCTCTTGTGTGTGTATGAGAGAGGCAGGAATGAGAAGAAAAAGCACGCAGTCATTTTTGAACGCCCATGGACTCGCCCATATCGCCCGATTTGAACACGATGTCGGGCGATTCGAAAATGAAGCACGCGCCCGAGACGCGCACACACCAAACTCCTTTGTCTCAACACTAGACCCTCCGCCTCGGGTACAAGAGGCTAGCATTGGCAGAGTCCTCATTTCCGGGCGTAGCTAGCCATACCCTGTCTGCGCTCTCTCTGTCTCCTCCCTCCGCAGCTGATGTCACCAACACAACGACGACTACCGACGCAACAACGCAAAGGGAGAAGCCGCACGGCCGCTTGCCATTGCATAAATATCTTGCCAAGCAGTATAAGCATTGTATTCTTTTGCTGTAGCCCCTCAACTGCTTATTTCTCGCTCTTTTTTCATGTCCCTCCTGCCCTTCCCTCTCAACCCCGCTTACAGAATTATGGCTCCCTCACCACTGCCGGTTGACAACGTTCCCGAGACAGCTAACGTAGCGATTGACGTGCCAGGCGGGGTCCCGGCTTCCTCCTCCGCCGCCCCCTCGTCGGGGGACCCCACGCGTCGTACGCCCTCCCGTGCTGTCCGCTTCGCCGGCCTCTCCCCCGATGGCGGAGACAATCCCCCTGTGCTCACATCCTCAGATACAGACTGCTTGGACGAGGCCACGATTCACGAATACCTCACCCCGCGACCACAAGTCATTTCCCGAAGGCGTAGCAACCCCGCCCCGCGCAATCGTCGCGACTCGGCCCTGGCCGCTCCCTACGGGCCCGATGGGCCCATGACCTTGTCTTCTACCCCCTTTTCCGAGCTCTTGGAATATAACTACTCCTTCATCCCTTCTATCGGCCAAAGCTGGAGGAGCATGGCAGGTCATCTACGAGCCCGCCTGCACGTGCCGTACTTCCCCTGGTGGGGGAAACGAGGTCGATCCTACTTGAAGGAAGATGTTTGGCATGACGCCTTGGCCGGCCTTACGTGTGCAGTGCTCGTGATTCCCGAGAGTTTGTCCTACATGCTCTTAGCGTCGCTGGCGCCGGTTGTGGGATTGTACACTGCCGCGGTCTCCCCCTTTGCTTACGGTCTGCTCGGCACAAGTCCCCACGTGTCGGTCGGGCCCATATCGCTGGTTGCGTTATTCCTTCCCTCTGTGTTCAGGGGGCTGGGGTATGCCGTTGAGGACACTTCGGAGGAGGCAAAGGAGTTGCGGAGGGAGGCAGCGGCGGTGGTGGCGTTCTATGTTTTTTGTGTGTTTGCTGTCATGTCGTTTTTCAGGCTTGGAGGCCTCATCCGGTTCTTGTCGCATTCGGTGATGGTGGGCTTCGTGAACGCTTCGGGCGTGTTCGTGGCATTGAAAGGTGAGGGTCGGGCTAGGGATCGAAGGAGGGGGAGGAACACTGATCGAGGACGAGTAAAAGGACCAATTTGTATGTGAGATTTGCGATAAAATTTGACCGTATCTGACCATAAGACATCCCATCCCCGCCATTACCCCTACTGATACAGAGCTTGAACACATTCTAGACCTGCATTTGCCCGAATCCGAGTTTACACATAACTATGAAGTCATCGTCTGGCTCTTCACTCACCTTCATGAGTCAAATCTCGCTTCTCTCGCCCTCGGTGGGTCGGCGCTCTTGGTCCTGATAATTGTCAAGTACCTCAAGCGTCGTTTCCCCGCCACGGACCAACGCCTCCGTTCCCGACCTTACCTTGTGTGGTACTACATTTCCTCCTTCTCCAGCCTGATTGTCGTCCTTGTAGGAACCTTGATCTCGCACGCCCTCTCCAATAAGGGCTCGTCCATCCATATCCTGGGGTCCCTGCCTTCCGGCCTCGCCCTCCCCTCCCCTCCCCGAATCAGCCGCTATCCTGTAGGCACCATGCTTGCACAAGCCCTTCCCATCTCCATCCTCGCCTATGTCGAAGCCGTCTCGATCGCAAAGAAATATGCGACCATCTACCACTATAAGCTGGACTTCAATCAGGACCTCGCGGGCTATTCGCTTGCTAATCTCTTGTCAAGCATGTGGGGAGGCGTGACTCCCTCCGGTGCCTTTGCGCGCACGGCCATGTCGGCAGAAATCGGCGCAAGGACAAGTTGGGCGAATTTCTTCACGGGAGGCTTTGTGATCATTTGCTTATTCAACGTCCAAATCCTCTATCACATTCCTTATTCGATTCTGGGGGCGCTGGTGGTGTCGGCCATGATGAACTTGATCTCGTTCCACGAATTTTACCACGCTCTCAGGATTGCTCGGAACTCCGGTTTGGTGATGTTGTTTACCTTCTTGGTCACACTCTTTTGGAGTGTGGAGAATGGCTTGCTTTACGGCATTATCGCGTCTTTGGCTTCGTTGCTGAGCCAATTGTCGGATGTGGTGAGTAAACGAGATGAGTTTAGGCGTAACGAAGGGAATGTTAGAAGGGAGAGAAAAAGGATGGTGCAACGACGAAAGCATGCTCAAGCACCCACTTACTCACGCACATTTATTTCTCCTCTCCTGCCATTCCTTTCCTTTTTCTGAAACAAAGGACACAATAATCTTGGGGCGCGAGCCCGACTGTCTGGACCCCAAAGACAAAAATAGCGACAAGCAAAAGGCCAGCATCAGATCTACGTCCCATCTCGTTTCCCTGCGTGACAATCCCCGTGCCGTTCCCTGCGATCCTACCGGCGGTATTGTTGTCCTCCGGCCTGTGGCGAGTTTATTCTTTGGTAACGCCGAGTTCTTGGTGGAGCGGATGGAGGAGCTATTGCAGGAAGTAGAGGCTGAGTCAAAAAGTAGAGGGAAAGGTCGCAGCGTGAAAACCGGTGACGACATTAAGGCTGCTGTGGGCGCTGGTAAGGACAAAAACGCTGAAGGCGAGGACGAAACCATAGCTAAGCCAGTGGGTCGTACAGCAGTGACGCGCTTTGTCTTGCTCGACGTGAGCGGTATCCGCCTGCTGGACCTTCCCGCGTTGGCCGCCCTAGGCGAAGTCGTAGACTCAGCTGCCGAGAACGGGACGCGCATCCTCCTCTCCGATGCCACCAAGAAGATGAAGGCGTCGCTACAGGCGTGCGGACTGTGGCGACGGGTTGGGGGACCGTTGGTGATGCACAGCACAGAGGAGGTGTTTGCCTTGTTGCGACATGCACCGTCTTTGGTCCCCTCTTTGTCGGCGGAATCATTGCTAGATCCCTTGCAGGCGGAAACGGGCCACGCGGTAGTTTAAAAGTACGGGAAATAGAAGAGGAAAAAGGAGAAGGCGGAAAGTGTGGTTTGACTGGGGCAATACTAGGGAAAATGTACGGGGCTTGAGTTGTCATACTCGGTCCAAGAATATATCAAGACTTTGACGCATGATGAAAACAGAGAAAGTCAAAATTGAATGGGAACCATGGGAAAACGTGTAGGGGCTGGGATTGGCTTATTTGATGGCGGGATAAGAGAGAAAACAAATCATAGCATCTGATGTCATTTTTCCACTTTCCTTTCTTTTGCTGGCCTTGTTCTCATTTCTAACTACGCGCCCCTTCTCTTTCTAGCTAGCAATATACACACGTTTTCTTTTGTCCCTCCCTCCGATCTTCCTCTATCACTTGCCCTTCCCTGTCTTCATACACACCATCCCTTCAATCTAGGTCCCTCTCATCACTTTCTCTTCCCGGTCGCCTTGGTGATGTCCTCGAGTGTCTGCAAAAAATGCATGCCAGTGGTGCCCACGCTTTTACTAAACACCCAATGCGGGATATTGCCTTTCAAATCTGTGTAAGTCCGGTGTGTGTATGTGTGTATGTGTGTATGTGTGTATGTGTGTATGTGTCAGACAGATCGAAAGCTCCTCAAGTAACAAACTCACCACAGATTCCTCCCTCCCTCCTTCCCTCCATCTCTTTCTCCCTACCGGTTCGCATGATTATAGTCGCGCGTGTGGCAAACGCATCCTCCGGACAGGGGAAATAGAAACCGACAAGGTCCTGGTGCGCGCGGGTATAACCCTCTCTTTCCCCCAGGCCGGAGGGGGGGAAAGAGGGAGGGAGGAAGGTGTGACGGCCACCGATTTGTTGTGTCCCTTCGAGGGAGAGGGAGATGCTGGCTGTGACGTGGAGTTGTTCGCCTTCCCTTCCTCCCTCCCTTCCTCCCTGCCTCTTCTGGCTGCCCTTTGCCTTCTTGTCGGTAGCTGCTGCTGCTGCTTCTTTTTCTTCGAAGGACGCAAAAATGAAGTCTCGTTTCCCGTAGACGAGCAAGCGTTTGGTGGTGCGGCGTCCGATCTGGGGGAGAAAGGGAGAGAGGGAGAAAGGGAGGGAGGGAGGGAGGGATGGAGGGAGGGGATGGGACAAATTTAGGATCATGATAGAGTGCGAGGGAAGGAGGGAAGGAGGGAGAGGAAGGCCTTTCACCTCGATTTGGTGGTTGTAGACGTGCAGGGGAGTGTAAGACTCATAGAAGGGATCGAGCCGCGGCATGGTCTTGTGGGTACTGTGGGAGGGAGGGAGGGAGGGAGGGAGGGCAGGAGGGAGGGAAGGAGGGCGGGGAAAAGGTAAGCCACGGATCGACCAGGTGCGTGGCCTAGCCCATCCCTCCCTCCCTCCCTCCCTCCCTCCGCACCTACCTCCCCACCCTCATCGCTTCCCACAAGGCATCAGCTGTTCTGTTCTTGAAGAGCCCCTCGGCTATCATCAACGGAACGCCTTTCCCGGGCTGCGACGGCTCGGGCCAACGGATAGAGACCTTCAAACGGTTGTCACGACTAGGGAGGACGGGAGAGAGGCAGGGAGGGAGGGAGGGAAGGAGGCAGGGAGGGAGGGAAGGAGGGAAGGAGGGGGTCAGTGACAGAGCATTTCGTTGCGTGGAGGTCTGAGAGCTCTCAAAAGCTCCTCGCACGATCCCCCCTCACACGAGGCAAGGAAACGGAAAGCAAGGGAAGGGGAGAGAAGGGAATGACGACAAGAGTAAGGACGGCAGGGAAAGGCTCGGGGAGCGAAGTAATAAAGAGGGACGAGGGGGGGCATCACAGCACCCTCCCTCTTCTTCCTGTGGAGATGAAAAATGACACAACATTCCCTTCCCTCGCTCCCTCGCTCCCTCCCTCCCTCCCTCCTTTACCTTGTGGTGAGTACGGCCCATCCCTGGGGTCGTTCTAACGCCTCCCGCTCTTGGAGGTAGCCCTCGAATTCGTGCCGTACCTTGGAAATATCGATATATCACATGAGTGCCGTAAGCGTGCGTGAGCGAGTAAATGGGAGGGGAGGAAAGGAGGAGGAGAAACATGAGAGGGAGGAGAGGAGGGAAAGGATGGCAGCGACGGTGATGTTTGCATGATGATAAGAAAGAAGACACGGAGACATAGGAATGGTGCATGTATGGTTAGGGTTAACCCTAACCTTCCCTCCCTCCCCTCCCTCCCTCCCTTCCCTCTGGTCTTTACCTCGCGGTATCGCTGCCACAATATCTGGGTCTCTTGATGGTCTTGCACCCAACGCTTCATTGAACCGATCACTCCTCCTCCTCCTCCTTCTCCTCCAGCGGCAATAATCCCTTCCTCCGTCCTTCCCCCATCTCCTCCCCAGGACGAGGGTTTTCTATAGTCGGCCAGTCTTCCCAAAACGACTGCTTCTATTGCCAAAACCACAACTGCTAAGGCCAAGCATCCTCCCAACTGAGACCACATGCTTCCACCCTCCATCCCACTCCTTCTTCTTCCCCCTCCTCCTACGCCTCCTCCTACACCTCCTCCTCCTCCCTCCCATCGGCCACCACCCTCGTCCCCCGCTCCTTCCCGACGGTGGAAACGGCGTCGCCACAAACCAGTCACCCATCCTCCTCCTCCATCTCCTCCTCCTCCTCCTCCTCCTCTTCCTCTTTCTCTTTCATCTCCCTCTTCTCTTCTTTCATCATCCCCATCCACCTCTGCTCTGGCCCTTGGCGGCATCAAAGGGTCGTGGGTAAGCGTGTCAATGATACCAGGCTCCTCCGGGCCGACAAACACGCTGTCGATGTAGGCTGTTAGTAATGGCAAGCTTTGTCGTGGGGATGTGGGCATATGCGGCACCATGTTGGCGCCTGTCCTGAGAAGAGGATTGAGGGGTAAGCGGAAGGAGGGGAAGGGTGAGGAGGTTGACGGTGGTCTCGCTGCAATGATTTAAAAACTTCTTGACAAGGTAGAGGCGGACGTAAATACACACAGGGGTGGTCGGACTGAGTAGATGGACTAGGGCTAGGATGGTGCTGCCCTCAGGCTGCTCACCTGCTCGCCGGCAGCTTGCATCAATCGCTGTCATCACTCGGTCGACCGTTGCCCCACCTAACAGGTCCCCTCCCCCCCGACCGAAGCTAGACAGGCCTGACGAGGACAAGGCCAGCAATGAGCGAGGCGCCATCACCACCATTGCCTCCACAAGGAGGAGGCGATGGAGGGGGAAAAGGAGCAGCAGGAACTGCAGAAGCAGAAGCAGCTGCAGGAAAGGCATCGCCACAGGGAGAGGAGGAGGAGGGGGGGGCAGAGTCAACTTTCTACGAAGCGAAGCACGTGGCCTTCATAAGGGGATTAATGGACAAGACAGACTCTTTCGAGCACATTGTCATGGAGCATCTCAAGGTATGGTGAGAGGGAGGGTCGAAACAATCGGTTGGTTGGGCACGAACAACAGGCGTCTGCATGGACCATCCTCATTCCCCTAAACTCCCTCCCTCCTTCCCTCCCTCCCTCCCTCCTTGCCCGCGTTTCTTAGATGTCCGCCGTATATTGGGCTTTGATGGGCATGGCCCTTATGGGTCGAGACCTAGAGGCTGAAATGAAGCTGAGTGAGATCGTAGAGTGGGTGCTTCTGTGCCAGCACCCTAATGGCGGGTAGGTCATGTCGACAAACTTCCCTTCCTTTCCTTCCTCCCTCCCTCCCTCTATTAATTTAATAGATCACATCGGCTGGTTTTTGTACCCACCTCCTCCTTTCTGCCTTGCCTTTCCTCTTTCGCTGTCTTCATCGTCAGGGCATTCCCACAGAGTGTTTGTTCCCAAGCAGTCTCACACCCCTCCCTCCCTCCCTCCCCTCCTCCCTCCCTATATCAGCTTCGGAGGCAACACCGGCCATGACCCCCACTTGCTTTACACGCTCTCAGCCATTCAAATCCTGGCCATCGCGGGGCAGTTGCATAGAGTAGACCAGGATAAAGTGGCAGGATATGTGTTGGGATTGCAGCAGGTAGGGGCGAAGGAAGGGGGGGAGGAAGGGAGGGAGGGTGGAGGGGGACATTTCATATAGACTGGCTTTGGCAGTTGATATCCCTCCCACCTTCCCACCTCCCCTACTTCTTTCTCTCTCACCTATCTTGCAGCCTGATGGTTCTTTCACGGGCGACGAGTGGGGGGAGGTTGACACCCGCTTCTCTTACTGTGGCTTGTCAACGCTGGCCTTGCTGGGACGACTGTCGATGGCGGGTGAGGGAGGGAGAAAGGGAGGGAAGGAGGAAGGGTGAGGATAGCGTGCAGGACGACCGGACACACACAGACACTCAGCGTCCCCTCCCTCCCTCCCTCCCTCTCCCTATAGACCTCCCCAAGGCCAAGGCCTTTGTGGGCGCCTGTCGAAATTTCGACGGCGGCTTCGGCTGTATCCCGGGCGCCGAGAGCCACGCAGGGCAGGTGATGGAGGGAGGAAGGAAGGGAGGGAGGGAGAGAGAAGTGATAAAAAGAGACGAGGGAGGGCGGGAAGGAGAGTGGCTACGTGCCAATCCGTACGATGTCACCATTTCCCATTGTCCTTTATTTCCTCCCTCCCTCCCTCGCCTCCCTTCCTCCCTAGGTGTTCACCTGCGTAGGCACACTGGCCATAGGGGAGGGAGTGAAGGAGTACATAGACGAGGAGCTGCTGGGATGGTGGTTGTGTGAGCGACAGTGCGACTCCGGAGGGCTCAATGGCCGCCCCGAGAAACAGGTGGGGAGGGAGGGAGGGAGGGAGGGAGGGAGGCAGGGAGGCAGGGAGGGAGGAGGGGAGGAGGGGAGGGAGGGAGGGAGGGACCGACCTGCGTAACGGAAATCTAACCCATCCACCTAATTACCCTCCCTCCCTCCCTCCCTCCCTCCCTCCCTTATCCCCAAAAGGCTGACGTCTGCTACTCCTGGTGGATCCTCTCGGCCCTGTCGATCCTTGGGAAGATCGATTGGATAGATCGGGCACGACTCAAGGTAGGGAGGGAAGGAAGGAGGGAGGGAGGGAGGGAGGGAGGGAGGGAGGGAGGACGGTCGTAGTGGTGTTACCTCTTGCTTGTCTTTTTGCAATTAATAACGGTTATTGACGGATATCTCGCTCCTTCTCTCTCTTCCCCACCCCTCCCTCCCTTCCTCCTTCCCTCAGTCCTTCATCCTCGCCTGCCAGGACAAGGAAGACGGAGGCATCAGCGACCGACCCGGCAATGTAGCAGGTACGTCCCTCCCTCCCTCCCTCCCTCCCTCCCTCCCTCCCTCTCTCCTTCCCCTCCTTCCTTCCTCCCTCCCTCCCTGAGACTCTCCCCTCCCTCCCTCCCTTCCTCCATCCCTGCAAGATGTCTTTCACACCTTTTTTGGGATCGCGGGCTTGGCCCTCCTCCACTACTTCGAGGACGAGGACAGGAGGGAGGGAGGGAGGGAGGGCGGGAGGGAGGGAGGGAGGTATGCGCGTTACAGGGGAATTGATCCTGTGTTTGCCTTACCAGTGGATGTGGTTGAGGCCCTAGCGTTGAGGAGTGAAGTGTTAGGGGAGGGGTGAAAGGAGGGCGGGAGGGAGGGCGGGAGGGAGGGAGGGAGGGAGGGAGACCGAAAAGAAAAAAGATAAGTCGAATGCGAAAAAGCGAGATTGGCTTCATGAGAACTATTGATTGTTGCTTGATTTACAATATGCGAGGAGGCTTTCCCCTCCCTCTTTCCTTCCTTCCACTCTCTCTTTTCCCCCCTCCATCCTTCCTCTGACGTTCGCCCCTCTTAACTCACACTCTGTCACCTTCAGGCTCGAAGCGAGCCTCCTTCATTCCCGCCTCTCCTCCCTCCTTCATTTTTTCCCTTTCCTCTCTATCCTCTTTGTTCTCGTCGTTGTCGTCGTCGTCCTCCTCCTCCTCATCATCATCATCATCGCCATCATCATCCTCATCCTCGTCGCTGCTGCTCTCCTCCTCTTCCTCCTCCTCTTCCTCCTCCTCTCCCTCCTCCTCATTTTCCTCCTCCTTCTCTTCCTCCTCCTCCTCCTCCTCACCCATCTCTTCAATAGCAAGGGGGAAAGAGGAAGAGGAGGAGGGGAGGGTCACGTGAATGATGGGGAATTCAATGATGACCTGGGGTAAGGATTAAGGGAGGAAGCGAAGGAGGGATGGAGGGAATGAAAGAGGAAATTAGAAGAGTCAAGAGCAAAACAGATGAGGGTAACTCAACCTTCCCTTCCTCCCTCCCTTCCTCCCTCCCCCCATCCCTCCCTGCCTCACCTTCCCCTTGAGCGACTCTCCCAGCGGCTGCATGGGGTCCACACGCCAGTAACACGGCCGTTGCACCCGGCGAGGTTGTCGCTCGAGGTAAAAATGGAAGGGGGGGGAGGGAGGGGGGGGAGAAGCTTCTCCTCCTCCTCCTCCTCCTCCTCCTCCTCCTCCTCTTCCTTCTCCTCCTCCTCCTCCTTCTCCTTCTCCTCCTCCTCCTAGGGCAGGAATGGTGGTGGTGGCGCGTGAGGAGGAGGAGGAGGAGGAGGAGGAGGAGGAGGAGGAGGAAGAGGAGGAGGAGGAGGACAGGAGGCGGCAGTAGGCTTTGAGTCGAGCCCGGAGAGGGGCGTTTCCCTAGGGAACAAGGGAGGGAGGGAAGGAAGGAGGGAAGAAGGGAAGCGGGAAGGAGGGTGAGGATAAATGTTGCAAATGTGAAACGCACTGACGGAATATCGGAGGGCAGGAGGGAGGGAGGGAGGTACCGGTCGTGGGTTGAGGTGCCGAAGGAGGGCGGGCCAGAGAGGCTTGCTCTCCGGGTGCATGGCATCAACTAGCGTCAAGGAGGAGGAGGAGGAGGAGGGGGATGAGGAGGAGAAAGGAAGGGAGGGAGGGAGGGAGGGAGGGGTGGCATCGGGAAAGGCCCATTCGACACGCCACAGGAAGGTAGAGAGGGAGGGCGGAGAGGAGGAAGCAGGGGAGGAGGAGGAGCGAGGAGGAGAGGATAGCTGTTTTGCGCCATTTTTTAGTTGCTGCTGGATGCTGTGTGATGTGTGAATGAAAACAATGAGTAGTTTGAGGAAACACACCCACAACCCTCCCTCCCTCCCTCCCTCCCTCCCTCCCTCCCTCCCTTCCTTCCTCTCTACCGTGAGGTGTTTTGCCTGCGTCTTGTCATGCCCTCCGGCATCAGGAGGACAACTACGCCCCGTTTCCGCGCCTAGGGAGGGAGGGAGGAAGGGAAAGCAGGAGGGAGGGAGGGAGGGGAGGAGGGAAGGAGGGGGGGAGGGAAGGTTTGGAAAGGGCGTGATCAAGGCAACACATGGACTTTCTCGGTGCCTTTCCCCCTCCCTCTCTCCCTTCCTTCCTAGCTCTCCTTCCCTTCCTTCCTCCCCTTCCCTTTCCTCCCTCCCTCCCTCCTTCCCTCCCTCCCTTCCTCCCTCACCTCGGCCACCAGGCGCTGTTGGGGGGGGGGATAAGCGGAGAGATAATCGCTCGAGAGGCCCATGGAGACGTATGCGCGCTTAGCAAGACTGTCTAGATGGTCGGAGGGAGAGAGGGCTTGAGGAAGAGGGAGAGAGAGGGAGGGAGGGTGAATGCTTCTGATGCGTGGAGAGAGGGCAGGGACTCCGCCCTCCAGTCCCTCTCTGACTTGCCTGTCACCATCGCACCACCACGGAGGGAGAGAGGGAAGGAGAGAGGAAGGGAGAACTTACCATCCGACTGAAGCGCTTTCGCCCCTCCCCCTCCTCCTCCTCCTCCTCCTCCTCCTCCTCCTCTTCTCGGTTTCTTCTCGCCCCTGCCTCCCCCCCTTCCTCTCCCCCCTCCTCCGGAGCTCTTGCCGAATTTTCGTTTGGCGGCCTGGGTACTGTTTATCACCTCCTCAAGGAAAAAGTAGTCTGAGGGAGGGAGGGAGGGAGGGAGGGAGAGTCAAGGTTTGAGGAGGGATGACGGCATGTACATACTCAGAGGGGGATTGGGAAAAGGAGACTACAAGCATGAACATACTCAGAGGGGGGATGGGAAAAGGAGACTTCAAGAGAAAGAGAAGAGGGTGTACAAGGGCCGAGAAGAGGATGACGGGAGGGAGGGTGGGACGGAGGGAGGGCGGAGGGAGGGGCACGGACCTGCTCGGAGCTGGTCGTCGGTAAATTGGCTCAACGGCACGTGGGTGAAGTATTCACGACGGCCGGTGCACCCCGTCTAAAGAGGTGATGAGAAGGGAGGAAGAGAGGGAAGACAATGGATTTCCAAGAGCGAGATACGCTCTGCGGGTCAAAAGGCATGCACCCTCCCTCCCTCCCTCCCTCCCTCCCTCTCTCGCGGCCCGTACCTTGACCTTGTGTAGCTTACAGCAGACAAGCGAGCACGTCTTAAGGGCGCATCGTGGACAGCGATAAACGCGGGGCTGGGCGTTGCAGACTTGGCAAGGAGGGAGAGGTGAGGTACCCCTAGCTGACGTATCCTCCCTCTTCTTGTCGTCGTCGTCCTCCTCCTCCCGGGCACCTGAGCCTGTCGAAGCGCGAGAGGGGGATGCAGTACGACGGGGAAGAGTGGTTGAGAGGGCGGAAACAAGGGATTTTCATAGAGCAAGGGGTGAGGGGCTGAGATGGCTGTAAGAATCAAGATGTCATTGTCGTTTGGGGGTGGTAGAGGCCCTCGTTGGAGTGTCGAAGAGAGGAAGAAGGAAGGGATGGATGGGCTGAGGGCATGGAGGAAGGAGCTCACATCTCGGTCAAAGAAAGAGAGGATGAGAGGGAGGATGAATATGACGGAGAGGGATAGCACCTGCCATACCTCGAACATCGCTGTCCATCTCCATCCTGTCTCGCATGTTAAGCTGGGTACAGGAGGCAGCGGCGGAGTCCACACTCGATGAAAGCGTGGTAATGGCTATGCTGTCACTTCCTTCCCCTGCTGGTACAACCGCAGTGCTGGTGATCGTTGGCATGTGTGCGACGAGACTGATTGCTGCTCGCTGGGGCTGGGCTGGGCTCGGTGGAAGAAGCGGTGGTGGTGTGGCCTACAAGGGGAGAGGGGGTAGTTGCTGCTTGGATTTTGCCCCCTCTTTTCCCTTACGCGTGCTGGGCGCCTTTGGGGGCTGCTTTTTAGCCACGCAGCTGTATAGCAGGGAAATGTGAGAAGAGATTGAGTGCTCGGCTGGGTTATGGTATAGTGCGGTTGCCGAGGCATGGGCGGAGGAACAGCGCGTACGTTGCATGAAAAAGGTTCAACGATCTCGACACCGAGAATAAGAAAAGTAAAACAAAACCTCAAGAATATTGAAGTACCATGCATTGTTTGCCAATATACTTACATTATTTGCCAATATACTTGAACGAATTCTTTAGTAACCATTGACAGGTCTGCCGTTGTTGGAGAAACCGAAATTTACTTTCTCCCCTCAGATGGAAAAAAAGCACCTCTTCATGCACAACCTCCCCCCCCCTCCCTCGGCCATCGGCCCGTCGTTTCCAGCCTTCCCTATCAACACACTTTTTATTTCTTTGTTCGCTTCACTAACCCCTTCATGATTGTCCTGCTCTCTACACCCGGAGATTGCTTCTTTCTTCATCCCCTCCCTTCCTTCCTCCCGTTCCGTCCTCCTCCCTCCCCCTTCTCACAACCCTACTACTCGGGCACATGCCTCCCGCGCAAAAGCCTCCTTCCCTTCGAATAAATGCTTTTGAATCGCCTCTTCATGACCTTCCGGGAAAATCACTGCAAAGAACTTCGCCATCTCTTCCCCACCCTTCCCCTCTCCCTCCTCCTCCTCCTCCTCCTCCCCCTCCCCTTCCCAAGTCCGCGTAATGGCCTCTACCACCACAGGCCTCGTGAGCAAGAGCGCTCGAACCCACTCCTCCTTCCCTCCCTTCCCTCTCTCCCTCCCGATAAGTTGAGTCAAGACATCCTTCATCTCGCCGAGGGAAAGGAGTAGGAGCACACTTTCGAATAAGGAAAGAGTGGAAGGAAGGGAGGGAGGAAGGGAGGGAAGAAAGGACGAAGAGAGGCTATCGTAGAGAAGCCTGAACCAGGTATCCTGATTCTTGAAAAGCGGACAAATGACATCCTCCTTTCGAGAGACGCGTAAATATTCATCTACGTCTATAGGAAGGAGAGAGAAAGAGAGGGAGGGAGGGAAGGAGGGAGGGAGGGAAGGAGGGAGGGAAGGAGGGAGGGCAAGATCGTCAGAACATTTCCCAAAACGGTCGTGTTGTAATTTTATGATTTCTCCTATCCTCCCTCCCTCCGTTCCCACCTCCCTCCTCACGTTTTTTTGCTTTCAGCCTCGCTTCAGCCACCATTCGCCTTTTCTCCTTTTCGAGGCTGCGTTGAAGGACAGCCCGAAGGTAGTAGTGAAGCATGTCCTCCTCCTCGTCCTCCTCCTCCTCCTCCTCCTCCTCCTCATCCTCGTCCTCCTCCTCCTCCTCCTCCTCGTCCTCCTCCTCGTCCTCCTCCTCCTCCTCCTCCTCCT
>Ga0160420_100554_pt1 | contig 14781 bp, 25 predicted proteins | sample CelAP2metagpilot_FD_108197 | JGI IMG/M metagenome (GOLD analysis project Ga0160420, IMG submission 108197) | Phycosphere-associated microbial communities from algal ponds in Kailua-Kona, Hawaii, USA - Cellana AP2-5-5 metagenome pilot | ecosystem: Engineered > Artificial ecosystem > Aquaculture >... | reverse complement strand
TGGGGGTGCGTTTTGGCGGGGGGGGGGGGGGGGGGTTTAGTGGGGAAAGAAGGAGGGGTGGGCAGGGCGGAGGGGGGGGAGGGAGGGCACCTGTGTGTCCATGAGGTTGATGTCATCCAGGTAGAGCACACCACGATGGGCATCAGCCAGCAAGCCTGTCGGAAGTAGGAAAGGGAGGGAGGGAGGGAGGGAGGGAGAGGGAAGGACGAGAGGGGGAAATAAGTGAAGGGAAGCGATGTGTGGGATGATGGCCTGACGAGTCGAGAGACGGAGGGAGGTAGAAAGATCGGATCGGAGACAAAGAAACAGAGAGAGAAACGCGGGATGGTAGCAACAAGTGAAGCCACAACAGCAAAATGACTCCTCCCTCCCTCCCTCCCTCTCTCCCTCCCTCCTCACCAGGCTGGAAGGCGGCCTTGCCCTTCCGGATGGATTCCTCCAAATCGATGGACCCGAGCAGCCGGTCCTCCATCACCCCGATGGGCACCTGAGGGAGGGAGGGAGGGAGGGAGGGGTTATTGAGCCAGTGGTCGTCCCATTCCACTGTTGGGATCTATGGAAGGAGGGATGGAGGGAGGGAGGGAGGGAAGGAGAGCGTGCGTACCTCAACGAAGGGTGCAGGGACAATCTCCGTCTCCAGGTCGGCCCATTTCCGGCCCGTGGCCTTGAGGCGCTCCTATAGGGTAGGGAGGGAGGGAGGGAGTGAGGGAGAGATGAGCGGTGGGAAGGGTTGTTCGGAGGGAGGGAGGGAGGGAGGGAGGGAGGGAGGGCAGGTACCTTGATGAAGGTGTCGGCCGTATCGGGGTCTTCCGGATCGAGGTTGAAGCGAGAGCCCTTGATCACCTCGATGGGGGGCAGTAGGTTCTTGAGGCCTGAGGGAGGGGGGAGGGAGGGGGGGAGGGAGACGAAGTTTCGATGAGGGGCGGTCGGAGGGAGGGAGTGGGAGAAGACGCCCACTCATCGGAGCGGGCCAGGTACTCCCGCAAGGGACGGAAGGGGAGGAGAGGGGGAGGGAGGGAGGGAGGGAGGGGGAGAGAGAGAGGTACCTCGAGCCATGACGGTCTTTCCCACGCCGTGCTCCCCGCTGATGATGACTCCCTGAATGTCGGGATTGATGGCTGTGAGCAAGAGCGCCGTCTTGATGTTCTCCTGCCCCTCCACCAGGCCCAGGGGAAACTCCGTCCGCAGACTCGTCTTCAGATCCGATCCTTTCGAGCCCACGGTCACGCCGTCGCCGTTCACGCTGCGAAGGGAGGGAGGGAGGGGGGGGAGCTGAGATTTTTTTGGGATCGTCATCACCACACGCTCGTTCTCAAAGGAGAGAGGGAGTAGATGCTGTTTCATGACAAAGCATTGCGTTATATTTTTCTCCATATATATATATATAAACAAGTCGGTTATCGATCCTTATGGTCTGTAATCCTCAACAACAACACCCTCCTCTTCTTCTTTCCCTCCCTCCCCTTCCCCCCCTCCCTCCCTACGTACGCCCAAAAGTAGCGCCAGTCGGTGAATTTTTTCTGATCCGCGGCCGACAGGGACTTGTACTCCTCTTGCCACACCTCTGAAGGGAGGGAGGGAAGGAGGGCGGGAGGGAGGGAGGGCGGGAGGGAGGGTGAGTGCATGGGCGGACCCGAGGAAGGGAGGGAGTGAGGGAGGGAGGGAGGGAGGGAGGGCTAGCTTACCGTAGTTGGCCCAATGCTGGTACTCCAGAGTGTTTTCCCCTGATTGCATCGTCTCGAAGTGGGCCCAATGGTTCCTAGGGAGGAAGGGAGGGAGGGAGGGAGGGAGGGAGGGAGAAGAGCGATGTAAGGAACGAATACGAAGAAGGCAACGGCCCGTATGATCCTAACCCTCCCTCCCTCTCTCCCTACCTCTCGCTGTCGCTCCCGTCCTTCTCCTTCGATATCCCCCTCCTGCCCCCCTGCCCCCCCCCCCCTCCCTCCCTCCCTCCCCCCCTACCTCTCGTTGTCGCTCCAATCCTTCTCCTCCAGTACCCCTTCGTGGGTCCAGTACTGCCGCTCGGCGTCCGTCGTGTCCTTGCTGTCCATCACCTGGGAAAGGAGGGAGGGAGGGAGGGAGAGACGGGCAGAGAGAAGATTATTACTTCCTGCGCTCATTCCACGGCCCACACAAACCCACAAGAGGCTCGTCAACCATCTCTCCCTCCCTCCCTCCCTCCCACTCTCCCTCCCTCCCTCCCTCCCTCCCTCCCTCCCGCTCTCTTTCCCTCCCTCCCTCCCTCCCTCCCTCCCCACCTCGAAGTGCGTCCAGAAGTCGATCTGGTTCTTCTCCACCGGAAATTCCAGCTTAAGCGCGTCTGCTTGCCAAGCTAGGGGGGGGAGGGAGGGAGGGAGGGAGGGAGGGAGGGAGGGAGGGAGCACTGGCGATGAGAAGACGTCCTGTAGGAACGAAACAAGCCTGCTTCCCTCCCTCCCTCTCTCCCTCCCTCCCTCCCTCCCCCCTCTCTCTTGAGGGAGGCATTGACGTACGTGGCAATGCCGCCTTCTTCAGGGCCAGGGTCCCCTTGTCCTCCAGGTCGTCGTAGTCCACCTGCAGGTAGTAGGGAAGCAGGGAGGGAGGGAGGAAGAGAAAGTGTAGTGAGACGAACAGAATAGATTGAACTACGAATGAAGTCTTTTTTGTCAAGTATCCTCCTATTTGTCTCAAACCGCTCTTTCTTCTTCCCTCCCTCCTTCCGTTCTTCCCTTCCTACCTCATCAGGCCAGGGGGCCCCTTGGAAGTCACCGCCCCCCCCTCCCCCACTCTTGGTCCCGGCGGTGTCACTGGCGGGTGTCAGGGTAGAGTATAGAGACGAGCAGGATGTGTAGGAGGAGGTGGAGGGGGAAGACGAGGAGGAAGAAGGCAAGCTGGGAGGAAGGAGGAGGGAGGGAGGGAGGGAGGGAGGGAGGGAGGGAGGGAGGGATGGGTTAAGTTTGGGTAAGAGATACGTCCACCCTTGCCCTCCCTTCATTCTCCTTCAATTCTAGACACGCACCTATCATAACGTGGATGCACTGTTTCGGACTGTCTTATTCTTTGTGGGGTCGCCGACAAGGGCGTGCGGGATGCAAAGGGGTTGATGAATGCCTGTGCGGGTTCGGGGGAGGGGGGGAGGGAGGGAGGGAGATGAGCACGCTTCAATTGAAAGAAAGGATCTAATCGCGCTTCAGATGCGGTGCGTGCCCTTCCTAATATCATACGAATTCTCTTGCACGGATTTTCGCACCTGGACTGTAGTGGCCGGCGCTGTCCACTCCCACAACCCTCCCCCTCCTCCCAGCAGGAGCAGGAGGGAGGAGGTCGAGAAGGTCAGGCGTGGCATTCTTTCTCCCCAGCTGTGATTGGAGTGAGTATGGAGGGGAAAAATAAACAGTCGTTAGTGTCCCATCGCCGGGTATGCCAATGGTGATGGTGTTCGGGCTTCTGGGGCCAGGGGCTGCTTGCTAGGCTGCACGTTGGAGCTGCAATGCGATGCCAAGTGTCCAAAATAATCCAATGGCCGCTTCAGAAAAAGGTGGACATGCCAAAATGTGTCGGACGCTAAGAGTGCAGCCGCTGCTGTGTTGTCCTTGTCGACGTTGTCCCTCGTCGTGTGCATGTGGGCCCCAATCCATGTCTCTGATGGAGCAGTTGCCGTCCCCTCGATCTATATTGCCTTCATCAGCATGTGTGTGCTTAACTAAGATATATAGAGCCGGGATGGGACTTGGCCCTGCGCTTGCTAGGAATATGTACGTTTCTGAAGAGTATTCTTTGCCGTGGGGTGTATAGTCAAGGGATGATGGACGCACAATGTAGCTTTGTGTGGGCGGTGCCTGCTGCGAGGATCAAGGGCAACTAGGCGGATATGCAGGGTGCGGCGAATGTCGCGAGAAGGATGACAGGTTGAGCCTTGAGTGCAAAGGTCCGTTATAGCTTTTATGAGCTTTCAAAGTGACCTGTAGCGTCTCGCTTCTTGTCGTGCTGGAATGCATATCTCGGCAAACGATAGTAGGGAACACTTAAAGGCTCTACCAGCGCAACTAGGTCTTAGATCACTTTCACGGTCGTCAGCTGTGTAACCCTGCCTCGAACCCCATACCAACAGCTCAATGATGACGCCTGCCGAAGACTCCCCTCCAATCAAGGACGTTATAGTTGTTGGTGCAGGGATCGCAGGTCTTGCCGTGGCCAATGCGCTCCGGCTCAAGGGACTGAATGTCACGGTCTACGAGCGGGCTTCAAAACTCAATCGACAGCGGGGGGCGGGCACCGGCCTCAGTCCCAACGGCCAGCGCTGCCTCCACGAGCTAGGCTTTTCCCACGACATGATTCTGGACATCTCCACGCCCATTCAAGAGCATATTCTGTGCGATGGTGACCGAGTGCTGGTGCGGTCTGATTACCCGTCGCGATTGTATGACAAGTACCACATGCCTCTCACCGGTAAATAGAAAAAAGGAGGGCAATAATGGGAGGAAGAGGGGAAAGGAGGACAGATGTGACCCTTCATCTCTCACATCATCATATTGTACCGCGTCTGCCCATGTATAATTTATATTTCTTCCCTTGGAGCCTTGAGGAGTCTTAAATGAATGTTGGCATTACATGTCTCATCCTCTCCATCTCCTCCCAAAGGCACGCTCCGAGGCGGACTGGTGGACATGATGGCCGCCCCTCTCCTGAAAGTGAAGGCACTGAAATGTGGACAGAGAGTCGTCAATATCGAGGAACGACCGGGTACGGCCAAAGTGACCGTCACCCTTGCCTCAGGCAAAACCCACGAGGCTGATCTGGTACGTCTACTGGTGTTGTCTCATCTCTTTGTCCGCCATTGTGTGGAATCTAGGCTCATTCCTGTTCATTTACCATACGTCCTTTTCACATTTGTTTTCGCAGGTGGTGGGCGCAGACGGCATCAACAGCACCCTGGCGCCCTTGCTACTGGGTAAGGCTATGGACCCGCCCTTATATTCGGGATATTCCATCTTCTTTGGGGTCATTGATGACTTTCACAAGCAGCCACAAGCCTTGCCCCCGGCCGACACGAAACGCCTGGTCGACCTAGTTGATCATCCAGCAGCCATCATTCAGGTCCTGAGCCCAACCAAGCTATTTCTCGTGGCGGGCGGAGCGGGCGCGGAGAAGAAGCTGGTGTGGAAGTTTGGATACCCGAATCCCACGCCGCCACAACGGAAGGAATGGGCCGGGGCCGAGGGCGCCGTCCGCAAGGAGCTTCAGGAATACCTGGACAAGAAGCGCGAGACCGACAGGACTGACGCCACCTTCCCCGTCATTCAGAGCTTGCTTGATCGCACGAGCGACGCTCGTCTGTTGCACTTTGGCTTGTTCTCGAGGGGACACAAGCCCTATTGGCATAAAGGCCGCACCATCCTGATTGGCGATGCGGCCCATGCCACCTTGCCACACGTCGGGCAGGGTGCAAACATGGCCTTAGAAGATGGCATTGTCCTGGCCGATTGCCTGGAGAAGCACGGTTTTCGGAACGTGGAGGCGGCGCTGGCCTCTTTCTACGCTCAACGGCAAGAACGCACAAAGCGTATCGTGGACTCGAGCAAGGCAATAGGGTGGCTTTTGGACGCCCGGACACCAATGGGTGTGTGGATGCGGAATGCACTCTTGATAGGCGCGATGAAGATGGATTGGTACATGAAGTTTGCTGAAAAGGAGGTCATAGGAGGGTTCATGGCCGGCCGCGGCGGGGCGAAAAAAGAGGATTGAAAAGCGGAAGGAAGACAAGGTTTAGTGTATGTGCCTGACCTGGAGATAGAGGTAGGGATGGCCAATTATCTGTGACCTACTGTTGAATAAGTGACACAGTCATGTTGGCGTCTGCCGAACGTTCCCCAGCGGCAGCTACTCGACAACAAGGGGGCAGGTGATGACGAATTGCTTCCCCCTGCCAGTGGTCGTCGGACAAGGCCGTTCCAAGGTGTTGCTAGACAAGGCTTTAAACCGCCTGGTCATGGTGAGGATTTAACTGACCAGGTCCTCACTGTCTTGACGCGAGCGATTGGAGTGCGTGGACTGCCCGTGCTGGAACACACGCAATTAAATACCTACACCGAGTGACGGGTGGCATCTGCGTGAGCAGATGGAAGCACGCTTACTACCACCGCTGGAATACACGCCATTGAAAGCTCATGCATTTGTCCCTATGGTAGGTACACGTACATATTGCCTATTCAGAAGGATGCTGCCTGCGGCAGGAACATGAACGCGGTCATTAAAGCCCGTGTATTTAACAGATAAGCGCGAAGGGTAATAATGACGTTACTTGAAGGAATAATTACACGGGAAGGAGTATTGAGCATTGGGGAAAATAGGGAGGATATCAAAATTAATTTCTTTTCAGAGTAATGGTAAAATTGGTAGTGAGGTTGGAAAGTGAGGCAGAGAAGAAAGGAAGGAAGCAACGAAAGATGACATCACAAGTCGCCGTCTTCTTTGTACATTTCATTTGACCTAAGAGCCTTCCTCCGATTTCCCACATGAAGAATTTCAATTCTTGGTCTTAAAATACTGTGTCCTTTTAACTCCCGTAACGACCAGATCCATCACACCACGTCTCTCGATTTTAACTCCCTGAGGATGTTTCCATCGTCGTTCGACATGATCATCGCTAAAATAAGCTCCACCTTCAACTCCTCCTCTTCCTTCCCAATCACGTACTCAGATGTAGACTTTACCACATACGTGCCCCCGCCTGTGCCCCAATATCCCGATTCTTCCTCGCATCCTTTGCTTGTCCCATCACATGCTTGTGTTCCTCCCACCCCTACCCCTCTACCTCCCCCCCCCTCCCCTCCCGTCTCCAATCTCACCGGCTCATATACCGTTTCATCGTACAAAATCAGGTCTCCATACTCCTTATGCTGGCGCGATCCTTCTGAAAATCGAATCGTGCATGTCTCCAGCGAAGGGAAACGACGGCATGCGTACTTGACGCTGTCGAGCGCCCCGTGCTGGCCGTCGAGGACGACCAAGTGTTTCAGGGAGGATGGGGGCGGTGTCTGTGGGGGGTGAAAAAATGCATGAGGATGAGAAGGAGAAATGAAAGAGGAGGACGGAAGGGTGAGTCGAGGGCGGAGGGGGGGGGGGCGAAAGAGGAGGAGGAGATATTAAAAAAAGCCTCGTAAAAATATACCTTCCCTCCCTTCCCTCCCTCCCTTCTCTTCCCTCCCTCCCTATCTTTTTACCTCTCCTTCAAACGCCCACAGCCTCCTCCACTCCTGGACCGTGAGATCCCGAGAGTTATACCCTCCCAAGGCCAAGCGTTCCAGACGGGGGCAACCCGCCAGCAGCTGCTTCAAAGCGTTGATGTTATTCACCTCCACGGCCAGGTCCGTCAGCTAGTCAGAGGGAAGGAGGGAGGGAGAGAGAAGGAGGGGAGTTGGAGTCATCGTTCTTTAAAAGACGTGTAGTTTCGGAGGGATCTCAACGCACCACAAACCCCTCAGCCCTTCCCGTCCTCCCTCCCTCCCTCACCTGCTCCTTCACCGCCTCCAGGCTCTTCTCCACCTCCCCATCCGCCCATCCCGACGAGCTGTCCCCCGGCCCCTGCAGCCATAGCCTCTCCACTTCCCCACACTTCTCCAGCATATAATTCAACAGCGGGCACCCTCCCCCCTTCCCTCCCTCCTTCCCCCCTCCTCCTTTGGAGCGAGCAGCGCCCAAGGCCATGCCGCGAAGGTCCAGAGAGGGGAGAAGGCTGAAACGGCTTTGGTTTAGAATCTTCTACAATGTGGGGAGAAGGAGGGATCAGGGAGGATATAGGGGGGGGGGGTGGGGGAAGGGAGTGGAGGGAGGGGGGTAAAGGAATAAGAAGGTGAAGATGTTCTGCCATGGTTGCCTTTTGAAAGAAAGAAATGAGGGAGGGACAAGAGGGAAGGAGGGGCGGAAAGACGCACCATAAGCTTCAACATACAGATGTCCATAGGCTGCTTGGTGAGCCGTCCGCGGGCAGTCCGACCCTGGGAAAGGGACGAGTACCGGAGGTCGAAGGGAGGGAGGGAGGGAGGGAGGGAGGACCAGACACATGGCTGATCGAAAAAGAGGAGGAGGGGGGAGCAGGCCTGAGCAAGATTGAGGAAGTCGGGCTGCGGGGCCAGGAAGGGGAGGATGGAGGAGAGGAGGAGGTGTTGGGGGAGGAGGAGGAGGAGGGAGGGGAGGGATAAGGAGGGATGGGGCGAGGAGGAGGAGGGGGAGGGAACGGAGGAGGAACTGGTGGGGGGGTTGCGGCCTCGACAGCGGAGGCGGAGGGAAGAGGAGGGGGAGGAGGAGGGAAGGAGCTCTGGAAAGTCTTCCTCCTCCTCTACCACCCCTTTTCGCCTTCGTGTCCTCGCTGGCCCGCCTCCTGGTGCTGCCATCGCCCTCATCTTGAACGTATTCGCTTTCCCCTTGTCCTTGCCCTCCCTTTTGCTCTTGCCAGAGGCCGTCGTTTTCAACCTCCGGGTAGCGAGGGACGACGAGGGGACAAGGCCTTTGCCTTCGCTGGCACCGCCATTTCCACCATTGCCTCCCCCCCCTCCACTTTGAGCAGCAGCAACTGCAGCCGCGCGCTGTCGTGCCGTAGTCGTGAAGACACTGTAAACTTTCTCCTCATCCCACCCTTCTTCGTCCTCCTCCTCATTGTCGCTCTCCCCCTCATACGCCTCCTCCTCTTCATCGTCCTCGTCATCGTCCTCGTTCTCATCCTCGTCCTCGTCGCCCTCACTCCATGACCCGCTACTGTCGTCGCTGTCGCTATCGCTGTCGTCTGACGACCCTTGGTACCCCCCACCTTCTTCCTCCTCCTCCTCCCTCCTCCCTCTTTTCTTGCCCCTTCCCATCTCCTCCCTAGTCACACGCCGCGACGGCACTTTCTTCCTCACATTCACGGTCGTCTTCTTCGAGTTCACGTTCTTCTTTGCCACCATCCCTTCCCTATCCTCAGCAACTCTCTCCTCCCCGTCCTCCCCGAATTCCTCGTAATTGACACGTTTCCTGCCCCTCCTTAGCCGCGTAGCTTGCAAAGGTCCGACTCCCTCATGCTTTAGCACCTCCTGCTTACCATCCTCCTCCTCATCTTCCTCCTTTCTCGTTCGACTAAGCCGCATGTGCTTCCTCTGTCCTCCTCCTCCTCCTCCTCCTCCTCCTCCTCCTCCTCCTCCTTCCACCTCACCTCCCCCTTCATCTCGTTTGCCAAAGCCCCCTGGTTTCATTTTCTTCGCCCCTTGCCGGCCTGCTACAGCGGCAGGAGACGAAGTAGCAGCATCACCAGCAGAAGCAGAAGCGGCGGAAGCAGCAGCAGCAGCAGCAGCTTGGACCTTGGCAAGCCACGCCGACAAAGCTTTTGCGCGTGTCTTCTTGCTAAACACCCAACCTCTCAAAGACCCGTTCCATTTCCCTCCCATGTCGCGTAAGGTGGTTTTGTACGGGAAGGTTTTGCCTCGGAGAAGAAGGCATTTGGGGGAGTAGTCGACGAGGGAGAGTTGGGGGGATGAGGAGGAGGAGGCCGCATTGGAGGTTGGAGGCGTCGACATGCTGCCACAGCTGGCAAGATGTATACGCTATGTTTGTAGTGGAGGAAGAGGGTGAAAGATGTAGTCCGACGGGGGGTATTTCATGTGCGGTGGAGCGAAGCGAGTAGAGACGGCTGCAATACACGAGAAATCATAGGCCACGTCAAAAAGCGAAGGAGCAGGCAAGAAACGACCGCCGCTGCCACTAAGACCACCACGCCGCCTCCTCTAAGGCATCGCGCTCTGCATGTTGTTCCTATGTATCGTGTAGGGATATTTATGAAGGGAGCCCTTCGATTGCTCCAGATGCTCTGAAATCCATAAAATCCTCCTTTTGACCTCCCCACCCCCCCGTCATCCCCTCGCCTTCCATCCCGCTCAACCCGACTACAGCCAAACCCATATGACAGCTCTCATCAGCGACGCCGCGGACGGCAGCATAAGCCCCCTACCCCCTCCCGAGGAGCAATTGTTGGCCTTGCAACAAAAGCTGTGGAGATTAACCAACGCCTTACTCCTCCCTGCCTCTTGCCGCCCTGCCTCCACCACCTCATCTCCTGCCTCTCTCCTGGCCCAAATACGTGACTGCCAGAAAGATATCGACAGTTTCTGGGCCTCACATACCTCTCAGCTCACACTGCAAGCCAAGGACGCTGAGGTGGCGTCCAAGGCGGAGAGGGAGGGACTGAGAGCAGGTTTGAGGGAGGGCTACCTGGCCTACGCGATGGAGGCCTTTGCGGACGAGCTGGACGCCCTGCGGCAAGACGCTTCGTTTCATGGCTCGGAGGAAGATGTGAAGGGGATCATTGCCATGTTGGAGGAGGGGTTGGAAGGGCTGTGGGAGGGAGAGAGAGAGGGAGGGAGGGAGGAAGAGGAGGCGTTGCGGGTCTACCGGGATTCGTTCGTAACAGAAAAGGATGGAGGCGAAAGTGACTCGAAGGAGCCTGTGCACTTGCGACGGCGCCGATTGATACAGCAGCAGCAATCACAAGAGGAGCAGCAGCTGCAACAGCAGCGCCATCGGGATGAGGGTGGAGCGACCCCAATGGAGGAGGAGGAGAAGGAGAAGGAGGAGGAGCATGAAAAAGAGAGGAAGAGAAAGCAGGAGAAAAAAAGAGAGAGCAAAAAGATGAAGAAGGCAAGCCCCAACGGGTCAAAACGCTGAATGCATGCATGTAGGGACACGATATGTTAAAGTACAAATAAAAAGATGTCAGATTATTTGATCGCACAAGTGATGACTATGGGTCGTCCCTTGCCTTCCTCCTGCCACACGACTGCTATCTATGGAGGTCATGCACCTAATCACTGATGTTGTATTTGCTGCTTGTCATTTAGACTCAGACTCCTCCAAAATCCTTGGTTGCACAGTACGTGTCTCTTCTGGTGTGGTGTGCATTGCTCGCCTTGTTGGTGCGAGAGGGTAGGGAGGTTGGTTTGAAGGATGGATGAGAAGAAGATGGCCATGGACTTGTCTCTTGCTTACTTTGGATGAGAAGAAAGAGGAAAGAAAGGAGTGAGGAGCAAGAATAATTTCTGCTGTACGGTGCAGAAGCTCCGAAAGTGGCGCAGAAAGGAGAAGAAGCGGGCGGATGAGAAGATCAGAATCAACTCAACTCTATGAGAAACTCCGTGTGCGTGTGCGTGTAAATGAAAGCTCGACAGTCATTTTGAAGGCACAGACGTTAACGCGCCCGTTTATTGTGCCAAGCAGACTGCTACGGACAGGAAAGAGGATGGAGGGTATGCTTTGGAGTCGCCGTCATATGGAACAAGGCACGACAATCACCTTTCTTATCACCACCACTACACCGAGTGATATGTGTGTGGACGTGCCTTTTTGCCTGTTTGTTCGCAGAGCACTTTGCCGCCACCCTTGCACAAGCTGCCAGCAACTCGATACTCGAGTGCCGTTGCCCCCCTTGTGTGAATGGTCGTCTCCTACTTTATTCCTCGTCGCTCGCTCACATCTCTCCTCCGCTTCCTACACGCCCCAACACGCACACACGACTGACTACCTTACCACCAGGACTTCAGATTTCTGCCCTATCCAAATATGCAGTCCGTACAAGACATGGCCAACCTTGCGAAGGTCTCGACGGAGCACCTAATTGAGGAAATTCAGCGTCGCTTGCATTGCGCTGGGAAGCAGGAGAAGAAGACCATCTTCATCGGTACGCAGTGCGCGAGGGGATAAAAGGAGGACTTAAGAGACGAAAGGGGCAAGGAGCACCAAAAAGAAGTATATTAGGCTGTGTTTATGCGCTTGATTACCATTTCAAGTGAATAAGTGTAGGCATGAGTTGACTGAGCTCCTCTTTCTCGCTCTCCTCACTCCCTCCCTCCGTCCCCTCCGTCTCCTCGCTCTCCCTCAGGCCCCCCGGGGTCCGGGAAGGGCACTCAAGCTCCGATTATTAAAGAGGAGTATTGCTTGTGTCACTTGTCAACGGGGGACATGCTCCGCGCTGCCGTCAAGGCGGGCACGGAGCTGGGGAAAGCGGCCAAGGAGATAATGGACAAAGGTTGGGGAGGGAGGGAGGGAAGGAGGTTAACTAGAGTGTATGCATGACTCAATGACTTAACTCCGCTGCAAGTAATGTAGACGAGGAAATGATGGCTCTTGTACGCACATATACTTTCAAGCCATGTGCACTGGTATTTATAATTTCCCTCCCTCCCATCTTCCATCCGTCCGTCCGTCCGTCCGTCCGTCCCTCCCTCCTTCCCTTCGGCAGGCGGCCTGGTGCCGGACGAGCTGGTGGTGGGATTGATCAGAGACAATCTCAGCAACCCGGAGTGCCAGAAGGGCTTCATCTTGGACGGATTCCCGCGCACGGTTGGACAGGCGCAAAAGGTGAGAGGGATCCCTGGGAGGGAGGGAGGGAGGGAGGGAGGGAGGGAGGGGGAGAGGAGTTGCGATTTTTAATCAGGGCAGAATTCACAAGAGAAGAGAAAGCGTCATCTTACAATGCTCCCTCCCTCCCTCCTTTACTTTGCAGCTGGACGAGATGCTTGCCGCAAAGAGGGAGGGTATTGACAAGGTGGTGGACCTGGTGATCGACGACGACCTCCTCCTCAAGCGCATCACGGGCCGGTACGCCCTTCCCTCCCTCCCTCCTCCCTCCCTCCCTCCTCCCTTCCTCCCTCTCTGCCCTCCTTCCTCCTTTTCTCTCTTGAACCCCTCCCTATGTCAGAAATCTCCCTATTTCCCTATTCCCCTTCCATTTCACGAATCCCTCCCTCCGTCCGTCCCTCCCTCCCTCCCTCAGGCTGATCCATCCCTCCTCGGGGCGGTCTTACAACATCTACTTCAACCCGCCTAAGGTCGAGGGCAAGGACGATGTGCGTAGGAAAGGGGGAAGGGAGGGAAGGAGGGAGAGAGGGATGGAAGGAGGTAGCGAGGGAGGGAAGGAGACAGAGCCATCATAATAAGCATGTTGGACAAGTTTATCACGCTCCCTTTCCCTACGTGTCTGCGTCCGTCCGTCCGTCCGCCCGTCCGTCCCTCCCTCCCTCCTCCCTTCCATTCCCCAGTCGCACTTCGAGCAACGATCCTCTCTATTTAAGCGACGAGCCAACGACCGGCCTTGTTCGGCCGCGTCGAAGGAACTCGCACTGACCCTCCCCCCCTCCCTCCCTCCCTCCCTCCCTCCCTCCCTCCTGCAGTTAACGGGCGAGCCCCTCATCCACCGCTCGGACGATCAGGCGTCGGCCCTGATGAATCGTCTGAAGGCCTTTCACAAGGACACGAAGCCAGTAGTAGACTACTACGCCAAGCAGGTGGGGAGGGAGGGAGGGAGGGAGGGAGGGAGAGAGGGAGGGAGGGAAGGGTGTATCTACAGACAGGTCTTCACCTTGTCTCTGCTTCGCGCCCTTTGTTCACAATCACCTTCCATCCTCTCCTCCCTCTCCTCCCTCTCCTCCCTCTCCTCCCTCCCTCCCTCTCTCTCTGGAGCAGGGCAAAGTGGCCACCATTAACGCGAACCAAAATATGTCCAAGGTCACCGCCGACATCCGCGCCTCCCTGGGCTAAACGCCCCCTCCCTCCCTCCCCTCCTCCCCCCCTCTCGTTTCTCCCTCCACTCCTAAACTGCATTTGAAATGAGTGTCTGTGCGTGTGTTTGTGTGAGTGTGTGTGTGTGTGTGTTTGCGTGTGTATGCGAGGGAGTAGAATGGAGTGAGGGAAAGTTAGGATAAGCGTGGAGAGGCTAGGAAGGCATCCCGTGATAGGGCAAGGAGACTATAGCAGAAGGAGAGGAATAGCTCAAGAAGAAGATGGTGATCAGAAGAAGGAGAAGAAGAAGAAGGAGGAGGAGGATGGGGAGGAGAAAGAGAAGAAGAAGAAGAAGGAGAAGAAGGAGAAGAAGAAGAAGACTCCTGCGAGGGGGACCAGGCGTCCGTGATGAAGGGCAAGAAGAAGCAATCGACGCGTATTGATAGAGATATGGGATACTTTTTTTCATTCACACCTCCTTGTACTATTAGTTTGGAGATAATTCAATAAGTCATTAATTTATCTCATAAACCTACGAAAAAGAAAGGGAGGGTGCTGTGAGTGACCCTTCCCTCATCACTCATAGGCGAACAAGGAAGCAGGGAGGGAGGGAGGGAGGGATGGAGGGAGGAGGGGAAAGAAGACGAGAGAATGCGAGAGATGGACCTGGCACTTCTGCGATCAAAACCAAAAGCTCGAGAGCTTCATTCTTTTTTCTGACCCTCCTACCCGGATGTGAGCCTCTCTCCCTCTCTCCCTTTCGCCCTCTATTTCCCTTGGCTGCATTCGCATTTGCATTGCTTGCCTAGTTTTTATTTTTCATTCATCTATTTCCCTCCTTTACGCTCGTCTTACCCTGCGTGATGATACGCCTCGGTCGTAAATAATGTCCGTTTGGGGCCTAATTCCTCTGCCTCTCTCGCCTCGCTCTCCCCATCGGTCTCTGCCTCTCTCATCCTATCTGACTATGTACATGACTAATCCCTTCTCAACCTCCTTCGCCATCCACCATCTATTACCGCTCTTCTTTCTGCTGCTGCTGCTGCTACTAATGCTGCTGCTGATTCTTCCTCGTTCTCCACCTCCATCTCCTCCCTTCCCTTCCCTCACCCTCCTCTCCTACCACCACGCACCCTCCCTTATTCTCCGTGACTTCCAACTCTTCTTTCCCTCCCTCCTTTCCCTCCTCTTTCCTCCTCCTTCCCCCCCCCTCCCCCCGCCCCCCCCCCCCTCCCCCCCCTCCCTCACACCCACCCTCCCCCACCCCTCCCCATCCCCCCA
>Ga0160420_100553_pt1 | contig 14793 bp, 21 predicted proteins | sample CelAP2metagpilot_FD_108197 | JGI IMG/M metagenome (GOLD analysis project Ga0160420, IMG submission 108197) | Phycosphere-associated microbial communities from algal ponds in Kailua-Kona, Hawaii, USA - Cellana AP2-5-5 metagenome pilot | ecosystem: Engineered > Artificial ecosystem > Aquaculture >... | reverse complement strand
CGTGGCCAGGTCCATCTTGGCATAGTTCATGACTTCTAGGCTTTCGTACCTACCAAAACGGGCGGGAGAGAGGGAGGGAGGGAGGGAGGGAGGGAGGGAGGGGAAGAGGGAGGTGGGGAGGAAGAATGCGTGATGCGCGTGATGCGTCGGCGGGCTTTTGACTGCCATTGACTCTGACTCTTCCTTCCCTCCTTCCTAACACGCACCACACGGCCACGAGCTGATCATATTTGCTTTTAAACTCCTCCGCAAGCGGCACCTGCTCGATCTTGAACGTGGTATCCTGGAAAGAGAGGGCGCGGGCGTTATATTTGCCTTGGGATTTAAGGTTGAGCGAGATGAGCTCCAAGGCTCCCATGCTGCTCTTGAAGCCCGACTCGTTAAAAAAGTCGTCCATGTGCTCAAAGAGCGTCCCGTTATCACGACCGTATAGCCCCAGACGCTGCATGTACCTGGAGGGAAAAGAGGGAAGAAGGACAGGGTGGGCAAGAGAGTTTGTTTGGTGCGAGCGGTATCTCATCCTTTCCATCCCTCTTTCCCTCCCTCCCTCCCTCCCTCCCTCCCGTCCTCCACACTATGTCATCCTTTCCATCCCTCTTTCCCTCCCTCCCTCCCTCCCTCCCTCCCTTCCTCCACACTATCGATCGATTCCCTCACGCCCTCGGCCCTGCATCTCTTGACATAAAGCACGGGCGCCTCGCGCAATTGCCTCAAACACATCACCTCCCTCCCTCCCTCCCTCCCTCCCTACTCACGCCAGGTTTTCCAATGTGCTGGCCCCCGTGGCACTGACATAGCACACACGGGCCTTGGGCAGTCGCTTCTGGATCTCCGACACGCTAAGGGCGGTCTTGCTGCTCTTGGTGGTGGCACTACCAAAACCTTTGTTTTCGACCTTCTCGGGGAGAAGCTTTTTAGCCTTGTGGCCTGACGGGAGGGAGGGAGGAAGGGAGGCAGGAGAGTTTTGAAAAATGTTAGTGCCATGCCTAATCTTCTCGTGCTGTTCCTCCCTCAAGACCCCTCCCAACCATCCCTCCCCGCCGGTCCCCTAAAGACCTTTTCCCGCCCTTCCTCCCCTACCGACCTTATCCCGCACCCCCTGCCCGAGAGACCCCTCCATCCTTCCCTCCCTACCTTCGTCAAAGACCATCACGCCATTAAATTCCTCTTTGCCCCACCTGTTGGCCCAGCGCACCAACTGCTCCACGCGCGTCTGACCTTCATCGAAACGCGTTCGGCCCACGCTCGTGGTGTACGTCACAAACACAATGCCTTCGAAGGTATCAAGCCGGGGGTCATCGTACGAGAGGGTGTTCAGGCTCACGTGAGGTATATGCCCCGCCCCCACATCCGTCAAATCCCTTTGGGCATCGACGTAGAGGTCGTTGGAGACCGAGAACCAGAAATGTCGACGGCGACCTCGGAGCCAGTTCTCCAGGATCAGGCCGGCGATGGTGCGCCCTTTGCCCATGCCCGCTGTGGGGAAAAGGGGAGGGAGGAAGGAGGAGGGAGGGGGAAATAAGGCACGTTGGTCGTGTGATGTTCGGAGAGCAAGCACACGCCTTCCCTTGCTCCTTTGGCCCCTCCCCCATTTCCTCCCACCCTACCTCCATCGCCAATAAAGTATCCTCCCACCTCCTCCCCATTCACCACCGTCCGTTCGTGCTGCTGGGTTGCATAAATAATGCTCTCCAGCTGCGCCGAGGACAGCCGCCCATCCTGCACGATTTGATCCATGCCCGGATGAAGCTTATACCAGATATCAGGAGGCTCGGCGCGGGCCAGGACAGAGGTCTCAACCACCTTTGCTGGATGGGGACGGCCAATGGTGAGCTTCTTGGGCTTATATGAGGTGAATACCGTGGAGACCTCGCCTCCCTTCTTAGGCGGTTCTTCATCCTCCTCTGCCTCTTCCTCCTTTTCATCATCATTATCATCATTATCATCATCATCATCATCATCATTATTATCATCATCATCTTCTTCTTCTTCGTCTTCTTCTTCTTCTTCTTCTGCTTCGTCTTCTTCATCTTCCGCTCCTTTATTTTCTCCCTCCTCCTCGGCGTTGGCAAGATCTAAGGGCCCGACCGCCCTTCCTCCCCCACCCCTTCGGCGTCCTACCTGTCCTCGTCTGCGTCCCCTCTCACCCCCTCCTTCTATATTGACAACCCCCCCATGATATCCACAACCAGGCGCTTTCCGTTTTCCAATTGCACCTGCGTCACAACCACCAGTGGCAGGAGAAGCAACGACAGCAGCAGCAGCATTCCCACGCAACGCCCGCCCTCCCGCCCTCCCTTTCCTCTGGCGAGCGATTACTTCCTTCTCCACTTCCTCCTCTTTCCCCTCTCCTCCCGCCCCGCCCTCCTTCTTGTCTTCCTTCCATTCCTCCACCTTCACCTTCACCTTGGCGTCATCACGGGTGACTGTGCCACGGGCCTCAAGGCGCCCGGACCGACGTTGGCTGCTGCAGTTCCTTTCATGGCTCAAGGGCTTTCGCTGCAATGAAAGAGGGGGAAAGATATATGGATAGAGAGGCACAGGAAAGTAAGGGGGATGAGTGAGATGGTATAGTGCTAAAAGGATCGAGAGCTGACGAGATGGGAGAACACGGGCGCCCGAAACCAGAGGGCAGTGAATTGAAACCACCGTGTGCTAGCCGCCATGCTATCGTATAAGGACATGAAGCAACACTCAAACGACAGCTGGATTCATCCAAAAAATACTAAATAGAGCCCCTTCTACCTTTCGTCTCAACTTACCCTCCGATCATCCTCTTCCACTTCTTCCTCCTCCTCCTCCTCCATAACCGCTTTCTTTCTTGAATCCGGATCCGGCTTGATGGCACGCTTGGCCACCTTAAGCGCTGCTGTCTTTCGTTTCCCATTTATTCTGCCTGTTGCAATCGTCCTCGCTGATGCTGCCGCTGCTGCTGCCGCTGCCGCCTGGGTTTCCTCGTCCTTCAAACGTGCTGCTTCGGCCGCGTCTGCCTCCGCCTTGGCCAAGACCGCTGCGATACGCTCGGCCTCCGCTCTCTCTTCCGCCACCTTCTTCTCTTTCTCCAGGCGGGCCTCCTCCTCTTCCGCCTTGCGCTGCCTGCGGGTGGTGGATTTTGGGGTGTGTGAGGGGCGGTTCCCTTCTGCACCTTTCTTTACCCCCAAACTCCCTCCCCACACTTACTCTCCTCGATCGTTGTATGCCGTCTGGACCAGCCCGTCAATGTCCATAGCCAAGAGGTCGTCGTCTTCCTCCCCGGCCATCATCATGACCGGCTTGTGTCTCCCTTGTGGCCTGGCAAACGATCTGGGGGATGGTGTGGTGGGGTATGGGTTGGGTCGTACTGGAGGAAGGGAGGAAGCGCGCTTGCTAAATTTCAAAGATAGAGTAGAAGGTGGCTAGCCTCGGGCCTGCAGCAGCAACGATTGCTACACATCCACCTTGCCCTGCCCTACCCAGAGAGTTCAATAGTGTCGTACATACCAACAATGGGTTTTCCGTTTTTTGGATTCCCAATTTCCCGCTCACTCGCTCGATGTTCTTCCAGCAGTTGAGTTCAAATGGAGTGCGCAAACGCCAAGCTTTTGCCGAGCAGCAGCATTACACTGTACTACCCACACACCGAGACGTTTTAATGTACACCACTCTCTGCTGATAGGTGTGACTGTGCCCACGTGGTTGACGTGATTCCCGTTCGCATGTACTGCTCCGCGTTTGCCTCTCGCCTCCGAACAACATGGCCCCGCATGAACTCATTATATGCTCTCATCATCCTGCCACATGCCTCACCCTATTGAGTAACGAAACGAATACCGAATCACTCTTGACCCTACCACCAGAGGCCATGCATCGTAGTGGGTATCTGCTCGAACATCACCGGCATCAGGACAAGGAGCACATTTGCATCTAGGACGTACACCGACGGAGCACGAGGCAAGCCAGCACCGTAAGGAAACCATGTCCGTGCTGGAGGCAGAAGCTCTTAAGGCGCTGAAGCTGGTCAAGGCCGATCTAGATGCTACCAAGCGGGTGAAACAACAGGTTTGTATGGCCTGTTGTTCTGTTACTGCAATTCTAGCAGACTCCCATCCCTCCCTGACCCCATGTACCTCCCTCCTACCCACCCTAGTTGGAAGCCACGCTCGAGACCAAGGAGGCAACCGTTGCAACGTTGCAGAGCAAAGTCGATGCGCTGACCCTAGAGGTCCAATTTCTATCCTCTGCCGGAGATGAAGGAGGAGGATCAATAGGAGAGGGGACCCCTGACAACGAAAAAGAAAACGAAGGTGAGCGTGTGTTGAAAGAGGGAAGGCTGATGTGCGCATCCACAGCAAGGGAAACCTACCCCCTCTTTCGCAGTCATCAAATCACTTTCATACACCCCCTTCACTTTCCCTCCTTCCCCCCTTACCTCTAGCAGTTTTACACCTCAAGGAGCATCTTGCGGCTTTGGAAGGCACCTTGGAGACGGAACGGGCATGTTGGTCGTCCGAGAGAGAGAGCCTTCAGTCCAATATTAAGGAACTCGCACACCAGGTGAAGAGGGTGGAAGGAAGGATGGAAGGGAGAAAGGAGTGAGGGGTGAGAGGGGGGGGAAAGTGAGAACAGAGCTGCTTCAAAAATGATGCTGACCCAGTCAGTCCTTTCTCTCCAACACACTCGACGACGTCTCCACCAGGTGCAGACCCTCCAAGCCCAGCTGAGGGCTGCCATCCCTTCTCCTCCTCCTCTCTCTCCATCTCCTCTTCTTCCAGCGATTCTTCCCTCCGACGAGAAGGAGGCCGAGGCCGAAGCCGAAGCTGCTGCTGCGGCGGCCATACAGAAAAAGAAGGATGAGGATGCAGTCGCCGCCGCCGCAGCAGCAGCAGCTGCCGAGAAAATGCGTGCACAGGAGGTCCGGCACAATAACGAGAAGAAGATCCTCCAGTCGCAAGTCAAGAGATTGGAGAAGGAGGGGGAAGAGGGGCGGAGGAGGAGGAGGGAGGAGGGCGAGGAGGCGGGGAGAAGGAGGAAGGAGGCAGAGGAGGGTTGGAGGGAGGAGAGAGCAGAGCTGCAGGGACGGATAGCAAGGCTGGAGGAGGAAGGCAAAGAGAGGAAGAGAGTGATGGAAGAGAAGGAAGAGATGTGGAAAAAGGAGGTGCATAGGCTGGGAAGAGAAAAGGAGGAGGCGGCGGAGGGATTTGGGGAGGCAGAGAGGATGCTGAACAAGCGAGAAATGGAGTGGAAAAAGGAGATGGACGAGAGGGAGGGGAGTTGGAGGATGGAGAAGGAAGCAGGGGTGGAAGGGTGGAGAAGACAGGTGGATGCCTTGAGGAGGGAGAAGGGATGGATAGAAGAGCAGCTGGGATTGGCTCAAGCAGCAGCAGCAGCAGCAGCAGCAGCAGCAGCAGCAGCAGCAGCAGCAGCAGGCACAGAAGCAGCAGTGGACGGGGGCAAGAGGACGGGGGAGGGAGAGGAGGAAGAGGGAAAGGAAGTGATAGCCGCGCTTCGAAGAGAGGTTGCCTCGTTGGAAGACGCTCTGGCAATTGCGAGGGAGGAAGGGGAGGAAGGGAGGGAGAGAGGGGTGTTTATGGAAGAAGCGCTGCTGGCAGCGAGGCGGGAGGTGGAGGAGGGGAGGGTGCGTGTCAAGGAGCTGGAGGACAGGCAGAAGAGGAAGGAGGGAGGGCAGGGAGGGGAGGATGACGGGGTGTGGAGGGCGAGGGTGGCGCTGTTGGAGGCGGCTTTGGGGAAGGTGAAGGAGGAGAAACAATCCCTTGCCGTGGATAGGAAGGTCAGGAAGGGAGTGAGGGAGGGAGGGAGGGAGGGAGGAACACCATGATTGTGGAAGGAGAAAGTAGAAAGAGGGAGAAAGGGAGGGATGGAAGAAGGATGGACAATCACGGACAAAAACCGATCACTCTCACATTTCACACAGCTCTTGAAGGCCCACGTCCGTAAGCTAGAGAGCGAGAAACAGCAACAAGCACTTGAGGCTAGCACCCACACATCCACAGTCCTTCTTCCGCTCCCTCCCGTTCCTCCTCCTCGAGCTGCTGTCCCTTCCTCGTCCTCCACCGCTTCCTCCTCCTCCTCCTCCTCCTCCTCCTCAACCCTTCCTCGTGAGGGAGGATCCGAAGGGAGGGAGGGAGGGAGGGAGGGTGAGGGAGGGGGGGTGGAGGAGGACGCCATGCGACAGCTGCAGGAAGACTTCATGCGTCTAAATGCAGAGCTGAGAGAGGCCGAAGCCCGACATCGCAGGCAGGAGGAGGAGAAGGAGGAGGAGGTGAGGTGAAGGGAGGAAGGGAGGAAGGGAGGACGGGAGGAAGGGAGGAAGGGAGGGAAGGATGGAGGGAAGGAGCTGTTGGGAAATTGATGACTCACCTTTCCTTCCCTCCCTCCCTCCTTCCCTCCCTCCCTCCCTCCCTCCCTCCCTCCCTCCAGATAATTCAGCTGAGAGAGACCTTCAAAGTGCTAGTTGAGCAGCATCTGGGGGTTTGGGGCCCTTCCTCCTTCGGCTCCTCCCTCCCTCCCTCCCCTACCCGCACCAAGCACTCCAAGAGCCGAGCAGGCAGTGGGGGAAGCCGCAGTGGGAGGGGGGGGGGGGAAGGGAGGGAGGGAGGGAAGGAGGGAGGGGGTGTGTTGGAGCAGATGAAGAACGTAGTGACGGCGTTGACATTGCAGGTAGGATGACGGGGAGGGGGGAGGGAGGGAGGGAGGGAGGGAGGGAGGGAAGGGTCGATTCTGCCATGCGTGTCTGACTACTCATCCTCTGCTCCTTCCCTCCCTCCTTCCCTCCCTCGCTCCCTCCCTCCCTCCCTTGCTCCCTCAGGTGGGTGAAGCGGAAGCACAGCTGGCCGTGGCCCGACTGAAGGTGCGGGAGCTGGAGGAAGAGAAGGAAGAACAGCAGCAACGGCAGCAACAGCAGCAGCAGCAGCAGCCGCAGCAACAGCAACAACAAGAACACCAACAGCAACCACAACAGCAATACTCTCCTTTTCTCCCGCCCACGGTGGTGGAGGAAACAGAAGGGGAAGCGGAGACGGCAAGACTGAAAGAGATTAACGTGGCGTTGCGGCGGGAGGTGGAGAGAGGAAAGGTGAGCATTGGATGGGAGGCACGGAGGGAGGGAGTAAGGGATGAAGGGGGCAAGGGATGACAAAAGAGGACAGGATTTATTCGATCTAGCTTATGGCTGACAAGCAGGCACTGAAACACGCTTCCTCCCCTCCTCCTTACCTCCCTCCCTTCCCTTCCCCTTTCCTTCCTTCAAAATGAAGTTTTTGTTCAATCAACTGATATCCCTCCCTCCCCTCCCTCCCCTCCCTCCCTTCCCCTCCCTCCTTCCCTCCCATCCCTCCCTTCCCTTCCCCCCCTCCAGTCGGAGCTTGACGCGACACGAGCCACGTTGGGCGTAGCGCAACGGCGGGTGGAGGAAGGGAGGGAGCGGGGGAAAGCTCTGGAGGCAGAAATTGGAGAATTGCGAAAATCCGCGAAAGCCAAGACGGTGGGGACGACGACGGCGAGGAAGGGAGGGAGGAAGGGGGGCAGGAAGGAGGAGAATGGAGTGGCGGCGACTGGCTTGCTTTTGGGGGAGGCGAAGGAGGAAGAGGGAAGAGATGGAGGAGGAGGAGGAGGAGGGGGAGGGGGAGAAGGGGGGGGGGAATTGGCCACCACGCCCACTACAACAACCTTCCTTTCCTCCCCCCTCAACGACGAAGCAAAAGTGAAAGTCGCTGTACGAGCTCCTACCAACCTCCTTCCTCCCCTCCCTCCCTCCCTCCCTCCCTCCGGCCCCCCCGACGAAAGCTTCAACAAACAAGAGGACGGCCCTCCCCCTCCCTCTCCCTCCTCCCCTTCCTCCCCGAGTACCTCTCCTCTGCCTCCGCCCCCCCCTCCTCAATCCCACAGTTGGTCCTTGGAGGAGGAGCCGCATCCCTTGCCTCCCTTCGGTCTCGACTCCCCCGTGGTCGCGCATTTACTCGACGCCTGGACGCACGACGAGACCAAACTTGAGTATCTCAGGACATGGCTCAGGTAAGAAAAAAAGGGAGGAAGGAAGGAAGGAAGGTAGGGAGGGAGGGAGGGAGGGAGGGAAGGAGAGGGCGTTTCCAATCATAGACCACCCAAACAGCAAGCGTCCCTTCCTCCCTCCCTCCCCAGACACTTGGTGCACGACAAGCTTGCTTCCCTCCCTCCCGGCTACACCCCCGGCGTCCAACTACTGGGCCTTCGTCCCGAGACAAAAGACGGCTTTGTGGTGCTCCTGCTGCCGATTTTGCGGCACGCACGGCCCGAATTGAATATCTTGGTGAGGGGAAGCGAGGGAGGGAGGGAGGGAGGGAGGGAAGGAGGGAGGGACCGCAAAAACGCCTTGAAAGCAGTCCATGACATCTGACGCCGACTCATTTCTCTCGTCACTCCTCCCTCCCTCCTTTTCGTGCTCCCTAACCAGGTACAAAGCCGCGGGAGCCCGTCCCACCCGGGGGGCTACGACCTGAGAATCAAAATTTTGAATTTGAAAAAATCGACCCAACAGTCTTCAACGGCAGCAGCAGCCCCAGCAGCAATGGGGTCAGGAGGAGAAGGGCAGGGCAAGAGTTCTCCCCCACCCACACTTCGACCACCAACATCGGCTCAGCTTTCTTCCTCCCTCTCCTCCTTCTCCTCCCGCTTTCGCCTCTCGCCCGGAAAACGGCCTTCCGTCGATTCTGCGTCCAACCCTCCCCCGCCAGTCCCTCCCTCCTTTCCGTCCTCCCTCAGCACCATCGCCTTGACCTCCTCCTTCTTGGAAGGTCGGGCGGGCTTCAGGGAGGCCATGCGGAGCTTGGGAAGTCTTCAAAAAATGACCACTGCTGCTGCCACTGCAACAGCAGCGACAGCGACTGCTACGATGACGAGCAGCGGTAGGAGCTGGGGTAGGAGCAGCAGCAGCAGCAGCAGCAGCAGTGTTAATACTAGCGGCAGCAGTGTTAATAGCAGCAGCAGCAGCAGCAGCAGCGGCGGCGGCGGCGGCGGGGGGGGCGACAGTGGCGACGTGCTGAACCTGGAAGGTGGAGAGAGAGAAGAGAGAGAAGAGGCAGCAGCAGCCGTTAAGCGCAGTGAGGGGGCAGCATCTGCCTCCTCATCCTCTGCCTTCTCGTTTATGAACCCTCCGCCCCTGCTTCCATTGCAAACCTCTCCAAAACAACAGCAGCAGCAGCGAACAACCCGTCTCCCTGCTCTGCCCCCCTCGCCCTCCTCCGCTTCCTCCTCTTCCTCTCCATCCCCTATTCGGAGCTCTGTCACCACTGTGACTTCTTCCGCGATGCCCTTGTCGTCTGGGAAGAGTGAAAGTTGGGGCAACAGCAGCGGCAGCAGCGCAAGTCGCCGAATGCTGGCCCAATCAATCGAGAAGCGCTTGGCAGCTTTGCAGCAGAAGCAGGAGAAGGCGGAGAAGGAGAAGGGCGAGAGAAAGTAGATGGGGTCAAACGGTGGGACTTAGCACGAGAATGTACAAAGGAAACAGAAACAAAGGACTGAGTCGAGAGTACGCATGGCTTCTGTCCTTTTTTTTTCCCCATGCCATCCTAGGGTTGGTAGGGCAGGTGGGAACTTGAGGGAGCAGGTTTGTGGGGGAGGTTATCGAAAAAGATGCTGGCGTTCATTTCCAAAAGTGCTTTACCCCCTCAAAGAAGACACTGCCCACAAGCGGCTGTCAGTCCTTTGTCTTTCTCTGGTGTTTGCGCACACATGAGATGGAATCGCCCATGGGCCATCCAACGGGTTTTGTGATTGCCAAGATATGGCCTCCTCCCCTACCATTCGTGCCCCCCCACCCAACCCACAATGTTCTCACATCCGCGCCCCACACAATGCACACAGTGACACAAAACACACAAATGGGACGGCTTGACAGTTCCCGAAAGGGCAACATTGCCCGAAAGCGGCGCCTGCAGGAGTTGTCGGAGGAGTTTGAGGCAGACCGGGCCTTGCGAGTGGAGGAGTCCTTGGACGCGGCCAAGCCCGATGAGGAGCTCTTTTTTGTGGACACCAGCGCCGCTACATCCCTTCCCCCAACAAAGAGCAAGGCCGAAAAGCGTCGACGCTTCTTCAGTGAGAAAGTGAGCTGCGTAGCCATGCCCTCAGTGCATTTGGTGAAGGCGGTGGAGCGCATCGTCAAGGGCCAGCAGAGCGGCAAGGTGGGCGGGGAGGTCAAGACGGGGACAGGCCCGAACAACAAGCCCACCAAGGCCACTTTACGATCAAAGTCTGTGACCAAAAAGGACGAAGAAGAAATTTACGACATTTGGGGCACAGAGACAGGTGGGAAGAAGGGAGGGAAGGGCAAGGGGAAAAAGGGGAAGAAGGCGGGGCCGGTACTAGTGCCCAAGTCGAAGCTTCGAGTCCTAAAGGCGCCCTTGGCCTCGCTCGTGCCTTTGATTGCCAAGCCATTAGGGGGACAATCTTATCACCCTTCTGCCGAGGAACACCAGGAGGCCTTGTCAGTGGCGGTGGCAGTGGAGGAGAAGAGGGACGCGGCGCTGGCTAAGATGAAGGCGCCGCTTGCGGTCATGAGCGAAGCGACCAAGGCATTGCTATTGAGAGATTCCGAGGAGGAGGACGAAGGAGAGGAAGGACAAGATGAGGAAGAGGAAAAGGAGGGGGCGGAAGAGGAGAAAGGAGAAGTGTTGACGAAACGGATGTTGAGGCGGAAAGGGAAGATGACCAAGGCCGAGCGGAATAAGCAGCGGCGACGCAAGGCCATGGAACACCAAGCTGTATTGGACAAAGAACAAAATGCCCTGTCCCAGCAAGCATCCCGCGCTCGGGAGCACGCCAAAGCCCTCCGTCGTGAGGACAAAGCGGTGAAGAAGGAGAAGAAGAAGGGCAGTGGCAGCAGTCGAAACAGGCCATTTGCCCCTCTTGATCTCCCAACGGTCCCTGTGCCGTTACCCCAAGACAAGGACCCTCTGCGCACTCGTTCTTTGGCCGTGCCCTTGTCTGATGAGCTGAAGGGAAGCCTTCGCGCGCTGCGGACGAAGGGTAGCTTGGCATCCGAGACATTGGACGGGTTGCAGCGACGAGGGCAGTATGAGGTAGTACCGCAACGAAAGAGCGCCCGACCCAGACAGCGTGTTAAATACGTGGAAAAGTTCCGCGGGGAGTAGGGGGAGGGAGATAAGTAGGGAAGAAATGATGGATGCTTGAGTAGTATTGTTTTTTGGGGGGAAAAGAGGATTAAATGAGGAGGGGAAATCGAAGAGGAAGGTGAAAAAAAAGAAAAGTATGGAGGAGGAGAAGCAGAAGGCCATAAAAATAAATATGAAGTGGATGATGATCAAGAAGAAGAATACGAACAAGATCCTACATTTCATGTCACTTTCTCCTTGTTTCTTTACATTTCCACGTCTACCTTGACCTCCGCGTCCTCTCACCTCTTCTCCGATGTCAACCAATTGACTGCTACCATCCAATCACAGTGCTGCCGCTGCTGCCATTGCTGCTTCTATTGGGGCACACGCCGTCCCCAAGTGTTGGGGTGTGTAGCAAATAGATTGATCGACTCCATGTTCTGGCTGCGGCAGGCGAGTCGTATTGGAGTTGAAAGCATTCCCTGACTGCGGACGTGGCTGAGCATACGAGACTGGGATCACCACGCCTCCATCCATTACGCGTACGATTCCCTATTTTTTGGCCAAATACCTCAAAACCCTCTACGAGGGCAAACGCATGTCGACCCTGGTGTCGCAGTCACTTTCTTCTAACACGCGTGGCCAAGGGGATTGAGAATTTGGCAGGCGTAGGACCAGGGCACCGTAATCAACATGGTAAATTGAGCGTGGGCTGTGAGAGGCCAGACGGGATGCTAAGCAACGATAGAATCAAGAAGTAGATAGCATGGTAGCCGTGGCTGAAGTCGTTCCAGGTCCGGTGTATTGCTTGCGGAGTTGGTGGACTGAACCAGAGATGGGCCAGGACGTCACGCGCGCATGTGGATATCAAGCATGGCGGGCGACCACGAATGAGAGTCCTCGAGACCTTCAAGTGCGCCCGAGTGCACCGTACTGTCCTGTCCTTTGTCCAATTCATATATGCGAGGTCTTTTCGTGTCAAGGTCTCCCGTTATTGGATTAGGAAGGACCTTGCCTTGGAGTGTCACTTTCTCCCTCTCCTAGTCGTGAGTGGCTGTATGCAGCAGCAGCGCTCTCGCTCGTGCTCTGCTCATCTATCAAATCATGGGTCATGCATGACGTGCAGTCTTGCCTTCACTTCTCATGCTCTCATTGCCACACAGTCGCAAATCACACAGGCAAAGCAGATTCTTGCTCTTGTCGCGGCTGCCTAGCGGTGGTGAATGACCTTCTTCTTTGTCCATTCCAGGCGTGTTTGAAGCACAGGCCATAGAGGGAGAGAGTGAAACAGGAGGGGCGGAGAGAGCGCAATGGCGGCAGTGGCGGCCGAGCAGGATCGGCCCACACCACCCGCGCAAGGAAGGGGGAGGGCGTCGATGATAAGGAGACGACGACAACGAGGAGGAGCCAGCAGCTTGGTCTTGCTGACGACGACGGCGGCGGCTGTGCTGGTGCGTACGAACCCAACCCTCCCTCCCCTTCCTCCCTCCCTCCTCACATCAGCCTCTCTTTCTCTTAAATCCTTCACTTCTTTTCATTCTGTGTCGTGGCAAAACAGGGAACAACCCTAGCTTTTGTAGGGCGGGGCTTTTTCCCTCCATCCTTCGGCGGCACCAGCAGCGGCAGCGGCATCATCAGCAGTGCCAGCAGCCTGGAGGGGAGAAGAGGAGGGGGTTTCCTCTTACCGCCCGTTTCGTTATGTAATATAATGCCTTCTGGTCCACAAGGAGCCCAGGAGAAGGGGAGGGGGAGAAGAGGCGGCGCAGGAGGAGGAGGAGGGAGGGAGGGAGGGACGGCGTTGTGGATGGTGAGAAGGGAGACCTGGACCGATATCCCTCTAAAGGATTTTTACGACGCGCTGGGTATATACTTGTACGTAGGGAAGGAGGGAGGGAGGAAGGGAGAGAGGGGGCGTATCGATGAATTAGGGAAATAGGTGTAGTTTTCTTAATTCTGTCTGATCCCTTCAAGCGGAGGATCGCGCACTTCCTCATCACCCTTCCTCCCTCCCTTCCTCCCTTCCTCCCTCCCTCCCTCCCTCCCTGCCTGCCCCCCGACTCAACAGGTCCACCTACGGCGGCAAGGAAGTGCCCGAAGATTTCTCTGTGCCTTTTGATGCCTCTTTGTGGCCGGAGCGGATGCAGGGCCTGAGACTGGGAAAATACTTCAAGAAGCTCGTCACGGATGCGGTGGGGAGGGAGGGAGGGGGGGAGGGAGGGAGGAGTAGTCGAGAAGTGTGGAAGAAAACGAAGGCAGACAGTTGTTGTTAAGCACGTCACACTCTGATTCTCACGCGTGGTTGAAAATGGGAATCTTTTTCTTTGTTTACGTAACAGGAGTTGAGGGACCAGGATCCGGATATGGTCGTTCGCCTGGAGGAGGAGCTTGGGATTAAAGTCGGACAGTCGGATTGGGATAAGTACGTGGGAGGGAGGGAGGGAGGGAGGGAGGGAGGGAAGGGAGTCATGATGCACGAATGCTTGTTTGGAGGAGTGATGGGGGGAAGGGGGGGGAGGGACGGAGGGATGGAGGGTGTGTTTTCTCTGTTGGCGTTCTGTTTAGAGAGGGAATGATTGAATTTAATCCATTTAATTTGTTTATGGTCATCTAATACGACGTAATTTATAACCCGATATGATTCGATCTTATTTGTTTCATCTTCATTACTTTAGGTTCTACCAGGCCCTCACCGTCTTCAAGCGGATCAAGAAGAGCATGAAAGTGCTCGCCCGCTTCACCATCCCCGCCGAGGTACGTCCTCCCTCCCTCCCTCCCTCCCTCGTCACCTTGCCTCCCTCCATCCCACCCTCCCTCATCACCATCGCCCACCTTCCCTCCCTCCCTCTTCTTCCAGGAGCCCTGGCCTGAGGATCTGTGGAACTACCGGCTGGGTGTCCGCGTAGGCAACCTCCGAACGACCGGTACGTGCTCCTTCCTCCCTCCCTCCCTCCCTTCCTCCCTCCCTCCTTCCCTCATCACCTTCCTCCCCTCTTCCCTCTCCCTCCCGTTCTTCCTCTCCCTCCCTCCCTCGTCATTCCCCCCCCTCCCTCCGTCTCCCTCCTGTTCTTCCTCTCCCTCCCTCCCTCGTTATCTCTCGCTGCTCTCCGCCCGAACCCTACTCCTGCCCTGCCTGATGACCTACCTGTCACTCTGCCCTCGCTGACAATCCCCTCCCTCCCTCCCTTCCTTCCCAAGGCCGCTTTCTGACGGGCATCTCCGAGGAGACGAAGGAGGAGCGAGTGGCCATGCTGGACGATATTGGCTTCGAGTGGAAACCCCGCCTGCCTAAGAAGAGCCTGGTCAGCACGGAGGGCGGGAGGGAGGGAGGGAGGGAGGGAGGGGGGGAAGGGAGCCTCCTGGGGGATATCTCACCGTCCCTCATTCGTCCTTGCCATTCAATTAACTTCAACTCAATCCATCGCCTTATTCCCGTCCAAACCATCGGGTCCCTCCCCCTTGACCCTCTTCCCTCGCCTCGCTACACAGGAAGATCTTGACGCGTGGTTTAATCCCATCGTCGACGCCCTGAAGGTTTATGCCCGCATGGGCGGCGATATTGGGGATATCAAGCCGGTACGTCCTCCCCTCCCTCCCTCCCTCCCTCCCTCCCTCCTACCCTTCCCTCACCTGCATGGATGGACAGCCGTCTGCTTGCCATCCTTGAAGCCCTCTCACCAACCACCCTCCCTCCCTCCCCTCCCTCCCT
>Ga0160420_100552_pt1 | contig 14854 bp, 22 predicted proteins | sample CelAP2metagpilot_FD_108197 | JGI IMG/M metagenome (GOLD analysis project Ga0160420, IMG submission 108197) | Phycosphere-associated microbial communities from algal ponds in Kailua-Kona, Hawaii, USA - Cellana AP2-5-5 metagenome pilot | ecosystem: Engineered > Artificial ecosystem > Aquaculture >... | reverse complement strand
CTCCACCTGCTCGCTTCCCTCCTACTCGTCCTCTTGACCTACTACTTCCTCTTCCATCCCCAATCCCTTCCGAGTCCGGTTTCCCCTCCCTCGGCCACCCTCGGCCGCCGAGGCGGATTGACAGGGGCCGGCACCAAACGTCCGTACACCCCACTCGCTGATATTCTTGAAGATGCCTGGCTCGCACACCACCAGCCTCCCCTCTCCCAGTCCTCCGCCCACGTGCAATCAGGACCAGCGGGGCCACCCTCCAACCATACCTATCGATTGTCGTACGTGGGGATGCTGGCACGACACGGCGCCCGGTATCCCACTACCCGCAAGCTTAAGCTTGCTAGGGCTGCTGTTGAGTTTGTGTGTGCCTTGCCTTCCTCCTCGTCCTCTAGAGAAAAGATGAAGGAGGAAGCAGGCGAAGAGGTAGTAATGCAGCAGCAGCAGCAGCAGCAGCAGCAGCAGAAAGCACAGGAGTGGTGCCGTCGGATGTTGACGGCCTTAGAGGGTGTGCAAGGAGGAGGTTTGAATCGCTATGGGGAGTGGGAGCAAAGGGAGTTGGGAAGGGAAATAGCAGAGACGTACTTTCTGCCCTCTCACTCTTCCCCAACTGCATCATATCCATCCTCCTCTTCATTCTTTGACTCCTCCTCTTCCTGCGAGCCGGCCATTTCAGTCAAAGTAACGGCTAAAATACGCACCAAGCAAAGTTGTCAGGCGTTCTGGACAGGAGTCCACCAAGTCCTCTCTCCTTCCTTGCCAGCACCATCCTCCCCCTCCTCATTCTCCTCCTTCTCCTCCTACCCCACCTTCTCCTCCTTTTCATCTTCTTCTTCTTCTTCTTCTTCTTCTTCTTCTTCTTCTTCTTCTTCTTCTTCTTCTTCTCTATATCCGGAGTGGTGCGACCGAGAGGAAGTGGAGGACGAGGCCCTTCTCCGGCCTTACGCCTCCTGTCCCCGCGTACGGCAGCACCGCAAGGACGTACTACAGGGGCTGCAAGACCCAAGGTCCGTGTCCTGTACCTCTCTCTCCACCTCCCTTCTCGACTCCATCCTTCCATCTTTTCCCCCATCTTTGTGGGACAAAAGCACCACAAGCAAATTGTTGGAACCTCCCCTCCTTCCCCTCTTCCTCCCTCCTTCCCTCTCTTCACTCTGTGTCTCTAATCTTCATCCTCGATATCCTTCCCTCGCACCAGGATCATTGAAGCCGCTCGCCTCGCTCTCCTCCACAACTTAGGCCTGTCCTCCCTCCCTCCCTCCCCCCATCCCGCCGACGACCTCGTCCTCGGCGTTTACTATGCCTGCCAGGCCGAACTTACCCTCTTCCCTCCCTCCAACCCTCCCTCCCACCCTTCTCCCCGCCCCTCCTCCTTTGCATGCGCCCTCCTCTCCCCTCCCCCCTCCTCCTGCCCCTCCTCCTCTCCGTCCTACGTTCTGGACGCCCTGGAAATGGCGGAGGACATGGAGAACTACCACACACGGGGCTTCGGGTCTCCCTCGTCCAGGCAGGTCATAGCTCCTCTCCTCCACCACCTCACCCGCCGCATGCAGCAGCAGCAGCAGCTACAGAAGGAGGAGGATAAGGAGGATAAGGAGGAAGGGAGGGGAAAAAAAAGAGGAGTAGGGAGGGAGGGAAGAGTGCAGGTGGACTTGTTCTTTGCGCACGACAGCACGGTCTTGCCGTTGGTAGCGTTGCTTGACTTGGTTCGGGTAGGTGGTGAGGGAGGGTGGGAGGGAAGGAGGAAGGGAGAGGAAGGGGAGAGGGAGGATCGTGTGTATTTGCTGTTGGATTTTGCTTCGGGTATTTGGAAGGAGGTCGAGGGAGGGAGAGACAGCGGGAGGGAGGCAATCAGGGGAGCGCGAGAGGGAAAGGAGGGGGAGGAAGAGTTGAGTCTTTTTCTCCACTTAGTCATGGAGTTTCTTTAATTTTTTTTTATGTCGTTCACATTCTATTTCTTATTCTATCCTTTATTTCTACGTAGCTAGGGCCACACCCGCAGGGAGCGGCGCGTCTTTGTCCCTTCTCCTCGCGCTTGGTGGTGGAGCACTGGGAGCGCGTGATGGCCGCGGAGGAGGGAGAGGAGAAGAAGGGGCAGAAGGGAGGCGGAGAGAGGAAAGTGGAATATGGAGAGAGGGAGGGGTGGGGAGCGGACTGCATTGTGTTGCGGTACAACGGCCTGGTTGTGAGGACCTTGAAAGGGGGACTGGCGGAATGGAAGAGAGTTTATGCCGAGGCGCTGGCCCTCAGGTACGTGAGTTGTCTTTTGGGGCGTTTCGATCAGAGGGTGAGCTTTAAAAGCCCTCCTTTGCTTTTCTTATTTTTTGTGACACCTGATTTACCCCTTGAGAGACTGGAGTGCGACTCACCGATCCTCTCATACTTCCCCTCCCTATCTACCCTCGAGCATTTCCTCGTCCACAATCTCATTGCCCTCCACAATCCCATTCAAAAACGGCTCCTCCGCCTCCCTATCTAGACGAGAAGACGTTTGTCACATCCCTCCTTCATTGTCGTCTTCGCCTCTTTTACCGCGATAGAAGACTTGTAAAATAATCACCACGGCTGCGGACGAGGACTGCAGCAGCTCTCGCCGAAAGCGTGGCGGCAAGGAAGAAGTGAAGGAGAAGGGCAAGGGGGAAGCGAGCCACAAGCATGCTCTGTCGCGACGACTCGTGTGTACACATAAAGCACTTGAATGTATCCCGGTACTCTGCATCCCTCACCAGTATGTCAGCTACAGTAAATGAAGCAAATAAGTTCAGTAAAAATGTAGACATTTGCTTGCCGATCACACCGCCAATTTGATGACGGAGCTCTCCATCTTCTTCATCCATCTTGGGCCAGATCGTCGTTGGGTCTCTGTTTCGGGGGTTTCTGCCTTTCGCAACATGCATGTTATCCTCCTGCTCCAAGCACCACTACCCACATGTCTTATATCATCCACGCGCTTTTTCCTTCGCCACACTTCCTGTCTCGCTGCGATCTCAGTAACTAAAGATTTACCGTATTTGGTCCATGAAGCTTCAACCGTTTATTCGTCCAGCGCGTCCACAAGAGGCAAAAGTGAACGAGTGCGAGACGAGAGAGTGTACGAGAAAGATCGCCACACCTGGTCCTATTCTTCGCGGCCATTATGTCCGCCACTGGCTATACACGGTCCCGGAGACCATATCACCTTGTTGCAAGTTTTTAAGACTGTGTGCCTGACCCATAGACGAGACCTCTCCGTGCACGACAGTGAATGATACGCTGGCCCATGAAGTCCAAGACGCCGCCATGAATAATTCCGCGTCTATTTCACATTGCGCTCCTCCACGCCCGACCACAGGACGCCATCCCCAACCCCCTATCACGCATATCCTCCTCCTTTGTGATCACAAAGGAAGGGGGATCCATGACCCGCTAGAATGGAGATGGCCAACCCACACTCGTTGGGCCCAGGCCTCTGGTCTTCCGAACCAACGGTTCTAGTACAAAGGCCGCCTAGCATTCAAGCGCCCTTTCCTCCCTGGGGTACCATGCTCCGGCGCCGTCGAAGAAGATCCAGCTCGACCTCGGCATGCGTCCTGAGCCTGTTTGTGATGGTCATACTCCTTGTCCTGCCCGCTGGAGTCGCCGCAGCCTCCAAAAAGCAGAGCCTTCTCAACTGGCTCAAGAGAACGTTCCAAGGTGGTGAGGAGGATCTCGGCGCGGACAAGGCGTTCGCGTCTGGAGCAGTCGCAGCCGCCAACCTCTTTCCCGCCATTACCGATGGGACAAACCAACCACCACCGCCAGTTGTTGGACCATCGCCGCCCCTCCTGGACCAGATCCGCGAGCTATTCGCGACGCTCGGCTTGCCTCTCAGTTCGTTAGCTCATATCAACGACTTGAATGCAAATGATATAATACTGGTACGTAGTATAATTTCACATGCTTTCTATATGCACAAGTGTCGCAACGACAGCCTGGGACTCACACGGCCGTGCCCTTCACACTCGGACACAGAGTCTTTCCGCAGTCATGCCCGCCAAGATTGTGCACCTTCAAGTTGGAAGAGTGATAGTCGTGGATGAGGTAAGCTCCAATGATCGTTCCTATCACTTCCAGGCTTTGGGCTCTTGTCTAGGCACTTCGACTCACTCGAACCAAAAAATTCATCTAGGTAACCACGCTGGAACTCACAAATGTAGCAGACAGCAGATGTCCAAGTGGCGCGCAGTGCATAACAAGTGGCAAAGCGACAGTGTCTGTGACGGTCAACCAGGAAGGATTGTCCCCATACAATGTACTGATTGACTTGGGAAGATCCACCCGTTTAAAGGGAGGATATGCGCTGACCTGCGAAGAGATATATCCGTTGCCCGCGGCGCGGGCATCCTCCGTGCTCGTTTCGAATGCCCCATCCACAGAAGCCATCGAGGGATCGAAGGCCACCGTGGCACAAGAAGACTATAACGTGCAGCTCATGGTGACTTTGCCCGCGGAGCGCATGACTGGGCTCGTGGAAGGAGTCTTGAAGTGGACTAAGGCTAATGGTATGATCCGGGGCTACGTCTTCAGCGAAAGGCGGATGTGTTTCTGCCGGCCTGCCACTCTCCGGCCCGTCACCCTCCAGGTGGGGGCCTGGAGCAAAACAGTGACGGGCTTCTATAACGATGAGCATAACGAGCAGGTACCATCGGAGGCCTTGGCCGAGTACAAGACCGTCGGGGACCTGTTTCTCCTCCTGGGTAAGGCCTACGCCGAAAACGCGGACAGGGTCGAGGCTACATTTGACCCAATATTAGGCTACCCCGCGAGTATCTACATTGATCAGACAGCCGATGTGAAAGAAGATGACATTATGTATGAGGCATATGCCTTAAAGATTTCATAGTCAGCTCTGCGACGGAGGGTAGAATGGGCAATAATATGGGCGGAGGTCAGAAGTCGACGGGGACGAGGACGAAGGGGGGATAGGAGGGTTTCGGGGGGCCTCCATGAAATGTCATAGGTACGTGTTGAATCAAACCTGTCTTTTACAAAACATACTGAGTCCCTGCATTGTTAAGATAACGAATTGCGAATCAACCTTTCCTCCAATTAATTGATGGGTGAGACGAGCGTAGGCGTCTCTTCTGTGCCAAAATGGTGGGCTGAAGATTTCATCATGCTTTCCTCATGTTAAAAGTGAGAGTGCATTCTTCAAAAATCAGAATGATGCACGGTCTGTGTGTATGCATGTACTGTATATGCGGGTGATAATGTGCATATGTGGGCCATACGTGCGTGGGACGGGGCGGATATTCAAAATTTGTGAACCGAAGAAAGGTCAAATGGCTAGATGATGAGAAAGTGAAGACAAGGAGAAATGGACGAAAGGTGGTGCACTCCAGGGAATGCGTGCGCGTAGGTATATATCTAAATGCAGATAAGATCCGATGAATGGGTGCCCCTTATGGGAGGCCGGAAGTAGCGTTAAAAATCAGGAACAGAGACTGAGCGACCAAATAAAAGCAAGTCAGAAATGAAATACGTCAGTGTATTGCGCCGTAACCTTCTACTCGTCATTTTTTCGCGAAATACCTGTAATCCTATCGCGCTAGTACAATGCTTCTTTCAAGTTTTCCTATTTTATTCTGTCTTTTCGCTTGCACGTATTCTTGCTGCTGCCCTTTTATGCCCCCTCCTTCACACCCAGCAATAGAAACATTTTCCTCCGTCCATCATTCTTAGTTCCTCACCACCATACATCCTGATCTCCCCAAAACCCTCCTGGTGTCAAGCCTCCTCTTCCTCTCCCTGGTCCTCCATACCTATAACCCCCTCCTCCTCCCATAGGCGGCGGGTAGTACATGGGCCGCTGCGGAAGATACACAGGATGGGAGGGAGGGACCAGCCGCCGACGATGAGAAGGGGGGAGGGGGGGAGGAGGAGGAGCCACACGAGGAATCACCACGCGCAACACGCCCTTCTCATACGTTGCCTCGACCCCTTCCTCCCTTGCATCCTCGGGCAGCCTGACTGTTTCCACAAACGATCCAAACCTCTCCGCGCCCGCCGCCAAAAGATCCTCCAACCTCACTCCCCCCCCCCTCCCTTCTCCCCCCGCCATCAGTGCCATACGCAATAGCCCCCCCACTTCGTCTTGTGTCGGTCCCCGGAAACCCTTGATAGTCAGGGTTTGTCCCCCGGGTCCCACCGTGACTGAGAGGTCCGACAATCTCATATTCGGGAGCGAGGCTGCCAGGAAGTAGGCGTGAGGAGTGGCAGTGCTTTCAAAGACGGCCCGCATCTTCATCTTCCGCCAATGAGGGGCAAGGAGAGAGGTGAGTTGAGGAAGGGAGGGAAGAGGGGAAGGACGGCGTGGCCCTGCTGTCTCCTCTTCTTCTTCCTCTTCTTCCGTCTCTTCTCTTTGTTCTTCTTCATCTTTCTGTGGCGGCGGCGGCGGCGGCTGCTGCTGCTGCTGCGCGGCGAGCTCGGTTCTCAGGGAGCGGAGGCGCTCTTTGGTGTTCTCCACGTCGTCGATCAGCTGCTGGATTTGCAGCACTTGGTTCTTTCGCAAGGGACGGTCCTGGGTAAGAAGGGAGGGAGAGAGGGAGGGAGGGAGAGAGGAAAGGAAGGAGAGAGGGAGGTGAGAAGGGAGGGCTTGCTAGACTGTTTATCTTCTCCTCCACGTGCATTTCGTAAAGGACCTTCGCGGTATGTACCGGGCCCCTCATGAGTACAATCCACCCTCCCTCCTTCTCTCCCTTCCTCTCTCCCTACCTTTTCCTCCACGTGCATCTCGTCCAGGACATTCAGGCCGTGCATGAGGCCTTTCACAAAGGTGGAACATCGCCCTTGGAGCTCCTCCAACACTCGCGCCGACGCATTGCTGCTCCCCCCGTTGCTGCTTTTGACATCACCTGCAGCCGAGGAGGGAGGGAAAGAGGGCAGGGCGGAGGAAGAGGAGGAGAGGGAGGCGACGTAGTGGCTTAGGTCAGCGATCTGGGACTTTAGGGCGTCCACGTCCTCCGCCACCTTCTGGATCTGAGAGGAGGGAGCGAAGGAGGGAGGGAGAGAGAGGTAGGGAGGGAAGGAGGGAGGATGAATGAGACAAACGAAAAGAACCTATACCATCTTTCCTTCCTTCCTCCTTCCCTCCATCCTTCCCTCTATGCTTACCTCGATACGTCCCTCTTCTCTTCCTTCTTCCCTGGAAAAGTGAGATCCCGCTGCCCCCTCCTCCTCCTTCTCCTCCTCTTTCTTTCCGTCCTCTTCCTGATGCTGCTCTTCTTCCCCATCCTCCTCCATGGCCATAGCATGATCTCCTCCCTCTTCGTTATCCTCCTTCCCTCCCTCCTTCCCTCCCTCCCTTTCTCCTCCTTCCTCTGTTGCCGAAACTACCACATCTGCTTCAGGTGTTCGCGCTACCTCCTCCTTCTCTTCCCCTCCCTCTCTCTCTTCCCCTCCCCCCCTCTCCATCCCTCTCTCTTCTTCCTCCTCCAGCGCGACCTCCAGTCCCTCTTCTTCCCCTCTACTCGCTTGTCCATCGTTCCCTCCTTCCCCTTCTCTATCCCCTTCTTCCCCCCTTGCCTCCTCCTCCGCCGGCGGCAGCGGCGGGGGGCTCACCGTCATCCGCTCAATTTCCTCGCTCCCCAGCTCTTCCTCCCTCCCTCCCTCCGTCCCTCCCTTCCCATCCTCCTCCTCTTCTGCCATCGCCCTCCCCACTTCCCTCCCCTGATCCTCAACGGCTCTCAACGCCAGCAACAGCCGCCTCAGCAGCACGAGCTTTCCCGGATCTCCCTTTCCCCATCCCTCCCTCACTCGGTCCACCACCGCCCCCATCCCTCCTTCCTTCCCTCCCTCCCTCAGTCCCTCCCACGCCTGGACGATTCCCGCCAAAATTTCGTCTTCTTGCCCGAGGACGCTGCTGCTTCTCACCAGCGACCCGCCCTCCCTCGCTCCCTCCCTCCCGCCCTCCTTCTCCCCACCCTGCTGCTGGGCAGGCGGGCAGGACAAGGGAGAGAGAGGCTTGAGACGAATGCCACGTCCTCCCGAGGGCATGGAGGGAGGTGGGAGGCGGCCTTGGGAGAAAGAGTGCATGTAGGCGTCGATTCGGGCCTGGAGGGAAGAGAGGGAGGGAGAGAGGGAGGAGTGATGTGTGGAAGGAAGGGAAAGAGCGAAAGGGGGAGGGAGGGAGCCAGGGAGGGAGAAAGGAGGGGGAGAATGAGGAAGGGAGGAAGGGCGTACCTGCGTGAGGCCCTCCACATAGCCCCGTCCGTCTTGGAAGGTGGCGTGGACCAAGTCGGTCACGAATTGGTCTGTGAGGGAGGGAGGGAGGGGAGGAGGGGGGAAGGGAGGGAGGGAGGGAAGGAAGGACGGGGGGAGGGATTGCTCACGTACGTGAGATTAAGATGGCCAGCGTGTAATGAGGATGTTTGGCCATTCCTCCCTCCTTTCCTACCTCCCTCCTTCCCTACCTCCCTCCTTCCCTACCTCCCTCCTTCCCTACCTCCCTCCCTCCCTCCCTCCCCCCCTACCTGGACACTCTTGCGGAGCATACGGGACGATAAAAAAGAATTCACGGGCACTGCCGTCCACCATGCGCATCTTGAAGCCTTCTTCCTGTTGAGTGAAAAGGGGGCGGGAGGGAAGGAATGAGAGAGGGAGTGAGGGAGGGAGTGAGGGAGGAAGGGAGGAAGGGAGGGCACGGGCTCATTGACCAGCTTCATCACTCCCCCCCTCTCCATGTTTTTAGAATGATGATTGTCAGCTCCCTCTCTCGATGATTGTCACCTCCCTCTCTCCATCAAAACGGCATCTGAATCCTATGGTTTCCCGAATCCGCGTCTTGTGTCCTCTTACACAGTCAAGCAAGCCCTCTTTCCCCCCTTTCCTCCCTCACTCACTTTTTCCCGCCCTCCCTCTCTCCGCACCTCCTTGTCCAGCTCTGCCCTTATCCTGGCCACGATACCCGCGGCCTCCTCCAACATGGGCAGCACGTCTTGTTTCTTAAACGGAGGCTCCGCCCAGCCCTTGCGGAAACGTAGCTGGATAGTGGGAGGGATGGGGAGGGAGGGTGGGTTATTTGAGAGCTTGGTTCACGTGGTCAAGTCGAAGCTGCTGCGGCCGATTGAATTGGTAGGCGATGCTAGATAAATGGAGGAAGGAAGACAGGAACGAACCACAAAAACGCCGCATGTCTGCTGCCTCCTCCCTTCTGCAAATATGTTCTTTCTTTGGCCTCGCCCTCCTCCCCTCCCTCTCCATCCCGCCCTTCCATGCAACTCACCTGTGTCCAGAAGTCGGAGTATGCCGCCACGATGGCCCGCGCCGCCTTACGCTCTACCAGCGTCAAACCGTCTCCTGCAGAACCGGAGGAATTGATCGCAGCATGTGGCCGACGAGGCAAGGGAGAGGAGGAAGGAGGATGCGGGGGACGATGATGATGATGATGGGGGAGGGGAGGCTTGGCCGCAGCTGGTTGTGAGGAGGAAGGAGAGGAGGATGGGGGGGCTGCGGAGGAGAAGCCCGATGATACAGGGACGCGGCGCACCATTTTGGTCTGAGTGGGAGGAAGGAGGGGAGGAAGGGTACCTTGAGGAACAAGAGCAACACGTAAGAAAAGGAAAACACGTAAATTGAAAACACGCCGCGCATGAGCAGGTCAAATAGACACTTACAGACTCCATGTACACACGTCTTTACGCTGTGCTTCTCACAATCACACGAAAAGACACATTCGTCAGACGCGTTGCCTTGCTGCATTCTAGAAATTCTAAGGGATGACAACAATTTCTTGTTGGAAGGCTCCCCCTCGTATGCAAGTCCTCGAGGACGTCAGGTTGCATGCGATAGTTCTAGAGAGATGTAGGAACGACCAAAAAGAACTAAGCGAGTTTGAAGCAAAACAAAACAAAACAAACAAAACAAAAACAAGCAAGCAAGCAAGAAGCAAGAAGCAAGAAGAAGCCAGAAGCCAGAGAAGCCAGACAGCTGCCTCGTAACCGACTCACATCAACTGTCCCCTGCAATGTCTTTCGTGCCTTCCCCGCTCTACCCATCTCACGTACCGGCGCCACCACACACAGAGGCTGATAATATACGCCCAAAACCTGCGACATAGAGAGCGGTACCGGAACTGCTGCAAGCGCGGCCGTTAAAGTCCATCGATCTAATCACGAGAATAATAACGAGCGAGCGCGGATGAAGTGAGGCACGCAACAGGAACAGGAACACAAGACCGAAACCCAACAGCAGCACCATGGCCAAGACCCGCCAATGGATCCTCTCACTCCTTGCTCACGTCCTTATCATACTCGCTAGCACGGCTGCTTTTTCCTCCATCCTCTCCCGATCGCCGCCCCATAGGCTCCCCTATCTTCATGCAATCAAGCCAAGTGCGCCCCGTCGCTCTACGCTTCCGACCCAACATCTTCCGAGCCATGACGACACTTCCTCGCCCTCTTTCCGCTCTTACACCATCATTCCGCATTCCGTCTCCCCCTTGCTTCTTCGCCTCCGCCAAGCCACCGCACCCGTCATCCTCTCCCTCCTTAGCCTCCTTTGCGGCAGTGTCGGCATTGCTTCATTCTCCCCCTCTGCTCCCGCCTCCGCCGCCACCACCTCTACGAGCACCACCCTCCTTCCTTCTCCGCTCACCGTTCCTCGGGGAAGCGGTCAGACTTACTCTCAAGCGATGGCCTCGACGGACCCCCAGCATGTCAAGGAGATCAACCGCCGCTTTGCCCGGCACGTGTGGGCGACGATTGGCCTGTCCTTCTACGATAAAAGTGGAGGGGGGATTTTAGGGGGCCGAGGAGGACATGACCCGGCCTGGGAGCGAGTCTGGGCCGCGGCCGAGAAGAGAGGAGAGGGAGGTGTTGGAGGAGGAGGAGGAAGCAAAGGATTTGAAACCGTGGAGGGGACGAGAGAGGTGATTCGGTTCATGGTGGGGGAGTTGAAGGATGAGTATTCGGCATATATGGCACCACAGGAGATCGGCGGACTTTTTCGTCGGTACCCGTCCAAGGCCCAACCGCAATTGGAACGGCCGGTGATTGCCCCGACGTCTTCCTCGTCTACAAGCACAATCACGGCGGCAACGACGACAACGACGAAACAAGGCAGCAGCAGTAGCGGCAACACCAAAGACGACAAGGCTGATGGAAGTATGTCGCTCTCGGCCTCAGTAGGCATGCAGCTTGAGCCGGCCGCGTATTGCCCCCCTGCCACCATGCTTCAGCCCCATTACAACGCTGCAACCAATATGTACGACTACCCCTCCCTCTCTCCCTCCTCCTTCCCTTACCCCTCCTCCTCTTCCTCCGCTTTCACGTGGCTCCCTGCCTTCTTCCAGCCCTCCTTTCCTCCTTCTTACTCTCGGCCATGCGCTGTAGTCGTGGGGGTCTTGCCCAACTCTCCCGCGGAGGAAGCAGGGATTCGAATCGGCGACCGTGTGAGCAAAGTGGGCCATATCATGACTAAGAATACGGCGGGCTGGGACCGAGACGGCACATTAGAAAATACGCTATTACAAGGGAAGGAGGGAACGTCGATTCAAGTAGAGCTTATGCGGGTGGTGTCGGAGGGAGAGAAGGAAGGGAGGGAACAGCGCGTGCCCTTGACATTGCGTCGTCGGTCGTTTGCTTCAAGCAAGTACCCGGCAATGCGAGTTCAGTCTTTGTTAGACGAAGAGGGTCGACGAGTCTGCTATATTCGCCTGCATCGCTTTGATGCCCCGGCCACAGCGCAGCTCCGTTCGGTTCTGTACGCAGAAGAGCGCGTGGGCGCCGAGGCTTATGTGATCGATTTGCGGAATAACATGGGAGGGATCTTTCAAGAAAGTTTGAAGATGGCCGCCTTGTTTTTGCCGGACCCCAAGTCTGTGCTGTGCTTTACGATGGATGCTTGGGGGGGTTATAGCGCGCATTTGGCTGAGGAGTATGATACGTCCGCCACCTTGCCCCTGACTGCGTCCGGCTCTCGTGCGAGTGCTCGTGCCGCGGCCTTGCTGTTGGCTCGCGGTGAGTTTGGCGACAAGTGGGCACCTTTGGTGTCCCCGAAGAAGCCTGTCGTAGTCCTAGTGAACAAGGGCTCGGCGTCGTCCTCGGAAACTTTTGCAGCGGCGTTGCACGACAATGACCGGGCCTGGTTGGTTGGCGAACGGACATTTGGCAAGTCGCTGATTCAGCACTTGTTTCCCTTGCCGGACGGGGGGGCATTAAAGTTAACAGTGGCGGAATATCTTACTCCTAAACAGCGACACTTGGCCCGGATTCGCCTGCCGGGACCCACACGAGGCCGCTCTGTGAGTGCTACGACTTTCAATGCAGGTAAGTGTTGTAGCGGGGCACGGAGGAAAATAATGGGATTGAGACACACAGGAATAATCATACAAAGGCTCACATGCTTCTAACTATTCATCTACCTCTTGTTCTAACCATAAGGTTTGGAGCCAGATTTAGCCGTTGCTGACTCCACCCCACGGCCAAACAGCATGGACGATTCTGCGCTTACTCAAGCCCTGGACCTGCTGGCTAAACAGCCCTTCCCGGAAAGAGGGGGGGGAAGAGGGCAAGGAGAAGGGGGAGGAAAGATTGTACACGCGGATGTCTTCTTGTCATTCCTTTCTCACTCGAATAGAAAGTGAAGGGAAGAGGAGGCGGAGGTGGAGTCGTTCTTATGTAAAATTCACCCTGTAATATTATTTCTGTTCAATTTGATATTTCGCCTTGTGCTAGTAACATTTCTGCATGCCGGGCTTGTTAAAAAAACATTGATCAATATAGAAAATATATGGAATGGCTGCCTTCACGGCGCACGGTTCTATAGAGGGCTGAGAAGGCAGGGCCTTTGGTTTTGCGGCAGCTGGGATTAGGTTGCACATAAATTGAAAGGAGCACATTGAAACACCGATAAAGATATCGACAAAACGTTATACCAATTCATGAGCAGATCAATATGCGATGTATTTGATATAACTTTCATTGTATTTGCTCACACATCCCCACATTTCTTCTACTCTTCAGCCCTCCGCCGCCCTGGCTCACAGAAAATTGGTTGTCTTGCTTTAAAAGACGGGTATATACTCACCTTGTCGGCCTGTTTTCTCTTGGTGCTCTTATTATCATTGTTGTTGATGTTGCCGCGGCCGCTGCCCTGATTATTTGTCTTTATTATTGTCCGTTTTCATTGTCCTTCCTTCATGCCTTAAACTCTCCTTTCCTCGTTTTCCCTTTATTCTTGGGCTGAAATATTCTCACCTTATCGGCCTGTTTTCTCTTTGCGCTGTTCTTCTATTATTGTTGTTGATGTTGCCGTGGCTGCTGCCCTAATTTATTATTGTCCATTGTCTTTGTCCTTTTGCTTTTGCCCCTCACTCTCGTTTTGTCGTTTTTTCTTCGTTCTTTCTTCCCACACGCTGGCACCACCGTGCGTGTGTGTGTGAATATGTGTGTGTGTGTGTGGGTGAGTGTAAGTTCCTCACTGCTTGGCTCTCCTTGCTTCATGCGTCTGTCCCGAATGTTGGCATCGGAGCTTCTCTTCCATCCTCTTCTTGTCGGATGATAAGACAAGACAATATAATTCACACATTTTGGTATATTATTTTCTCTCATATGTATGCGTAAGCTTATATTACAAATGTCTCTGATTTCTCCCTGCCATCTCGAGCTTTTATTCCCTGTGTTATTACTGCTTCCGTTCGGAACAAATATACTCCGATGTCTTTTTCTGCATCTTTTCAATACCCATGCGTCCTATCTGATCAATACCCATGCGTCCATCCTCATTCTCCTTCTTTTACCACTCGCCCTCTTTCCCTTCATTTTTTTCACCCTCTGTCATGGACGGCCAAGGCTTCATTTTCTTTTTCTCCTCAGCCGTCGCCTTGGGGGGCCATCCCCACCCTTCCGTCGGACGAGAGGGGCGAGGAGGAACAGGGATGGAAGGATTAGTATTGGTAGGACTGGAAGGAGGGCGATCAGCAGGACGTCGTGTGGGTATGCGGGTGGGGGCACGGGTGGGTCTGCGCCCACGCGTCGGTGCACGGGTGGGCTGTTTAGTAGGGAGGCGAGAGGGAGGTTTGTTAGGAGCAGCACCGGTAGAAGGCGAAGGAACAGGAGCTGCGCCGCTACCAGTATTACTGCTGAAGACCCAGTTCGAGGTACAGCTGCCGACGGTGGCAGTTTGGAAATCACCGGTTTCGGGCATGCGGTAGGTACTGCCGGTGGAGGTGCGAACAAAGAAGTGGTAGGAAAGGCAGCCTACGATAGTGCCAGGGTTGGCTTGTTCGAAACTGTAGAGGCCTTGGGTAGCCCGGCCGAGGTGGAGGGACATGGGTCGTTCGACTCCATTGACTACCACCTTCATCGATTGCGGGGCGGCAGAGCTCTTGAACGACACGAGGAAGCGGAGCTTGCCATTGGTGTGAGTGCTGTGGGAGTAGTGCGTGCCGTCGTAGAGGGGGTTGTCGGTCGAGCTGGGCATTCGGAGAAAGTTTTGCGTCCAGTACCGGCCCCAACCGCCCACGCCGATATGGGTGAAGGAAGTGGAGTAGATGTTGGCGCAGTGGGGAGCAGAGGCCAGCCATTGGAGGACGGCGGTGGTGGGTTCCTTCTGACCCGCATTGGTAGTCATGGCGATGTTTTCGCCCATGCCCTTTGGGGTGGAGGGGAGGGAAGGAGGGAGGGAGGGAGGGAGGGTGTGAGGGGAAGGTAAGTGGGCATGTTTGGTATGTAGCGGGAATGTTCTCTTCTCCTCTATCCCCATGTACCTCTGTCTTGAGGGAACGAAGAAAAAATATAAAAAGATGACATGTGTAGAGTTGAGGCACACAAGCTGAAACCAAAACTCACCCTTTTCCCTCCCTCCCTCCCTCCCTTCCCCTCCTCCCCCCCCCCCTTCCTTCTCT
>Ga0160420_100551_pt1 | contig 14887 bp, 17 predicted proteins | sample CelAP2metagpilot_FD_108197 | JGI IMG/M metagenome (GOLD analysis project Ga0160420, IMG submission 108197) | Phycosphere-associated microbial communities from algal ponds in Kailua-Kona, Hawaii, USA - Cellana AP2-5-5 metagenome pilot | ecosystem: Engineered > Artificial ecosystem > Aquaculture >... | reverse complement strand
TACCCACACATGTCGCTGCTCACTTAACTAACCCCTCGTTCCCTCCCTCCCTCCCTCCGTCCTTCTCTCCCTCCCTCCCTTCAGGTCCCACCACTGCCTAGGCAGTCTCAACAGTGTCAACATTGTGCGTCTCCTGGTTCAAATCTTTCACTATTTTTATGCTTACCTCCACCTCATTCCCCCCGAGGAGGGAGGGAGGGAGGGAGGGAGGGAGGGAGGGAGGAAAGTAGGGTCAGTACCTGCTTCCCCCTTGCCACTCCTCTCGTTTGTTGTGCCTACGGGCGCGGCAGGACATATCACAGCGGGTTTATTGGCAGCGATGATGGGCCTGCCCGTGCATCGTCTCCTCATGGCCACGAATCGCAACGGAGTTGTCTTAAGCCGGGTGGTCAGGGAGGGGGTGTGGGGGAAGGAGGGAGGGAGGGAGGGAGGGAGGGTGATCCAGACGAATAGTCCAGCGATGGACATTCAAAGCGCTTATAACGTGGAGAGAATCTTGAGTCTCATGGCAAGGGAGGGGGGGAGGGAAGGGGGGGGGGGGAATGTCCCTCTGACAGGCAGGGAGATTGGCAAGTCGATGGAAAGGTTTTACGCAGGGGGGTCGACGGCCCTCCCTCCCTCCCTCCTTCGGCACCTCATCGGTTGGGGAATGGAGTGTGCTTTACCTGTGAGGGAGGAGGAGGTAGAAGCCACCATTCAAGCAGTCTATGAGGGAGGGAATAAGGGCGGGAAGGAGGATGGGAGGTATCTCCTGGACCCACACACGGCCGTGGGTGTGACGGTGGCAGCAGGGAAGAGGAGGGAGGGAGGGAGGGAGGGGTGGAGGGAGGGGGAGAGGGTGGTTTGCATGGGATGTGCGCATCCGGCCAAATTTGCCCAGACGGTTCAAAAGGCTTTACATCTGAAATCGGAGGACGAAGCAGTAGAGGTGATGAAGAGGGAGGGAGGGAGGGAGGGAGGGGGAGGGCCACTGTTTTTGGGGGTGGGGGAGGAGGTGGCAAGGGCGAAGAAGAGGAGGAGGGAGGAGGGAGGGGGGAAGGAAGGGATTGGATGTCCAGTATATGGTGCGGGGGAACGGGAAAGGTGGAGAAAGAGGCTGGAGGAGGAGGTGGCATGGTTGGAGGAGGAGGGGGGGGAGGATTAAGCGTAGGTGGGGACGAGAGGAGATGGAGAGAGAGAGGACAAAGAGAAGGAAGAGATAAAGGATATACAGCCGCCTTTTTGCTTCAAGCGTGTCATTCGCTCCGGGAAAATGTCTATGTGTTATTGTGCATTTCTTTTTTGTTTACCTCATTCTATTGTCTTTCATTTTTCACTTCCTCGAGGTGGCTGATGGCCCGCTTTCGAGTTTGATTCTACGTGTTCATCTCATTCCCTTCTATCCCTCTCGATGTCGTCATCTCTACATCTTATTTAATGCTGTTAATGCTGTCCTGCAAGGCCATTCCTCTTGTTTTCAAGACTCTTCCGCCAATACTCTTTCATTTGACCATCTCTATCCTTATATTTAAGGCTGTGGTATGTGGTCATCCGCCTTGTGTCGAAGGCTCTTTCAGTCATCTACCTCCTCATTTAAGGCTGTGGTATGTGGCCATCTACCTTGCATATAGTATTGAAGGCAGCCAGCCTTGATGTTTCCATTCTCTTCGAAACACCTGCCTGGGTTATGGCACCCTTCCCCTCACGTACTTCTCGGTGATCTTTGGTCTTCTATTTCATTCTATTTCACACATGTTTTGGTGGCGCACTTGTCCATGCCTCCTTCGATTGCCTTCTCGCTTCATATTCTCTCGGAAAAGGGCGAAAAAAGAGAGAGGGAGGGAGGAAAGGAGGAAGGGCTAGTTGACCAGCATCCCCACCTTTTGCATCCAGACGACAACAACCACGACGGAAAATACAATAAGGGAGCCGACGCCCGTGGTGACGCGAATGAAAGATTGATGTGAGACAGGACTGCCACTGTCCTCGTCCAGGCCGTTGTTGAGGTTCATCCCTTGGGGGGGATGGGGAGGGAATGATGAGGAGGGAAGGGGTGATGATTAGAAGAATGGATTTTCCCATGAGAAGACAGAAAAGAGGGGGGGAAAGAGAGGAGGAGGACAGAAAGGAGGGACGGAGGGACGGAGGGACGGAGGGACGGAGAAACGGAGGGAGAGAAGGAGGGAAGGAGGGGCTTACCGAACATGCCCGCGACCAGCGAGCCAAATGCGAACATCATATTAACCAAGGCGAAGACCGTGCCATACGTCAGCAGTCGGTTTCGCGCCAGATCCAGCTTCATCAGGTAGTACTCTTCAGTGTTTTGCATGTCCTTAGGCAGGGAGGGAAGGAGGAAAGGAAGGGGGGAGGGAGGGATGGAGGAAGGGATGGATCAGTGCCCCGAGAGAGCAGTCGATCTCGAGCTGACACGTCTTCCCCTTCCCCCAACAACCCCACCTTTCTCCCTCGTTCGTTCGCTTCCTCCCCTCCTCCCTCCCTTACCTCCTTGATCAGCTCCCAACGGACAATGACGGCGTAGAGATCCTCTAAATAACATTCCAATAGGTCCGTCGCCTCACTGTCATCCTCCTGCTGTCGGAGCGACCGAAGCTGCTGCTGCAAGTGTTCTTGCTGCTGCTGCTGTTGTTGCTGCTGCTGCTGCTGCTGCTGCTGCTGTTGCGATAAGGAAGAGGTACCAATCCCGTCTTCGCATGTATTGCAGTATTGCTCGAGCTGCTGGCGCTTACCATTATTCCCCGCTTCGCCCTCCTTCCCTCCCTCCCTCCCGTCCTCCCTCACTCCCTCGAGACCGACAGGCAAGGATTTGGCCCTCGGTCGCCGCGACGAGGGAGGGCGGGAGGGAGGGAGGGGAGGAGGGGTGACGAGGCGGGTAAGGAAGAGGAAACGGAGGTCGTGCTCGTCCTCGAGAAGGGCAAGAAGCGTCTTGTGGAGAGAACGGGCTTTATTCTGGTACAGGGCCACCTTGTGTGTGTGTGTGTGTGTGTGTGTGTGTGTGTGTGTGTGTGTGTGTGTGTGTGTGTGTGTGTGTGTGTGTGTGTGTGTGTGTGTGTGTGTGTGTGTGTAAGCCAGTCCCTCCCTCCATTCCTCCTTCTCTCCCTACCTTGTTCTTGAGCTGTCTTAGCGTGTCCTGGTGCACCGTGTTGAGGGTGCTCGTCCGCATGAGCAGCTTGTTGTTCTTCTGGATCCGCGGTAGCAAAAAGTCGACCTTTGACTGGAGGAAGGCCAGCATGGTGAGGAGGACAGCCTGAACGAGGGAGGGAGGGAGGGAGGAAGGGAGGGAAATAGGAGAGATTGGAACAACAACGACAACAACAGGAATACTCACCATCCCGCAAACATTCTCCCTCTCTCTTTCCCTCTTTCCCTCTTTCCCTCTTTCCCTCTTTCCCTCTTTCCATCTTTCCCTCCCTCCATCCCTCCCTCCTCCCCTCCTCCCCTCCTCCCCTCCTTCCTTTCCTCCGTACATTCTTACCTCAAGTGCCACAAACTCAAACCCGTCCTCCTTTTCGTCCTCCTCCTCCTCTTCCTCCTCATCCTTCTCCTCCTCCTCCGGCCCCTCCTCCTCCTCTTCCTCCTCCTCCTCCCTCTCCTCCACCTTGCCCTTCCTTCCCACCTCATCAAACGCCTTCTTTTGCGTTAAACTCAACCACGCCAGATTCTCCTCCAACCGTCCGTAGCAGTCGGGATCCGCCCCCTCCGGCACGATCACAATCAGTCGATCCCAAAAAATCAAACACCGCAATTCATCCAGGTTTAAAACAATCGTGTGCTTCCTCACGCTGATACTCATCTCCTTGTTCTTGGTGCTCTCCGAGTCAAGCCCTGTGATCAATCGTCGCAAATCCCGCACGTTCAACATGCCCACCTGCCCTCCTCTTCCTCTTCCTCCTCCTCCTCCTCCCCCTCCTCCTTCTCCTTCTCCTCCTCCTCCTCCGTCGTGAAAGGACGATGTGGAAGGCGACGCATGATGTCGTTTGGTGCCATGGGCCGGCTGCGGGAGGTGTGAATAGTCGTGATGGCGACGCCTCCCGCGATGAACGGTATGTGCGGTCCCTGGTGCTGCCGTTACTGCTGTTGCTGCTGCTGTAGCAGAGGGGAATCCGTCTTTTCCAATTCCTCCCAGGCTGCTGCTGCGGGAGCGAGTACGCACTGGAGGAGAGAGAGGGGAGAGAGATGCAGCAGCAGCAGCCGCAGCAGTACCAAAGGCAGTGCTGCCACCTGTTGTGGTGTCGATGGTGCTATTGCTTCCGAACATCGACTTGTGGGAGGGGGAGGGGGGGGGGGAGGAGAAGGAGGAGGAGGAGGAGGAGACGCTGCTCGGCCGCCTCTGGCGAAGAGCCTGCTGTCCCTTGGCATGCACGCTCCGAACAGCGCTTTGGATGTACCGCAAAAGGTCGCTCACGCCCACATCACTCACCCTCTTCCCCCCCCCCTTCATGAATGTCAATGTGCGAATCGGGGTCGGCTTCAGCTGCTCATAGAGCGTGCTTGCATACGCCGGTGGATAATGCTTCCCTCTCTTCCCTCCTCTCCTCAATCTCCCTCCCGCCCGCCTCCACACCCCAAAATGCGTTCCTCCTCCGTCGATCCATCCTCCTCCTCTTCCTCCATCTCCTTCTCCTTTCCCACCTCCATTTCCTCCAGCAAAGGCAAAAGCAGCTGACGCAAAGCTAAAGAGTCCCCGCCTTCGAGCCAATCCCTTTCCTTCACCTATCCCCTCACTCCCCATTCCAGCTCCTCCAAGCTCATAAAAATGCGCCGTAGTATCATTTCCATTTGCTTTTGGGGTAGTTAAAGTCCGAGGTGCGCGGATGTACGCAGCGTTTGCCGCGGCGAGTGCTCGCGTTTCGTGTGCTTGCATGGTGAGTTGCGCAGCAAGCATGTCCAGATGGGACTCGTCTTCCGCTGCGATGTAGCTTTGAATGAATGGATCCAGCTCTGCAATTTGACGAATGTCGAGGGATAGCGCTTCCTTTGGAGGAGTTGAAACGGGGGGCGAAGAGGCCGAGGCCGGGGCCGACTTCTTGCCTCGTCTGACATGATTGGGCAGCATGGCTAGCTAGAGGAGAGCTGCCTCAGCGAATCGCTTAAAACTTGGAATTGTACCGTGCCCCGGTTGACATGTAGGGATGCTTCGTGGACCCCGCTTGGGTGGGTGGTTTGACCTGCGTGCATATGTTGAGGGAAAGCTTTGTTAGGACAGCAGGGAGAGAAAGATTATTGCCAGCCCCCTTTCACTCAGCATGCAGCTGCAAGTAGAAGCAGAGTCCAATGCTACATCATTTTTCCACCTTATCGTATTGTATCCCGCGTGGGGATTGCGCGGAAACGAAAAAAGGGCATATGACTTTCCTTACTGGATCTCAACACACATGATGTTGTTTCCCCTTTGAACTTAATACGTGAACGGTCCACAGAGGGTGTGGGGGGTCAAAGTATGTGGATAAGGTGTACTATTTATCTGTCTGTTTATGATCCCCACGTCGTGTATGTACACGGTATGCAGTAAATGGCGTTCCATGTGCAAGTACGTTGCCTGGTTTGGGGGAAAATCGTCTTTGATATACGTATTGCTATGTGATAGATCGTCCCTGAATACGTGCTTTTGATATATCAGCACATATCGCATGGTCACGGAAGACCTCGCTATTCCTTTCGTCCGTGGCACAATAGCTTGGCGCAACCAAATTCCTCCCTCAAGGTCCTGGCGCACTCTCGCCGAGACGTTCATTGTGGTGGGATGGGGAGGTTGGATGCGGAGAGGGCAAATACGGCGTGGGGCTAGGACTGAGAAACGTGGGTGAGCAGCCTTCACAAATATCTGGCTTGCTTCTTGCATGAAGCAAGCAAGGAAATCACTGAAAAGATTTGTCGGTATTTGCGCGCCTCCTTCGTTCTAGCTGATGTGGACGAGGTTCAAAAAAGTGACTTTGGTTCGGAACATATCGATTTTCTACGCTATATTTATGGTCGAAAACGGGCATGCATGTGCCAGGGCCCTACGAGCCCTCAAATATTTTAGGTTCACACGGCCTGACCATCCTGTCCACTGAGGTGAGCTGCTCCGTCGGGAACACAGTGTCGACTCCTTCGGCAGGCGCCAGTTAAAGCCCTCCCCGAGGTTCCGCACTGAAATAAGGTCAATTCTCAATGTGCGTACGTCCACTATCCCACTCGAATGATTGGACGAGTGATATAGATCAGATGCCTTGTCTGCCAAGTAGTTCGCTTAGAGAATGCGGGCGTCATCTTTTGGCTCTCATCTACGTCGACATTTATTCACCACACTGCCCCCCAAGCCACAATCCGAGCTACAGGTTGGTGGCCGTCTCATGAGCCACCAACCACAGATCCCGTCATCACCCTTCTGAACCTAACATACAGAATTACTGGCTGTGATTTTTACCATTACGAGGATAATCACCGCGAAAATAACCGCCACTCGCGTCAAGAGAAGGGGCCTGTCCCTTCTCTTTCACCGCCCGCGGACGTCTCTGCTGATTTCAACATTTACTCTCTTTCTGTGTTTGACCCCATCTGGAGTGAGTAGTAATATGAATAGTAAATGCCTGACCCGCCATACGCCGTTGAATAACGCGCCTCAAAACAGTGAGGGTGAAAGGTTGATCAAGAGAAAGGAACGAAGGGTGGAAAGGTCCGACCCAAGAGTTCATTTGCAGGTCAGCTCTATGACTACTCCATGTTCGGCATTGCCCAAATCTATATCTACCTCTGCCCTCAAACGAATTCCTCTTCACTTCCTCAAAGAGGATGCCTCGCCACACAGGGCGCGAGTCGTTGGATGAGGTTGCGAGTAGGAGTGACTGCCGAAGGGTTGATGACGCAGCGAATGTTGTGTACGATGTCCCAATCAGTGGGATTGGAAGGGAGAAGGGTTCCTGGCACCCTCGCTCTTTTGAGTGGTTTGTAAATGAGGCTTGGGGACGGTACATGCCTGAGGTGGGATGGAACTTCTTTTGTAATGCACCATTTTCGGGGGGGGTGGGGTTGGGGTGGTCAGTTCCTACACTTCCTATGGAAACAGTCACCCAGCAACTGCCCACCGACTCTACGATTACGGAAATCATTAGCATTCTTGTTTATTTTTCCACCGAAGAGGAGTCCACACAATTTTGCTGCGCAGAAATGAGTGTGTCCAACCCTTGGCGATGCACCAAATGGGTGTGGGGGACAACTCGCTTGATCGCAAGCATGCTTCGTGTGACCCACTTTCGCGTGAGACAATACAATTCTTGTCACCACTGAGTCGCACACAAAATCTGCTTGGGAAAAATGCAGCCTTTAAGACCTGTCCCGAAAGGCAGATCCGCGCGCACAGTTTGTGCATTATTTGTGCTTTTGCGCGCTCTCGCTCTATTTTCCCGCAGAGACACTGACACGGTTAGTTTTTTCCTACAGCCCTCTTGTGCTCTTGTACGTTTTCGATATGCTTCATCTGTCGATTGTCTGAACACGAAAATGAAACCTTGCACTTGCACGAGGTTTGCTTTGCGGTGTCTGCGATGGAAATTATCCCACGTGCATCATCCTCCAAATTTGTATTGGCCTTGAAGATGGGAGGGAGGAGATTGACTCTCGGGTCAACGAGTTCATCGACCTCCGTGCAAAAGGGCTTGGAGAGCGAGGGATGAGCACTGTTCTGGTTCCAATCGACACATGCTTTCGTATATTGCCTAACCAGACCGCCCACGTAGGTTGTTGGGTGGCTGTGGTCCGATTGCATACACACTGCGTCCGCGAGGGCAGCAGTCGGCTCTTGCGTTCCACTTCAGTACAGAGGGAATTGGAATTGTCTTTTCCATATACGAAACCGCGCGCCACGCCGCCCTCTATGCCTGTGCAACATCCACCCACTTTATTGACGTTCTAACCCCAGTACCACACTAACATAGGTATGCGCTGTGTACAGAGTACACTGTTTGTACTGTTTTTTGGGGGGGGTTGGTGTCTGCGAGACTCAGAACAAAAGAGTCAGAAAATTGGCAGCTGGTCAGCATTCCCCTACTACAGAACTGCTTCCTGCCGAAGTCAATTACGCAGCCCCACGGGGCCCCGTGGTCCAGCACTGCATTATAGGACAGCCTGGATAGGGTGTTGTGCAACAGGCGGCGGTGGGGTGGTCGACGGAGGACGACAATCGTTTGGGCATGGTGGGCGCGGGTTGACACCCTTGCTTGTAGCGCAGGTTTCCTCAAGAGGACAGCCTCCGTAAAGCGCCGTCTTGGACAGTACTTGGCATTCACACCACATCTCACTCTATGCTCTCTCTACCTGCATATACTCATGCACAGGAGCCTCGATTTGGTCGTTTTGGTCTTTCATCGAGCCCGTGTAAGCATGGCAACACAACGGCAAGCTCTTGATTCCCCACAGTAATAGAAATAGTGTTGTACGTACCTGGTCGTGTCTTACAAGCCACCCCAAGCACACATACCAACACCCCCAACTCCGCGATGCTCCTGGCTCTGAAGCTTCTAGTGGTCCTCGGCGTCCTTTCGTACGGCGTGGCCGCGGTGCTGGCCGGAGGGGACAACGTAGTCCTCGCTGGCTTCCAAGCCCCCCTCAACCACATTTTAAGAGGCGGCCGATTCTACCACACCTCTTCCTCCTCTTCCACCACCACCACCTCCTCCTCCTCCTCCTCTACCAACTCCCCTTATCCTGCCTCTCATCATCAACCAGATGGAAGCGCCGATTTGCTCCTTAGGAGGCCACGAACTTCCAGAAAAGACCCCTCGCTTTATAGGCAAAAGCCCGGCGTCCACAAGGCATTGACCCGTCAGAGACAGCAGCCCACGGGCGCCACGGGCAGCTTCTTTGATTACTGGGGTGACTCCAAATTAATCACCACGGTGGACGGCTTGAGGACGAAGCACGGGTAGGGAGGGACGGAGGGAGGATGAGATAACTTGTAGTGATGTCTGATACGGGCTAAAGCTCTCACTTTTTTAATGAAATGAAATGAAATGAAATCAATTAATTGTTGTCGGCCACGTTCCCTCACATTCCTCTTGTCCCTCCCTTCTTCGTCCAGGGAAGGCACCTTCTGGGGAGACCTTAATCACATCGAGACGCGCTTCGTCTACCACCAGCTCCTCCCCCGGCACCTCCTCCAAGACGCACAAGCACACCCAGATGCTCTGGCCGTAGAAGACCTCGCTCGTTTAGCATCCATGGCACGACACGCCGCGCGCCTCTACGCCCGTGAACGGAGCAGTCTCCCCCTGAGGCTGGCAGCTGGTAGGTCCTCCCCCCTTCCCCCTTTTCCTCCGTCCCTCTCCCAAAACTCCACTCCTTGCCTTTCTCTCCAGCGGCTTCCTCTCCTCTGACTCCTTCTCCCCCCCTTCTTTCTCCCTCCCGCAGGCCTCTACGATGGGTTTCGTCACCTCTCGACCTTCGGTCGCTGGTCGTGGACCGGGATGAGCTATGAGGAGGTTTGGTGCAAGTACGAAGGGAAGATAAAGGAGGAACTGCGGAGGGCCGGGCGGGAGGGCGAGGTGGGGAGACAGGAGATGAATCGGATGGTGGCATTGCGGATCTTGCAGAAGAGCTGTGAGACGAATTGTGGGTTTGATCGTTTCGCGCAGGTGGAGCGGGCGCATGAGATTCTGCTGGCGGCGGCGGCGAGGGAGGGAGGGCGGAAGGGTGGGAGGGCGAGGTGGGAGGGAATGAAGGCGGAGGAAGAAGCAGCGAGGAGGAGGCGGAAGAGAAGAAGAGAAGAGGTTGTGTCGGAGTTTTCGTCTATGTCACCTTCGGCTCTGGTGGGGAAGAAGGGAGGGATAAAGGACGGGAATGAGGGAGGGAAGGAGGGGGAGAAGGCGAAGGCATGGTCGGACAAGAAGAGTGCGCTCTTACCGTTACTAGCCCATTTTGAAAAGCTCAGTAAATCCCTGGCATCCCTTGCGTAACAAAAGGGAAAGAGGGAGAGGGGAAGCGACGTTATAAATAGATTTGTTTTGTGATATACCTACTACTATATATAGATACCTATTACTATATATAGAAATGAGACTGAAGGGGAAGGAAGAGAGGGGATTCAGTCGAGGGAAGGACTTAGACTTAATAAGAGCAAGGGATCAAAGAGGGGGAAGAGGAGAAGCCAGAGGCACTTTTTGATACCTTATTCCTAATTTTTGTGTTTTGATTGACATTCGGAGGAGGAGTAAAAATTTTATCATTTCATCGCTCCGGAGGAGGAGGTGGAGATGGACAGGGTGAGGGGGGCTACTAAAGGAAATGCGGGCGGGAGCAGCAGCAGCGGCAGAAGCCAAGGACGAGAGCCTCAGAATTCATCGACATGTGCCCCTGAGCGGGCGACAGTCAAGCCCCGCTTGAGCTACCTATCCTCCTTCCCTTCCTCTTTTCCTCCCTCCCTCCCTCCCTTTTTTGTTTGTGTTTTGACTGAACGTGTGAGAAGCATTTGGCAAGCGCCTTTACTGTATCGTCTCCTTTCTTTCTTTTCCTTTCTCAAGAGAAACGGAGGAGGGGGGGCAGGGGGAAAGGAAGAGGAGGTAGTTTTTTGGAGGATGCTCTTCCCTTGGTTCCACTCCATGTCGTCATCTGAAAGGAAAGTAGGGATGTGGGTTTTGAGAACACGCGAGGGTAGAATGGAAATGGATACACGGGGCCTGAATCCTGTGTGTTGGTGCATGCACTTTTGAAGGGAGGGGAGAAGGCCATTCTATTTCTTTCCCCCTGTGGAGAACGAGTGTGGATTTTTTGATTTGTGGGACTACGCTCTACTAATGTTGGGAAACAATAATAATAATAATATGATGATAGGTAAAAGGATGACCAAGATGACACGAACTTTGGATGGCGAAGGAGAAGGTTATTAGGAAAGGAAGCAAGCAAGCGGCAAACCCCCCCCGAAGGGGTGTGCCGCGGTCGTTGCCACGGTAGCAGGGCCACAACCAGCGACACCACCATCAGCAATATCAACAAACAAGAACCACTACGACCACCACTATCGCAACAACAATACAGACAACAACAACGACAACAACAACTAAAATGATTATGATTATAACTATAATATGATACAACAATTAGAGAGCACCAAACCCTTACGACGTATGACGACGGACCAAGGATTGATCAAAAGAAGTACTTTTTATCCATTTTTCATTTTTTCCCTTCCGAAATGAATCAATATATTTTTCTGTTCCTCCCCCCCCCCTTTTTTGTGTGTCGTACCTTCGGTAGGAAGAATATGAGTCGAGGGTACGAAATTAAATGAAGTAACAAGAAGGGGAAAAGAGACTCCGGGCACGGCCGAAGGACAGACGAATAATATAGGAGCAAGGAGAGAAGCCACAAAAATTGAGAATCAGAAAGAACGAAAAAAAAGAACAAGCAAGGGAGGTAATGAACTCCCTTTGAAAATACCCTCCCTTTTGATATGACTCTCTTCACCTTGGTACGACAGTTAGGAGTAGATGTGCACGGCGCACCAGAAGGAAAAAAGAACAAACAAGTTAAGGTAAGGAAACTAGTCGGACAAGAAGAGTCGGGAAAAATAAGAAAATAATGAAGAAACAAACAAGACGATAAAGCCACGGAAAAGTGTTGCCGATTTTGGACACCTATGTCTACCACAACGCGTTCGTCTCATTCAACGTGTAAGACGTTTCCTGCAAATGAAGCCGACAGGAGTCATCGTGCCCCTCATCACACAAGAGACGGGACTCCCAATGTGGCATACAGATGACAGCTGCTCTATTTTTTTCTTTATTTTTCTTAAAGTTCTTCTTGTTGTTCGCCACCATAACCTTATTCATATTTCTTTATATCCGAGTACTTTGTTAGAGTCTCCTCTCTCTTGCTTCATCCCTCCCTCCCTCCCTACTCCTCCGCCTCCTCCCCTTTCACGGGGCGCCGGCTCAGAAACGCCGCGTGAAGATCCCGCCTGCGGCCATACCGATACAGCAGTCCCCCTTTCCTTTCTTCCTCCTCGTCCTTCCCCCCCTCCTCCTTCCTAGGGAATATTACCACGCTCGCATTCCGACAGAAACTGGGCAAGGCGAACGACCGCTCTGACGGCGGTACCGTCGAAAACTCGCTGAAGAAAAAGGCCCTCACCATGCCTCCCTCCCTCCCCTCCTCTTCCCGCCCTCCTGCTGTTGGCACGGGACCCATCAACCGAAGAGGGATGTCTACCTCCCCCTTGGCCTGCCTAGCTAGCGGCTGCTGCTGCTGCTGCTGCTGCTGCTGCTGCTGCTGCTGCTGCTGCGACGATAGAAAGTATGCCACCATGGAGGGGCAAGGTGGTGAAAAATTCTCCCGTCCTCCCTCCCTTGCTTCTTCCCATATATCCGCATTTACCAGCATCTCACTTCCGTTCCTGCTTCTCATAACGTCATAAGCCTGCCCCCTGTACAAGGCGGCTTTTGCCCCTCCCTCCCTCCCTCCCTCGCCCTCCTTCCCTGCCTCCTTCCGCAGCCATTCCGGGGACAGCGGCTCAAATGATGGCCATAAATCAATTAATTCGCATGTCTCATCCGAGGGCGAAAACAGATAAACTTCCTCGTGCCCGCGCCATAACTCGACAAGGGTCCGCCGCTTTCCTACGCTCTTTTCTCCCTCCCTCCCTCCACCCTCCATGTCCCAAAACGTGTATTCGAGACGCTGGCGTTGCAGTGGCCAATTGTAAGACCAAGTGCCTTTGTAGGGCAAGGGCAAGGGCGAGACGGTTCCGAAAGGGGCTGGGTCCTGGTGCGGATGGCGAGGGAAGGAGGGTGAGGAGGGATGGACGAAGGGAAGGGTCGGAGAGGATCAAGCACAAATTGAAACTTGCCCACGACCCAGAAAAACAAATCCGTCACATACCGTGGCTAGATATGATGTGGTAAAGATTGGGCCCCAAGACGGTGGGGTGGGGTCGCTGCTGCTGCTGTTGCTGCTGTGGACTTGAAGGAGGCACAGCAGCAGTGCGAAGATGGGGACTTGCCTTGTCGTTCTCAACGACATACCAGCTTCTAAAAGAAGCGCCATCGGCTTAGGCTTGTACAAGACTCTGTGCACGTATTTAGTGGGTAAAGGGTCGATATTAAGCCGGGTGGTGTTCAAGATAATGACGCGGAGGAGGGAGGTGGGTTAGACCTGTAAAGCATCTCGTTTTATCTCTCATTTGTGCCGCTTCAAGGCGCGAGTCACGACGGGCAAATTCATGCACCATCACAGGTGTGTCCAGCCATCAATCACACCATATCGTGCATCATCATGTCCGCATCCCTCCTCATTCGGTCCCTGAGCTCCCGCACAATACTCACACACGTACACACACACACCACCAATCCATCACAGCATCGTATGTCCTTTTCTGGGGGCACTTTAGGGGGCAACAACGTGGCTTCGTACCCTCTACCCGCCTTCCCGCCTCCCCATTCCTCCTCCTCTTCCTCCTCCTCTTCCGGCCACCCTTCCACCCTCCCCCACCTTCCCCCGGGCACCAATTCCAAGGGCCTGAGCCCCGAGATGGAGGAGATCTTGCGAGAGCAGGCCCGGGTGGATCAGCTCCTGGGGAACTTAGAGGCGGAGATTGCCAAGCGCGAGGACGAGTACTTTGAGAAGACGGCTCACGGAAACATCGTGAGGGGGTGGGATGGTGTCCTAGATAACAAGCCTCCACCCAAGCGGAGGTACGAGGGGCGCGAGCGGGTGTTCACCTGGTCGAGCTATACCTATTGGGCACGACACGGAGAAGGGGCCTTCCTGGCACAGCAAGCGAGTGAGACCATGTTAATGGGAGTAGGGAGTCAGGAGATGGATGATGGAGGAGGGGCGGGGGTGAGACGGAGCCGATCGTTTATTACCATTCCGAGCCCGAGAGACCCTAAGGTGATGGCGGCGAAGAAGAGGAAAAGGCGGCAGCAGCAACGAAGGGGGTATGCAGGGGGTGAGAGTAGTGAGGAGGAGGACGACATGTCCATGTAAAGTTAATCCAACGCAGGCAGAAAAAGAAAAAGTAAACATAGGGAACCGAGTCGAAGACAAGAGTAAAATGATTGGAGAAGCATAGCGCTAGGTTTGCTTTGTTTGAAATCCTCCTGTTTTGCAGGCACTTACACCATCATTTTACCGGTACAATCAATAGATTACAGAATGTGACGTCCAACCTTCCTTTCCCCTCCCTCCTCGTCCTCCTCCTCCTGAGTCTCCTTCGCCTCCTCCTCCTCCTCCTTCTCCTCCTCCCCCCTCCACCCTTCCCTCCCTCTCTCCTGTCATGTGAAGCTCCACGGCCTTCTCCCTCCCAAGCTCCGTGATAGCGACGCACCTTAACAGCCTCGACGCAGGCACGTGGTAAAAAATACTTTCCCTATCCTCCCTCAACGCTGCCAACAACTCCTCCCCTTCCATCCCCCTCCTCCCCGTCCCTCCTCCCCCTCCTCCCGCATTCCACCAGGCCAGCAGCTGCTGGCCCACTAACGGAAATGACAAGAGCACCACTTCCCTCCCTCCCTCCCGCGGGTCGAACCACACAACACCCTCCCCCCTCAGGACCTGCAACGTCCGCTGACACATTGTCGACACCCTCTCCCTCATTGCCCACTCCTCCCTCCCTCCCTCCCTCCCTCCCTCCCTCCCTCCCTCCCTCCCCACCCACCCAAGGACCGCGAGCGCCGTGGGGGTCATGGCCTCTTTTAGAACGCTGTATGCCACTGAAGGGAGGGCGAGGGAGGGGTGAAAGGAGGGAGGGAAGGGAGGAGGGCGGGTATGATACAGCCAGCGGAGGAGGGCGCGTCGGAATGTGTGGGAGGGGTCGAGGGGAAGAGGGGAAGACTGCGGGGAATACGGGAGGGAGGGAAGGATGAAGGGGAGGGAGGGAGGGAAGGAGGGAGGGAGGGAGGGAGGGAGGGAGGGGGAG
>Ga0160420_100549_pt1 | contig 14973 bp, 17 predicted proteins | sample CelAP2metagpilot_FD_108197 | JGI IMG/M metagenome (GOLD analysis project Ga0160420, IMG submission 108197) | Phycosphere-associated microbial communities from algal ponds in Kailua-Kona, Hawaii, USA - Cellana AP2-5-5 metagenome pilot | ecosystem: Engineered > Artificial ecosystem > Aquaculture >... | reverse complement strand
GGGGAACAGGGAGAAGAGGGGGGGGGGAAGAGGGGGGGAGCAGGAAGGGAAACGAAGGGAAGGACCAGGGCGTGGGGGGGGGGGCAGAGGGAGGGAAGAGAGGGGGGGGAAGGGGAGGAGGAGGAGGAGGAGGAGGAGCAATCGGGGAAGATGGAAGAGATTGAAAGCGTGAGCTCCGATACACGGGGTAGGGGGTCGTGGATCTCGCCGTTGCAGGCCCCGTTCGGAATGCTGAGGCGCGTGCTGGTGGGTGGAAAGACACAGACTTAGGAGAGAAGGGAGGAAGGGAGACACGAAGTTTGCGTCTCTTCAGGCAAGATCCCAAAGAAATACCAAGGACATGTAGCAGAAAAGAATGAAAACACAAAACGGGGAAATGACTGAATGACTTATAAAGGGAGAGTAAAAAAGGGAATTGAAAATACGTGGATATTGGCTTCTTCTTACATCTTTTTATGAACTGCGCATTCTGTTACCCTAAATTTACATACAACACTTAAATTCGCTCCATGTCCATCTATCTCGATACGATCAGCGTACGCACGTGCCGTGCTAAACGCGTCCTCGTTCGGCGGTTGCTCCAATGGCGAGTCCAGCGTGTAATACACAATCCCACTGCCTTCATCGTGCACAACCCGGGATTCATGCGAGTGCCCAGCGAGGCACAGTTTTACAAGGGCGGGATGCTCCTCAAGCGCGTTCAAGACTTCTTGGAAGTTCCAAAGCAGACAATCCGGTTTGCATACATCCGGATGGAGTGGGATGTGCGAAAACACCACGATATGCTTGCAACCCGCGTTCTGCGCTGCAAGTAAAGTCGCTCGTAGCCAGGCCAGTTGAATAGAGCCCACACCGCCGCCAAAACGTACAAAACGCTTATCTAAACCCTCGAGACCCAAGGGACTATTGCGATCCTCATTTGGGTTCCGGTGCAAGTACCTTTCCGCCTCACTTCCCTCCAAGCTATCGGGCATTGACCCTAACACCGAAATGTCGTACGTGTCGAGATTCACAAGACAGAAATTTGGATGAGGCGAAAAGGCGTAATAACAGGAGTCCCGGGGTGGTGCTGGCGCATTAAGGAAGACAGGCGGTTGCTGATCCCGAAAGCAAGCTAGACGGTTGGCCCAGAATGCGTGCGAGGGGAAGTTGTAGAGTTCGTGGTTACCCAAACAGTGATGCACAAGACAGTGCGCAAGATGTTCGAACTCCTCTAAAACACGCGCCAATGATGCCTCCGAGCCAAGCGTTGTGGTAGCCGCGTACCCATCAATAAGATCCCCTAGTTGCAAGACAAAGAAAGGTGACGGCAATCGTGCGGTTTCACCGAGCCAAGCTGCAACGGCGCGTCGCAAGCCTAGCAATGTCGCGAGGTAATACCTTTTCTTGGTTTTCGTGTAATTGTGCCCATCGCCTGTGAATTTTTAAGAGTGGAGACGGAGAGTTGGTTTGAAATATGTATACATACATTCATGAATACGAGCACCCTCACCATATTACACAAGCTCGTTCCATCTAATTCATTGTCCATTCCATTACAACACGCTTACCCCGTTCGGCGTACTGCACGTCCGAGATGATACCGAATGCAAAGAGCAAGCCCCCCGCGTTGTTACCCATAGATTGAGAAACTGTCTTTGATGGTGTATTCGTGCAAGTGAGAAAACAGTGGGACGTGAGCTTAAGTCATAAAGCAAATTTTGCCACAGCACGTTCCTGCGTCATGTGCTTCGTTAAGCTGATAGTAAGTACTAATTTATTTGTAAGATATAAGCTTCTTGCTATCCGTATATGCTTCTTGCTATACCTAAACATAATTACGCATCAATCTGCCTTCTCTCTCACAGAGAAATCAAAACATGCATTACACAGGACCAACGCGGCTCTTTTGTCCCTTGTCCACGATATGTGTGGCAACCACCTTCGCAGGCCCCTTTTCTGTTACTTGCAATTTGAACACCACTCCATCTGTTCGACAGACACCCTTGTCCTCCTCGCAAAAATATACTGCACTTTCCACCTCCACAACCGCGCCTTCGGTTGCCGCCGAAGGAATAGTGACGAGGGCCGATCCACGGTTTGTGCTTTCCTTGTTGATTACGCCGCGAGTTGCCGCCGTCCCGCCCGTGGCCACACCAAGCAATTGCCACTCGCTCGTCCGCGTCGCAGTGAAAGTCAAATCGCTCGGCACTTCCACCTGCACCTGTACACTGCCTCTCTTACCCACCGGGCCCAAATCAATCACCCGCGCTCGACGCCGATTCAAAATTGACCGCTGCGCCTGCTGGTCCCCTTCCCCATTCTTTCCTCCTTCTCCTTTTCTAGCTCCTGCTTCCGCCTTGGGCACATCTTTGCCCAACGCAAACGTCGAGACCTCATTGCTGGCAACGTTAAACACTCGAATTGCGTGATTGTTAGTGTCGGCGACCCATACAACATCTGAGTCCGTGGGATCAGAAGCCAACCCGCCCGGCTCCCAAAACTGCACTCCTTGCTTCCCGTCGCTCAGCCCTGGCTTGCCCGAACCCGCCAATGTCTTGACTGAGCCTTGCGCGGGGTCAACGAGCTTAAGTTTGTGGTTGTACGAATCCGCGACGACGACTTTTGTCCCTCCACGGACAGTTGCTACAGCCAACGGGTGCTGTAATCGCGCCTTGGCTCCATTTCCGTCCTTGTCCCCGAAGGCAAAAAGAGAGGTTCCCAGAGACCCGCCAACCAAAGTGCGTGTCTTGCCCGCGCCTTCAAGGCTGAGTTCGCGGACGGTGCTATGAAGGAGAGAGGGAGAAGGCGAGTGGGAGGATTGAGTGAGTTTGCCTATAGCGGGGACAATGCATCCAGAGGTGCAATGCAGAAAAAAAGGCCATGAGCGCTCACTTCATAGCTGCTGTGAATATTTTCTTCACTTTCACCTCTACAAACACAACAGCAACATACCTGGACTCTGAATCTGCGACATAAAGCGCCTGCCCCCCCAAGGCCAAGCCTGACGGCTGCGCCCACGCAGCATCAATTCGGTTGCCCGCATTCGTCTCCGCCTCTCGCCCCGTGCCCGAGTAACAGCTTGCCTTGCCTGACGGCAACTCAACCTCCCAAATCTGATGCGTGCCGGCCATTGCGACCAGTAACGACGACGATGAAGGCTTTAGGACCACATCCCATGGAGAACTTAAATATTGCGCCTTCCCTGCTTTCCCCCCCGAATAGTCAAAGCCCTGCTCCCCATTCCCAACCACAGTGGACACCACCTTCTTCTCCAGATCAATCGCCCTAATGGCATGCGCGTCTGTATCACACACGTACAGCACGCGGCCATCCGCGGACAAACACATCCCTTGGGGGTTGGTGAACCGGGCTGAATCAAAATCCCCATCTTCCAAACCTGGTTCTCCTGTCGCCGAACCCACAGCTGAAATCAGCCCCCCCGTATTACGATCAAGGACCAACACGCGATTATTCCCCGAATCACTCACAAAAAGCCGTGGCTGTTGGGGGTCCACGTGTAGCTTGCCCGGGTAGCTCAGCGGTGATCCAGCAAGGCCCCCACGGACAGAAGTGGGTCTGGAAATCTTCAAGGGAGTGTTGTCGAGTAGACCCTTCTCGCCGTAGAAGGCCAAGGCACCCTCGATGAACGAGTCGACTTTTTCGCCGTTCCCTTCCCCGGGCCAGATTGAGAGGAGGTTGCCTCGGGGTCCGACGAGGACGAGGGAGGGCCACGAGTTGACGCCGACGGCGGTGAACATGGCCATATCTTTGTCATTGACCACAGGATGTTCAATTTTGTAGCGGGCAATGGCTTCCTTGATATTGCGCGTGTCCTTTTCGTTTTCGAACTTGGCGGAATGGACCTTTGGGTGAGCGTCAAGTACGTGGGTGCAAGAAGTGTGGTGAGTGGGTATAGTCAGTCGCAGCATCCTTTTCTCTACTCCTATCCTTTGCAAGGAAACAGCTCCAGGCATGTTTGTATTTTAAAACAAAACATGCCTAAACAGCTCCAGGCATGTTTGTATTTTAAAACAAAACATGCCTGATGCTCCTCCTGACCCCGATACCCCACCCATGCACGTACCCCGATGACTTGGAAGGGCTTATCCGCGTACTTCTTCTCCAGTCTCGCCAAAGTCGGCAGCGTATGCATGCAATTAATGCAGCAATATGTCCAAAAATCCATCAACACCACCTTACCTCTTAAGTCCTTTTGAAAACTCAGCGGGCCAGTATTCACCCACTCGAGGTTTTTGGGGAACTCAGGGCATTTGAGATTATACTTGTCAATGTCCTCCAGGTACGTCTGAACCGTCTGTGGTTTGTCCGAGTCCACATCATCGGCCGAAACGGCCTGAGCATAGCGGGGCACGTGGTCCAAGATCGTGGCAGCCGTCATGGCACCTGTAGCGGCGGCAAAAAAAAAACGTATAAATTCCTGACGACTGCTGCCGCTCTCCGGGTTGGAAGTGGACGAAGCATGTAGCGGTTTTATTAAGGAACGTGGTTGCAAAGGCTTTAAGGCGAGGGAGGTGATGAAGCCCAAGGCGTCCTGCATGATAGCCACCATGAGGAGTAGGATTAGAGAGGAACGCATGTCGATCTCGGCGGAGTGGGAGGGTGTTGTCGTGGGGAGACAAGAAGCTTGGGAACCGCGCACGGTGGTGGCAATAGAAACACGACGAAAAGGCTGCAACAAGGCTGGTCTATCCCGGCACGTTGTGGGTGATAAAAAAGAGCTTGTGTGTCAGTACTGCTAGCTAAGCAATATCAAGGGGCTCAGTATTTGAAGCAGTGTAGACCCCCCGGCAAGGGAGCAGGAGATGGACGACCCGTCGGAGTCGTCTGTGACGAATCATCGCCTCGCTCCGGCCTTGCTTCAACACTCCAACACATGCTTCCAGACTGTTGAGACGTATACCAACCCACGCACTGCCGCCACTACAGCAACACACGCAGGCCTAGACCCAAGCACATAGCACCATGGCTCCCTACCCCTTGTGCTTCGTCCCGCAGGCCTCCTCAATTAATTTCCCGCCCACATCCGAGCGAGTGACTGGCCTATTCGCTTCCGCTACACCAGACGAGCACGAGCGGGTCCAGAAGCCGCAGCAGCAGCCCCAGCACCACCACCGTCGTGAACTTCTTCATAAGGCCTTTGTGCTCGGGGGCCTACTCCTCGGGGGCACCGCGGTGCCTACTCCACTCGTTCAGCCGGGAGATGGAAGGTTGAATTTCGTGCCGGCTGCTGCGGGCGCGGCAGTCTTGAATGACACTCCCCTCCCAGCTGTCGAAGTCGAGGCTATGTCCACCGGTAGGGCCGCTGATTTTATTAAGCTGAATTGTCAAGGGATTTTGAAGGCGTATAGGGAGACAGGTCCCATTCCCTCTTTCCTGTATCGGGGTGAGAATGTGAACAGGCCTTCAGTGATGAAGTGCATGCCGGACCTGATGGACCCTTCGACGTATGTAGAAGGCCAAGAAGCGGTCGAGTTCTTCGGAAAAGTGGAAACGGCAATGAAGGATTTACCGGTCAAGTAAGTTGTGTGGTGTGTGGGCGGGCTGGGTGCGCTCGCGTATATGTGTAAGAATGTATGTATGTGAGAGAGAGGGGAAGGAGACATCACAGGGAAGGGGGTAAAGGGGCATGCTGTGCTCCATCGAAGCCGTTCTAACCTGTCGCATTTCCTGCATCTTGTTGTTGCCTCCCCTCCTCTACTCCTCAAACATAGACCTAGCGTCGGCCACCTAGCCACCAGTGACATGCGCAGGGCGGCTGCCTGGGGTACCCCTGTATCAGTCTGGCCCATCGGTGAGTATCACAAAATAAAAATAAATTTATAAACCTATCCGACAACGTAAAAATCTTTTTAACATCCCAGGAAAGAAATGCCTCTTCATGCTCGTTTCTGACTCCTCCTTTCCCTGCTCTCGTTTGTTCCTCCCTTTCCTCCTTTCCCTCCCTGCCAGGCAAAGAGATTCACTATGCGTGGCTAAATGACGCCCAAAACTTCTGGCCTGTACCTCCTGAAAAACGCGGCATCACTGTCAAGGATATTAGCGCGTGTATAAACAGAGAAATTCAGGTGGATAAGGGCTTGGACATGGCAGTTAAGATGGGCCACGAGGTGATGCTCCAAACGGGGGATCACGGTTTCGTGGTCATCCCTGTTGCCTATGAGAGGGAGTTAAGAGCGAGATTGAATTTGGGCTATGAGTAGAGATGAAGGACGGGAGGGGTGGAGGGAGACAAGGAAAGGGAAGGAAAGGGGTGTGTATATAGCGGGGAAGGGGAGGATGCGGGGGGCCGAGCGTGTGTGTGTTGTCTGATAATGCTGCCTTTCAGTAGCAGCAGCATCACCAGTAGCGAAAGCAACACCACCAAAACGAGATTAAACCAGCCATCAGAAAGAGGGAAGAGGAAAGAAATGCGAGGTAGAAAAGAAGGAAAGCAGAAGTCAGGGAGAGAAAAGAAAGGACTGGTCCCTCAATCTTGCAATGGTTTATGTCTATAGCTTCAACAATGGCTGGATGTCACTGCATTTCTCTGTACTACAGCATATTACTACCATCACCACTAAGTATCACAGAATGTCCTCCACCATATTTATTTTACAAACTGACACCCATCGCAAGGGTGCAAATAAAAGCATGTACCCGTCCTTAACCGGTTACGTGCCTCCACCTATAGTCTAGTGGTAAAATTGAAGCTTCCCAAGGTTTAGGCCCGGATTTGATTCCCGGTTGGTGCACCAATGGAATAAGCTTATGAACAATGGTAAAGGGGCTCAGGCCAATATGGTCATGATACCGTATGTCGTTATAATTTAGTACAAGGGTCAGGGCCACCCGGTTAGCTACCCCTATCCCACCCTGGCATACAGGTACAAGCTACAAGCATGGACAAGACTAGTTTCGAATTAAGAAGAGCACTTCATGATGATCATCTAATATCATGTCCTGGCCACGGCACCTGCTCGGTGATATCACGCATCACAGACAGACTGGGCTTACTCAATTTCGTGTTGCTACCACTGAAACACTATTGAGTTGTTGTGATTGCTGGTGGTACATGATGACAGGTTATGAAGCAGTCGCCGGTAGCATTCGCCTGTGGGAGTCCTCGGGTGAGGTTTGAGCCCTGGGCCGGGTTAAGAGTCCTCGACCATGACCATGTTAATACCTCTAGACACCTGCTCTGCCCCCAAACCAAGGGCCCTCCCTTGCTCGCGTCCAACTATGTGTCTTACCCCGCGGAATGATCCCGGCTACATCTAGGAGATGCAATGCCTTTTACTAGCGGGTTAGCAGGTTGTCCATTTCTCGGGGGACCGGCGTAAAGTTTAGTTGAGAGGGCAGGTGATGTTGCGTCGGTGACTGGGAAAAATTGCAACGGATTCAATGACCACTGTTACAGCTCATGCCAGTAGAGATACTGCTTATTTTATTTGTGTGGGAGGGTAGATGGGCGCATATGGACAAAAATGATGTATCGCGGATAAAATAGAACATCCGGTGGGGAGCCGTAGCCGCGCGAAAATGATTTTATTGCAGATGTCCGAAAGTCCCGTGGTCGAACAGGAATCAAAATTGCCCCATCCCCGACACTATAATTGCCTGCTGAAACGAACGAATTCATTCTTCACACGATTAAGTGTCGAGCAGCCTGGTGGACGGGTGGATAGGGGAGGAAGGGTTTGCGGAGGCACCTCGGTGATGTTGACTCGAGCCCTGCGCCCTCCTCCCTCACACTTCACTGTGTATGGCATCATCATCATCATCATCTCACTGTTAAGTCTACGCGTCGACGTGCGATTCCATGCCCATCCAAAATCCAAACAACACACCTATCCCTACATGAAACGACCACAGACTCATACACAGCCACATGCCAAGAAGTGGGGACGGCAAGGCGGGCAGCGGCTGCACGGTCTCGGCAGGACAAGAAGACGGGAGGAAAGAGAAGATAGGTGGCCAGAAGGGGCAAGAGGAGGCACTCCACCCCCTCCCGAGCGCCTCCACCAACAGTACCAACACGAGCAGCAGCAGCAGTAGTAGTAGTTTTAGCAGCAGTAGCAGCAGCAGCAGCACTGGCCAGAATGCCACCAAGGGCGAGCTATTCGTCGTCCAGTATGAGACAGCAGAAGACCACGCCCAACGAAAAGACGGCAGCCGCTGCATAGGTAGCAGCAGTGCCAGTGGAAGCGGCAGCCGCAGCACAGCAGTAACAGGCCCAGAAGAACCGGCTGATGTACCACCACCTTCTCCAGCGCTGGTGATCGCTCCTGTTGTGGGGCAAGGAGATTCGTTAGCGCTGCAGCTGCAAGCTTCTCCTACCCCGAGTGGGAAGAGTAGGGGGGATATTAATGCTGGCAGCAGGGACAGCAGCTATGGGAGTGATATGTCTGGGCTTGATTCAGTCACGCATGGGGTGTGTGTGGGTGGAGCAGGGGGAAGGGCCGATGCCACCCAGGTAGGTGCAATGCTGAAGGTGACAGGCGGCACAAATGCAGCGGAGAAGGTACAGCCACGAGAGCAGCAACAACAGCAGGCACAAGAGCAGCAGCAGTCGACAGCAATGTTGGCGCCGCGAGTGCCGGTGCCGCCATCACTGGTGCCGGTGCAGCGGGAGTGTGAGGAGCTAAGAAGTGAGGAGGAAGATTTGAGTGCGTCGGAAGAGGAGGAGGAGGAGGAGGAGGAGGAGGAGGATGAAGACGAGGATGAGGAAGAGGAGGAGGAAACAAGTTGGGTCAATTGGTATGTCAATTTGAAGGGAAATGAGTTTTTGTGCGAGGTGGATGAGGAGTACATTCAGGATGATTTCAATTTGACGGGGCTAAGTAGTTTGGTACCGTATTACGACTATGCCTTGGATGTGGTGTCGGACGTCGAGTTGCCGATAGAGAGCATGACGGAGGAGCAGCATGAGCTGGTCGAGGGGGCGGCGGAGATGCTGTACGGGTTGATTCATGCGAGATATATTTTGACGAGTCGAGGCTTGCATGCCATGGTACGTGCGTGTGTGAACCTCTATTTCCCTCTTATGTACCTGACCTCCCTCGTCGTCTTTCCGTCTCCAACTCTTCTCCCTCACCATTTTTTCTTCATCTCTCTCACTCTTCCAACTCTTCCTACTTCTCGACTCTAATCCCATCTTTCCACCCGCCCTCCCTCCCCCTCCCTTCCCCCACATAACAGAATGAAAAATTCCAAGCTTCCCATTTCGGCCGTTGCCCCCGAGTGTTTTGCGGCATGCAGCCCGTCCTCCCTGTAGGGCAAGCCGACCATCCCCGTGTCAGTACCGTCAACGTGTACTGTCCAAAATGCCAGGACATCTTCCTTCCCCGCTCCACCCGCCACGCCGTCATGGACGGGGCCTATTTTGGCACCACTTTCGCCCATCTCTTCCTCCTTACTCACCCGGAATCCATCCCTACGAGGCCCGAACAAGCGTACGTCCCCAGGATATATGGCTTCAAAATCAATGCAGAAAGTGTGTATTTTTCCAGGGCACGGCAAAGGGAGGGGGAGGAGAGGGAGAGGGCAGGAGGGGGAGGAACAGGGTTGGCGAGAGGAGGAAACGCTAGTGGTGCTGGTGTTGGAGGAAGGGGAGGAGGCGGAGGACGAAGGCCGTCGTCGGCTGCGGCGGCGGTGGGGAGGCCACCGCAGTTGGGGACGGGGGGGGGGAGGAGGATGTTGCGATAATGCGACTTTTGAGACAAGGGAGCCAGAGGGAGAGAGAAATACCAACAATTGGATGGTACAGAAAGGCATACAGGCGGATGGAAGAGAGGATGTTGAACAGGGCTTTGGAAGGTGGTGGTGTAGTATAAGAAACAAGAGATGGTGGAAGGGATTCGGGGCGGTGTGGGGAGATGTGGAGGTAGTGCACCGGTCTAGGCCACGACCAAAACCCGAAAAGGCGTGGCTGGTTTTGCAGAAGAAGGAAATATAAAAGAATCAACAACAAAAACCGTTTTCATGCATAAAATACTGAAGAAAGTAGATGTCGGGGGGGCATCCGCGTTGGGCTTCCGTTAAATCTTCAACTTGCTGATCGGGTCATCGTGTGGTCCTCCTCGTTGGCCGTCTCCCTTCTTTAACTGTCCATCTGCTGTATAACAACCACTCAAATCATACCTCGCGCACGACTCACACGACCATAATATCAACAGGGCCGCGACTGGGAATCTCTCTGAAGCCCCGAACGACTCCTTTCGAACGGGTGAAAAAGAAAAGCATCACAGGAGCCGCAAGACCTTGGCAAATCGCCGCACGAGCCTTCCATCCCCCGTAGGGTATAAACCAGCAGCGACAGCACGTGGCAGCAACGAGCGCGAGGAAAATTGTTGAAGCAGAACGACGTGATGCGGACGGCCGTGCTTCAGTTGTACCGTGATTGCTTGCGGGTACGTACTCATCCTTCTCCCCCCGGTCACCATTTGTCGAGTGTCTTTGAACCCCCACCACTCTTGGCTATTCCAGAGGAAATATAACCATATAATCACCACCATTCTCTGTACAATCTATCTACCAAACAGTCTGCGCGCCGCATTCCCACTCAAGAGCAACGGGAAATCTGGCTCCAATACACCCGAGGAAAATTCAAGGAGAACAGGCGTGTGACCGACGTTCGCCTAAAGAGGGCCCTTGAAGACGGACAAGAGCAACTAGCTCGTATGAATTACTTCCACGAAATGCGTGATAAGAAGCAGCAGCAGCAGCAGCAGCAGCAGCAGCAGCAGCAGCAGCAGCAGGAGGAGGAGGAGGAGCACCTGGCGGCTCCACCCAACTCTCATCGTCACATTAACCACCACCAGCAGCAGCATCACAATCACCACCCCTTACCCTCCCATGCACCCTCAATCAACCATGGCGCAGCTTCCTCTTCCTCTTGTAAAATCTCTTCGGTAAATCCAACTGGTGCTGCTCCATCATCCTGGAATTTATCCACCTTCCTCCACATCCATCTTCCCGGAATCGAAGAGGAAGACTTGAAACGTTACGAAAAGGAGCTGGTAAAAGATGGGTTCAATTCTATGGCTATGATAAAATACTTAGAGATAGAAGATATCAGTACTTGGAAGAAGGCACATAGACGGGCGGTGCTGTCAGCGATTGCGGCGATGAAGGATGAGGGATGAAGAATGGCTGACAATATGGGCCATGTATACAGGCAGGTATAGAGTAACGTGAGTAAGCAATTGGAGACTTGAACATTTTTCGGAAAAAGCTTAAAATCATCTGCATCAAGCAAAGGCGTACGCGAGGGTCTTCCAAAGTCATCGCTATCTCTTATGTATTTTTGTGTTTTCTGGTCATGATTTACTTGTTCTTGTCGTCATAGACACATGAAGTGGAAATTGAGTTGACCAAAGCCGCGACAACGTTCGACTTCCTCCGAGTCTTATTTTCTCTATGTTCAACTCTCCCCTTGACCATCACTTGGGAATTCCTCGTAACCTGTCAGTATTGTTGGCTCTCTAGTGGTGGTGCTGCGAGTTGATGCCTCCTTTTCTCTTTGTCTTGCCCAGGCTCGACAACCAAGAGGCTCAAGACGACGTTCTAAGATGAACTAACTTCCCTACTTTTTTTAAAAATGTGTTTATGCGGACGCAAGTCCCTCTGGTGCCTCTTGCGGCGATGGTCAAAAAGGCGTCTCCGCCTCGGCACTGTACACTCCCTTCTATGTATCTACGACCCAACCACTCTCTCACCTCCCTCCTTTCGTCCCTCCTTCCATCCTCTCATTCATTTGTCCCTCGCACCCTTGACTCTTTGCTCTCGTTTTGAACCTCCTTATTCGGTTCTCATCATGCGACCGGACTTTGTCTGTCACCAGAAAACCCACAATCTTCTTACGTCTTATACACGCAAAAGCTGAGGCCCATCCGCATGCTTCCCCGTATCTGCGCCGTCACCCCCTTCCCCGTCCTTGGCCTCCGGCGGTAAATCTCTCGGCAAGATCTTCAAGCCTTCAATCGGGTGGGCATCGATGAAAATACAAGAATTGGGCATAAAAACCCCCCGGAGGATGCCCTTGGCTATCACGTTCTCCACCTCCCTTTGAATCGCCCTCTTCAAAGGCCGGGCGCCAAACTGAGGGTCATATCCCACCTCGGCGATGTACTCCATAGCCGCATCTGTCACCTCCACCTTCATGTTCCGCTCGGCCAGCCTTTGCTCCATCCGCTGCAGCTCCAGCCGCACCACGCTCTTCATCTGGTCCTTGCGCAAGGAGCTAAAGATAACGAATTCGTCCACCCGGTTCAAAAACTCGGGTCGGAAGTGTTGCTTCATCGCATCACCTACCACCTCCTTCATCTCCGCGTCCTTCTCTGGGTCCCCTCCCAATGCCAAGATCGCATCTGAACCGATGTTGGACGTGAAAATGATGATGGAATTCTTGAAATTTACCGTGTTTCCTTGCGCGTCGGTCAGGATGCCGTCGTCCAACAATTGAAGCATGACGTTGAAGATTGTAGGGTGGGCTTTCTCCATCTCGTCGAACAATATGACACTGTAGGGCTTGCGGCGGACGGCATTGGTGAGTTGGCCGCCTTCGTCGTAGCCTGGTGAGGATGGGAGGGAGGGAGGGAGGGGTGTGTTGAGCAACATGACGATAGCGCTGGGTCGGTACGAATGTAGTCACAACAACGAACGCTTAGAAACTGGAAGAAGAGAAATCAAATACTATATTTAAACGACCAAGACCTGCCGTGTATACAAGGACCCGAAGCAACCGAATATCAACACCCATCCTCCCTCCCTTTCCCCCTCCTCTTTCTATCTCCATCACTTACCGACGTATCCGGGAGGGGAGCCAATGAGCTTCGACTGTAAAATATTAAGGTAGAATTAGAGGAAATGGCAAAAGTTAGGGAACACTCCTCATGCAAATTCCCCTTCAATCTCCCCTTCCCTTACTCCCTTGAGCGTACGTACCAGACTGTGCGCCTCCATCATCTCGGACATGTCAATACGAATCTGTTGCAGGAAGTGACAGAAAGAACGAGGAGACATAAAAGTGAGTTTGAGGCGGTCCGACTAGACAAAAAATAACACACACACACACGCACATATGTCGTCAACCTCCTCCCTCCCTCCCTTCTTCCCTCCCTCCCTTCTTCCCTCCCTCCTTCCCTCTCCTATGTACGTACCATTGCACTCTCATCATCAAACATATATCCGGCCAATTTCTTGGCCAGAAGCGTCTTCCCCACCCCCGTTGGCCCTAGGAACACCAAGGACGCAATTGGCTTGTTCGGATCAGATAATCCTGCCCGGCTTCGTTGAATCGCTTCTGCCACCGCCCGGACAGCCTCGTCCTGCCCCACCACCTGCTTGTGCAGTTCATCCTCCAACGTCAGCAACTTATCCCGCTCGCTTTCCAACAGCTTCGACACAGGAATGCCAGTCCACTTCCCAACAATCCCCGAAATGTCGTCCACCGTCACTGTATCCCTTAACAGACGCTTCCCTTCCCCTTTTCCCTCCCCCCCAACAGCAGCCGCCGCCTGCTTTTCTACTTCTTCCTCCGCCGTATGCAACTCCCCTTCGAGCTTCGCAAGCTCCCCGTATTTCAGTTGGGCGGCTTTCCCCAAATCATACTCTCGTTCTGCCGCCTCGATCTGTACCTTCACCTGGTCAATTTTTTCCTTTAACTCTTGAATCACCACTACTCCCTTCCGCTCAAGCTCCCACACGGCCGTCAACTCTTTTTGTTTCGCCTGCAGCACGCCCATGTCCTTCTCGACCTGTGCCAAGCGCCGGGCAGAGTCAGGGGAGGAGGCCTCGTTCTCTAACGAGATCTTGGCCATTTCGAGTTGAATTAATTTACGGTCAATCTCGTCCACCGCTTGAGGTTTGGACGTTACTTCAATGTTGAGCTTGGCCGCCGCTTCATCCACCAAATCTATGGCCTTGTCGGGCAAGAAACGGTCCGAGATGTACCGGTGGGAGAGCTGTGCTGCTGCTACCAAGGCCGAGTCACGGATACGCACGCCATGGTGTACCTCATACCGATCCTTGAGGCCACGGAGGATAGCGATGGTGTCTTCTACACTGGGCTGCTCCACCATCACCTGCTGAAATCGCCTTTCCAAGGCCTTGTCCTTCTCGATGAATTGCTTATACTCCGCGAGTGTTGTCGCGCCAATGCACCTCAATTCCCCCCGTGCCAGCATGGGCTTTAGCAGATTCGAAGCATCCATCGCACCGCTTGTCGCCCCCGCTCCCACCACGGTGTGAATCTCGTCAATGAACATGATCACTTGCCCGTTGCTTTCCGTAACTTCCTTCAATACCGCCTTAAGCCTCTCCTCGAATTCTCCCCTGTACTTCGCCCCCGCAATTAACGCACCCATGTCCAAGCTGACCAGCCTCCTCTTCTTCAACGGCTCGGGCACGTCCCCCGACACAATGCGCTGGGCCAGGCCCTCAGCAATGGCAGTTTTCCCCACCCCGGGTTCGCCGAGAAGAATGGGGTTGTTCTTCGTACGGCGGGAGAGGATCTGGATCGTCCGTCGGATCTCCTCGTCTCGGCCAATGACCGGGTCGAGTTTGCCGTCTTTGGCCGCTTGGGTCAGGTCGCGCGAGTACTGCTCCAAGGCCTCGTACGCGGCTTCAGGCGTGCGAGTGGTGACGACGTTGTTGCCACGGATGGAGGAGATCGCTTCCCGGATCTGGGTTTCCGTGACGCCTTGCTTCGTGAGGGCGGGTTTGAGGAAGCGGCTGTCATTGGTCACCAGGCCGAGGAGGAGATGTTCAACTGAGACGTAGGTATCACGAAACTTGTCTCTTTCTTTGAAGGCTTGATCGAGGACTTTTTGGAGGGTGTTGGCCATCATCTGCGGGGGGGGGGGGGGGGGGGAAAGGGGGGGTTAAAGGGGGGGGAGGGGAAGGTGGGTCGTCCCCCCGTATACCTCCTACCCCACCACCCCCACCACCATTTGCTTTCAAAAAAAAAAACCCTGTGGCCCAAACCCCCCT
>Ga0160420_100548_pt1 | contig 15026 bp, 25 predicted proteins | sample CelAP2metagpilot_FD_108197 | JGI IMG/M metagenome (GOLD analysis project Ga0160420, IMG submission 108197) | Phycosphere-associated microbial communities from algal ponds in Kailua-Kona, Hawaii, USA - Cellana AP2-5-5 metagenome pilot | ecosystem: Engineered > Artificial ecosystem > Aquaculture >... | reverse complement strand
TCTTTCTCTCTCTCTCTCTCTCTCTCTCTCTCTCTCTCTCTCTCTCTCTCTCTCTCTCTCTCTCTCTCTCTCTCTCTCTCTCTCTCTCTCTCTCTTCTTTTTCTACTTGGCTACCTACTGCGATCTACCCCTCTATCGATACGGCTGGTTGCATGTATGCGTCGTTACATTCATGCCTGAGAGACTCTCATTCAATTTTGACTTGTACGAATATTTCCTTTTTCGCCGTCGGTGTGAATAAATATAATATATGAGTTCATAAATGGATCATAAAATAAATGAGTGAGGCATCTACCCCCTCTCTCTCTCATTTCATTCTCATTTCCCCCCCTCCCTTCCCCCCCCTTCAAGATGGGAAGACCTTTCTCCTTCTCTTCCTCGCCACACCTTATTTTTCTCCTCTCGAATCCTCCTTTTTCTCCTTTTCCTCCTCTTCCTCCTAATCCAATCATCTCTCGACATAAACACCATTCCCTCTGACACTCTGTCCAAACAAGCACTCTTTCCTCCCTCCCTCCCTGGACTTCCTACAGCTGGCAGTGGTAGTGCGGCGGTGGCTGCTGCTGGGCCGCGTGTGGGTGAGGGTAAGCAGGAGGAGGGTGCTGCTGCTGCTGCTGTTGCTGCGGCTGCTGCAGCTGATGGGGGAGAAGCCCTCCCTCCCTCACTGCGTCGTTGCAACCCCCCCTTGGGACAGATCCCCCTCCCCCACCGCAGGAAGGAGGAAAGTAGGCTGCGTGGTCAGAGGGCGGGAGGGAGGACGAGGTGGGCGGAATGCTGCTGCTGCTGCTGCTGCTGCAGCTGTTGAGTACGCCACTGTCATGCTGCTGCTGTTGTTGCTGCTGCGGATAGGGGTGGGTGTGATGACTGCTTGAGCTGGTGCTGGTGTTGGTGCTGATGTGAGCATCGCGCATCATCCCTCCCAAAGAAGATGAGAAGGAGGGATGGGGGAAGGAAGGGGAAGGCCCCAAGGCAGCTGCGGCGGCTCCCATGGCAGCGGCCGGGTCGTGGTGGTGCTGGAAAGGAGAGAAGGTCTGAGGAGGGAAAGCGGAAAGGTAGCTGCTGCTACTGGTGGTGGTGCTATTGCTATTGCTGGTGCTGGTGCCGCTGTTGCTATTGGTGCCCATCAAGGTACTGCCAAGGTGGCTGCTAGTGAGGCCCGGTGCTCCCTCCCTCCCTCCCTCCCTCCCTCCCTCCCTCCCTTGTGTGTAGCCGGGGGGAGGGGCGGAGTAGGAGGCATGACTGTATGTCGTGCTGTAAGGGTTGCTGCTGCTGCTACTGCTAGTGCTGCTGGAGCTGGTGCTAGAGCTGCTCCCACTGCTGGTGCTGCCCTTACTGTTACTACTGCTGTTACTGCTTTCGCTCCAGCTGCGGTTGGGAATGGCGGGGGGGAGGGAGGAGGGAAGAGCGGAGTGGAGGTGCACGTAGGCAACATGCTGCTGCTGGTGCTGCTGCTGCTGGTGGTGGTGGTGGAGTTGCTGATGATACATGTAGGATGAAGTCGCGGAGGCCTGAGATGATGAAGGAAGGGAGGGAAGCGTGGAAAGGGGGAGCGGTATCGAGGAAGGATGCTGCTGCTGCTGCTGCTGCTGCTGGAGTTGGTAGTGATAATTGACAAGGGGAGAAGCGGAGGGATAGTGGCTTTGGTACTGCTGCTGCTGTTGTTGTTGTTGTTGTTGTTGTTGTTGTTGTTGTTGTTGTTGTAGCTGGTGCTGGTGCTGGAGAGAGATCATGACTGCACTGGCAGCGGCGGCTGCGGCGGGTGTTGTTAGGGAAAAGTTGGAGGAGGAGGAGGAGGAAGCGACGGGGGGCCCAGGGGGCGGAGGGAATGGAGAAGGAGAGACGCCCATCGCTGCTGCTGCTGGCGACGGGTGGGTGGGAGGGTGGAGAGAAGAGGTGGGAGGGCCGGGGGGAGGGATCGAGGGAGGGCGAGGGGGAGGGGTGGGAGGGAGGTTTACTCGTTCCTCGGGATGGAAGTGGAGCATTTCACAGAAGATGAGGCGCTGGGGGAGGGAGGGAGGGAAAGAGGGAGGGGAGTCAGACAGATGAATGAAAACAAACAGAAACTAATGGGTCCAAGGATTCCTCCTGTCCCTCCCTCCCTCCCTCCCTCCCATCCCTACCTGCAGCCGGGCCTTGTCCAGCTTTTCCTTCTCGAAGTCGAAGGAGAAGAGGGCGTCGGTGCTGGGCTCGTCTTCTTTGTTGTGGAGCGATTCCATGAAGGGGTGGGCCAGGGCCTGGGGGAAGGAGGGATGGAGGGAGGGGGGAGGGAGGGAGGGAGGTCCAATGAATATCTATCGGGTTTAAGGCCCCTCCTCAGACCCGATCCACAGGTGCTTTCCCTCCCTATTTCCCGCCCTCCCTCCCTCCCTCCCTCCCTCCCTCCCTTCTTACCTCCTCTACCGTCAGCCGGCTACTCGGATTGAACTGCAGCATTTTCCCCAACAGGTCCAATGCCCGCGCGTCCCGGTCGGGGAAAAGGGAAGGCATGGGTGTGGGAAGGGTGGGAGGGAGAGAGGAAAGGAACCTGATGCACAAGAGAGGAGGGGGGGAGAAAGGGAAAGGAAGGAGGGAGGAGGGGGGTTCTGTGAGCAGGCGGTATGTCGGTGCATAAGAAAGAGGATCATCCCTGACATGAGTTACCTTCCCTCCCCTCCCTCCCCCGCTCCCTCCCTCCCCTTCTCGCTCCCTCCCTCCCTACCTCCTGGCCCTCGCCGAGGTGATGAAGTGCATGTCCCCTTCGGCCGGTCGACCGAGTTTGCTGCAAATGAGGCGGAGCTGATCGATGTAGTCATTTCCGGGGAAAAGCGGCTGCCGTTGAAGCAGCTCGGCAAAGATGCAGCCAACGGACTATGAGAGAGGGAAGGAGGGAGGGAGGGAGGGAGGGAGGGAGGGAGGGAGGGAGGGAGGGAGTGAGGGATGGTGAGGTGGAAGAAAAGGGCGAAGGGGACATAGGAGAGGGAGGGGAGGGAGGGAAGGAGGGAAGAAAGGAAGGAGGGAGGGCGGGCGGGCTTGTACTGACCCATATATCAATAGCTTTGGTGTATTCCGGACAGGCCAACATTATCTCTGGAGCCCGGTACCATCGCGTAACGACGTATTCGGTCAGGTCCTGAGGGAGGGAGGGAACAAGGGAGGGAGGGAGGGAGGAAGGGAGGATTGGGGGGGGTACAGGACAACGTCGACTCACTCTTCCTTTCATATGATCTTCGCTCCCTCCCTCCTTCCCTTCCCTCCCTCCCTCCCTCCCCCCCTCCCTCCCTCCCTTCCTTCGTACCTGCGCGCCCTCTCCTTCCTCCTCTAGGCCCAAACCCCGGGCCAAGCCCAAGTCACAGACTTTCAGGTCGCAATTACTATTGAGTAGGAGATTGGATGGCTGGGGGGGGGGGGATATGGAGTATGGTGGGGTATGGGGCATGGGATGTGGGATGTGGGATGTGGGATATTGGACATGGGATATGGGGCGTGGGATGTGGGATGAGCGATGTGGGATATGGGATACGGGGTATGGGATACGGGGTATGGGATATGGGATATGGGATATGGGATATGGGATACGGGGTATGGGATGTGGGATATGAGATATGGGATCGGGGATACGGGGTATGGGATGTGGGATGTGGGATACGGAATGGGGGATATAGGAGGGAGGTGAGTGCCTTTGGATTGATTGGGATAGGGGTGGGAGGCAAGTGTAGAGGAGGGAGTATACAGGAGGGAGCGGACAGGAAAGAAGGGAGGGAGAGAAGGAAGGAGGGGAATACCTTGAGGTCTCGATGGAGGACGTTGGCTGAGTGCATGTACTTGAGTGCGCGAAGGACCTGGGGTATAAATAAGGAGAAATGAGATGACAGGACAGGGAAGGAAAGGAGGAGACAAAACAGGAAGTTGAGGAGAGGAGAGAGGAAAGGAGGGCGGGAGAAATAGAGGGGAAAATACGAGACAAGAAGGAAAATGCCGCGTGCAGCGGAGGGAGGGAGGGAGGGAGGGAGGGAGGGAGGGAGAACCCAGGCACCTGGTACACGAAGTACTGCACGTGATCGATGGAGAGGGGCTGGCGCGAATAAATGATGCGGTGGAGGTCGGTTTCCATCAGGTCCGAGACAATGTAGACGTCTTCGAAGGCCGAGAGGGAGGGCGGGGGGAGGATGTCCAGGACACTGATGATCTGAGAATAGAGGGAGTGAGGGAGAGAGGGAGAGAAAGAGAGAGGTACGGGTGAGCAACCTTTCCTGACTTCGAATAGCTGGATGATATAATGAAAGTTATGCCTGTAATGGGAAATAGCGCCGGAGGGAGGGAGGAAGGAAGCGACGGAAGAGAAGAAAAGGAGAGGAAGGAAGGAAAAAAACAGCATGGTCAAAAGCGAAAGTCACTCGTGGCACCCGCCTCCTCCCTAGCTCCCTCCCTCGCTCCCTTTCTTACATTTTCATGCCTAAAATGCCTTAATAACTTGATCTCCCGCAAAATCCGCTTGGCGTCCACGACGTCGTCAAAAGCCCGAGATACCTTTTTGATGGCCACCTTGCGCCCTGCTTCCCGGTCCGTGGCAGAGCTGGGAAGGAGGGAGAGAGGAAGAGAAGGAGGGAGGAATGCATGAGAAGGGATTGAGTCTGGTGCGGACTAGTTTGAGAGTGGGAAATAGAGAAAAATGCAGAGAAAACACTGTCCTCCCTCCCTCCCTCCTGCCATCCCGTCCTCCCTCCCTCTCCTTCTGACTCACATGACCACTCCATAGGCACCTGAGCCTATCGGTCGAATCATCTCGTAGCGCTTATCGATCTCGAACACTGTCCCCGACACCTTGAACGAATACGTCTTCCCTCCCTCCTTCTCTCCCTCCTCTCCCTCCATCATTTTCATCCGCCCTTCATCCTCCCTCTCGTCCTCCTCCTCGCGTCGAGGCAAGCTCTTGGACCGTGGCGGCCTCTCTCCCTCCTCCTCACCTTCCTTCCCCTCCTCCCTTCCACCCTCCGGTGCCGCTCGACGTCGACCCGTGCTTGTCCTGCTGCTGCTGCTGCTGCTGCTGCTGCTGCTGTTGCTGCACTGGTTCTCACCGCTAGTACTACCTTCACAATGTCTAAAGCCACCTCCTTGCTGCTGCTGCTGCTGCGACTGCTGCTGCTCGTCTTCGCCCTTTCCTGCGAACCGGCCAGGGTTAGGGTACTGTAAGGTTGCAGAGGAGGACGCTGCAGGGGCCGAAGCCGGATGTGGGGGTGGAAGGGCTCCTGCTTCTACTCCTGCTGTTGACTCTCCTCCTGGCCCCGCTGCAGCTAGGATTGCTTGCCGTTGACGTAGGAGTGCTGCGGATGCTGTGGAGGCGCGAGTGGCGCGCTGGGGTTGAGGAGGAGGAAATACTTCTCCGTGTCCGACTCGTTCTTGCATACTTTTTTGAAAGATAATTATTAAAAAGTGCAGCCTCCGCAGCCTAGTTTTAACTCCCTTCTGGACCTTATCCCCGCCCTTTTACAATTATTTTTCCCTCTTTGTAATGGGGTGCGGGTGTGGCGTGAGGGGTTTATGGTGAGGACCGGGAACAAATATTGGTGCAATCAAATTCAGCCTCCCCTTATCACTTGCTTCATTCCTCTCGTCCTGAACCCTTTTTTTCCTGCCCTTGCCTCACGGACTCACTCACATACCTGAGACTACAGCTGTTGGTGCTGGCGCTGCTACTGGCCACTAAGACATCACAAAACCTCCACCATCGTCACCATCACTATCCTTCTGGTGCTGCTCTCTCCCCCCTTTGGTTGCTGTGCCCAAACAGCTTGTCGCACCTCGCTCACTATATTTTAGCGCTCACGCCCCTTTAACGTCGTGGAGAAATGTGTAGATTTGGTGGTAAGTGAGATCAAGGGCGCAAGGATCGATAGATATAGACCTATGATTTGACACAGGAACTTGCCAGCTATTTCTTCCAGCCGATTGCCTCCTTCTTGTCAACATCGAACGCCGAGTACTCGTCTAGAAGTGCGTGGTCTTTCCATGCCCTCGTCGGCGACCCATCCAATTCCACCAGGCCTTGCCGTGCGCTCAGGCACATTAAGTAATAAAATGTGGCCAACACATGAAATGGCATGGATTTAGAGTTTGAGAACAAATAAACCGCTGCGCGGCCTTGAGGTTTGAGTTCGGGCGAGCGGGGGGGGGGTCGGGTTGGCCTATCGCTGAACGTCCAAGCGGTGTTCTGCTTGACTTTTTCCCCTTGGAAAAGGAGGCCAAAAGCGACACCAAAGTGTGGAGCCAGGGATGGAGCAAGAGTGCCACAATAGAAGCCTTGATTGCATTTGGATTGTCTGGCGCCTGTTAGTGGTCCGTCTTGTATCTTCAGGCGGCTTGCTGGTTGAGCGCAGCAGCGGCTGTCCCTGACGTACCATCCCTGTTCAAAAGACAAACAATCCATTATAGGAATGCAAGAGATTGTGATAGTGGAGCGTGCGTTGCTGTTTGTTCTGTATTTTAAAGTTCAATTTCTTCTATCAGTAGCAGAGTTTTGTCCGTCGCCGGTCTGTGCGTTCATTTTAATAGCTTAGCTTATTCTTCCGTCGTTCATGCACTCCCTCAACTCTTTTCTTATTTCTCTCTCTTTATAGCTGTCTACTTGCCATCTCTGCTCCCATCTTGCTTTCTAATACGCTATATGGCACACCTGGATATATAAGTACATATGATTAAATATGTAGAAATGATATATAGGTATCACATAAAGTGGCGCGGTCGCTTCCTCCTGCGCTGCTGTCGGTCTGAATACTGATTATGTTTCCTGTCGTGAAATAAAATTTTGAAATCATTTGGCCCAACTCTAATTTTGGCTCTCTTCTCCCTCTAGCTATACTTCTCCTTTGGACATCAAAACCTCTTTTCGGTCTTCTGCTTGTCTCTCTCTATTCCTCTCTGCCGTTTTGCGGGCCTGCATGTTTCGTCTTTCTTATTGCTTTTGTCAAGCATGAGTTCTGTTGATTAAAAAATCCTGCTCTAACTACCTCTCAATTCTCGTTCCCTGTCTATGTCCTCCCGGTGGTCTCTCCCTCTTTTTCTGCCATTCCACCTTCTCATGCTGCTGCTCCTCTGGCCCGGACAACCCTTATTTTATAAAAATAAATAAATATGTATGCATATAAAGTCACACATGCATGTCTCTGATTACGCGTAACATGATCATTTACGTGCATTAGTCGTAAGGCCTCCTCCTCCTCTTCCTCCTCCTTCTCCTTCTCCTCCTCCTCCTCCTCCTCCTCCTCCTCCTCCAAGCGTTCCCCCATACACACAAACACGGACTTGACCGTCTCTGCGGCAGTGCATGATTTGGGTGTCGCGCTATCCTTCCCCCCATCTCTCTCCCCTCAAGGCTGGCCCTGATTGTTGCCGATCGCTGCAATCATCTCCCAAAAAGCAGCGTGGGGCTGCTGCTGATGCTGCTGCTGCTGTTGTTGCTGCTGTACCGGAGGGGGTGGCACGGCCTGGACCTGCTGCTGCTGCTGCTGCTGCTGATGGTGGTGGTGGTGTTGGTGGTGGTGGTGGTGCACAACTATCGCCGCCGGTGCTGACTGCGTCCTCCTAAAGATCGGCACGGCACTCTTCCTCGCTAATCGCACCACAACTCCACCTTCCTTCCGTCCCTCCCTCCCCGCTTGCAAAGTTCCCACCTGGTTCCTCGCCCTGTCCCCCTCCAGCCCATTAAACGTCATATCCACCTCCCTCAACACCGGCATCCATTCCGAGCTCATCACAATCGGCAGGAAGACAACCCCTGGCTCCTCTCCGAGTCCATTCACGGCCACGTCCAAGCTCTCGACCCGCTTCATTCCCCCCTGCTGCACACACGCCGCCACATGCGCAAACCCAAAAACACCCAGCTCGTTACTCCGCAGGCTCAACTTCCTCACCCTCGGGCACCACCCCTCCGCAAGCGCAGCCATCACGAAACCCACCCCTTCGCCGCCAATCCCATTCCTCCCCAGATTCAACACCTCCAGCCCCACCACCGCCCCCCTCCTCATAGCCTCCGACAACAAGAAAGCCCCTTCGGCTGTCATTGCATTATCCTCCACGTCCAACGTCCTTAGTTCCGGCTGCGGCCGTTGGGCCAACGCACTGGCTAGCAAAGCCACCCCCTCGGCATACAGGTAGTTCCCCCCCACGTCTAGCTCCCGCAGCTTCGGGCATGTCCCTGCTGTTAGTAGCCCTCCCACACTCGCCGCGCCCTTGGCTCCGATCTTGTTCCCCCTCAGGTCCAGCACCGACAACAGCGGACACTGCCCCTGACCCAATGCCTCCATCAACGCCGCCGTGCCATCCCCGTATATCCTATTCCGTGACAAGACCAACCGTCGTAGCCCGGGCATTGCCCCCTGTGCCACGGCCACAGCCATCGCCTCTGCTCCTTGCGGATACAAGTGATTATCACTCAGATCCAGACACTCCAACACTCCCCCTCCCCCCACACACAACGCCCTTGCCAGACTCCTCACCCCCTCCGTGCTTACCCCTGCCTCTGCCACCCTCAAGACCTTCAACCTCCCAATCATCCCTCCCTCCATTCCTCCCGCCAGCCGTGCCAATACCCCATCACCCACACTGTTCCGCCCCATTACCAACTCTCTCAATCTCGGACACGCCCCCCCCACCAGTGCCGTTACCAACAATCCCATGGCCCCCGCGTCCGCGTTATTGCCTTCCACATCCAGAACCTCCACTCTCTTCCCTCCTCCCGCCCCGAACGCCTTGGCCAATAACCTCATCCCCCGCGATCCCATCCCAGTCCTCTTCAACCTCAACACCCTCACCCTTGCAGCCAAGCACCCTGCATGCATCGCCCTCCCCAACGCCTCGACACCCGTTACTCCAAGCTCGAAGCCTGTTAGATCCAGTTGCTCCATCTCAGGGCACGCCCCCTCCCTCAATCTCTCCATCAGCACCCTCGCTCCTCCCCCCCCAGTCTGTCGGTTGGACAGGTCTAGCTTTCGCAAGTGTGTGCAGGCATTAATGCCCATCAAATCTAGCAAGGTCATCACCGGCAATTCACGCAAGCTGAAGAAGGACAGAATCTGCGCCCATAGCTCCGAAGGTAAAGGAAACCGAGGTGAGGCCTGGTGGGCCGAGGGAGGGGTGGAGGGAGTGATGGTGCTGGATAGAGAGGAGGATGAGGACGAGGCGACGAATGACAGGCCCGCTCGACCCACAGGTGTCTGAGTAGTGGACGACAACCGGGCTGTCTTTCTATGTCGAGGGCTCCCTGTCGAGAGCGATGCTGCTGCAGCCACTGCAGTCGCTGTCGTTGCTGTCGCTGCTCCTCCTGCTCCTACCCTCGTCGTGGCGTTGGCCAGACCCGCGGTCACGACAGCCAGCTTTTCTCTCGCAGCTCCTGCTCCTGCTTCACAATTTTCTACTCCTGCCGCCTCCCCTGCTTGGAGTGTTGAGAAGCGTCGCGTCTTCATGATTGGGCTGGCGGGGTGGATTTATTGTCTTCCTCCTTCTGGCTGACCACCGCCTTGTGAATGGCTAGTAGCAGGCCCGTCTTTGGTGGTCTTAATGATAGCGGTAGGGGACTGTCGCTTCGTGAAAAGTGCTAGACCAAAAGGGAAGTGGAAATTGGACGCGAACAGAAGCGCAACTTCCCCTGTGAGTGTGCGAGGATAGATGGAAATGGAAGGGAGAATTTAAATACGAGGTGCCTGAGAATGCCCTTTGGTATGCGTTGATTACTTGGATGTCCAGCGGAGTCTCCTGGAAAAGATACAACCAGCACGTGACGGCATGGGGAACTTGGGGGGGAACAAGACTCGGAGTGTGCGGAAAAAAGCACGCGCTTTTATCTTGGCGTTTGGCAGGTGCGGAGGGCGCACGACGGTGAGAAGGGCAGGAGAAAGGAAAAAAGGATTGTGCCAAACGTGCACAGAGAAACCACCAGCTGTGCGACCAGTAAAGAAATAGAAGAAAAAAGCATGCGTACACTACAAAGGCGAAGAACCAGTGGCTTTTGATGTTGCCTTTGTGGCGTAGTCCCGGCACTGGCTTCTTCAACGGCCGGAGAAGTTTTCAAATCTGGACAAAGCAGTGAGCGCCCGCAGGAGTTCGAACCCATGGCGTGTCGGTAACTGGGGTTGTAAATACGCATGGTGTTGGCTGGTTGACCAATGTACACAAGGATAAAGTTGGGACGCCGAGGTGGAAACTTAAAGAGAGCGAGAATAAACATGTTGACGCAAGTCCAGTAGGTCAGGCAAAAGATTTAAACAGCGCGGACTTCCGGTACTTCCCACTTTTGCCTGTCTTCTTCACACTTAATTGAGACCTTGGTTGTCGGCGAATATGAATAAATGCATTCATCTATATTGTATGGGATTTGCCTTTCCTGTCAATCCAAGAAATTGGTCGGCGTGCCGTTCACGATGGCACAGAATGCTTGATTGACCAGCAAGGACCGTCGCGCCGTCGGATCACAAGCATACTGCTGCTACGCACCTTCGCATAGGGAATATGCAGTACTAGCGGGTACGCCCGGGAATATGAAGTATAGGGATAAATCAAGAGGGATCAAGATACAACTGCCATGCATCGTCCAGCATATAACCAGAAAAAGTACAAGCAACAATCCCAATTGAACATTTCATGTACAATTATGTCCAAAGTCATGTTTTCCTTAATTCCACTTGCCCCTTACAGCTATCTCTGTGGGTCCAGTATCAGCCACTGATCTTTTATAGCACATAGTGCAATGAAACACGTAAATGGCACTCTCGTTTCTCCTCACCTGTCTCATTCTTGGTCTGGCTGAACCTTTCCTCAAGCGCCACCATTTTCTCTCTGAAGCACGCCCGCAGATGCTCCCGTTCGTTCAGGAGGCGTTGTTACGGTACTGCAGAAGCTTCATCCGTGGACCATACAGCTCTATTGTATTCGCTTGTGCTACTTATTTCCGTAGTCCCTCTTCAAGAGCTTTTTGTGTCTTGTGCATTTCCGTCGCATGCTGAGCTTCCACTTGCTTGCTCTCCTTCCGTTGCATACTCCCAAAAACTAAAAATATCAAGAAGAAAGCTAAAAAGAGCAAAGCTGGGTCCGTACTGCTGTCCTCTTCGTGTGTTGCTTCTTTTTGGATTCCCTACGTGATATGATGTTTGCTTGCATTTGATTTACTCCACATATAAACTTGCCCTTATTCTTCACTAATTTTTTTGGGGAGTTCCTACCCTTACTCCTTCCTTCTTTACTCTCTGCTACCTCCTCGCTCATTCAAGCTCGTTTCTCCTCAGCTTACTCACTCTCTCTTCACCATATCATTTGTCATCTCGTTTGCCTTTCTCCCGCCTTCCCTCCGTCTCCCCCAGTTCTACCCACATCCACTATCCGTCGGTCGGTAGGGTATCTCCTCCAACCCCCCTCCCCGCACCTTACGATATCGCGTATCGATAGGATCAAAGCCTTCTTCCGGCGAACCCTTGAGAGCCCATGAGGGCGTCTCGGCGCAGTAGTCGGCAGAGTCGAATTCAGTGCCGTCCTTCTCGAACTGGGAAAGAGGGGGGGGAAGGACGGAAGAAGAGGGGAGGATGACGTGTCAACTATGCAGGAGATGACCATGTCCACAAAAATGTTTTCTCCTTTCCTTCTCTCCCTCTCCTTTTCAACCGCCATCTCCAAACAATGGGCGTTACCACCGACCATCGGGTGAAACATTTCCCATCGGCACAAATGGCATGTGTCATACATCCATGTACCCCTCCCTCCTCATCCATGTGCCCTTCCCTCCTCCCCTTCCTCCCCCCCTCTCTTCCTCCCTTCCCTCACCTTCTCAATCAGCTCCTGAAACTTGGCATAATCAATCCAAGTGAACCACTTCCCGTCGCGGTAGAACTTGTCCTTGCGTGCAAGAAGGGTACAGCAAGAGTGGGCGTGCTCGGCCATAAACTCGTATGTGCCTGGGAGGAGGGAGGGAGGGGAGAGAAATTCCGGTAAGTCCCTGATTGGGTTTCCTGTTTGTGAGGGTCGAAACCCTCCTCGCTTGAAGAGACAAAGAATCCAAAGGTGTGGAGATACGACTCCATTCCTCCCTCCCTCCGCCGTTACTGACCGCTGGTGCGGTCGGAGATAGCCTGGGCGAAGGCGCGGACTTCGTGGTGCCACGGGACGTTCTCTTCCATCCTATAGGTGTGTATATATGCATATATTTATATATAAGTATGTGTATATATAAGTACGTATATGTATACATGTCAAGATAAATGGAAGACATAGGACATTCTTCTCCACCCTGTATCTGTATATATATCTCTCTACCCCTAACCTATATTTCCCTGTCAAGAGAAACAAGTGCACTCGATAAGGAGAAAAGAATTTGGAATCACGGAAAGTGTAAACAAATACAGGGTTTCACCATCATGGGAGTGCAACTGTTTTCCCTTCTCCTCACATCCCCTCCCTCCCTCCCTCCCTCCCTCCCTTCCCTCTCTCCTTACCGTAACGTGGAGAGGGCGCTTTTTCCACAGAAGGTCACGCCCTTGATTTCAATCAGATCTGGCTCTCCCATCCCTGTAATTTATTTGGTAATATATTCAAATTAAAAAAAGATGGTTACTGTACTATAGATGGATCACTCGGTCAGCCCTTTCTTCCCTCTCCTTTCCTCCCTTCCTCCTTCTCCGCCTACTTGTCTTCTGCAACAGGTGACCCACGTTGTCTCCCTCCGTCCCTCCCTCCGCCCGCCCCTCCCTCCGTCTCTTCCTTCCGCTTCCCCCCCCTCCCTCTCACCCTCCCTCCCTCCTTTACCTATCAGCTCGGCGTAGCTGTCCACCTCATTCATGTTCCAGGCTTTAACCAGCGTCAGGCGGTAAACAGTCCGTTGTCCCTAGGGGAGGGAAGGAGGAAGGGAGGGAAGGAGGGAGGGAGGATGACTACAGGAGAGGTGCGTGACAGGGAAAAAAGAAGGAAAGAGGAAAGGGGAAGGAAGAAATCAACATTCCTTCAATCACAACTGCTGCTGCTGCTACTCTCCCCCCCCCTCCTACAGAGAAGTGAGAAATCGTTCCCAGATGTCGTGGAAGAGAGGACGATGGATGGCCGTTTCTCATCGCCCCTCCGTCCCTCCCTCCGTCCCTCCCTCCGTCCCTCCGTCCCTCCGTTCCCCCCTCCTCCGTCCCTCCCTCCGTCCCTCCGTACCTTCAGACGCAGCTGCTGCAGAGACGAGAGGAATCGTTCCCAATAGTCGCGGAAGAGAGGACGATCAATGGCCTTCAAGGTTTCTTTCGTGGCGGCGTCGATGGAAACGTAGAGCTGCGTCACGGGCGACAGGGCCGCGATCTTCTCCGGGAACTGATGATGGGGAGGGAAGGAACAAAGGGAGAGAGAAAGAGATAGAGAGAGAGGGAGGGAGAGAGAGAGAGAGAGGGAGGGAGAGAGAGAGAGAGGGAGAGAGGGGTTGGTTATGTCATTCAACGAGCACTTCAAAAGAAGGAAGCACATATTGAAGAAAGAGGGAGGGAGGGAGGGAGGGAGGGAGGGAGGGTGGGTGGGTCTACCTGGGCGTTGGTGACAAGGAAGGAGGAGATATTACGACGGTGCAGCTCCGAAACCAGCTCATTGATGTGAGGGTACATGATAGGCTCTCCCACGAGGGACAGCGCGCAATGGGCCACGGTGAAGGCCTCCTGCCACCGCTCGGGCTTGACGCCGGGGACGCCCTTGAAGATGTTGATCATGTCCTGGTGTTTCTCGATCGACTCCTTGACGATCATGGCCGGGTCGTCCACCGCCCATCGCCACTCCCGGCCCACGGGGTTCTGGAGGGAGGGAAGGAGGGAAGGAGGAAGGGAAGAGTGAGAGGGAGGTATTGTGCACTTGTCGTCTTGGACGTGGGAGGGAGAGAAGGAGGGAGGGAGGGAGGGGGGGAGGGAGGGGCTGACCGTGCCGTGGCGCCAGCAAAACACGCATCGGTTGGCGCAAGCAAGGGCCGGTGTCATCTCCATACACTGGTAGGAGGTAATGCCATAGAATGTGTGCTTGTAGCACCCGCCGCGACCACGCAACTGGTGCTTCGTCCAGCTGCAAGGAGGGAGGGAGAAGGGGGGGATGGATCGATAGGGGGGAGGAAGTAGATGGTGAGCGAGTAGTGCATGTATGTGCATATTTACATACCAAATAATCAACTCTCATTCCCTGCCTCCCTCCCTGCCTGCCTGCCTGCCTCCCTCCCTCCCTCCTTCCCTTATGCCATACCGGCAGAGTTTAACGGCCGAGTGGGAGCCGATGAGCTTATACCCCTCCTTCGTCAGCTTCTTCCGCTGGGAATGAATGGAAAGGAAGATGGCACACATTGAAAAGAGATCATGGAGGCGTACATGTATATGCATATAGAGGTACATGTACGTGTGTGGACATATAGCCCATGATAAGACGAAAGGACAGCGAATAGCAACAGTTATCCTTCCACTTCCTGCCCTCCCTACCTACCTACCTGCAATGGCGTCACCATCTCCCTCGGCGCCGATACCTCCGCCACTTCTCCCGCCCCTCCCCCCTCCCCTTCTTCCTCCCCCCCTCCGCCTCCCTTTTTATTCTTCTCTGGCAGCACTTTGCCCAGATCTTCCAGATCCATCACCCCTCCCTCCTTCCCTTCCTCCTCTCCGTCCTCCTCCTCGTCGGAGGACACCCACTCTTCTTCGACAAGGCGGAGATTGACCTCGTCTTCTGGCGTTTGCGTCAGATCAGCCTGAGGGAGGGAGGGAGTGAGGGAGGGCGGGAGGGAGGGCGGGAGAGAGGGCGGGAGGGAGGGAGGGGGAAGATCACGTTGCTATTCAATTTTAATTCCTGACTGTCTCTCAGACAGAGAGACTTTTCTTCGTCTCTCCCGTCCGTTTTTCCCTCCCCCTTCTTTCCCTCCCCCTCCTTCCCTCCCGTCCTTCTTTCCCTCCCCCTCCATCCCTCCCGTCCTTCTTTCCCTCCCCCTCCATCCCTCCCGTCCTTCTTTCCCTCCCCCTCCTTCCCTCCCGTCCTTCTTTCCCTCCCCCTCCATCCCTCCCGTCCTTCTTTCTCTC
>Ga0160420_100547_pt1 | contig 15048 bp, 19 predicted proteins | sample CelAP2metagpilot_FD_108197 | JGI IMG/M metagenome (GOLD analysis project Ga0160420, IMG submission 108197) | Phycosphere-associated microbial communities from algal ponds in Kailua-Kona, Hawaii, USA - Cellana AP2-5-5 metagenome pilot | ecosystem: Engineered > Artificial ecosystem > Aquaculture >... | reverse complement strand
TCCCTCCCTCCCTCCCTCCCTCCTCCTCACCTTGGCCGCGAAGAGAGGGTGTTCTCCTCCAATGACGGTCGAGGCGGCTTTGGTCAGCCCGACCTCCTCTAGCACCTCTGTCACCCGCTCCCTCGCCTCCTCTTTTGAGTGTTTGCCCCCCATCCGGGCCAAGGCATGATAGTCCAGGTGCTCTCTGAGGAGGGGGAGGGAGGGAGGGAGGAAGGGGTGTGCGTGAGAATACAATTCAATGCGAGCTTCACTGGTGGAATGTAGAGAGGGAGAGATCAAGAGAGGGAAAGAGATGGAGAGTGGCCGCCCCCCACCCCGGAGGACAAGCCGACTTGTCTGCCGGGCTCTGAAGCGTCAAGTGCGTTTATTTATTGGAATGAAAACTTGTTTGTAAACAGATACAAGGCAGGTCCTCTCTCTTGCCCTCCCTCCCTCACTAACCGCACGGTCATGAAGCCAAACATCATCTCGTCCTGCTGTACCAGGGCCGCCGTGGTGAAATAAGACGCCCCGGGGCTCTCCCCGTCCAGCTTGATAGCGCCCTTGAAGCGACGGAGGCGGAGGGAGAGGCAGTGGAGGAGGGAGGTCTTGCCGGCGCCTGGGGGAAGGGAGGGAGGGAGGAGCGGAGGGAGGGAGGGGAGGGGGGGAGGGACGGAATGAATTTCTAGCGTTTCTCGGAGCCTAGGAGGCGGTCTTACACCTCCCCCCCCCCCCTTCCTCCTTCCTTCCCTCCCTCCCTCTCTCCCTCCTCTCACCACTCGGTCCCATGACGGCTGTGAATTCCCCTGACTGGGTCTTGCCCGCGATACCCGTTAGGAGAGCCTCTCTTCCCTTCATCCGCTGCTTCCCCCTGACCTGTGGTGGCGGCACCCGCCCCCCTTCCACGTCCAGCAGCTCCACCCCTTTCCTCTCATGCTCCTGATGCCAATGTCTGCTGCCCCGCTTGCTGCTGCTAATGCTGCTGCTCCTCCTCCGCCTGCTGCCTAGGGCGGCCGTGGCCTTGGTGGCGGCAGCCCGGGGGAGACCCCAGAGGCGGGCGGCGGTAGAGGAGGAGGAGGAGAATGAGGAGGAGGAGGAGGAGGAGGAAACTCTGAGTTCCTCTATTGTCCATTCCAAGATCTGAAGGGAAAGGAGGGTAAAAGGGAGGGAGGGGGGAAAGGAGAGCTTAGTTGGAGGGTGATGGACTTCGACGGACGTCACGGAAGAGGGCCAATAGCACTTTTCCGTTTCCCTCCGTTCCTCCGTTCCTCCCTCCATCCCTTCCATTGCTTTGCTCACCTTGACATTGGGCCCCCGCCATCTCCGACTGCTCCCGGGTGTCAATAACTTCTTTTCCCGCTGCGCCAGTGATTCACATTCCTCCTTCATCTCCTCCGTCTCCACCGCTGAGTCTACTATATCTCCTATTTCTATTCTATGGTCTTTGTCCCGCCCCACTTCCGCTCCTTCCCCTCCTCTAGCCTGGTGCACGCTCCCATGTAGTGGTGATGGTGGTGGTGATGTCAAGCTCAACGAATAGTGCAGCCCTGGCACTGCCACGGGTCTCGGTGACGCCTCTGGCCTTCCTCCTTGATCCTCGTCCCACCTGCCCATATCTTGGATGTCTGGACTTCCCGACGCGGTCGCGCTGGCGCCTGGCCGCCGGTCGTGGTCCTGTGGGCTGGCGATTGTGGGCATGGCGCCACGCAAACCCACGAGAGCACGCTCGCTTGCCCCTCCACGTCTCAGACACGGCCCCTCCGCACTCTGAGCTGCGCGTAGCCGCGTCTCCTACCCCGCCTCTCCTAGGAAGACAATGCCCTTTGTTTGCCCCCAATACTTTTTCTACGCCGCGTCGTCGTCGGTGCCTCGACCGTGTACGGCTCTACAGTGGTGTACGTGCGTGATGGAAGAAAATTGAGGCAAGAAAATCGTACAGGCAAAACATTACTATAACCCACAAGCCTGCCTCGAGCGAGGCCATATCGTCGACTAGCTGCAGGACGCACCAAACTGAATCCCCCGCGAAGATATGTCACGGAGCAAGAGGTGGGCGTTCGACAAACCGGTGGCGACAGAGGGAGATACCCCCATCTAGTCTTGCTTTTCTCTGCTGGACGTCACCAACGCAGAGCAGCGTCAGCCGTCGTTTGTCCAAGCCCGCCTCGAGAAAATGATGAGAACGTGTTCTGGGTTCGCATTACAAATTGTTCTCGTTCTACCAATCTTTCACAAATGGGTGTCGTCATACCTCATCGCTGTCCCGCATCAGGACAGGCGCGGTGGACGACGACCAGCAAAACAATGAGCTCCACATTAGCACGAGCACCCTTTCGGGTGACACTTCTTAGGCACTGAGCGGGGGTGCCCTGGTACGTCATTTGCCGTACACTCCTTAATTTTGGTATTGGGAAAGCCACTAGTCAGCGCCCAGGGCATTTGTAGTAAAAGAGGGGTTCGTCAGTCTTCGTTGTGGCCCATGTTCGGCGGCTCCAAACCAACCCAAAAAGCCATGTGTTCTTTAACCTCTTGGTGCACTTTTCTCTTTAATTCTGTTACGTAGACAATGAACCTAGGAATCCATGCATCGCCCTACTGTTCGCCAACGACCAACCGGAGGCACTGCCCAAGTTCGTCTCGTCGTTGCCAGGATCCGTCTTTGCCCCACTTGGTTAAGGTTTCTGCCATGGGTAGAAAGAATGTGCAAAGCCGTGGCGAATGCCTTGTCATCTCTTCTAGTGTATTAACGATTTGTATTTTCGAAGCACTTGCATACAGATCTCTCTCTCTGCCTGTACATTGTTACTCCCCGCCTGCCAGCTTCAGCGCCTCGACTCATCTCTTCCCCATTTCTTTCTCTTTTCCCCCCGAAAAGGAAAAACACGCACATGCACAGCCACGCACATAATCTCTTTTCATGCTGCACTGTTTGTCGGACTCGTCCCTATTACGTACAACACCCACATTTACATCTCTCTATCTCTATCCCCTATGTCTTCTATTAAATCACAACTTCCCTCCCTCCCTCCCTCCCAATCAATCGTCTGGACGGCCTTGGAGTCAAAAGGGGCTACCTTACAGCTTCTACATCCAGTGTGGACATCGATTTTCCGGCGCGGCAGTGGTGTCCCAGAAGTCAAGTGTAAATTGGCATCTGTCCTCCTTATCCCCCACCACAGGCGCGGTGAAACACAGATAGCTGCATACGTGCGAGGCCACGGGGCTGTACCTGGCGGAATAAGGAGGGAGGGAAGAATGAAGGGAAGGAGGGAAGAATGAAGGGAAGGAGGGAGGATGAGGGGCATATATCTCTTCAGCGTTAGGCGCGGCGAAGATCAAATAGCGACATCCACTCCCTCCTTCCCTCCCTCCCTCGACTCTCTCCTTGCGTTACCTGTAGCTGGAGAGGTCGCTTCGTGTGCGCCAACCTGCGGCGTGTGGACCCAAATCGTCCGCTGTGAAGGGCACTGCGCCACCCACTGACAAGTATGACAAAAAGAGGGAGTGAGGGAGGGAAGGAAGCGTCAGCATACTGACACCACGACCCAGTCCAGAGGTGTAAATATCCGTGCAGTTCCTCCGTCCCTCCCTCCGTCCCTCCCTCCCTCCGTCCCTCCCTACATGCGGTGTAGTTGAAACTACCCGTCCTCGGCAGCGGACTGTCGTCGCTCATGTCGCCCCCCCCGCCCACCTTAGATTCGAGCAGAGGGCAGGCGGTCAGGTGGCCGCAAGGGACCTAAGGAAGGGAGAGAGGAAGGGAGGTAGGGAGGTAGGGAAGAGAGTAGGTTGGTGATAAACCCCTTTCTCACCCATGGCTGTTGAATGGAGAAAATAGCTTCCTTTTTTCCCTCCTCCGGAAAGCTTCCTGTGCTCTCTTCGTGCGTATGATCCTCCCTCCCTCCCTCCCTCCCTCCCTACCTGGCTGATCCAGTCCCCGATGTAGTAGGCCTTACCCACCCCGCCAACGCCCGTAAAGGTCACCTGCGAGGAAAAAAGGCGCGAAATGAGAGGCCAGAATCACTCAGACATGGAAGCATTCTCCTCTTCTTCCTCCCTCCCCTCCTCCTCCCTCCCTTCCTCCCCCCCTCCTTACATGCCGGTTGTTCACCGCCTTGTCAAACCTCCTCCCAACGGCCGCATTCCCTACATTAGGCGCTCCGAATGTCACCAGATCCACCTGCACCTCAGGGAAATGCTCGGCGATATATAAGGCCACCATCGCCCCCACCGAACCCCCGAGCGAGTGCCCAGAGACAAGGACTCTCTGCAGCGCTCCTTCCTTCCGCCCGCCCCCCTCCTTGTCCTCCTTCTCGTCCTCCTCCTCTCCCCTGGGTCGATTTCGCAGACTTTTCCCACTGCTGTTTGACCCTACCAGCCGCCCTACCTCCTCCTTTAAGGGACGCGCCAACCGAGAGAAAGCATCGAAAAACCCGCCGTGGACCCGCCCTTCCTCCCTCCCTTGGTCCCTTCCTTCCTCACCCTCCAAAGGGAAAAAACGCGCGAATTCTTCCGCCGCTGCGTAATCATATTGAAAGTCGAGATTCCACTCATTCGCGTAGACGGTGCCGCGAATGAGAACGAGAAGCGTGGCTGGAAAGAGGGGGAGGGAGGGAGAGAGGGAGGGACAGGAGGTCCGAAGCTGAGTACTCGGTGGAAAAAAAGCGAGAGATCCTGCACTCCCAATTCCTCCGTCTTACCTCCCTCCTCCTCCCCCTTCGTCTCATTCCTCACGAAGCTCATGACCAATGGCGCCTGCCAATGCGACGAGCCTGGCTCAGCTTTTGCCGCGGTCGATGTCACCTTCTCCCCTGCACCTTCCTCCTTCCTTCCCTCGCTCCCTCCCTCCTCGTCATCCAGGTAGTACAGGCGTTGCTCGCCCCAAACCTCCGGCAGGCCCATTGGATACTGGCCCACACCTCCCTCCTTCCCTCCCTCCTTCCACAGGGATATGACGGCGTAAAAATTGAGAAGGGAGCGATAGAGGAAGTAGTAGGTGCCTCGCTCGTGGTCGGAGATATTTTGGGGGATGGTGGGAGGGAGGGGGCGAAGGTCCTGCAATGGCTCCGGGAAGAGACCTTGCGGGTCGACAGGGCGTTTGGCGGCGCTGCCTCGTCCAAGCTGGGGGGGCATGGATTTCGTGACTGGTGGAGGATAGGGAGGGAGAGTGGAAGAGAGGGATTGATGGAGGAAGGGAGGGATGGAGGAAGGGAGGAAAGTGAGGAAAGAGAGTACTTGGATGCCTCCGAGTGTTCGAGAAGACTATGATCAGGCGAGCGATACGGTCATTGCAGTTTCGCCACAAACACTTACACTTTCGTCATTCCTAATCCTGTCAAGCTTTATCCCTTGCATTGAATTCCTCCCCTCCCTCCTCCCCTTCTCGTTACGAGGACTTACTCGCGACCCAGGAAGCGCCTGAGGCACACAACACTCCCTCGGCGTCCATACTTCTCTGCATGGGGCAGGATGGATATTCGTTCCCTTGTGGTGCCTATTTCAGAAAGTAGCATAAGTCCTCTGTGCGTGGTGAACATCATGAATGACCTATACCATCCCTCGATCACTCCCTCCCGCCTTCCCTTCCCCATCTCTTGTTTCTTACCACTCCATGCTCATGCACATACGCCCCATAGTCGATCCTATCCTGGTCAAGTTTAGAGAATGTCGGAGAAGGGGTGGGTACGGCCGTCACGCTCCCTGTAGACGCAGGAGAGGAGGAAGCGGTTGTGGTGGAAGTGGGCCAGCTCCAGCGTTCGGGCCACAACGAAGACCATGATGACCAGGAAGAAGAAGAAGTAGGCCCCGTTGCGAAGGTAATGGAAGGATCATCGAAAGTATGCCTTCTTATTCTCCTTGTCATATTCGTGATTGTGGTGGCGGGGGCAGGGGAAGCGGCAGCGGCGCCGAGGAGGCAGACCCATATGATGCTGGTGCTCTGGGAAGCGCCTAGTGCTCGCCGTCGTTTGTGTTTGTGCGAAGCCAGTGATGGTGGCATCTGGGTTATATTGTGTGCCAAAGCCTACTTGTGTGATAATCATGACGAAGTCTATGCGTGAGAGGGACAAAGATGACCGCGAGAAGCTTAGGGACACAGACAGAGGGTTGGTTGGTGTCATTTCCGTTATCCGCTTTACTGGTTGAAGCAAAGCAGTTTGAAAAAGCTCCATGAATAAGCTGCAAACAATGAGATGTGGCCCTGGTAGCACGATTGGTTTTCGTGCACGCACAGAGGACCTGCTTGTAGTGTGTATGGTCGCGACACATTTTATGCGTTGGGAAAATAAACACTTTGTTCGCAGACTCCGTAAAATATGCCCATCGATTTCATTGTCCTTTGCATCTTTCTTCTTTTTCCATTCAGTTTCCTTGTCACGCTCCTGCACATTCATCATCTTTTAAAATGAGGATCAATTTCTCTTTCCTGTCTGTCCATTTCCCTGCTATCTGCGATCCCCTCTCTTTCTTTGGTATGAACAAGTCTATCGGACGCTATCTCATTCTCTCTTTCCTTCCCACTCTACACAGATTGCGTTCCGTCCCGCATCGGTTGTCTTTCATATTCCTGCAAGCGTTCCAGTAAGTGCTTGGCAACAAATTCCTCCCACATCGTCTCGAAAAGCGGGGTTGCCTGCTTCATTTGTTCGTGAATAAACTCCCGCATTTCCATTAATTTCCGCACGTGTTTCCTCTTCCACTTCGCTTCTGCAGCACTCACAGCGGTAGGGCGCTCGTTCGCCTTTTGCTTCTCGATCTCCTCTTTTCTTAGTTGCTCTTCGACGGCCTTCTCGTCTTCATCCTTGTCGTAAGCGATGTTAAACTGTTTGACCACGATGGCGATGGGCAACGAGAGGAACACGATGCCGCAGTAGGCCGAAGCTGCAGCCACGAATTGTCCTGGGCCCGAAGTAGGATAGAGATCACCGTATCCGACGGTAGTAGCAGTGACAATAACCCAATAAGCTGACACAGGGACAGACGTGAAAGGGGTGACTTCTTCGCCTCCCTCTAAGGCCGGGCGATAAAACGCGCCCTCAGGGTGTTCGGGCGTGACCCGGTAGACGCCGCCTTCGAAATAAAACACCAACGCACCCATCACAAAGCAAAGAACAAGCGTAAAGAGAGTCAGCAGTATCAGCGATGGACCTGAGTTCTTGAGTGTGTTCCACACTAGTTCGCCCCCGGACGAATACCGGCTTAGTTTCAGCACTCGCAACACCCTGATTGTTTCGTGTGATATCCAATATATTCATTAGTGGTGTCTGAATAATCCTTCCTTTCTTTAATTCATTTGTCTCTTCTCGTATTCGAGCCCCTGATTCAACCCAATTTCATCACAGAAAGTAGACATTTATTCCTTGCTCCGTCTCCCCTTCCTTCCTTCCTTCCCTCCCTCCCTCGCTCCTTACCGCGTAATCCGGAGGAGTCGCCAGTGGACCACGTCTACCGACGAGATGAAGTATGTAAGGAAGAAGGGGAGGATGACGAGCAGGTCGATGACTTGGTGCGAGTGCATCAAGTAGTGAAAAGTCTTGCTTGCTGCGGAGGGTTGAGGCTTTCCCCGCTGAACAAGTAAACGAGGAAGGGAGAGAGGGAGATTTTCAGATGTGGTGAGCAGCAGGTCAATAACTCAGTCTTAGGCATGCCTCGAGATAATGGGGTGGTCGTGGTTTCCCCACTCCGCAGTAAGTAGTGTGGGGAAAGAGAAAAGGAGGGAGGGAGGGGTGTTGAAGAATCCAATGAGATAAAGAGAGAGGGCCAGCAGGAGGGTGATGGACGTACCGTAGTGTCCTCGTTGATACGGCGGCCATCCCAGTAAATGAGGCGCTGAGGGACGGCGTGGACGGTGCACACTCGAAGGAGGTAGTCGAATATGAAAAGGCAGAGGGTTATCGTCTCGGTCTTGTCAAGGTAGGGGAGAGGCTCCGGGAAGCAAATTACTTGGTCGCAGTCCGCACCTGGAGCACCCGGGACACAAATAGGGTGTTTGCAGTTGTGCGGGATGTAAGTGAACTCGGGCATGGTGGAGAGGACGAAAGCGATGCAGGAGATGGCCGTGGCGGCGCACATGACGAACCCATAGAGCCAGGCCTGATAAGAGGGACAGGAAAGACGGGACGAGGTGAGGCAAATCAGGTAAATTGTCCGGGAGGACAAACAGTCCCATCAATCCCGCTTCTCGCTTCCACTTCCTCCCCCTGACACGCACATAGAACGAGTAATACATGTGGTCTGAGGTCATGAAGATGATCGTGCGGTAGGAATGCTCCGCGCGCCAGTCGGCCAGGTCCTCCTGCGAAAAAAGAAAAAAAGAAAGGAGGAAGAGGAAAGCGTAAAACATTTCTGTTGTCAGTTTTAATTCACTCATATTTTATCGACGCGTATGTTTACTTCTATTTCAAAGGCTTGGTCTCCAATCCCCCCTTCCCCCCTTCTCCCCTTCCACTTTCCCTTCCTATCTCCTTCCCTACGTACCGGTGTCAAAACTCGTGACAGTGATCGTGTCATCTGCTGCACAAAGCTTGGTCGTCGTTTTCTAACCCCATTGCCCACCTCGCCTTGTTGCCCTCCCTCCTCGCCTTCGGCGGGCAGCCGCACATGCTTCTCGCTGTGCTTCCCGCCGGACAATGCACCCAGCTTTGATGTGCCGTTTAAAATATGGACGAAATGAGTAAATGGGGGGGAGGAAAGTATGATGCCATGGCTTACACTTCTCATTTTAACACAGGCAGATTAAGACACACAGGGAGCACGTGGATGTAACGGTGGCGGTCATTTTCATCTATACTGCGCATTTCCAACTGTCGCCCTCTTACTCTCCATGCTCACCTCTGCACGCTCTTCTTCATCATCCCGCACACTGCCGGGGGGGGAACGCTGCGATGACACCCCGCCGATGTAGGAAGAGGTGGCCGCGTGCAGGATTAGGCTAATAAAGTGGAGGGGGGGATAAGAGAGGCTCACATAATGGTGGGGACAAAACAAAGAAGCAGAAAGAGAACTTACGGGTGTTTTTCTCTAGGATCCCCAAGCGTGGCGTACATTCCTACTATTAGTTGGTCGTGTGAGGTAAGGGTAATTGTGGGTCGGTTAATTAATTAACAACACTTGATCTTGATCTTGACCTTGTCGAATTTGGTCTCGGAGAAGTGGGGCTGGCGGCATGATTGCTCAAGAGGATTTCGGTTGACGCAGGACAGGAAGCGGCGACATAAAAAAAGCGTGTAATGCGTATGTTTTCTTGGAGGTAGTTGCCCGCGGTGCTTTTTCCATTTGGCTCTCTTATACTGCTCAATCAAATGACCGCGCTCTCAGCTGCTTCACTTCGCCTGCCAGGGTGTTCTCTGCTACGTCACACATGTGTGTGTGTGTGTGTACGCGCGCGCATTTAAAGCAGGCTTTGATGCTCATTAGCTCTCTTCAATACCCCATTTTGTCCTTTAATATGTCTAGTTTGACCAGTCGGGCATATTCGGATGTGAACACATGTATTCATCCTAGCGTACTGTCCCCATCATATGCTTTTAGATTGTAAAGATTTCCTACACACTTTCTATATATCGACGACGACGAATTTTAGTGATAATTCCCTTAATATGAGTACTTCATCTCCTCCTCCCTTGGATGACTTTGTCGGCCCGTGGATATCCTAGGTAATCACAGCAAAAGACAACCACCCTTACCCTTGGCGCTCTTTGTCGAATTATCACTTCTGTTGCTGCTGCAGCAGCAGCTGCTTCTGCTGATGTAGATGACGATGTTCCTATTGCTTTTGTTTTATTTATCGTGATGGTGGTGAATACCTTTATATTGCTGCTGCCGCAGGTGCTGCTCCTGCTGCTCCTGCTATCGCTTTTGCGTCTCGGTGGCCTCTGTCGTCGTTCCAGAAGTGGTCTGGTGGGTGTGTGGTTGAAGAGAATCGTGAGCTTTTTCATTCACCCCCTTCGCAAATTTGTCAAGACATTGCACACTCAATTTTACACATCTACGACTGCACATCTTCCGAACACATACAAGCCCAACCCCGAACCCTCCTCTCCTTTCTATCCTCCCACCTCATTCGGACCTCGACAGTCCATCTCTTATTGCTTACACTCCCGGCGTAACGATATGATACAACTTATATTTATCATTCCTGATGCTGATGTTGGACATTTTCCCCCTCCCTTCTTTTCCCTCCTCCCTCCATCGTAGCGTCTGAACCAAGTGTGGGTGAGCATGTAGTTGATATCTTCCCTCCCTTGTCCCTTCCATCATTTCCTTTGTTCCCCTTTTTTCCCTTTCTCCTTATTTAACATTTTCAATTACTTTCCGTTCCTGGCATCCTTCGTTTCTGACGGCAGGGTCAGTCATCCTCGTAGTGTTGCGTGTGTGGTGTGTGTTTGCGGTAGGATGAGAGAGACTCGCCATAGCACGAGCATCGAGGGTTAAGGGCTTACCACCCACTGCTACTATTTGAGGCCAAATATTTCCTTCTGCCGAGTATGTCGAAGTGGCGGGGTTCCCACCGCTGGGAGTTTTGGGGTTGAGTGATAGAGGTCGTCTTGGGGTGGTATAATCTGTACGGGTTTGAGGTAGACATTTTGGATAACATCGTTGCTGCTGGGCTGGGGTTTGGTGCGGATGCGAGGGCCAGCAAATGGTGCATTTGACTAGGTTCGGTGGGTTTCCTGGGAGGGGCAGGATGGCGGTGTGGATTTTTGATCATTGTCAGGGTTTACATTACACCCACGGGGCGTGTCCACTTCCGAGCGACGCCATGCTTCAACTCTCTCGCATTCCCCTCATCGCTTGCAACACCTCTAACGCTATCCGCTTACTATACACGCTACTAACACAGAGACGAGCATGGAATCAGCCCTAACAATGCAAATACCACCGCTTGGGCGACGCCTTCCGGCCGTGGTGCACGATTTTGCCAGCTATCTGCCACCCATCGACGCGGCGCTTGACAGCCGCATGGTCCAGCATTATGGCCTTGAGGAATGGAGTCGCATGCGCCGAGCACTCGTCACGCCCCCCTCGCATACGTGCCTCCGCGTCAATACCCTGAAGGCTGAGGCAAAAGGGGTGCTAAAGGAGGTGGATGCATGGATTGACGATTACTACCGCGAGCGTTTTTCCAGCACCAACAACGACGACGCCCAGACTGAGGCCGAAGTCCGTTCACCGCCACCACCGCCACGGCCCTATTTGCACCCCATGCCTCCGCTTTCATTCGATACCATTATTATCCCCTCCCTCCCTCCACAAACTTCGCACTCCTTTCCACTCCTTTCCTCGTCCTCCTCGTCCTCCACTTCCCATCCCAAGCCCTTCACAGTGGTCGTCGACCGCCTGTGTGGCGAAGCCGTCTTGCGTGGCGCCGATGTATTTGTCCGCGGAGCCTGGAGCGCCAGCCCCGGGATCCATCCGGGATGCCGAGTCCTCCTGCTGATGGACCTACACCGCCAATCCCAACGGGGTTGTCTCTACAGCGACTACGAAGGAGAAGCCCTCTTAATCGGACAAGGCACCGCCGTCGTCTCCCGGACCGAACTTTTCACAGCCACCAAAGGCCTGGGCATCCGTGTCACCCATCGCGTGGGTTTTCAAGCACCCCCTTTCAACGGCCTACTGCCCGGCGTCATCTTTCCCCAAAACCTCCCATCGCTCCTCGTGGGCCACGTCCTCTCCCCGTCAGCTGGAAGCAGCGTCATCGACCTCTGTGCCTGTCCCGGGGGCAAAGCCACCCATCTTGTCAGCCTCATGCGAGGAAAAGGCCTGGTTGTCGCCTGTGATCGGAGCCGGAAAAAAGTCAAGGAGCTCAAGGCTTTAAGTGAGGTGATGGGCATGTCCTCTTGCCTCTGCCCCCTCGTCCTTGACTCCACCCACGCCGTCCTCCCCAAAACCCTCCGCCGTGCCCGAACCCTTCCTTCCTCCCAACCGCCTGCTCTCGTCGCCGCTACGCCCCGCGACAAAGATGACCTCCATGCCGTGGAAGGTTTTTACCCCGAGACGTTCGACCACGTTTTGCTAGACCCTCCTTGCTCGGCGCTTGGCCTTCGTCCTCGCCTTTCCGTCCCCACCACCGCCTCCGATCTGGACGCCTTTGTCTTATTCCAACAGCAATTTTGGTGGTCGGCGGTGTTTCTGCTTAAGGTAGGTGGAAGCATGACGTATTCCACGTGTACCATAAACCCGGCGGAGAACGAGGGCATGGTCAGGTTCGCCTTAGACACTTACCCCTGCATGAGGCTGGTGCCGGCCGAGCCCCGCTTGGGGAAGGCGGGCAGTAAGGGGGTGGAGGGAGAGGGACTGACAGAGGGGGAGAGAGGGATGGTGCAGGTGTTTTTGCCGGGGGAGGGAAGGAGGGAGGGCGAGGACAGGTTAGATATGAGTGGATTTTTTGTGGCCAAATTTGAGAAAGTGAAGAGCGTGTTTGAGGAAGAGGAGGGGAAAGAAGAAAAAGAGGAAGAGCGGGAAAATATGGGGGAAGGAGAGCAAGGTAAAAGGTAAAACAAATACGTCGGAGAAGATCGGAAAGCGTATCACAAGGCGGGGCAGGAATCCCAAGCACGGGTGGACCATGGCGGCTTTGTCACGCATCTTGTGGGTGTCCCTTCTTTCCTTCGCCCGACCATCTTCGATCTGTATCTTTTGCCATTCATTGATAGTATGAAGGCGCTGGCAGCTGCAGATGTAACCACTACTCTTGAATCATTCCCCTGTACAAGATTACCATTCACTCTAAGCCCTTTCCCCTTCTTCCTCTCTTTCTGCCCCTCATCCCTCTCTACCCTTCTCTTCCTCTGTTCTCTTCCCTTGCTGTGGTCTGAGGGTAGTCGGACTTGTGCTCCCATTCCTCATGTCTCTTTTTTTCTCCCTTCATTTGTGGCTGAGTCTTATTATAGTTACATTTCTTTCACCTTATTCCTTCCCTTCCACATACGCCTTCCATCTCCTAACTTCTTCGTCTGTCTCCCCATTCTTCGTTTGCCCTTCTCCTGTTTACATGGATGCTTCATTACAACGACTTTTTTGGCTCCTACTACCTTTATCGGACTCTTTCGCTCCTTTCGTACGACGGCCGTACCACTCCGGAAGTTAGCGACATCCGCTTCCCACACACCGCCCTACAAACACCCACGCAATCTCCTCCTTCGCTTCTTCTTCATTCTCTCTTAAACTTGTTTCTATACACGATATGATTAAATCCTAATGACCCACTCCTCCTTTCTTTCTTTCTTTCTTCCCTCCCCTCTTCTCTACGCACCCTCGCTCACTTACAAGCCTCACGAGCAAGCGTCCTTATCTTCTCTTTTTCCTTCCCATGCACATGCATACATTATATATGCACACGCATACATTATAGATGTTAAAAAACACGACGGCCACAAAACAAATAACTACACCAATTCTTCTCTCTCTTCCTCCCCCCTATCCTCTCATCCATCCGTTCCCCCTAACGGGAGGGGCTCTAGTATTCCAACGCCACGCTTTTCTTCACATCAATCTTACAGAACTTGCCTAAGCCCATGACCACCTCCGGCAGCTCCTCGTCCGTGCGTCCCTCCACGGTGAAGGCGCATTCAAATGCCACGAGCCTATGCCATGGAGAGAGGAAGGAAGGAAGGGAGGGAGGGAGGGAGGGAGGGTAAGAGATAGTGGTCAATGATCAGAGCACCTTGAGACGGGCGAATGTCCCTCCCTCCTTCCCTTCTTCCCTCTCTCCTTCTATCCCGCTTTCCGCCCCTCGCCCCGACTCTCCCTCTCAACTCGTACTTGAGCTTGTCCTGGAGAATCTGGATGCCTATTGACAGGAAATAAGATGGAAGAAAACAGGGGAAAAAAACGCGTGAGTGTCTACCGCTCCTGCAGAAAAAGAAGGGGGGCAGGGAGGAAAGGAAGAGAGGGAGGGAAAGAGGGAGGGAGGGAGATACCTTTGCGGGCCAAATAGGCAAATTTGTGCATGTTGATGTCAATCTCGACGTAATCCTTGCCCCTGTAGTAATTGGCCGTGTGCTTCACCAGGATGGGCTTGCCGTTGCACTGGAGGAGAGGAGGGAGGAGGGGGGAGATGAAGGGGGGGAAGGGTAAATAGCATGAAGGATGCAAACGACTGTACAATACCCGTGCGCTCTTTGCACCCACTCTCTCCTTTCCTCCCTCCTTCTCTCTTTCTCAACCTCTCTTATTGCGCGAAAATCAAGGAAAATTTCAATTTCTTCCGAATCTCACACACTCCAACATCTTTCCCTCCTTCTCTCCCTCCTTGTGTACCTGCGCTATAAACGACGGCAATCCAAGCTCATCCATGTTTTTACACAAGCAAATTGCCTTGAAGCGCTCGCGCCATTCCAAAGCGAGAGGGGATGGGGTGGCGCCTGGTTGGGGAGGGAGGGAGGGAGGGAGGGAGGGAAATGGTGAGGTACAGGGACAGAGAAGATGTGAATGATCCTGCTTGCCACTGAAGACCTCTAATTCATCGCCTCGCGCCCGCCCACACTCCCTCCCTCCCTCCCTTCCTCCCTCCCCTCCTCACCTCCATCCACCGGCACTGCATTCCGCATGAACTCGCCAAATAGCTTCATCCCCGCCGTCATCGCCACCCCTCCCTCCTTCCCTCCCTCCTTCTCGCCCTTGATGTACGCAAGGGCGGTGTCAGGCTTGATGACGAAGTAGAGTATACAAGACCAGCCGGGACCGTCCTCTTGCGCGAGGAGGGAGGGCTTCTCCGAGGGAGCCTGAGAAGGGAGGGCGGGAGGGAGGGTTGGGTGAGAGGGAAGGTAGAGGACAAAGGAAAAACGGATAAGCACGAGAAAGCAGTTGGACAACCGAAGGCAAACTACAGATTCCTCCCATCCTTCCCTCCCTCTTTTCCCCCCTATTCACCTGCCACGTGACGACCAGAGTTTTTGGGATGTGAGCAGGCAGGCCTTCCAATCCCTTCACCTCCGGAAGATCCTGGGGAGGGGGGGAGGAGGAAACGAGTTTGAGGCATGGCATGGCATGGCATGGCACACAGCCATTATATATCCCAGGCTGCTTGCGCCCTCCCTCCCTCCCTCCCTCCCTCCCTCCCTCCCTCCC
>Ga0160420_100546_pt1 | contig 15075 bp, 22 predicted proteins | sample CelAP2metagpilot_FD_108197 | JGI IMG/M metagenome (GOLD analysis project Ga0160420, IMG submission 108197) | Phycosphere-associated microbial communities from algal ponds in Kailua-Kona, Hawaii, USA - Cellana AP2-5-5 metagenome pilot | ecosystem: Engineered > Artificial ecosystem > Aquaculture >... | reverse complement strand
ACCACCCTCCCCCCTTCCCTCACCACCCGTCCGAACACCGGTTCCTCCTTCCCTTCCCCCCCCTCCTCCTCCCCCTCCCCGCCCTCTTCCCTCCCCCATGGGCCAGGGACCGCAAACGTGTGTCCCTGCAGGAGCTTGAGAAACGCCAGTTCTAGAGCCGTTACCGCGTCTTGGTACGAATCATGTCCCAGGCTGCCATGCCCTTGTTGGATCTCCCGCCCTCCCAAATGTGTGCGCGCAAGGTCTTTGAGTGATTTCTTGTAGGGCGAGCCTTTCGGGTGGGGATAGAGGGAGGCAGTATCCATGAGGTACGGGTGGTAGAGTTTAAGAGCACGGAGGTCACCGTCAAGGGCATGGCCGACGAGGTAGGTGGGTTTCTCGGAGAGGAGGGCGAGGAGGCGGGGTTGGAGAGAGGCAAGAGTGGTGGTGATATTGGCGAGGGTCGCCGGGGTAATCCCGCTGTAGGGTGTTCGATAGTCAAGGATGGGCAACAGGGGCTTCACATACTCATCCAAGACTACAGCGCCCATTTCGTTCACGAGCGTAAGGCGTGTTAATTCAAGCCCTGCGGCCGTGACGCACATCTCACAATCCACGCCCCAAAGACGGATTTGCCAGGGGGAGGGATTGGAGGGAGGGAGGGGAGGAGGAGGAGGAGGAGGAGGAGGAGGAGGAAGAGGGGAAGTGGCAGCTGCTCCAGCGGATCCCCTTTTGCGGGCGGAAGCCTTTCGTTTCTTCCCTTCCTCATCCTCCTCCTCCCCCTCGACCTCCCCCTCATCTCCACATCTACCGGTATCCATGACGCCGTTACTCCTGCTCTCGCCATCATCACTGCTGCTACTGCTGCTGCTACTCCTCGCCTCATCCTCCTCTTTTTCCTGCCCTTCCTCCTCCCTTTCTTCCCCCTCGCCGAACCAATCTCCCGTATCAAACCCTCCTTCCCCCCATCCCTCTTCCCACTTCCTCCTCTTTCTCTCCACCCCTCTCTCTCCCTCCTCCTCCTCCTCCTCCTCCTCCTCTTCTTCCTCCTCGCATTCCCACCACCCCTCCCCACCCCACCTCCGACTACTCACCCATCCATCCTCTTCTCCCCCTCCCTCCCTCCCCGTCCCAAGTAACGGAAACCGTTGCCGTAACTGCTCTTGTTCAGTGAGAGAATAAGATGCTGCTTCTCTTTCACTCATTACGGCCGTCACTTGTTCCCAGAGGCCCTCGAGGGAGAGGGGGAGGGAGGGAGGGAGGGAGGGAGGAGTGGGAGGAGGGACGGTTATGGCCGTGGTAGAAGAAGGGCGAAGAGGGATGGCTTCGGTGAGGAGGAGGGAAGGAGGGAGGACGGGCTGGGCGGGAAGAGGGAGGAGGGCGGGCTGTCCGACCCGGCCCCTTTCGCTGCTGTTGCTGCTCCTGCTGCTTGTTCGGATGAATGTCATCAGTGCCCCTCTCCCCCCCCCCCCTCCTCCTCCTCCTCCTCTTTCTCCTCCTCGTCCTTCTTCCGCCGGCAGCGCGTAGGTGGCTTCCATGACCAGCCCTCCTCCATTCGACCCCGCCCTCCCCCCACCCCACGTCAAGGTCAACTCCCTCTTCATTCCCTTCCCTCCTCCTCCTCCTCCCTTTCTTCTCAAACACCATATACCGCCCTCCACTTGAGGCCCTTCCTTGCTCCCTCCTTCCCTCCTCAATTCCCACAGCAAAATGCCCCCTCCCTCCACCTCGCCCTTCCTCCCTCCCTCCTCGACCTCCTCCCCTTCCTCCACCTCACTCTCCTCACTCAATAACGCCTCCCAATCCCCCCCCGGCTTCAATACCCACCGTCCTCCATCCTTCCCTCCCTCCCTTCCTCCCTTTCCCTTCTCCACCAGGACCACCACATGACTATTAAGGAGCTTGGGCAGTGGGAGGTCAGGCGGGAGGGAAGAAGGGAGGGAGGGGGGGCACCAGAGCATGCAGGCCGCTGCGGAAAGAAGATGGTCGGGACGAGGAATAGGGTCGAAGGAGGGCGTGTAACGGGCAGGAGCAGCTGTGAGGGAGGTAAGAAAGGGAAGGAGGGAGGGGTGTAGGTCACGGACGGCCTCAGGGGGAGGGAGGCCGGTAACGGTAGCAAGGATGACGTGTGGCGCTCTATGGGGCAAGGCGTGGCGGTACAGGAAGGGAGGGAGGGAGGGAGAGGAGGAGAAAGAGGCCTGATTATCCCACTCCTCCTCCTCCTCCTCCTCTTGATCCTCCTTCTCCTGCTCCCCTTTCTGCTGCTGCTGCTGCTGCTGCTGCTGTTGTTGTTGTTGCTGCAACTTGTGCAAAAGCACGCTGAGCATGACGTCCCTCGCATCTGCCCCTAAAATCTTAGTTCGTTCGTGCACCCAATAGTTAAACCCCAGGCGGACTCCTTCCACACCTCCCTCCCTCCATCCCTCTTTCCCTTCCCGTGGGGAGAGGTAGACATTTAGGGAGGTGGCTTGAGCGCCGCCGCCTTTTGCTGCCGCTCCCGTTGATGCAGTTGCTGCTGCTGTTGCTGCAGAAGATGTCGGCTTTTGGGTGGTACCGCCCACACACAGGCTGCTTCTTCTCAAGGTATGGTTGCTGGTGCTGGTGCTGGTGCTGGTGCTGGTGGTGCTGCTATTGTTGTTTATAATGCTGTTATTGCGCCCTCTCCGCAAAGTGGAAGTTGGCAATGAATGTCGTCGTAGCGTGGCGTATGGACGGGTAGGAGCAGCAGCACCAGCAGCACCTCTAGCAGAATGAGAGTAGGAATGGGAGGAAGCATTTGTCATGCTGTATCGGGATCGTTTGACCCCAGTTATGGTAGCAGCAGTAGCAACAGCAGTAGCAACAGGAAGGGAGGGGGAGGACGAAGCTGGAAGAGGAGGAGAGTGAGGAGGAGACCCATCATACTGCTGTTGATGATAGAACGTGTGCCCTACTCTGCCTCTGCCTCGTTCTCCTCCTTCCCCTCCTCTTTCACCGCGGCCTCGCAAACCTCTCCCTCCTCTTGCTCCAGTGAAGTGTTGCGGCGGGAGGACATGCTGGTGACGGTTGGCGTGCTGAGGGTGATGGTGCTGCAGGTGGTGGTGGTGGAGAAGAGAGGCAGGCGGGTCGGGCAGTAGCCCTCCTCCACCTTTCCCATCTGCTGAAGCTACTGTGCCCGTTTCTTGTACTTGTGTCATGGGAGGACTTATGAGCGTGGTGGATGAAGAGGGGTGGGGAGGTCCGCCATTGCTGCTGCCTCGACCTCCTCTTCGAGCAGCACTACCACCACGCTTCTTCTTGCCCACTGGAGACATGGACGAAGTCCTGCGGACGCGTGAGAGAAATCAATTATTGTGTAATTTATTAATGGTTGGTTGATGACATCTAGTCGAGGAAGGGAGTGTGTGTGAGACGTAGCACTGGAAGCAACAAGCAAGGCATCGGCGCCCGAGCCGTCATCCTTCGCTCTCTCGTCGTGTTCCTGTGGTCGTCTCTCATCGACAACACCCACAACTACCAACAACTGCCCAGCAACGCCTCAACGGTTGTTGCATGTGGGCCGCCCTTGTGCTTTCCCTCTAAAATGAGGCGGTGCTATGCCCTCGTTGACAAGACCAGCAGGGGGCTGTGTAGCCGTGTTTTTGGGTGGGTTGGGCGCATTTGTCCCTGAATTTTGTGGCGCCTGTGGGTGTCTTGCTAAGGTGCTATGCCCTCTTACTTCACCCCCCAACACAGGCCTTTACTGCGCCCGCAACAGACAATCACCGCCCCCTTCTCACCAAGTCAGCAGTGCAAACGATCCATCAGCTTGTTGGCCGAAGCCCTGGTGCCGGGGCACATTTACCAGTGCTGCATACGAAAAGCACAGACGCCTTTTTCAAGCCCCAAGGCGAGAAGAGATGCTTCCTGTGCACCGTGTACCCAGCAACAGAAAAGAATATGACCCACTCTAACAGTCAATCCATCATTCCACACGTATAAACGCATGCAGCTCGCAGAGTTAGCGGCAGTGACAGGGTCTTCAGGACGAACGAGAGCCGAGCCGGTGTGGGAATTTTCGAGTCTTACTTCCCATCCTCAAGCAACAACCCAGGGCCTCCGTCTCCTCGCACCCACAGCATCAATTTACTATAGCTTCCGAGCAGCAGCTCCGACAACCATGGATAACAATATGTACATGCAACAGCTGCAGCAGCAACAGCAGCAGCAACAACAACAACAACAACAACAACAGCAGCAACAGCATCAGCAACAGCCCCCCCAAGAGTTCGACGCTATGACATCCTCCCAACAACAACAGTCGCAATACCTCCAACAGCAACAACAGCAACAACAGCAACAACAACACCTGATGCACGGCACGGGTGCTTATGGCCAGCCCCCCCGTCAACCTTTCAATCCTCCTTTCCCGGCCCTCAGTGGCGCCGGCTCCCCAATCCCATTCCTCCTGCACTCCGCCCCTCCTCCCCCTCCTTCTGCCTCTTCCTCCGCCCCTCCCAGTCAATCCCAGCAATCAAATTCCAGAAACATCACCCCTCCCGCGATGACGCCGGAGGCCCTGGCGGTGTTTACCCAGAACATGGACATGAGTAGTTTGCAGGCACAAGCGGCGGCCTACTACCAATTGATGGCTTCCCACGGTTTGCCTGTCCCTCACCCCTATGGTTTTGCTCCTGGGCAGGAAGGAGGGGGGATAGGAGGAGGAGTGGGGGGAGGGTTTCCTATGCCACCAGTAGCGATGGGTGGGGGGCCTTTGCACCAGGAGGGGGAAAGAGGGGTAGGACGAGGAAAAGGAAAAGCAGCGGCAGGAGGAGGTACCGGTGGTGTTGAAAAGGCGGGACCGAAGGGAAAGAAGAGCGTGAGGAAATGGACAGCAGAAGAAGACGCAGAGATGGTGCGGCTGGTATTGGAGTTGGGCACGAAACAATGGGGTCAGATCGGGTTGAATCTAGGTGGGAGGAGCGGAAAGCAGTGTAGAGAGAGGTGGCACAATCAGGTGGGTTCCTCTGCCCTTTCTACCTCCCTCCCTCCCTTCCTCCCTCCCTGCCTTAATCAAAGTTGACTTGATACAAAACTTTTACTCTTACCGCGTCTTCCCTCCTTCTCTTCCTCCCTCCCTCCCTCCCTAGCTTGACCCGAACATAAAGAAGGAGGCCTGGTCAGCGGAGGAGGAGATGATATTGCAGCAGAAGCACTCGGAATTTGGAAACCGTTGGGCGGAAATAGCGCGCTATCTGCCGGGGAGGACGGACAATGCGATTAAGGTGGAAAGGGAGGGAAGGAAGGAGGGGGGGAGGGAGGACATGCAGTTGTGGGGGAGAGGCGGCATGCATGTGTGCTTGGTGCTTGTGGGAACCTTCCTCCTTGCCATGGAAAACCTACCCGCATTCGTTCACAGTTTTCATCACCTTCTCTTCCCTCCCTCCCTCCTTATCTTCCTTCTCTTCATTCTTCCTCCCTGTCGTACACAGAACCATTACCACAACGCCCGGCGCCGGATCAGCAAAGCCAAAGGATCCACCGATAGCGACCCTCTTGTCGCTCCTGCTGCTGGTGGTGTCGGCACTATCAGCAGCAATAACACAAACCCCACCATTTTGAATGCCCGTCCTCCCTCCCGCCCTTCCTCCCTCCCTCCCCACCCCTCTTTCGGGATCACACCCCCTCCCGCGATGCCCCACAACCAGCCCCCAGGCGGGATGACCGCGCCCTCCCCTCTCACGGGAGCCTTCCTTTCCTCCCTCCCTCCCTCGGGCCCTTCCCCTACCGCCGGCCTGCCCATGCAATTCAATCCCCTCCCTCTCCCCGGCACCGGCGACCTCGCCCTCCCTCCCGTCTTCCCCCCCTCCTTCCCCCTACCTGTGCCCGCCACCAAACTGTCTCCCGAGCAAGGATCGAGTGAGGGGGGGGCGACGACCGAAGAGGCTGAAGCAGGAGAAGAGAAGGGGAGGGAGGGAGGGAAGAAGGACGGTCCGGATGAGGCAGAGATACTTTTGTCTCTGAGCTGCCCTCAGAGTCGGAGCAAGGAGGGAGGGAGGGAGGAAGGGAAGGAGGACGAAACGACAGGCGCGAGCAGCACTCCGGGGGGAGGGCGAAAGCGGGCGAGGGAGGGGGAAGGGAAGGAGGAGGGAGGGGGGGAGGTAATTCTGTCTGATAAGCCTCCAGCTGTGTCGTCAATCCCGGAGGCAGACGCTGCGTCTTCCCCTGTTCCATTGCAGGAGGGCAGCTGTGAAAAAGCGGAGGAGCGGGTGGAAGACGGGAAGAAGGACGAGATGACGAGGCCTCTGGCGGAAGCCGCAACGGAGAGAGGGAGGGAGGATGAGAGAATGGAAGCAGCAGCAGTAACAGTTGCAGAGGTTTAAGGGCATTGAGATCGGGGCTAGGAAGGAGGAGGGGAGGTAGGGAAGGATTCCAAGTAATAATCATGAGTATGCACACCCTAATTTGCCAGGTTAGCACTGAAGAGGCGCAAAGCACGTGTATTCCTCCGTCGTCTCTCCCTTTCTCCCTCCCTCCCTCCCTCCTCTTTTTTGTGCGCGGACGGGAGTGGTTAGGAAGGAGGGAAGTGGGGGAGGAGGGAAGGGTGGTGACGAGGAAAGCACTCACAAAAATCGATCTCAAACTCGCGGCCTTGAAACGACAACAAACGCGGCCAGCAGCAGCAGCGAGGAATTATGGAAGAGGTGGAGGGAAAACACCAGCCGAGCACAAGGTACAAGAAATTTACATTCAAAGACAGACGGAGATAGAGACAGAGGCAGGAAACCGATATAAAGGGAGGGAGGGAACCCGGGGTGAAAAAGAGGAACAAGATGGTGAAGGAAATAGCTGCAACAACAAACGAGTCGACGCCAACGAAAAACGAAAAAGAGATCGACCGAGCATTAAAGCACAGACAGATGTCAACCGCAGCAGCAGCAGCAGCGAAAGATAGAGAGAAGGAAGGAGGGGAATATAACAGGCTGGCAACAAAAATTAAGAATAAATATCTATACAACAACGCACGCCACACACACGCACACAAGTTTTGTTTCGTTCTCCCTTTATAAGCTTCTATTTCTTCTGATCAAAGCATCTTTTCTGTCATCGGATTCTTCTGCTCTCTGGTCTTCCTCTCTCGTCCTTCTCCCTACTTGATTTCTCCCTCTCTCTCCCTCTTTCGTGCCCCTCTCTCCCTCCCCTTTCTTTTTCTCTCTCTTCCTCTCCACCTTTATCTCCCCCCTCCCTCTTTGTCTCTGTGTGTGTCTTTGTATGTGTGTAGCAACACAACGAGAATCTCACCCGCGCGCAGACATAATGGGTCTCTCAGGCTCAGAAGTGTTAGTCCAGGCGGATGGGGGAAGGGGAGGGGAGGGCGAAGAAGCAGCAGTGCTGGTGGTTTGCTCCCTTTCTTTCTTCTGCCGCTGCTCCACGGCAATTGTCCTTTTCCCTGCACCTTCATCTCCTCCTTCTCCTTGTCCTTCTCCTGCAAGCATGACCTTCTAAGTCGACGCTGCCTTCTCCTTCTTCTTCCTCTTAGCTCCCACAGTCGTAACCGTGGTCGTCAGCACTTTGCTTGACTCGTCCTGCTGCTGCTGCCGCTGTTTCCCCTCGCTAATCACACTGTCCTCATTCTTCTCCTCCTCCGCTGACTTCCTCTTCTCCTTCCCTTTCTCCAATCGTTCACCCTTCTCGTCCTTCTGGCTCTCCTTATTCATCTTAATCCTCGTTTTCTTGACCGCCACTACTGTTTTCTCCCCTCCTTTCGTTCCCGTGCTCTTCCTCTTCTTCAACTCCAACTTACTGGGTCCCTTCGCAGCGGCCGCGCCACCAATCATATTCACTGCCACCTCTTCCTTCTCCTCCTCCTTTTTTCCCTCTTCTTCCTTCTCCTGCGAAGATTCTCCCTCCCCGCTAACCTTGCTCTCTTCTTCCTCTCCTCCTTCCGCATTGCCTATAATCTCTTCCTCCTCCTTCTCCACTTCCTCCTCCTTCTCCTCATCTTCCTCCTCCTTTTCCTCCTTCTCCTCCTTTCCCTTTTCCTCCTCCTCTTCCTCCTCCTCCTCCTCTAACTCAGCTTCCGTCTCCACCTCCTCCTCCTCCACTGCTTTTCCCCTCACTCCCTCTTTCCCCACCACCTCCAATTTCTCGTCTCCCACCTTTCCCTCCACCCACCCTCCCTCCCTCCCTCCCTCCTTCCCTCTCTCCCTCCTCAGCGCTTCCATTCTCGCCTGTTCAGTCTTGGCATACCGTTTACACGTACTCCTTTTCCTCACCTCCTTCAAGAGCGCCTCGAGGAGATTGCTAACACTCTTCCTCACGGTGGCGGAATCGAGCAGCAGCAAGCCCTCCTTCCAGGCCTGGACGTTGATGGCCTTGGGAGGTGATGAGAGGAGGTGGACGGGGGTGGGTGCCGTAAGTGAGAGAGAGGAGGGGTGAAAGGGAGAGAAAATGAGGATAAGTGAAGGAGTGTAAGTGAGATAGAAAATGTGTGTGTATAATTATAGAAGAGGGAAGAACAGAAAGACGCACCCTATGGTACTTTTCATAATACCGCTCAGCGTGCAAGATGGCATGCGCCACCTCCACTGCTGAATCCACGCCCGTCAAGCCTCGTTCCACCAAAAAACTCAACACCTTCCTCACCCTCTCCACTGCCTCCGACCTTCCCTCCAACCCTATTCCCCCCGCTCCCTCCCCCTCCCCCAGGGGAGGGATGGTCAGGGGGGCGATGGGGCAGGACGGAGGGATGTCTGTACGGGCGAGCAGAAGGTTTATCCCCGAAGGCGGTTGGGTGTACTTCTTTTTCTTCGTCAGTATTGCACTGGGAACCGTCTCTTCCCCGGCGCTGCTGCTGCTGCCAGGGCGAGGGGAGGCAGGACGAAAGCTAATGCTGCTGCTGTTGCTGCTATTGGTGTTGTTGCTGCTGCTGATAGCATCCGCGGATCTATTCGTGGTGTTGCGGGCCAGGCTGAGGGAAGAGGAGGAGGCTTGGATGGCTGCTTGAAATGAAGAGACAAGAATGGGAAGAAGGGGAAAGAGGACGGAATGAAAGGACGTCGAGGGTGTTCCTCTTACTTTCTGCTGCTGCTGCTGATGGTCAGCATGACCGGACGAGGGGAGGGCGAGGGAGGGGAAGACCAAGGAGGCCATGCTAGTGTCACCTTGCTGCCCCGTTATCGCCTCCACAAAGTTGACGAGATGTGCGATGAAGTCTCGAGCCACGGCCGCATGACTCTGTACTAGAGGTTTCTTCGATTCAGTTTCTTGCTTCCTCCCTCCTCCTCCTCCGTCGTCTCCTCTCGCGGTCTTAGTAGCAGCCGCCTCGGCCTCGGCCTCGGCCGCGGCCTGCTCTTGTTGAACAGCGTCCAACAGCATCAATAGCTGGGACCCACGTGTTTTTATGCCCGCGATTGCCTCGGTTAGGTCACACGGGCCGCCCATTGTTGTACACGAGAGGGTTGTCTGGGAGCGTAAGCCATATCGTGAGAAAGGCGATGGGTGGATGATCCAAAAGAAGGTATTGCCGATTTTAGGCACCCGCGAAGGACGGAACCGGCTAGAAGATCATGGAAGATATGAAACTTTATTTGCATGTGATGGTAGACTGTGAAGGTCACTTTTCATAACCTTCCGCACTTTGCCCCGAAAACAGAGCAATCAAAATGACAAATGCCGCCACCCGAAGAAGCCAATACCGAACACTAGCCACTAATGCCTCAGGGCGTGCGCTGTCGTGATAATTACCATCTCTATGTACCTTTTAAATTCTTGGTGCACTTAGGGCCCAGAGTATCATTAGTTTTGGTTCAGGTGGTGTACAATTATGTCCATGTTGAGGGCATAGCCGCAGCAACAGCCTCTGGTTCGTCCATTTACAATCTGGACCGACCTGTCTTTGGCATGTACCTCTACAGATAAGGGAACATATCCAAATATAGCTACTGTTTTGTTTATTCACAATTCTTTGTCGGACTTGCGTGGGGAGGGGGGAGGATATGTGTGTGACCTTTCTTCGGTAAATATGACATGACGATGGGCTCTGGTAGACACTTTCCGAAGTCCGGCATGTTGTGAAGTCGTTCAGTTACATTGCAATGACTATTTCGATGACTTTGCAGCTGTCAGAGTGGGGAAGGAGGTGGAGAGGTAAGAGGTCGGGGGGAGGGAGGAGGGGCGTCGAGACCGGGGGCTGGGTATTCAATAGAACTTCAATTTCGTGATTGGGCCTCGGCGGATCCACGGGCTGGGGTGTGCAGCGAGGGAACGGCGGCCGCCTCTTTAGCGCGTGGACTGGGTCGGAGGCTCGTCTCCGATCCACCCGCAATACAGCACTTACTCCGGCGGCCGTATTCATGCAAGACAGTCCTCGTTTGGGCTTCAAATGGTCTACTCCATGATGTATTTCCATGCCTCAGATTTTGATACGACTGTCCGAAGTAATTTTTTTGTTGAACATAAATGCAGCAAGTAGGCTCGATAGGAGAGGACCACAGTAGTGCTTATGCTCGTTCATGGCATGAATCTCAGGCAAGCGAGACAAAGCAAGACACTTTTCGACCTTTCTTCCAAAAGAAAATAATCCGACTTCCTTTGTGCCTGGCAACTACGTCAAGTGCCCAACTTATTTACACTGAGAGATAATTGCTTGTAGTATTCACATCCCTTGCTTGCTGTCGCTACCTTCGATCGTCGCCCATCTGATCATGCACACGATCCTTTTACAGGCTCTGGTCCATCCCGCTGGCGGCCGCCTAGACGACATCTACTGTGTGATACCCACCCAAAATTTGGACAGAATTAAACAAGAATCCTCTCCATCACCCCATCACACTGGCGGTGGAGCCCACGGGGCGCACACAATGGTGGACGAAACGTTGGGAGGGTCTCCAGTCACTTAGCGGGCCACCATGCCATGCACGTCCCGGGCACATGTGATGGGTATCACACACAAGTACATCAAGAGATAGGATCGCCAATCATCATTTGGGCTGCTTCAAACCTTTTGCCCCTCCTAAACCAAGCGCAAGAGCCATGGAGCTACTTTCGGGGTAGGTCTACTAATGGCGCATGTCTGACGCTATTAAGTGTAGATCATTTCACCTTGATGGGCAGGTTACCCAGATCTTATGTGTTTTTACCAAGGCGAAAGATTGAGATTGATCGATTCATTGATTCTTTTGTGAGATCAAGTCGTCGGTCGCCGTAAATAACCTCCCCTGTGATTTTGGTTGGGTTTACCTTCCTGAAGTGAGCGAGCGGGTACACCGACGGTTATCGACGGTTATACAAATGGGGACATGCACACATGCTATTATCACTAAGCAAAGCCCATTCATCAAATTTTTTGACTAACCATCACTATCGCCTCTACACCCATCTGACTATAAAACAATTGTAGGCAAAGGAGCAATTCCAGATCATGGAGGGCTCCTCCCAGCCACCTCCTCCACCCTCCACCCCAAATACTGCCCAGTCTTCCCCCGCTAGGGGCCAGTCCAGGCCTACTTCTCCCTACAGCATCTCCTTGGCCAAGTCTTACCTAGCGGCCGCCCGTCGCGATGACAACGACTCTCCTTTGGACAACAATGCTGAGTCAGTGATTTCGTCCCCAATGATCCCAGCTCCGCCCCCCGCCAAGGCCCTTCGGGCCTTCCTTATGACGTGTGTTGCCTGGAGCGCTACCGTCACCACTTGCCTCGGCCCCTTCTTTCCACTGTACATGAAGGAGAACTTCAATGCCTCCACGACGCTGATTGGCCTATGCTTCTCCGTGCTTGCATTGATGCAATTTGTGACTTGCCCTTTCGTGATGCCTATCAGTCGCCGCATCAACCGTCTCAACAGCCTACGATTCGGTCTCCTCGCGTCAGTGGCCGGCGCCCTCCTCTTCGGCCTAGTTAATCGGATTCCTGGCTTCATTATCGGTAGAATCATCTCCGGAGTTGGTGACGCCTTCATTGACGTCACCAGCCTGAGCTTCCTCATTCAGTACTCCCCCAATATTCGCAAGGATATTGGCGTTCTAGAAGGGGCCTCCAGCATAGGCTACCTCCTAGGTCCTCTTCTGGGCGGATTCCTTTTTTTCACGGTGGGCTTCAAAGCTCTTTTCATCATCATGGCAACGCCCTACATTGTCCTCCTCTTTACCCTCTGCTTCGTGCCCTCCCTCTTCCCTCCTCTCCCCTCACATCCCAAAAAAGAGCGTACAAAGAGCTCTCTGGCTTCTATCGAGGAGTCGACCTTCCCCTTCAAACCCTCCATCGACGACTCCTCCTCTTCCGCTATTTCTACTTATTCCTTCTCCTCCTCCGTCCTCCCTTCCCTCTCGACGCGTCAATACCTCCTGCGCTTGGGCCGGGCGCTGTGTAGCAGCCCTTCGATACCTCTATATATTTTGGTCGTGATGTTCGTTTCTGGCGGGATCGGATGGTTGGACACTTCTTTAGCGGAGCACCTCGGTACGTTCTTTTATGTTATGCGTGGTGCACGTAGATGGGGTTGATGGAGGTGGTATGCGTGTTCACCTCCTTTCATTCTGTGTCTTGTCTCTTCTTAATCGTTACTCCCCCTCCTTCCTCCTCTCCCTCCCTTCCTCCCCCCCTCCCCTCCAGTCCTTTCTCTGGGCGTCACTATCGAGCAAGCTGGCCTCCTCTTCACCGTCCACATTCTTACATACCTCTTCTTTTCCTTTTTTGCTGCTGAAATCGCCTTTCGAATCGGGGAGTGGAGAGCCATCTTGGGAGGAATGGTGGTGTGGTCGGGAGGGCTGTTACTTTTCGGGCCGGCGCCGGTCTTTCACTTGTTCAAAGGAATAGGGAGAAAGGGAGGAGGGGGAAAGACAGTCGTTGGCCTGATGGCAGGAACCTTGGGCCTGCTGGGGATCAGTGAAACGTTTGTGTTTCTGCCTTTTGTGCCTCTCATCCACTCTCGGTTCCAAGGAATGATGGGGTGGAGCAAGGGCGAGGCAGAGGACGTGGTGAGCAGTGTATGGGCATGCACATGGGGCGCGGGTCAGATGCTAGGACCGCTGGTGGGGGGTTTGTTGATGGACACGCTGCCCCCGACGTTGCAGGTAGGGTGCGTCGTGGGGAGGACGGTAGAGGAGGGGCCGGGGGAGGAAGGGGTAGATTACGATTTGGTGGAGATGGAGTGTCTGAGTGCCTTTCCGTGGACGTCGGGATTGTGGGGTGCGGTGGGGTTGGGATTGGCATTTCTTTTATTCTTGGGAGTGATGCGGACCAGGATCAAAAAGGCGTGGCACCGGTGTAGAAAGGTAAAAGAAGAAGAGGAGGAAAATGGAGGAGTGCAGGAGGAGGAGGAGGAGGAAGGAGAGGCTGGAAGCGAAGGGGGGCAGGACAGAGGAAGAAGTAAAGGACTGCTACCCTTCATTCCTCTATCGGCCGTCTTCGCTCCCCTGTTAGCACGAGACCAGGGAGAACATGAGGCGGAGGAAGTGGAGATGCATTCTCGTTTATCCTTGTCACTATCATACCGACGAAGCTCGTGGAGCCAGGACAGGGAGGGAGAGAGGGAGGAAGAGGGGCAAGGAGGATGCAGGGATGGCATCATGGATCTTCATGATCAGGTGGACAGATCGATACACAGCTCGCCATGTACATAATTATGGAATAATTGGACACATAAAATACGCGACAACGGAAAAAGAAGGCAATTTTTGTATACATGTCTGATACGGGGTTCATAGCAATGTTAAAAGCTCGAAACATGACGAAATTAAAATGCAAGGTTGTGGTCGTTTCGTTCCTTTACTTGACGATTAGCAATTGTCAGCTTCCGCATTGTGCTTATTTATATAACTTCACGGCCTTGGTCATCTCTACTCCCTACCTTGGCAGCGGGAAGACTAGGGCCGTAAAGCTCCATGCTTCATAAGATACCCGCGTACCGGTGTGCGACAAAGCAGTCAAAGCGTGGCGTGACGTGCGTCCAAATGCTTTCAGAAGCTGCAGCAGCCACATATGAGCAGTGGGTCTGTGATCGGCGCCAATGAGTACGACGATAAAATGCCCTCCATTCCGCGCTCGACTGAAATGTTCCTTGCAATGGCTGGTCTTAATTTCCCCCTGCTGCCCGTTGGGGAACTACTACCTAGAATGCTACCCAAGAGGCACCCAATAGAATCGAAGAGTTGGAATAAGAGTATCGAATAATTGGAATTAAAAAACAATTTCGCGGATATGGACATTCGTAAGAAGGAGCAGATTGTTTTGATTTCTTCTTTACCTTCTCGGTTCACCCTGGCACTCTTGCATTACAACATTATTGGTCGCTCGTCTTCGCTTACGGCTGCTACATTTACATTGTCCCCACACCTTTCCTGTGATCGATAACTCGATTCCAAAGACTGATGACACGAAGTGATAAAGAAAGCACAGCTACCATGTGACTGGGTTGCACGTCTCTGACACCCTGCGCTTGTGCCTCACACGACGGACCCCATTCCTACAAACCTGTCGTCCTTATCTTTGAAGCTCTGCCAGAACACACATTCTGCGTATCATTCTCGACCATTCCTGTCCCTCTACTCTCCCTCTCTGTCTCCTATGTTTCTATCTTTTTCTACATGGTGTTTTGGAGTCTCACACATTAAGAAGCGAGGCACACCTAGCTCACCTACACTTTAGTGCTATTCACAATCAGGCATGCACGCGTTCATTCCCACCCCCCCTCCCTCCTCCTCTCCTTCATTTCGTGTCATTCGGATATTTCCAGTTATGTCATTCAGTTATTCCTGCCCTCTATCGCAACCTCCCTACCATTGCTCCTCCCACTATCGAGCCCCATGTGCCTCTTGGAGGTGGACCTCGTTTTGGTTTCTTGGAAGGTGTATTCTGTTGAGCAGCAGCAGCAGCAGCCGCGGCAGCAGCAGCAGCCGCGGCAGCAGCGTCAGCATCAGCATCGGTATCACCATCATCAGGAGTAGTATCAGTGGGAGGATGCTCCTGAGATCCCTCCTGATTAGGTGGCTCCGGCGGTTGCTGCTGCTCTTGTTGCTGCTGCTGCTGCTGCTGTTGTTGTTGTTGTTGTTGTTGTTGTTGTTGTTGTTGTTGTTGTTGTTGTTGTTGTTGTTGTTGTTGTTGTTGTTGTTGTTGTTGTTGCTGTTGTTGTTGTTGT
>Ga0160420_100545_pt1 | contig 15089 bp, 15 predicted proteins | sample CelAP2metagpilot_FD_108197 | JGI IMG/M metagenome (GOLD analysis project Ga0160420, IMG submission 108197) | Phycosphere-associated microbial communities from algal ponds in Kailua-Kona, Hawaii, USA - Cellana AP2-5-5 metagenome pilot | ecosystem: Engineered > Artificial ecosystem > Aquaculture >... | reverse complement strand
CCCCTCACTCTTCTAATCCTCCCACCCTCCCTCCCTCCCTCCCTCCCTCCCTCCCTCCCTCCCTCCTTCTAATCCTCAAAACCATTCCCCTCCCCCGGCTTTCCCCCCGCCGCCACTAATCTTTCCTCCCTCTCCCGTCTGGCCCTTTCCTTCTCGGTGGCCTCGGCCGTGACGGGCAAGGCGGGAGGCTCCTTAAACCCTACTATTAAAGTGCCGTCCTCCTCCTCGGTAGCGCCCACCCTTTCGCGCAATTCATCCCGGTCTTGGTAGGCTTCCTCTAGGAGCTCGTCCGTCAGGACATCGCCGCGGAAGATGATGACGGCTGGATAGGGGATTGGATGGAAAGGAGGGAGGGAGAGAGGAAGGTTTCAAATCATGGGTATCGACAACATGGGTTTGAGGGAGGGAGGGAGAGAGGGAGGGAGAGGAGGGAGGGAGGGAGCAGTCTCGAACCTGCCAAGGCTGCGGCGGCCACAAAGCCAGAGACGGACAAAAGGAGAGCTTGCAGGAACATGGGCCCGTAGATGTCATCAGAGAGCACTTTTTTGAGGTCCGCGGCGAGGAGGAGCTGAGGGAAGGAGGGAGGGAGGGAGGGGTAGGATGAAGGGTGGCGGGGTGGGGATAAGGGTGAGAGAGGAAAATATGTCATCTTAATTTCGGTAAGAGGCTATGTAAAGACGCATTGAAATAAGACGTGGTTGACATGACAAAGCCTTCATGAGAGCAGGTGGAAGGGAAGATGGGAGATGGATGGCCAGGACCCCCCCGGACAGAGGGCAGATCACCATCCTGAAGAATAAGTGCACATACACCACACCCAACCAAAACCTGGAAAATCAGGCACCACGGCAGTTCACCGCTTTAATGAGGAAATAGTAGCGCTCTCCCCTATACCTCCGAACGAAAGACTGGGGAGAGCCAAAACGGACCGAAAACATACCTCGGGCGTGCCAAAGGCCAAAAAGAGTGCTGTCGGACTATTGCTGCTACTGCTGCTTCTACTTCTGCTACCACAGCAGCCTGGTCTTGGCAGTACCGTCAAGTGGTGTGGTTGTGCATGTAGTCGCTGCTGCTGCTGCTGCTGTTGCTGCTGCTGCTGCTGTACGCGGCTCGAAGAGGAAGAGGAGGCAGGTTGACATACAGAGTGCGGGAAGATGAAGGCGTGGGTGATGCTGACGGTGAGAAGGAGGAGGATGGCCACGAAAATAGCAGATGTTCTGTAGGCCATGGTACTACCCTGGCTATAGGTCTGTGGCATGCTGGGGCGTTGTCGTCTATGGGTTTGGCATATATGTGGTGGTAAGTGAGTGGGCAGTTCCACACGAGCGACAAGGAGCATCACAAGGCCGAGGGTGGAAGGCAACGATGGGTGGGTCGTGGGTGCTTGGACAAAGTCGTATTTCTCCTTTTCCACTTTAGGCATTGATATCCTACGCGAAAACTATCTACTAAACGTAATGTCATGTCATAATGTCATAATGTCATAATGTCATGGGGAAGCAGCAGCGAAATCTTCACTGCGTTCCTTTCTTTTTTTTGGTCATCTTTCGCGCAAAAAGTCACATTCCCTTTTGTTTCCTATGTCCTGTTTGCAATGCCTAGCCAGCTTGCCACCGATCGCATTTATGCCTGCACACATAAATTGAAATAAATATTTCTGTCATAAATTGATGCTGTTGGGGCGACGTAGGCTTTTCTCTGCGTTCCAAAAATGACGAACCTCTCTCTCCTTATTCCCCTCTCCTCCCCCATGTAGACGTACAAAGCACACTCACCTGAGCGCCACATAGGCGTGTAGAGCATCCAAACACAGAAATTTATGACGCAGCCATGTTCAAAATGTCGCTTTGATCACTCTGCCACTTGTGAGGAACATCCTTTCTTTTTCTCCTCATCTCCCCATCCTTAAGCTTGGATGCAACTCTCACGAGAGCGCGTCCCGGCACAAGGATTATCACTGCCGTGATTTGGGGATGCAGGCCAGTTCATGACATCTAATGTATGTCTTTCTCCCTCTTCCTAAGCCATCTACCACATTTTCAGACGCTTTTCCTCTAAATAAATCGTCGAAGGAAGAGCCCCGCGCGCTCTTTTAAGCGCCTCTCGTTCAGACAGACCTCCCGTGCGAGCTCCTCCATGGCAAAGGTGAAAGTTTCATATACGCCATCGTCCTCGACAGTAGATCTATGATCCATAGGAAGCTTAAAAGGTACTTCCTGGCGATATCCAAATGGTAAGCGGGCTGCCTCTTCCTTAGGTGGGCAGAGATCGAAGGAAAGGGAAGGAGGAAATGGTCTGTGCGATTGTCTCTATTCGCTTTTTTTGAGGTCCAAGATCCCCCTGTTTGAGGTTGACGTGTACTCTGTGGGAGAAGAGGAAGGGGAGATAGAGTGGAGGAGCAAGGAAGGGTTTAGATCACTTCTCCCCCTTGGCCTCCTTTATATAATCTTCTCTCTTTTATATAGTCTTTTCTCTTTTTCTAAAAAAACTTCTTTCTGTTTCTTTAAGCATTTTCTTTTACCCATCATGGTAAGTAGGGGAATGCCGTCGAGATGGAATACGGATTGGATGAGGAAGAGGAGAAAAGTAAGCCTCTAATCTATCTCTTTTTTGTGTCGGCCGAACCAAACCGATAATTATTTGTATGAAAGGCGAATGAATATGTGCGCAGAAGGATCGATCTGCGGACCATTTTCGCGATTGTTCTCTCAAATTCTGCTGTTGTCCCTGTCCCTGTCACCTCTTGTTGTCGTACGCACGCGTGTCGAGAGAAAAGACCGCCGGAATCGGAGGGGGCCGGTCAAAGGGCGCGCGATCTCTGTCTGGGCTACTCCTCTTCCAACTTCCAGGGCGCCGTGTCACCAGTACAGCCGTCAATCCACCCTCACCACATGGTGCGGGAAAAAGACACCATGCACGCATAGAGCAATAATAATGCTATAGAAAAGAGTCCCACGCCATGTATGAGAGACTGCTGTCGTGAAAATCGCTTTTTGACTGGGGTTTTGGTACGTCACACGGGAGCTTGGTAAAGCTTCCCTGGAGGCTTCGCATGGACAATGTAACACAGCTCTCTCCTGGAAAACGTGTAGGCATTCGAAGGCGAGGCATGCATACTCAAAAATTGAATTTGGGCAAGCTAGGCTTATTCAAAACAAGTGGAAAAATATTTTGTGCATTTAGACCCGGCACCGGCTGGTGGGCCTGGACAGCGCGCGGTGAGGCGCAGTGTTGTTCTATTTCTTGCGGCCTACTACCACTACCAAGGTAAAATAAGGTTTCCCCTTGTTGATGAGGGTGTGTTTTGCTAGCCGCTTTGCATGTCCCTTGCATGCTGCTCGCTCACACAATGTGTTCATCAGTCAAGGTTTACCCTGAGGCATACCATCCTGACAGCTGTCATTTTCCCATGCGCTCAGCATCTGTCGCACATTTAATAACGACACAAACCCACACCAATAAATTTATGTGTTGACGCCCAGCATTATTCCTTTATACTCTTTGTCTTGCACGATGAGGAGCGGTATGCATTATTTTTTTTCATATGAAAGCGCTGACCAAAAACTCTTCTTCACCTTTTTTGGGAGGGTCACGAGTGTATTGTTCCTTTGTTATTGCCGAAAATAGCGTGGGGGCCAAAGCGTCCATTTTTTTTGGGGTTGAAGTCTATATCACAATTCTCTAGATATGCACTATCTTTTGCCGGGGGGGGAGGGGGGGGGGAATGATGGGCTCCGTGGTGTGTGACAATAAGGTCGAAGTGGGCTACCTCCCTCACTATTTAATCCCAGGGTATTATGTGAGTGTAGCCACATGGTGGTGGCGAAACACATTATGATTATCTCCCCCCCCAAAAAAAAGAATGATAAAATGCTGCCTTTGAGGCACGGGGGTCGGGCGGCGTTTAAAAGGATGCGGGGGGAGTAGATCCTAAAGCGAAGGCCTATGGTTATCCAATCGTGAGGGCCATGCTTCACTGTATAAGGGAAAGCAGGGTAATCGAAGATTTCCTCTTTTGTTCTTCCCTTGTCGATGAATCTGGCGAAAATGGACTTGTTATTTAGGGGCGTGTATGATCTGGCATCGGTGGAACAAGGTGATGCAGGTAATCGGCTGCACTAAATTCCAAGCAGTTTCTTGATTCGGATCTGAACATCTGATTTCATTATTTCCCCCTTCCAGCCATTCTAGGAGGTAGATGAAGCTGTGTCTGTGGACGCTTCTTCTGAGACGGGGGATGGCGCAGCAGTGGTTATGGAGGTAGGTCGGGAGGCAGGCCGTGTCTATTTTGTAGAAAGTTTGAATCGACGAACTATACTCTTTCGCGAAATGAAGGGCTCGGTGCTGGCCAGAAACTGATCTCGGTGCTGACCAGAAATTGAGCTGTAAGTGATGACAAGAAAAGACGATACACCTGAGGCGATGGATGGTGGGAGAGAGGAGGGTTTCGAGGGTTTCGTATTCCATATCGATGGTTGGGGTCAAGCAAAAGACTACGACTACGCATGGGCGATTACTTTTACTGGCAAAAAATCGCATGCAGTTCATCACTGTTTGGTAGATATCTGGATGGTATTAGCTGAGAAGATAGAAGATAAAATTATCCAGGAAAAAGAGACGACTCTCACCACTGGTGTCATTTTGAGCGGCGACAGTGAGCTGCCCGAAGGTAGCCTCGATGTTGTGGCTGTTTTGCATGGGGGAAGGCCTTTTATTGGGGTTGACAGTAGAAGACTAGTCGTTGCTAGAGTTGGTGGCTTGCCGTTTGTGTTGAAATATGGAGTTGATAGAGTTGGTGGACTTAACTTCGTGGTAGGGTAGGTACCGAGGCGCGAAGCTTGTATTTCATGCCAGCGCGGATGTTGATCACTGTAGCCAGTCGCTTATCGTGCATGTGGCCCGCAAAAAAATATTTTAGTGCTTGGTACGGTGGAGTTGGTAGAGTTCACCGTTGCACAGCACTCTGTCTCACTCTTGGGCTTTGATGAGGAAGGAGCAGGGGCCGCGGCAACGGTAATTTTCATATCGTCACAACTCGGTGTGGCGGGTCGCCGGCTTTCCGGGAGCGCCTCGCCTGCTTGCGCTGCAGCCATCATTACCCTGACCTGTGCATAGGTTGTGTGGTAGACCAAAGTCATGTTCCAATACTCTGAACACCTGCTGACGTTTTCCTCAAAAGGCTTGATTTTGGGTTTTTATCTTGAAGACACTTCATTATTGAAAAGCCTTCTCATCAACTTCTCTCCTTCCACGCGTCAAACTGTCAAACTGCAAGGTCAATAATAATGTCTCATTTCCCTGTCATTTGCACGCCCCCCCACCCAAGGAGAGTCCCACATCAAGCATTCTAATTGGACACAAGATGGACACGGTCCGCTTATCCACCCGTACAGCACCTACGACAGGGAGGGCATAACACCTTTGTCTAGGAGGCGGAGGAGCTGAATACAACACCCCACGAGACAAAGCTACACGTCACCGTTCCTGACCTTTGTTCTTCAGGTTCTCCTAACCCGTCAGGAAACTGCCTTGGACGCCCCTTCTTCGTCGAGGCCATGATACAAGCCTCCAACATAGGTTAGTTTGAGCGTGGACAAGGGATGGGTTTTTTACTTAGAGCGTCTACTTTCGTGCTTGCTGGCAGTGCGCAAGTATCCCCGTCGATTCTGTCATTTTGGGAGTCTAGAAACGCAATGCAACACTCGCTTCTTTCTCACACAAGACGCATGTATAGAACCATTTACGGCATGTACAGGTACAGAGAGTAGAGGACGAAAGCAGGCTTGGTTAAAAATGGACAAGAATTCACAAAGAGAGTGTTATGTATGTCTCACGCCCTAGCATAGACACGTGTGCCTCCCTTTCCCACCATTCGATCTTTTCACTTATCCTTCACACTCTTCTCCCCCGCCCCACTCCTTGCACATTATTCAGAGGAATAATACGCCTCTTTGCGGTGGCCAGAGCAGATCTCCGCATCTTGCCTCATTCCTCCCTCCCTCTCTCCCTCCCTCCCTCATCACCCCGCAGAAGCTAGCAAGGGCACCCATACACAAGCTTTCCCCCTTCCATCTGCCCCAGTTGTCCCTGGTGATGTCTGCATCCATTCTCCCACTGCTTGCTCCTACTCGTCCTCAACTTCTCATCCCCATGAGAAGTTTCACGACCTTGTAAGATGGGAGGGCATCCTGGCCCATCTACCACCACCCTTCACCTCCTCCTTCTCCTCCTCCTCTTCTCCCTCCTCTCCTCCTTCTTCACAACAGCAGCAACAGCAGAACTTCACAGCGTTAATTGCTTACCAAATTACAAGGCGTGTGTGTCTGGCTTTGCAGGTCATTGGGGGTGTAGGGCAGGAAGGGCGAGTAGCAAGGAGAGGAAGCGAGGGACGCGAAGTAGCTGCAGCAGCAACAATAAAAGGAGGAAGCATAGCAGATGACGTGATAGCTGATGAAGTGGCCCTCATCAAGCATACTGTGGGTCTACAGCTGAAAGAGGCGCAGCATGACCTCGCCGTGTTTGAAGCCAGTTCTTCGCCCCTCCATGCCTCCCTCCCTTCCTCGTCCTTGTCCTCGCCCTCCCCCCCCGCCTCGGACGCCACCTCTGCGGCACTTGCAAAGACATTAGGCCGCCTTGACCTCCTTCTTAGCCAGCTTGAGAGGCTGGGAAGAGAAGGGGGAGGGAAAGAGGGGGGGACTGATTCAACGACCCGCTGCGGCAGCAGCAGCAATAACAACAACGTCGACGGCAGGAGCAGCAATGGCAACAATGGCAGCAGTAGCATAAGAAGGGAGGCACCACCAGTCTCTTCAGGTCGCCCCTTCTCCTCCACGGCCTCCTCGCCGGTTGAAAAAGGTATGGCGGAAGGAAAGGAGGAAGGGAAGGAGGAGAAAACCCTCGATGAGGGTTGCGAAACGTCTTCGCCGGCGACGACAACAGACACAACGAGCAGCGCCGTCTTCAGTAGTGGAAGAAGAGGGCCGAGACAAGGACAGGGAGAAGTGATGGATCACGACCCCTATTGTCTCCACCTCCCGTGCGGGGCCGTCTTGCCCGCTTCCAAAACAGCAACAGCAACAGCAACAGCAGCAGTAGTAACAGCAGCAGCAGTGGTAACAGCAGCAACAGCAGCAACAGCAGCAGCTGCAGTAGCCTCTACTTCTCCGGTCTCCTCTCTCTCCTCTTCCTCTTTTCGCCCGTCGTCTTTTTCCTCCTCCTCGTCGTCCTCCTCCTCCTCTCGTTCATCCTCTTCCTCTTATTCCTCCTCTCGTCCCTCCTCCTCTTCTTCCATTTCCTCCATTTCCTCCTCCTCTTCCTCCTCTTCCTCCTCCCCCCCCTTCCCCCTTCGCCTCCTCCTTGTCATCAAGGATGCCAAAAGAGCCCTCCGCCTCTCCCACGCTGCACAAGAAACGGATGACAAGGATGGGTTTAGGGTTGAGGTGGTGCGGTCCGCCCTTCAAGCCCTGAGTCGTCTAAGTGTCCAGCATTACGACGTTGTGATCATGGAGGCGGATTTTCCGATGGTTGATGGCGTGGCCGCCGTACGGAGGCTGAGGAGGTTTGAAGGGTGGCTGGAAAGCCTAAGGAGATCAGATGCCGCCCTCCCTCCCGCCCTGGGAGTCAAGCAGGAGGAGGGAGAGGCGTCCGCGAAGCCTCCGTCGTTCGTGGTGCTGGTTGAGAATGCGGTTGATCGCAGATCTGACGAGAGCGAAGGAGGGAGGGAAGGGGGGCGGGGTGTGCATAGCTTTGAGAGGAGAGCGTGGAGGGCAGGGGCTGATCTGGTGGTCAGAAATTTTGAAGACGTGTGCTTGACAAACATTAGGTCGATCGTTGTGAATGCAGCAGCAGCAGCTGCAGCAGCAAGAGATAAGAGGGAGGAGAAAAAGGAGAGGGAGGAAGAGGAAGTACAGGCAGAGACAGGATTGAGGATGGATAGAAACGGTGCAGTGGTGATTGGGATGAGGGTAACAGAGACGATGATAAGGGGGAGGGAAGCAGAGGAGGAGGTGCAGCAGCAACAGCAGGAGGATCAGAAAACGAAGGAAGAAGAAAGGAGGGAGAATAAGTCTGAGGGAGACATGAAGGAGGAGGATTTGCTGGAGTGGGAGGGGAGGAGGTATGGAGGGGAGGGAGGGAGAGAGGGACCTTCAATGGCGCTGACTGTTACAGCCCTCGGAGATTTAGAAACGCAGGCATCGGAAACGTGTCGGTTAGAAAATGGCATCAGCACCATCATCCCGGGTAGCAGCAGCAGCAACTATTGCCAACGGCAGCAGCAAACACAGCAGGAGCAGCAGGAGCAAGAGCAAGAGCAGGAGCAGCAGCAGATCAATCTCCCTACTGCTCCTGCTGTTGCTACTGCCACAGCCATGGCTGCAGGACCTACTTCCTCCTTTTCCACTGTGCCGTCCAACTTGCCCATCGCTTCAGGCGCAGCAACATTGACAGGGGGAGTGTATGGGGGAGGAGGAGGACCCGCATGGTCCTTAGAAGGTGGTATCGCACGGTCCGTATCCTCTCTCACTTTCTCCACTGCTAGCGGCATCAACAGCAGCAGCAGCAGCAGCAGCAGGGGGGGGGGAGGAAAGGACGGCGCCTCGCTCTACTCTTTCATCCCTCCTTCCACTTTCTCGACTGCGGCCTTGGGAACAGGTGGAGGGAGAGGAGGAGGTGCGAAGAGAGGGAGGGAGGGAGGGGGGCTTCGGATGGAGGAGCTCCAGAGCATGGATCTTGACAACACTTTGGGGAACATCAACAACGACACCGTCAAACGCCCTTCCGCTCTTCCCCCTTCCTCCTTCCCCACCCTTCCTTACCTTCCCCCACACTGGCCCACTAAACTGGGCACCCGCACCCTCCTCCCCTTTCCCCCCCTCCTCTCCTCATCCTCCTTCACAAACTCCTCCTCCACCTCCTCCATCTCCTCCCGCTCAGCCTTGGCAAGGAAAAGGACATTCATCAAAAGAGAGGAAGAGGAGGAGCAGCAGGAGCAACAGGAGCAGCAGCAACATCCAAAATTCTCTCCCCCTCGTCACTCCTCCTCCTTTTCCACTGTCCCCTCCTCCGCCTCCTTCTCCTCCTCCTCCCATTCCATCATCCTCAACAAGGCACGCCGAGCCTGCGCGTACTGCCACAACAAGAAGGTCAGCTGTACTTGCACTCGACCCTGCCGTCGTTGCGTAGATATGAACATCGAATGCGTCGAATACGAGCCACGACCGCGGAACGCATCTTGGAACAGACGAAAGCGGGCAGGGAGTATGGCCAGCGTCGACTCAGAGGGAGTGGAAAGCATTAAATTTCCAGGATCTCCGACGGGACGACACCCGCAGAGCAGGCAGAAGCCAGGGGAAAAATCCGCCGAAACCAACAACGGAGTACCACCATCGTCACCCACAGCGGCTGCAGCGGCAGCAGCGGCAGCAGCGGCAGCAGCGACAGCAGCAGCAAGAGCAGTAGAAACCCAACAGTATTCCTCGGCCCCAGCCTGCTCTTCTTCACCCGATATGAAAGCAGCGATGGACAGGATCCCTTCCTCCTCCTCCTCCTCCTCCTTGGTTTCCTTTCTGTCCTCCTTCTTCCCGGCTGATGACTCCGTGCCACCCACCGCCACCGCCCCGTCCTGCTCCTCCCCCCCTACCCCTCCCGGGCTTGTCTCCACCCCAGCCTCTGTAGCCAAGGGACTGCTAAAAGCAGGAGGGAAGACAGGAAGGAAGAAACGTAGTGTTTTTGAGGCAGCTGCAACTTGTACAGAGAAAGCCTGGAAGAAGCAACATTTTCACCAAAAACCCCAGGAGAATGAGGAGGAAAGGCAGCAGCAGCAACAGCACCACCACCACCAGCATCGACAACAACAGCCGCAGGAGAAAGTCTCTTCTCCCTATCATCACGCCACCGCCGCCTCTTCTGCAGTCACAAGACCCCAAGCAGCAGCAGCAGCAGCTACACCAGGTCTGACTGCCTCTCTACTTTCCTCTCGCCCCCTCCTCCCCTCCGGAGCAGTCGAAGGACGAGGGGGAGGACTGAGTTTTGATTGTCCTCCCTCCTACCGTCCCTCCGTCTCAGTCGCCCTTCGCCAGCAGCAGGAGAAGGTTGTAAGGTTGATGAGGGAGGCGGGAAGGGAGGGAGGGAGGGAGGGAGGAGTGGGAGAGACCGGGCCGAGGTTTCCCATGCCTGCTCATTTGCAGCAGTCTATCACCTCCATGGACCCAGCAGTGCTCAGGATGTGTGAAGGAGGAAGAGGGGGAGGGAGGGAGGGGGGGAAGGACGGTGGTGGCGAAGACGCAGAAGAAAGAGCCGGAGCAGGCGATTTGGAGGTGGGGGGGGAGGGGGGCAGGGAAGGGGAGGGGGAAGGGGCGGCTTATCTATTGGGGGCGTATGATGTGAATCGGTTCTTTGTGTGAGGGAGGGAGGGAGGGAGGAAGAGAAGTAATGAAGGAAGGAGAAAGAAGAAGGGGAACACAGCCAGCAAAGTTCGCGCAATATCTGTGGACCGGGAGAGGAGGAGGAGGAGGAGTTGGGGGAGACAGTATATGGTTTCATATATCTAGCATCAATCAATGCTCACAACAAGTAATAAGGGAAGAAAGAGCAGCAAGGGTGGGGAAAGGAGACGAGTTAGAAACCGAGAAGGGAGATGAAGACATATATTGAAATAATTCATTTTATTTTGATTTTTAGATTCCAGAATTTGGAATACCATTTGTCGTAGTCGGAATCAAAAGATTGGATTGGGGGCAGGCAAGTGTTAGGCTTTCCACAGCAGCTGCTACTGCGGGCAAGACAATTTGGACGCGGTGCTGCATGTGAATAGGTTGTCTATGTATTCGTCTGTGCGTGTGTGCGTGTGTGTGAATCGGTTGTGTGCATTTACGCGTGTGTGTCATGCGAACGTGTGTGTGGGCGTGTTGTGCATGTATGCATGTGTGTGCATTTGTGCGTGTACATGGGTTGGTGGTAATTTTGCATGTGTGTTGGGGATTATCCTGTTTGCCTTGGCTTTCAATGGGTGGTCGGAAGCGTGTGTATATTTATATGTACTATTTATAATTGTTCACAATTGAGAAGCTGCTCTGGTGGGTCAGGAATGGGCGTGAACCTGTTTATCGTGTGAGCGGGAGGCTCACAAACAGATAGATAGACAGTAAATATGTTTCCCCGGGCTCTCTCTCATTAACTCTCTCAGCAATTTTGAGGGAATACATAGGCATGTCATTTTCATCAGAAGACCGACGCACGACCTAAATTGATACAAACCAACCGACGACCACAATGACGCGGCCAAGGGTGTAGGAAAATCCTGCGGAGAATACTTTTGACACAGAAGTGCAGGCAGACGCCGACAATGGACGTTGTGCCGTAAACAACATAGCCTGAAAGACATGGAAAAATCAGTGAGAGTACCCTTTTGATATCTGTCCCCTTCGAAATGTGCCACCCCCCTGAGGGGGGTCAATTAAAATCTGGTTATAAGTCAGCACCAAGACGAGTTGGATGATACCACTAGTGCCCGGAATTGTCCTTTTGCATGACAAGCACGGATCCGCCACCAAAGGAAAGAGAATGCGAACCAGTGGATGTGGTGTGGCGGCGTGCCTTGCCTGGTGGGTATCTTGCCTCGCTGTTCGTCGCCATTCTTGTCCACTTTCTCTCTGTACTTTTACACAAAATACCCAACAAAAGGACACCAACTTGATGGTCTTCCCATTCCCAATCCCATGCGCGAGCTTGTAATCATCCCAGGCCATCAATGTTGGGGTCTGCGCCACGTTCTTCAGGAACAGCACTGTCGGCTTCCTGATACTCAGGGACGTGGAGAGGGAAATCATGCCAGCGTTATAGAGCATCGTGACTACCGAATAGAAGGCATCCAATCGCTTCTCAGCACGGGCCATTTCCGCCTAGGACGTTGCCGCTTGCTGGTCACGACAAGCCCGGAGCTTTTCCATGCGCCCTGGGGTATTCAGTATCTTGACTGACGAGTTGGATTCCCCCAAGATGGTCAGGGCTCAGCCGTCCGAGACATTGGCGAAAAAATTAATTATAATGATAAGATTGGATTAGAGAGGACAAGTCGAATAAATAACAACGAATCACGGCCCTTTCTCTTAATTTTTGCGCGCACCTTGTCTGATTTTGGGTTTATACTGATTGATTTGATACAATAATTGATCTTGTTGTGCCTTCGGGATGTTGGTCCATGCTTTGGATTTGTCATGACTTGTCCCTCTGCCTTGTTGATCGTCTGACAAGAATGCTCAAGAATGCTATAAACTGTCCTTTTTTCGTTTTGCCATGTCATACACGTTGGAGTTTAGAAGTCTTGTACTCTTAATTGCAGTACAAAGTGCAGTAAGTGTAAGGGAGTGCACTCCGTGGCAAGAACATACAAGAGGGCGGGCCGCTCCCCCGAGACCTGGCCCAAAATTCCGCGTTCTGCATTCGAGAAGATCTTGACAACCACCGCCTCTATACACAGATAGATCAATCTGCTTACACCAACCATAGGGTATGTTTGGGCGGCGAACAGGAATAAAAAGGAATAGCACCAGGGGCTGGGATTTTTGTCCACGCTTCCCGACGAAGAACAAAGAGAGCAAGCTTTTCCTCATTCAAAATCACGCGAGGCCATAGACAACGATTCCACTCACCTCACAAACGCACCTTTGACAAAGCTTACCCTACACTGTGCACACAGTTCTATGGCACCCCCATCCTGTGTTTCTGGTTTCTTCATCGCCAAACCCGCTCCAGCGATGGTGTGCACCCCGAGTGTGAATCGCAGTCTTCTTTTTTCTTTCTGCGAGGGTCTCCTCTGCTTCAGAGGCAACAGCGCCTGTGATTTAACGCTCGTAAAGACTCCGGGGAACAAGGGTTGCAACAGGCACATTTACGGATGACGGGCGCATGCAAGGCGGTAGCAGTTGTTGTCTGATCACCCCGACAGGCTGCAGTGAGGCTGTCCGCCGGCCCTTCCTTCCGCTTCCACACATGCACAGACTTGCCACTCACCGCCACCTCCACCACCCGTACATCCATACGCACACAGCCATGTCGTCAAGACACGACAAGAAGAAAGGCAAGCATCAACCCAGTGGTACCGGGGGTGTAAGTGCTTTGCTGGATGTCTTCTCGTCGAGCAGCCATGCCACCATGGCAGCCAAGACGGCCGAGTGGGAGAGTAAGGGTGACGCTGGGGTAGTTGGAGATGATGTACGTAGGGCTGTATATATTGAGCGGAGAATTAATGGGGCGTGGAGGGCGGTGCTGGTGAATGGGTCGGCTGTTGCGCGCCGGGATTTGATTTCTCTTTTGTCCTATGTCTACGGGTGCTGTTAGTGAAATGGTCCAAGCTCTCCCTCCCTCCCTCCCTTCCTTCCTCTCCTTCCTCTTTCGGTTCTTCTTTCCCCCCCTTTCTTCACAATGTATCTCATCGTCGATGTCGGTTATGACTCGAACTCGCCCATCCTCATCGCCCTTCCCTCCCCCCCTCCCCACCCCTCGCAGGACCTCTCGGGCATTCCAACGATCCTTAAGTTTGGCATTTTAGGCATCATATGTCTCCTCTCCTTTGCCATCCGCCTCTTCGCGGTGGTACGCTACGAGAGCGTCATCCACGAGTTTGACCCGTACTTTAATTTTCGGACCACTAAGGTAGGAACGGAGGGAGGGAGGGAGGGAGGGAGGGAGGGAGGGAAGGAGGGAGGGAAGCTATTGGGGATGAGTAATTCATGTGACTGTTGTACTTATACACTAATCCCTCCCTCCCTCCCTCCCTCCGACTCTTTCTCTCCCTCTCAGTATCTGGCCTCGGAGGGCTTCCTTGAGTTCTTGGATTGGTTCGATGACCGGTACGTCCTTTCTTCCCTCCCCTCCCTTCCTCCCTCCCTCCCTTCCTCCCTCCCTCCAGTGGCTGGTACCCCTTAGGGCGTATCATCGGCGGTACGATCTATCCCGGATTAATGTTTACCGCCGCGGCCATGTATTGGGTTTTGAATTTCTTTAACGTCACCGTTAATATCAGAGAGGTTCGTCGTGCTCCTCCCCCTCCCTCAATTCTTCCTTCCCTCCCCATCTCGCTTCCTGTTTGTTTATTTGTTTATCCGTCTGTCGGTCTTTTTTGCCTTTGCACTGCAAGCGAGAGGAATGTCACCTACCCGCTCCTTCGGTTCCTCCCTCCCTCCCTCCCTCCCTCCCTCCCTCCCTCCCTCCCTCCCTCCTTCAGGTCTGCGTCTTCTGTGCGCCCATTTTCGCGGGAAACACGGCCATAGCCTCCTACCTCCTCACCTACGAGGTGACCAAGCGCTCCGCCGCCGGCTTGGTACGTCCTCTTTCCCTTCCTCCCCCCCCACCTCCCTCGCGCTGGTCCCTCCCTCCCTTTCGGGCCCTCACCCCTCCTTCCCTCCCTCCCCCCCTCCCTCCCTCCCTCAGCTCGCCGCCGCCTTTGCCGGTATTGTCCCTTCCTATATCTCGCGCTCGGTGGGCGGGTCCTATGACAACGAGGGAGTGGCTATCTTCGCCTTGGTCTTCACCTTCTACCTTTGGGTCAGCCGCCCCTCCCTCCCTCCCTCCTGTAGGTCAAGGCAGTACACACGGGCTCCATGCTCTGGTCTGCCCTCACGGCCCTTTCCTATTTTTATATGGTCGCGGCTTGGGGAGGTTATGTCTTTATCATCAATATCATACCGATCCACGTCCTGGCGCTTATTGTGGCGGGAAGGTACGCTACCCTCCCTCCCTCCCTCCCTCCCTCCCTTTCTCTTTCAAACCCGCCCACCCTCCCTCCCTCCCTCCCTAGGTTTTCGAATCGGCTTTACATCGCCTACTCCACCTTCTACGTCCTCGGTTCCATTATGGCCATGCAGGTACGTCTCCCTCCCTCCCTTCTTCCCTTCCTCGTCTCCTCCTCACACATTGTCTACCCCCCCCTCCCTCCCTCCCTCCCTCCCTCCCTCCCGCCCAGGTGCCTTTCGTCGGCTTCAATGTCATCAACCAAGCCGAGTGCGCCGCCTCCCATCCCTCCTTCCTCCCTGCCCAGCTATCCCTCCCTCCCTCCCTCCCTCCCTCCCTCCCTCCCTCCCTCCCTCCCT
>Ga0160420_100542_pt1 | contig 15200 bp, 23 predicted proteins | sample CelAP2metagpilot_FD_108197 | JGI IMG/M metagenome (GOLD analysis project Ga0160420, IMG submission 108197) | Phycosphere-associated microbial communities from algal ponds in Kailua-Kona, Hawaii, USA - Cellana AP2-5-5 metagenome pilot | ecosystem: Engineered > Artificial ecosystem > Aquaculture >... | reverse complement strand
GGGAGGGAGGACGTACCCGAAGTCAATGCCGTCGATGACGCCGAAGGGCTTCGCGGAATAAAAAAAGTTTCCCCCGACCACATTGATGCCCATGGCGCCGGGTCGGCCTGGACGGGAGGGAGGGAGGGAGGGAGGGAGGGAGGCGGCGAGGCGGTGGGAAGGGGTTTTGAGGAAGGGTGAGGGAGGGGGAGGACAGCCTTGCAAAGGAGGGAGGGAGGGAGGGAGGGAGGGAGGGAGAGAAGACTTACCTTTGAATCCACGGGAGAGGATGGACTCGACCTCACAGCGCGCGAAACCCGCCTCCTCCTTGACGATGCGGAGGGTGTCGGCGTCGGTGATACGCACGTCTCCGCAGTACTTAGGCGCAGCATCCACGTCACGCAGACGACGGTCGATCTGGAAGGGGGAAGGGAGGGAGGGAGGGAGGGAGGGAAAGAAGGGCGGTGGGAAGGAGGGAAGGAGGGAGGGCTTGGATGTCACAGGCGGGGACGCATAGCGGCGGTCCAATGCAAAGAAGGAGTAAGGGAGGGAATGAAGGAAGACGTACCTGGTAGGCGATCCCGCAGACGATGACAATTTTAACGCCGAGGAGAGACATGAGGGTAACGTCATCCAACGTCTTTTCAAACGCGGGCGTGCCGATCAGGTCCCCGGGGAGATGAAGCACCATGACAGCGCCGCTGAGAGGGAGGCAGGGACGGAGGGAGGGACGGAGGCAGGAACGGAGGGAGGGACGGAGGGAGGGAGGGTCAGGTCGTTAATTTTGCATCAAAAGGAATGGTGGGTTGCCTTCTTCCCCACCTTCCTCTCCTCTCTCCCTCCCTCTACGACTTCCGGTGTTGGCTGATGTACGGCGCTTCTGATTCCTTTCCTCCATCCCTCCCTCCCTACCTACCGGTGCATGCTGATGTACGGCGCTTCCTACTCCCTCCCTCACTCACTCACTACCTCCCTTCCTCCCTCCCTTCCTCCCTCCCTTCCTCCCTCCATCCCTCCCTCCCTTCCTACCGGTGCATGCTGATGTACGGCGCCGAGTTCCGAAACATCTCCACAAAGGGAGTCACGTCAAACATCTGCTCAAGGGCGGGCGGGAGGGAGGGAGGGAGAAAGAGGAGGAGGGAAGGTTAGGGATGGGTGAGATAAAATCAATGGAGACGGAAATCGCATCCCATCTTTCCTCCCTCCCTCCCTTCCTCCCTCCCTCCCTCCCTCTCTCACATTCTGCTCTACAATCGGTGCCCGGGGATCCACCACCCGCCACGCCTGGGACTCGCCCTCCCCTCCCTCCCTCCCTCCCCCCCCCCCTCCCTCCGCCTCGCCCTCTTCGACAGGGTTGGGATGATAATATGGAGAGTCGGAGGACAAGAGAGAGGAGACGTAAGAAGCGTCAGCTGTCTCTGTCTGCGGGCGCGCCACGGCAACGCATTCGGCGGGAAGACCCTATACATCGAGGGAAGGGAGGAAGGGAGGGAGGGTGGGAGGGAGAGTAATAATAATTGAGTGAGGGAGCCATGGCTCTTCATTCCCTTTCTTCTCTCCCTCATTCCAAATTTCTCCCCTCCCCTCCCTTCTTCCCCTCCTACCAGAAAATCGTTGAGAAAATCAGCCTGCTGATGCTGCTGCTGCTGCTGCTGTAGTTCGCCTGAGGTGCCGGACCCACCGGCCTTTCCTCCCTCCTTCTCTCCCTCCACTAGCGCATCAATATCCATTCGATGCGCGGCACGACCCCGGAGGAAGGAAGAGGGACGAGGGGGGGGCGCAGGAGCAGAGATAAATGCCTTCCCTCCAACCTTCCCTCCGCGCGTGTGTCGCCATCGACGAGGGGAGAAGGGAGGGGAAGGAGGGAAGGAGGGGAGGAAAGCCAGACTGTTGCTGCTGGTGATGGTGGTGGTGGTAGTGGTGATAGTGGGAAGGGAAACGAGACGACGGGTTGCAGCATGAGCGAGGGAGGCGGAGGAGGAAGCACGCCGCAAGGAGGAGGCGGAGGAGGAGGCGGCGGCAACCAGCGTGGAAAATGGAAGCATCATTGTGAACAGGAGGAGGAGAAAGAGGGGACAACGGGCATGAAGGGAGAAAGAGGAAGAAGAGGAGAAAAAGGGGTTGCAACAGTGGGATGATGATGGGAAGAGAGGTACAAACTTCACCATAAGGATTCTGCTGCTGCTGCGCGTGCTCCGACACTTGCAAGGGCTCTTGTGGATGGTAATGCTGACCTGCGCACGACAGGCAAATGGAAAGTCCTGGCTGATTATTTTATGTACTTTTGACCCCAAAAAATGCTGTCCTCACTTCTTACTGCTACTGCTGCTGCTGTTCGTGCGCTCTACTCAGCCTTCCTCTCCCAGACCTTGAAACAGCGACGCGGGATCAAATCCTAGCCCTGTTTGAAAGGATGATGGGGATGGAGAAGATTGCATGAGCTTGTGCATTATGTGAGGGCAAGTAGAGAAGTAAAACATGGAGGGGAAAAGGTAGGTCAGAGGAGGGAAGGGATACACGGCCCACGCATTGATATCGCGCAGTATCAGACGCAGGCCTGATTACGAACCTGTGTAGATGTAGCGCATTTATCACGCCCTCGTCGTCCTGGTGGTGGTGATGGTGGTCGCGGTGGGCCTAGCTCAACACTCGATGTTTAATTGCTGCAGTGTCCTCAAGCAGCTCGGGTCGATCTGAGCTTGGGAGTTTGTGTGGCTGCTGCTGCTGCTGCTGCTGTGTGTGGCACCTGTTCGAGAGTGTGTATGAATGGCAGGTTGAGAAAGTGCGAGATAAATCACGAGGAGTAGTGTCCTATGTAAGCTATTGCGCAATACATAGCAGAGGACGAGAGCCCCCCCCTCTGGGAGTGAAAGACACGCGGGGGGGCGCCCAGGCAATGGCGAAAATGACGGATGTATTATGGAAGGGTGCGCCTCGTCAGTGCTTGGCATGCGACAACGCAGGACAACAAAGTTGTGGCGCATAGACATTAGTCATGTCATCGTACGTTGTGGAAAAAGTAGAACGCTCTGGCAGCATCGTGTGCGATGACAGGAGAGAGGTTGTCGCGAGATAAGCATGTGTGCTCTGTAAGGGTTTAGGCAGTGTGCTGAACAAGCCATTAATGTACCTCACCAACAAACAAAGACCACGCTTTCTTTCCATACGTCCTTCGCACCCGTGTTCGCGCTTGGGCTCATGTAAGGTCCAATCGCCGTGACTGTTTGGCCAGGACTGGCGCTTTCGGGTTGTGGGCAACGGCTGGCGGTTGCGGGACCGAGGCAGAGGAGATGGTGATGGTGGGGAGGTCAGTCTCCCACATGAATGGTGTGATCATTCTAGTGATCTGTGACACAGACGGTGGGCCAGGCCACGATAAATCGCACATTGGGATGCTGACAGGTTCCGTCTCATGCCTCCTCCTTTCCTTTCGTTCTTGCAAACAGATATAAACCCCACGAGTATCATAGCGCCCGCGCTGCACCCACCAGACAAATGGGCAAGAAGCAACGTGCCCGAAGGGTACAGCAACAGCAAAAGGCTAAGCAGCGGATCAAAAGTGAAAATAAGGCAGCTTCCAAGACATCACAAGATGACGACGACGAGCAAGAAGCAGAGATGCAACAAGCAAGAGGAGAAACAGAGGCTTTGTTGTCATCCGAGCTGGCGGCTGCGTTAGGCCAGCAGGCGGAAGGTGGAGGGGGAGGAGACGCAGTGATTCTGGCCTCTACCACGATGCAGAATAGCAACGGCAGTAATAAGAGGAAGCTTGACGCCCGAGGCAATGTTTTGGAGGAAGAGGTATGTCGTCTGTGCTTATCGTGATGCTCCGGTAGACACGGCTCGTTTTTTACCACCAATCCTCCCCTCCCTTTCTTACAAGGCCCTCGTCGACGCCCGCAAAATGAGCAAGCGCATGAAAAAACGCCTCGTACAAATCAGTCTCCGCAAAGAAAAAGAGGGTAAACGCGCCTCTCTGTACCAATCACTCGCCGAGCAACAGCTTTCACCTGCCACCCACGCGCTCCTTCGTTCTTCCAAAGCCTTCTCCCAAGGTAAAGAGACCTTGAGAAAACGAATGTCCCGTGCCCTAGGACGGCATCGAGCTGGCCTGCCGGTTGACGATGAAGAGGCTTTTGATCTGTTGTTCAGAAAGAGGGGCGAGGGGGAGGAAGGAGAGGAGGGACTGCCCTTGTCTTTGCTTCCTCCTTCCCTGCCCCCTACTCCTCCTCCCGAGCCTGAGCTTGTGCAGAAGACTGATGTAAGAGAGGGAGAGAAGAAAGGAGAGAAAGAAGGGGAGATAAAAGGGAAGAAGGTGGATGTGGAGAAGAAGAGGGAGGCGCGAAGGGCAACCAAAGCGAGACGCCGACAGCGGAAGGAGGAGGCAGCAGCTGCTGCAGCCGGTGGGGGATGGGGAGGGAAGGGAGGAGGAAGGAAAGAGGAGAGTGAGGATAGCGAGAGTGGAAGTGAGAGTCAGGACGAGGAGGATGGGGGAAAGATAGAGGAGGCGGAGGAGGAGGAGAAGGAGGCCAGTGCCGAGGAGAGCGAAGAGGAGGAAGAGGACGAGGACGAGGACGAGGACGAGGACGATTTGAGCGTCGACTGCATCAAGAAAGAGGTCATGCGACCGGCAGAAGCTGCAGCAACAGCAGCAGTGCCCACAGCGGCTCCCTCCTCTAGCCTGGGCTCTTCGCTTCTTGCCCAGCTTGCCAAGCTTTCCTCCTCCTCTTCCTCCTCTTCCTGCCCCTCTTCCTGCCCCCCCCCCTCCTCACCCTCCGCCGTCTCACATCCCGAGGGAGCAGTGGGATGGAAGGCCGGCAAAGATGCAAGGAAGGGGGAAGGAGGGGCAAAAGTGCTTTCCCTGGAAGAGAGGAAGGAGGCTGCTGCTTCTATCAAGATACCCGGATTGGAGGGCGTGGACTGGCTCTCGGTTCTTGAAGATCTCATCACCAACGAGGAAGAGGGGGAGGGAGGGAATGAGGGAGGAAAGAAGGAGAAGTACGTTCCGACTGAAATTCCCCTGTTGTCGCCCGCGGCCGCAATGGCCTTGAGGGAGAAGATGCGAAGAAAGGGGAAAGAGGAGGGGAAGGAGGGAGGGAAGGAGGGAAGGGAGGCGGTGGTGCTGGCGCAGAGGGAGCGTCGGGTGGAAGTGAAAAGGACGCCCGAGATTCAGGTAGGGAGGGAAAAAGGGAGGAAAGGGAGGGGGGTGGGGGAGAAGTAGATATCATTGAGGGAGGGAGGGAGGGAGTGGGAAAAAGAAAGGCTGAGAGATATAAATGTTGAGAAAATAAAGACGATATGCTGAACATAAATGACTCGCCCCTCCACAATCAACAGGGAACACGTATGCAGCTGCCGGTGTGCGGGATGGAGCAAGAGATCGTGGAGGCCGTTAACACGCACGATGTCGTCATCCTTTGCGGTAAGAAAGGGAGGGAGGGAGGGAGGAAGAAAGTGTTTGGTCGTCGTGTATGGTCGATGAAATTCAGTTTCGTGCATTTTTCTTCCTGTGCCTTGCTATATCTCCCTCTCTTTCTTCGCGCTCATCTTCCCTTCCTCCCTCCCTCCCTCCCCCTCTTAATCCATCCCTCTTCATCCCACATCAGGCGAAACGGGCAGTGGCAAATCAACCCAAGTCCCTCAGTTCCTCTACGAGTACGGCTACACCTCCCCTTCCTCCCTTCCTCCGTCTTCCACTCCCTCCTCCTCCCCCTCCTCATACTCACACTACCTGATCGGGATCACTCAGCCCCGGCGAGTGGCAGCTGTCGCCACAGCACAGCGCGTGGCACAGGAGATGGGTAAGCCCTCCCTTCCTCCCTCCTTCCCTCCCTACCTCCCTCCCTCCCTCCCTACCTACCTCCCTCCCTCCCTCCCTTCCTGTCATCCACACGGCATTCGTCAACTTCTCCTCCCCCCAATCCATCCCTCCCTTCCTCCCTCCATCCCTCCCTCTCAAGGCGGAAAGCCCTGCGGCAAAGGGGGTGACGTGGCCTATCAAATCCGTTACGATTCTCGGGGTGTTTCTTCCCGGACTCGCCTCAAATTTATGACTGATGGGATCCTGCTGCAGGTACGTAGGCCCTCCCTCCCTCCATCCTTCCCTCCCTCCCTCCCCTGATCTAACCTTCTCCTTTGATCCTACTCCGTCCTCGTCTTCGACGAGGCCCTCAAGCGCACCGTCATCCTCCATCCCTCCCTCCCTCTCTCCCTCCCTCCCTCCCTCCCTCCTAGGAAATTGCCTCGGACCTTCTCCTTCGATCCTACTCCGTCCTCGTCCTCGACGAGGCTCATGAGAGGAACCTCAACACTGACATCCTTCTGGGACTGCTTTCCCGGTAGGGAGGGAGGGAGGGAGGGAGGGAGGGAGGGAGGGAGAGAGGGAGGGAGTCATAGGCTTACCCCTCCACCCTCTCCGCACACGAGATCCTATACTCCTCTTATTTCTTCTGCTGGGGCCTTGCCGCAGAGGAACGAAATTGTGCGTAGGGAGGAAAGCGGCGCCGACTGCATTCCGCTCTCACACTCCCCTCCTTCTTTCTTCTTTCTCTATTTTTCTTCCTCTTTACTCTTCACTCCTTCACCGAAGAGCCTTGCCGCTGAGAAACGAAATTGCGCGAGAGGAGGAAAGGAAGTACCTAGCATTGGACGAGGAGGGCCGGGCCACGGTACGGAGGGAGGGAGGGAGGGATGGAAATAAGGAGATGGAGATTAAAGGCATAATATATGTATTGACCAGTGCTCTCCCTCCCTCCCTCCCTCCCTCCAGGCCCCCCTCCCCCTCCGTCCCCTCAAGCTCATCATCATGTCCGCCACCCTCCGAGTCACCGACTTCACGGACAACCGCCGCCTCTTCCCTGCCCGTCCTCCTCCGGTCCTTCGTGTCGAAGCCCGTCAGCATCCAGTCTCGGTTCATTTCGCCCGCAAGACCGCGCTGGACCCACGTGCGTACGTGGACGAGGTGTTTAAAAAGGTGAGGGGGAGGGAGGGGGGGAGGGAAAGAATGAAGGGAGGGGGGAAGGGAGGAGGGGAGGGAGGGAGATAGGAACAGATGTGACTACAGTCCTACATCGTCTATCTCACCCGGCCCTCCTGCCTCCTGCCCCTCCCTCCCTCCCTCTCTCCCTCCTTTTTTCCCTCCCTCCCTCCCTAGGTCTGTAAGATCCACCGCAAGCTTCCTCCGGGTGGCATTTTGGTGTTCCTCACAGGCAAAGCAGAAGTCACGTACATGTGTCAGAAATTAAAAGCCGTTTTGGGACTCAGCAAGGGGAGGAAGGGGGGGAGGACGGGACGGAGGGATCGGGGGTTGGATGCGAGACGGAGGCAGAGGGAGGAAGAGGAGGAGGCAAAGGAGGGAGGGGAGGAGGACGAGGTGGGGGTGCGAGGGATGGACGAGGAAGAGGCGGAAGGAGACGCTGTGATGGAGGATTTATTTGAGGGTGTGAAGGACGACTATGACAACCTCTCCCCCCATCCCTCCTCCTCCTCCTCCTCCTCCTCCGAAAACGAAGACAACGAGGAAGGGGCGGAGAAATCGGCTACTGCAGCAGCAGCAGCAGCAAATGAAGAAGGAGAGTCGGAGGCGCCCGTGCACGTCCTGCCTCTATATGCCATGCTAGCCCCTAAGGCCCAAGCAGCCGTCTTCCTCCCCCCTCCCTCCCCCCTTCACCGCCTCATCGTCGTTGCGACCAACGTGGCCGAGACCTCTGTCACTATCCCTAATATCACGTATGTGGTGGACTGCGGACGAGTCAAGACAAGGACGTTTCATCACGCCTCGGGCATTTCCCGATACGAAGGTACAGGGGAGGGAGGGAGGGAGGAAGGAAGGGAGGGAGGGAGGGAGGGAGGGAGACGATTTCAGGCCATTGATATATGTATAGATATATGTGAGGGACTTTGTTGATATGAATGTATGAAGCCTTCCTGCCTCTTTCCATCTCTCTCTCCCTCCCTCCCTCCTTCCCTTCTACGCTCCTTCACCATCTGTCTCTCATCCTCCCTCATCCCTTTCCTCTCTCCCTCCCTCCCTCCCTCCCTCCCTCCCTCCCTTCCTAGTCCAATGGATCTCCCAAGCCTCTGCCAACCAGCGTGCGGGCAGGGCAGGTCGAACGGGCCCAGGCCATTGCTACCGTTTATACTCCTCGGCGGTTTTTTCCCAACGGCTTTCTCAGTTTACAGCGCCCGAAATTTTGAATTTGCCGTTGGAGGACGTTTTCCTCCAGGTACGCCCTTCTACTCCTCCACCCCTCCCTCTTCTTGTCCCTCGCCCCTTTCTTCTTTTTCCCTTTTGTTTCTCTGTTTTTTCTCTACCCTCCTTGCCTCCCACTATCCGTTCCTCCTTCCATCCATTCATCCATCCCCCCCTCCCTCCCTCAACCCCTCCCTAGATGAAGGCGCTGGGTGTCCCAGTCATCGAGCGTTTCCCTTTCCCCACACCGCCGAAAGAACAGGCGTTGGGAGCTGCCCGCCGACTCCTCGCAGACCTGGGCGCGCTGAGAGGGAGGGAGGGAGGGAGGGAGGGAGGGCTGACCGCACTAGGGAAGAGTATGGCAGCCTTGCCGATGGGGGTTAGGGGTAGTAAGATGCTTGTGCTGGGGAAAAGGAGCTTAGGAGGGAAGGAGGGGGGGATGGAGCTGGTGGTGGCGTTGGTGGCCGGGATAAGCGAGCGAAACCCTTTTGTCTTTCCCGATGGAAGGCAGAAGGGGGAGGAGAAGAGGGAGAAGAAGGAGGAGGAGGAGGGGAAAGGGAAAAAGGAGGAGGAGGAGGAGGAGGACGAGGAGGAGGACGAGGACGAGGAAGCGCGATTATTGAGGCAAAAGACAGCAGCCTTGAAGATGGCGCGGTATCGTCAGTGGCATCATCCAACGAGTGATGCCTTAGGCAGACTTAGGGCGGTGGGGGCGTACACCTACGCATGTAGCAAAGGTAAGACATGAAGGGAGGGAAGGACGGAGGGAAGGAGGGGGGAAGGGAGGGAGGGAGGGGTGTGAACCCGACAGAAAGGCTGCATGTACATAGCGCCTTTACTCCTTTCTCCTTCACTCCTTTTCCTCTCTCCTTCCCTCTCCTTCCTCTCTCCTCCCCTTCCTCTCCTCTCTCCTTCCCTCCCCTTCGTCTCAAGGTAATGCTGCCGCCTTTTGTCGGGAAAATATGCTGCATGGCCCTACACTAGCCCGGGCATTGGACCTGAGGAAGCAGCTATGTCGGACACTCAATCGGTGATGAGGGAGGGAGAGGGAGAAATAGGGAAGGAGGAAGGGAAAGAGGGAGAGAAGGAGGGAGAGAAGTCTGAAGGAAGGTCGAATTGGTTGTGTCCCTCTTTTCTTTCTCGCGGGGGGGGGGTAAATAATTCACTCTATATCCTTCGCATTAATCACTACTCTACTTATCATTATATTAATTCACTTCTTTGCTAAACAGGCGGTTTGAGAGCGAGTCCTCCTATGTTCCTGTTCGCGTTACGCCGGGAATGAAGCCACCGAGCCCCGCCCAAGAAGCTGCGCTTCGACAGGTGAGAATGTGGGGAGGGAGGGAGGGAGGGAGGGAGGGAGGGAAGAAGGAAGGAAGGAAGGGAGGGAGGGAGAGAGGGAGGGAGGGAGGGAGGAGGGAATTTACAAAATGGAAGGAAGACCATGTCGTACAAGTGTCTGAAGAGATCTCATCTTTACTATCCTATTTTCCTCCCTCCTGCCCTCCTTTTCTATTGCCCTTGCCTTTCTGCTCTCCTTCCCTCCTTCCCTCCTTCCCTCCTTCCCGCCGTCCCTTAGCTCCTTCTTGCCGGACACCTCGACCAAGTCGCGCGCCTTGCCCCCGTAGGCACCGTCACGCAAGGCAGCAAGCTTCAACGTCAGTGTGCCTACCTAGGGTGCACTTCGGCCTTGACCGAGCCTCTGTACATTCACCCGCATTCCTCGCTGTTTTCACCCGACCCGGAACGACTACCTGAATGGGTGTGTTATCAGGTAAACGAGGGGGGAGGGAGGGAGAGAGGGAGGGAGGGAAGGAGGGAGGGAGGGACGAAAGAAATACAAAAGCCTTCCCCCCATCTACTTCGGACCACCATTCACGTTTTTTCCACACTCTCCTGCCCCTCCTCCTTTCCCTCCCTTCCCAGGAAATCACCCGTTCTGCCAAGGGCCTCAACTACATGACCTGTATCACCGCCCTCGACCCCGATTGGCTCCCACCTCTCGCCCTGCACACACCTCTCCTCTCCTTCCATCCCCCACTCTCCTCCCCACCGCCCTCCTTCGACCCCTCCCGGGATGCCATTGTCTTTTATTGCGTGCCCAAGTACGGTTGTCGGAATTGGGAGCTTCGGCCTTACCCCTTGACAGGGAAAGACTTGCTTCGTTTCTCTTCTTCCTCCTCTTCCTCGACCTCTTCCCTCCCGCCTTCGACCCTAGCCCAGAAAAAGCAGGAGGAGGGCAGGGCAGAGACGATGCGGGAAAATGAATGTCGGTGGTTTGCACGGGCCTTGCTGGAAGGCAAGGTGCTGTCGGCATGGTCGAGCTTCTACCGTCAACCACCCACCACCACGAGCAGCCGCCTGCGTGACGAGGACGAGGAAGGGGAGGAGGAGCAGCAGCAGGTGGGAAACAGCAAATCCTCTTTGCCATTATACTCCGCATTTTTGAACGACCCCCCTGCTTTGATCACGCATAAACGTCCTGTCCGAAAGGTCTTCGAAGTCTTGCAGCCTCTGATCGATGCCCGCGTTTCTTCGCTTGCGGCCCTCCGAAGAGAATGGGCTCGAGACGCAACCTTCTTAAAGAGGGGAATCAAAATGTGGGTAAGGTCCGAGCGAATGGCTGAATTTGATGCACTGTGGAAGAAGACGCTTGTGACTGTGCCGGAGAAGTAGACAGATTGGTAGGAAAGCATAGGTGAATTTTGATGTGTACCTAAAAAGCAAGTTATTGAAACAAGACAGAAATTGGGCAATTTTATTTTTAGGTAGAGGCCGTCATGGTCTTGTCTTGGCCTTGCTTTGTCATGTTTGTCATGCCAAGTGGTGGAATCGACGGTAACCTCCCCACCCTTCCGAATTCATGCGTCTTTCGTTCGTCTTCTACATTCTCGATCTGAGCAACCTCGCACTCAGAATTTCCTAGATTTGTAAGAATTAAACATTTTTTTAATGTATGGAAAGTGTGGGTGATTTGCCTTCAAAAGGGCAATCTTGGCATCCAGATCACGTAAAGCTTAACGGCTGCGATTCCGTTACTCGAGAGCCAGCTTTCCTGCTTCCCACATATTTGCTGGCAAAACCGAATGGTCGAAAATATGCCTTGCATACATCTCCTCTCGTGCGCGATTTAAGTTCAGCTGCGAAAATTTCTCTTTGTTTTTACACACTCATCAATCAATAGAAAACGCATTTAATCACGACCTTGCCAACCCACGCGTCACACAGCAAGGCCTATGGATGCTGCCGAAGAGCAAGAAGACGACGCTATCACTACAGGCACTGGTAGCAGCAAGCTGTGTGAGTATCTACGTGTTCTGGCTGCCTTCCGACGGCAATGCGAGGTACAGGGCAAGTATCGAGACGCCAAACGGGCACATGAGCAGCTGCAGCGTCTCTTTCGCGAGGAAGAGGACCGTCGATGCCAAGAGTGGTTAGATCGGCATGCTTTGGAGAGGAAAGAGATGGAAGGGACACATGAGCAACAAGTGTACGATTTTCACGGGCGGTGGGCCGCTTTCTTGGACGAGTATAAGCGAACGAGCGAGGCATCTATCCAAGCTATGAAAGTCCGTCACGCCGAGGAATTGGGCAGATTAATAGAATCCGAGTCTGAGCAAGAAGGACGCGACGATAAAGGAGCTCCCTTATGTTCCTCATCCTCGTCCTCCCTCGCCTCTTTCTCCTCCTTCTCTTCAACCCTTTCCTCCCTCACCACCAGTGGTAGTAGCACCATCGCTATCACCACTGCTGTAACACCATCCCCAAAACTCTCGCGGGAGCTGCTTGAATTGCGTCGGAAAGAACAGCGCATGGTCCAGCAACATAAGTACAACGAAGCAAATAAAATTAAGAAACTTGCCGATCGCTTAGAGGCCAAGGAACGTAAACGCTCCGAAGAAGGGCACACCACAGCCATCTCCCGCAAGCAAGACAAGGTCAGATTACAGCAACAAACAGAGCTGCAGGCATTGCGGGCTCGAATAGCAACCAAGCGGATGAAGCACGAGAGACACCGGTTGGAGGATGGACGGAAACTGGCGCAAAGGAATCGGAATTTATTGCTGGTCTTGAAGGGGAAGCAGAATGTAGAGGCGACGGCGGCCTTTGCTTGTATTAGGAGAGAGCTGGAGGGTATAGTGGCCGGAGGTGCTGCTGCTGTTGCTGCAGGTGCTGGTGAAGGGGAGGAGGACGAGCAGGTAGGTAAGGAGGAAAGGGAGGCTAGCCGGAAGAGATGAGAGAGGAGAAGTGTGGATCAAGAGGGACGAGAAAGGAGAGTGTAAGAAGTTGGAAGGTGCTAGTCGTACTAGAGAGAGAGGTCTCAAAAGATACTTCCTTGCTTTTGTGACTATTTCGATTCTTTTTGACTATTTAGACGCGTTTCGACATAAGTTTTACCCCCTCCTTTTTCCGCTGTCCCTCTTTTCTTCAGATGCTGGAGGTGGTGATGGTGGTGGTGGTGGCTTGACAAGCACTCTTTCCCTATCTGCTTTCTTCGTCATTCATTTTTTTCTAGCCCTTTCTCTCTCATCGATTGTTTACCCAATTTCATCCTCTCCTTCTCCGACATGTCATAACTTTAACATTTCAGAAGAGACGACACAACGCTATGGCAAGTGCGGTGCATATACGCACACGCAATCCTCCTCCCCTTTTCGTCTTTCTCCTCTTCTACTCATTCGCACTCTCTCTGCCTCCTGTCTCATTCCCTTCATTTCAAAATTCGCAAAACTCTCCAAATTTGGCTTCGGTACTGACGCCGCGAAAGGACTCTCGGTATTCCCCTCTACATTCATGACTATTTTATACTCTCTTCGCGGCTGTTTCTTCTTCCACCTCCTCCTTTCATCCTTCTTTCCTATGAAAAAAGGAATACATCTCTCCCTCCAAACCCCTCCCGTACCTCCGAAGCAGGAGCAGCCGCCGCAGAGATCGCCATTCCCTTTTCCGCCTCCTCCACCTCGGTCCACAGTAGCCTTACCTTCCCAACCCACTGCTCAAATCTCCATAACGTCGCCTTTACATCCCTCGGGCTTAACGATGACGCACACCCACACTCCTCCTCCCCCCCTCCTCCCCCTTCCTCTCCTCCCCCGTCATCCAAAGGAGGCAACACCTCGAGGGCAAGAAGGTAGGGAGAGAGGGCATGAAAGCGGTACCCCAACAACGCCAAGGCCCACGCCCATAACCCATCGAAACACGCATAGCCCCCCAATTCCTCCAACCATCGCACAAACAACCTCCCTCCTTCCCTCCCTCCTTCCTTCCCCGTCCCCCCCCCGGGAGGGGTCTGCAAATCCAAGAGTAATACTGGTGCTTGCACGTGAGGCTGAGCCCACCAGTTCCGGGCGAAGGACAGGCCCTCCTGCAGTAGCAGCAGCCCTCCTTGCTTCCCTCCCTCCCTCACTTCCTCCCAAGTGGGAAGTGGCAAGGCTGGAAGCATGGTCTCCTTTTCCTCCTCATTTCCCAGAGAGGAGTAATATGAGAACAACCCCTGTTCGAACAGCCTCTTCCTCCCTCCCTCCCTCCCTCCTTCTACTGCAGCGACGACTGGTACCACCAGCGCATTTCCCCCCCCTCCCCTTCCTTCCTCCCTTCCTCCTCCTCCCCCTCCTTCTCTTCCACTCTCTACCTCCTCCAACGCGGATTTTAATCGTACATAGATTCCTGGCTCCCTCCCTTCCTCCTTCCCTCCCTCCCGACCGCCCGCCCATCCGACTTTGGAGGGGTCCACAGGCCCTAGCACGTAGCGTGTCTGCACCGCGTCCAAACCCCTGTTAGCCAACGCCTTGTACGGCACAGGATGCTGCTTCTTCCTCCCTCCCTCCCTCCCTTCCTCCCCCTCCTCGAAGAAGGGGAGAAGGACGAGGAAGGGGTGATGAAGGAGGAGGGAGGGAAGGAGGGAGGGAGGAGGGGAGTAGGGGGTGACGATGATGACGGGCGCAGAGGTCGGCCAGAGGGAGAGGATGGCAAGGAGGCGTTGCGTGAGCAAGTCCTCCTTCCCTTTCTCCCCCCCTCCCTCCTCTTCCTCCCTTGTGATGGGTTGCATGGTGTCGTGCGGAGGATGAGGGGGGAAGCAGGGGAGGAGGAGGAGGAGAGTGATCTGTTCTCCTTCCTCCTTCTCTGTCCATCGCTCTTCCTCTGCCCGTCTTCTCCTCGCCCTTTGTGCCGCCGTGACACCGGCAGCAGCAGCCGCCGCAGCAGCAGCGTCGGAGGGAGGGAGAGGGGAGGGCGGAAGAGAGGAGGGGTAAACACGTTCCACACAGTGAGGGAAAGGGGAGGCGGCAGAAGCCAGGAAACGGGTGCAGTAAAAGGAAGGTCCTAAATCCATCATAGTCTCCCCCGGCGACAAGAGGGAGGACGGAGACAAGGAGACGGAGGGGAAGGAAGGGGAGGAGGAGGAATAGGGGAGAGGGACGAAGCCCTCCCTGGTAATGAAAGTCCCTCGGTAAGTCAGTCCGTGGTGAGGCGTTGACCAATCCGGGTAGCCTTTTTTCCACTCTTGGAAGTGCATGAGGGCCCCCTCCACGTACCTCCGCCCTACCTCCCCCCCGCCTTCCTCTTCCTCCTCCTCCTCCTCCTCCTCCTCCTCCTCCTCCTCCCTGGTAGACTTGAAGAAAGAGCCGTTGACAAAGTAGATGGCGTCACGAGCCGTTGTGTTTTTGAGGCAGACTTGGAAGGCTCTGGGGACCCACCACATGCATTCCTTCCCTTCCTCCTCCCTCTCTACTGGCACCAGTGTCACCCCTCCCTCGTTCCCTTTCTCCTTCCGTTTCTTCCTCTTGCCCTCCTCTACTTGGTTGAGCGAGGCAAAGCAGGAGGTAATGCTTTTCCCTTTCCCCTCGCATCGCAGCACCCTCCCATCCCGCAACAGCAACGCCTCGTGGAACCTCCCCCCGTCCACCACATCCTCCTTTCCGCCGTCATCCATGCCCCTCAAGTCATGCGCTCGGTCGGATGCATCCGAAAACGCTCCCAAGGCGTATTTTATCGACAAAGGGAGGGGAGGGAGGGAGGGAGGGAGCGGGAG
>Ga0160420_100540_pt1 | contig 15234 bp, 18 predicted proteins | sample CelAP2metagpilot_FD_108197 | JGI IMG/M metagenome (GOLD analysis project Ga0160420, IMG submission 108197) | Phycosphere-associated microbial communities from algal ponds in Kailua-Kona, Hawaii, USA - Cellana AP2-5-5 metagenome pilot | ecosystem: Engineered > Artificial ecosystem > Aquaculture >... | reverse complement strand
GTCGAGAAGACACTCGGTGTCAACGCTCCAAGCTCCAAAAAACATGCGGGAAAAGAAATGCTTGATCACATTACCCTGCACACCGACAGTAATAACGACCCAAGGGTCCTTGGTGCGGCTGCTGCTGCTGCTGCTGTTGTTGCTGCTGCTGCTACTTCCACCACCCACCGCCTGTGTGTGCATGTTGCGTACGTGTAATAGACGTTTACTGTTGACATGAGCTTGCCCATGGTAGGGGTGTTCTCTGCACCCCACCCCCCCTCCCTCCCTCCCTTCCTCCCTTCCTGCCTGCTTCCGTTCCCCTTTCCATCCTTCCCTCACTCACCCCCCTCCCTACCTGCTTGAGGGAAGAGAGGATGCTGCTCTGCTTCTTGACATGAACATGATAGACGGAAAAGACCAGGTGATGCGCCGGGGTGAGGACGTCGGGCAGGCGTAGCTTGACCTCGTCGTTGAGCTGAGGGTTGCGCGTGTGGTAGGACACCTGGTGGGGGGGAGGGAGGGAGGGATGGAAGGAGGGGAAGAGGACAGGGTGAGGACGTCGGGCGCAAGTGCAAAAAGAAGCAGCAGCAAAGAAAGGGAGGGCGGGCGGGCGGGCGGGGGGACATGCCTGGGTGTAGGTGCGGCTGGTAAGGGCGGGACCTCGCTGTTTGTTGTAGATGCAGGGGAGAGCAGTCGATCCCTCCCAGCGGTCACGAGGGGAGGAATAGGACCCGAGGGAGGGGGAGGAAGAGGCGGCGGAAGCGACGCTGAGGTTGCTCGTGGCTCGGGCGCGGTCGTGGGAGGGGGAGGGGGGAAGGGAGGAGGAGGAAGAGGAGGAGGATGAAGAGGAGACTCCCCCGGGGGAGGAGAATGTGGAAGAGGAGGAACGGAGGGCGCGAAGCTCGATCTGAGGGAAGGAAAGAGGGAGGGGGAGAGGGAGAGAGGGGATTGTGAAAGGTGTTAAAATTTCTTTGTGATCATTCCTTTCCTTCTTGGGGCACATCAGCCCTCACTTCCTCCCTCCCGCCCTTCCCTACCTTAATGGTGAGATTCCTGTACTGGCTCTTGTCCAGCGAGAGGGGGTAGAGGTATAGAACGTTCGAGAAGGCGGTATTGATGGGCACAGAGCGCGGCCTGTTCCCGGGGCCGGTCTCGGGATTGAAGATCTGAAGAGTGAGGAGGAAGGAGGGAGGGAGGGAGGGAGGGAGGGAGGGAAAGTAAGCAACAGCTAACGTGGTCGGCGTCGAGGCGAGCTGTTCCACCCTTCCTCCCTTCCTACCTCCCTCCCTCCCTTCCTCCCTACCGAGTTGAAGTTCCACAGGGGCAACGTCCGTATCTCCCGGACCAGGCGCCGGGCGGGCGCGGTCAGGGAGGGAGGGAGGGAGGAAGAGGCAGAGGGCTTATTTCCTCCTCCCCCTTTCGCTATGGAACCAGGCCCTGATGCCGTCGGCGGGAGCGCCTATTATTGTGGAGTATCATTCATTTCATTCCTTTTGTGTGTTCCAATGCCTATGACAGAAATCCTCATGCCCCCTCTCCTTCCACCTCCCTCCCTCCCTCCCTCGCCCCCTGCTTCCCGCCCATCTCCCCACCTTTATGCGCGCCGTGTACGTGGAGTCGATCAAGAGAGGTCGAGGCGTCACTTTGGTCAGTACGTCCTTTACATTCCCTAGGTCCTGGAGGGAGGCAGGGAGGGAGGGAGAGAGGGGAGGAGGGTGAGTACGGAAATGTGATACGGTCGGGACTCAGAGAGAGAGGTGTGTGTCCCTCTTCCTTCCCTCCCTCCCTCCCTCCTTCCCGTCCTCCCTCACCTCGACCACGATGACGCAACGGCCTTCCATCGTGCGCTCTTTGGCCGTTGGGGCCTCGCTCAAAATCTCTGCGATCTGGTTCATGAGCTAGAGGGGGGGGGAAGAGGGAGGGACGGAGGGACGGAGGGGACGAGGGCGAGATGTGGGAGGAAGCGCGAGAGGGACGGAGGGACGGAGGGAGAGAGGGCAGGGGAGGGTGTGGGGTTTACTTTACCTGTGAGTCGGACAAGCCGGTCTTCTGCTTGTAGAAGGGGAGGGAGAGCATGGCCATCCTGCTGCTGCTGCTGCTGCTGTTGGTGGTGGTGGTGGTGCTGCTGCTGCTGCTGCTACTATTCTGCTCCCCGAGAGTCGCTGTGGTGGTGGTGGTGGCCATATTGATGGGGCTGGCAAGCTCGCCCTTGTCCGTGAAGAGCTGAGAAGAGGGAGGGAGGGAAGGAGGGAGAGAGGGAGAGAGAGAAAGAGGAAGGGAGAGAAAGAGGTAGGATAAGGGCCTGTGATTACGTCTTCTTTCTTCCCTCCCTTTCTCCCTCCCTCCCTCCCTGCTTCGGCACCTACCTGATGGAAGCCAAAGGCCACGGGCTGCTTGTAAAGCCCAAGTCGCTCTGTATTTTTATGATTTAATTTAATAATTTTTTTTGGTTAACTAATTAAGCCTTGATTGGGAAGGAGATAGGCCTGCCCTTCCCTCTTATCCTCCGTCCCTCCCTATCTCTCTCCTTCCTTCCTTCCCTCCCTCCCTCCTGACCTGCGGCCTCGTGGGCTTTGGACGAGAGGGAGGCAGCAGCTCCCTTCCCTTTGCTGTAGGGCTCTAGCACTTTATCTGGGTCACCTTGTAGTACCTTGGACACCTGAGGGGGAGGGAGGGAGGGAGGGCGAGAGAGAGGAGGGGAAGGTAGTTTGTTGGAGATCGAGTACCTTGTTTGACCCTTATGCTTTTATTTCGTCTCCCCTCCCTCCCTCCCTCCCTCCCTCCCTACCTGCAGCACTAAAAAGAGCCCCGACCGCCTCTGTTCGGGAGAGAGGGAGAACATGGCATTTTTGGCTTCAAGGAAAGGGGACGAGGCAGGGCCTGAGGGCGGGAGGGAGGTCGGGGGGGAGGTCGGGTCCGAGGAGGGGCTGCAGGGGGAGGAGAGAGAGTGGAGGACTTGGGCGAATTTCTCCTGTATAGCAACAGACGTGGCCTGAGGAGGGAGGGAGGGAGGGAAAGCAGGCAATTAGTATGCGTTTCTGAATCACTTCTTCCTTCCCTCCCTCCCTCCCTCCCTCCCTCCCTCCCTCCCTCCTTCCGGACCTCAAACGAGAACACCTCGGTAATGCGGCCGCTGTTGACGAGGTTCACATTCACCTGTTAATCATATGCGACGGATGTGGCGGTGTAAGTATTATTATTATGTGGTGGATATGGCGGTGTAAGTATTGCTATTATTATTATGAATACGAGTAGAATTGTCATCACGAGGATTATCATTATCATAACTATTAATAAGTCGTATTAGCGATAAATTTCAACGTCGACGTCATTGATGTCCCTCCCTCCCGCCTTCCCTCCCTCCCTCCCTCCCTCCCTCCTTGGAAGGAGAGAGACGACTGCGTCTTCCAGATCCCCTCATCCTTCCCTTCCTTCCTTCCTCTCTCTCTCCTTCCCCACCTGGTGCTGTTTCTCAATGCGGCAGTCCAACCAATAGAGGGCCAGAGAGCACCACAACGGCTCGATCTCCCCTACACGGAAAGAAACCTAGGAGGAGAGAGGGTGAGGAGGGAAGGAAGGAAGGAAGGGAAGGGAGGGAGGAAGGGAGGGAGAAGGAAAGCAGGGATAGTATTCAGTGGCGAGATGGCGATGAGTACCGCCCTCCCCCCCTTTCCCCCTCCCTCCCTCCCTTCCTCCCTCCCTCCCTCACCTCCTTGCACTGGACCTGGACCCAGTCATAGCCGTACGGACGATCCCAATATAACCGAAGCCCATCATCACGTGCCTTGGCCTCTTCCGCCTGAAAGGAAGGAGGAAAGGAGGGACGGACGGACGGAGGAATGGAGGGATGGAGGGACGGAGGGAGTAGGATGAGCGTTTACGAAAGGCAGACGGGAAGGGAGGGAAGGAGGGGGGAGGAGGGAAGGAGGGAGACAGGAAGGACATACCAGGCGGTTAGGCGCCTTGTAGGTTGGATGGTAATGCTGCAAGAGCTGGGGATTGGTGCGGCGAATAGGATCTAGGAAGGGAGGGAGGGAGGGAGGGAGGGAGGGAGGGGTCAAATCAAATTCATTACAGCGCCAATTGAATTCCATGCACAGACTCCTGTCCCACTCAACATGGACGCACCAAGATCTTCCTCTTCCTCTTCGTCGCCTTCCCCTGCCCCCGTTGCCTGCGGCTGAGTGGTGGAGGAGGAAGGAAAGGAGGGAGGGAGGGAGGGCAACTCGCCCAAGCCATCGTTGGGAAAGTTAGGGGGAGAGACCCCCTCCACCTCGCTGTTTGAAAAGGAGGGAGGGAGGGAGGGAGGGGGAGGGATGGAGGGAAGGAAGGAGAGAGAAAGAGATTTTAGAGTGGTCGCGCTGTCGTTCATTTGCCTCATGGCGTTGGGGATCGAGTCCCAAATCTCCCTCGTGCTCCTCACCTCCCTCCCTCCCTCCCTCCCTCCCTCCCTCTCTCGTTTATGGTCGTACCTTACTGACGAAAGGAACTTGCTCGCCTCTCCTTCCTCCGCATCATCCAGGCCATAGATCGTGGGGGAAGGCAAAGAGACTATGCGAGGGGCACGGGTGAATTCTGAAAGGGAGGGAGGAAGGGAGGGAGGGAGGGCGGGCAGAATCGCTCGAGAAGATGAGGAAGAGGATGGACATGGCACCGAGCCCTCGGCCACACCCCAATATGTTCATCGCTTCCTTTCCTTTATTCCCTCCCTCCCTCCTTTACTCCTCTTCTCCACCTCTTACCCGTCAAGGCCGTGAGTACGGCTGTGGGGAGACTGTCCTCCTGCCGCTTGTACGTTTCATGCAAGTCCTATTCCATTTTTTGTTTATTATTCATGAAAAAGATGGTAGGTGAGTGTCAGAGAGAAGTACTTTTCCTTCTCTTTCCTTCACCTTCTTATCTTAGCATCATATGCGCGTACCTTCCACTCGAAAAGGCTCTGGCGCTTGACGGTTTTGACCTCCATATTCACTGGCTGCTTGCAGATTACAAATTGCAAATTGGTGCGAGCAGGTACCTCAGAGAGTTGCTGCTACTACGCTGTAGGTACTGCAGCTAATACTGCTGCTGTGGATCTTCGCTAGAGACACACCGCTTTTGCCGGCTCGACAGATAGACAGATAATCAGAGATAAGCCACGCCAGTTGCAGAGATGGTAGGGTGATAAAGCGCACAAGACAGCCAAGGAGGGCAAAGGGCGATGGTACGCCCGGCTCGAAGCCCTGAAGTGCAGGTGAGATCTTGTGCTGCGATGGTGGCGGGCAAAGGCCTGTATAAGTTGTGCGCATGCGGGGAGTGGGAGTCTGGCTGTAGGTTGGGTCGGTCATGTTTTGAATGCGGGCGCTCGCCGATCGTTGCTGAAAAACGGTCCAACATAAAGAATTGTCGCAAACAGCCGCACCAACCACCCGCAGGTACATGGCATGTGTAATGAACAAGCGTGATTTTGTGTGAAGATACCCAGTCGTCAAGATGGTGAGGCTTAAAGCAGGTGATAACGATCATGGATTCGGCCGGTGTGGGAAACGGTGATGATTATGATTCAGTCGGACAATTAATAATGGGCTTATGGTTGCTCGGGCTTCGGACGTGGATGTCCTCCGTTTTCCGCTTGCCCTTGTCTAGGGCCATGGCCTTGAGAACAGCCTCTCCTCAACCACCTTGTGTTTGAATACTCCATATTCATGCATAGGACGCACCACAGGCACAGTTCTTTTCAGTGCGTTTCGCTTTCTCCACCTCGACCCTTCAAGCGACCCCTCCTTACATCTCCCCCCCATTCCTCACGCCCCGAACACCCACACCGCCCACCACAAATAGCCACACCGAACACTCACACACACCCATGGGTAACGGCAAGAAGAAGAACAAGAACAAGGGCAGCAAGATCCAGAGGCCTATTTCAGGCCAAGTTCCGAGTGCCGCTGGGGGGATGACCCCTAGCACATCACCCACTAGTCTCTCCAAGGACACATCTGCAGCCGCGAAAAAGGCTACCGTGGAACCGCCCGTCATTTCCGCCATCCCGCCTGCTGATGTGGAAAAAAAGGCGGACGAAGTGGTCACTCCTGCCTCTTTCGCCACCCGTGCTGTCCCCTTGAAGCCAGAGAACGAGGGAGAAAAGGAGAGCAAGGAAGGGAATAGGAAACCTGAGACTGGGGACCCGCGCGCTCCCACCCCATCGGACTCTACGCCTTCCGCATCAAGCTCATCTTCGGATACTCCCAAGCCTGCCGAGGTCCCAACAGCACCGAACCCTACTCCTGCTTCCATCCCCCCTTCTTCTTCCTCCACCATTCACCCCCTGTCCTCCTCCTCCTCCTCTTCCTCGGAGACTGGAAGCAAACCGTCGCCGATGAAAAGCCTTACTAGCCACACAGCTGAAGAGATAGCAGCCTTGCCCATTCCCCCTCCTCTGAGGGAGAGCGATGTCGGCGCGGCTACTGCTGCTGCCGCCGCTGCAGAGAAGGAGGGAGGGATGGAGGATGGGGTTGACGATAGCTCAATTCGCCCGGCCAGCCCCTCGCATTTTCGGCCGGAGAGCACCAAAACCATGCTACAGGTACACTTTCAAAAGGAAGAATACGCGTATTATATATATATATATATAAATGTACATTCACTCGATCCCAATGCCCCTCCCTCCCTCCCTCCCTCCCTCTTATCTACCGTCCACAGGAGGGACAGTTCACCCTCAAGATGGTCGGGTCTCGCCTTGCCACTCCTCCGGGAAGCGGAAGCTCCTACACAGAGTACATGGTAAAGTGCTGCTGGGGCCTTGAGGTACGTGCATCATCGCCCTTCCTCCTTCCCTTCTCCCCGTCCTCCCTCCCTCCTTTCCTGCCTCCCTCCCTTCGTTCTCCCTCGGTCCCAGCCACCCATGTCGCCCCTCGCCACCGCCCACCCCTGCCCTCCCTCCCTCCCTCCCTCCCTCCTTCTTTCCTTCCTTGTACAGCCGGAACATGCCTTCTCCTGGATTGTCGCTCATCGCTACTCCGACTTTGCTGCCCTCGACCTCGCCTTGCGTGCCGCGCTCCCTCCCTCCCTCCCTCCCTCCCTCCTTCCCCTTCCACCCAGGGAGCGGTTTTGGGTGGACTCGAATGGGCCCGCGGTGGTGACCAAGCGGAGGAAGGGCTTAGAGGAGGTGGGAAGGGAGGGAAGGAGGGAGGGACGGAAGGACGGATGGACGGTTGGAAAGCGAGGAGAGTCGAGGATTCAAGAGCTTAAATTTCCTCCTGCCGCTCTGGACCTGACTCCTCGCTCTCACCCCTCCTTCCCTCCCTCCCTCCCTCCCTTCCTTTCTCAGTACCTCCTCCGCATCCTGTCCCACGTATCGGAAGCCCTTCCCTCCCCCACCCTCGACGCCTTTTTCCACCTCACCGCCCGCATCGACCGGATCAAGCAGACGCTCGGTCCGTGTCCTCCTTCCCTTCCTCTCTCTTCCCCTCGTTCCCCCTCTCCTGGCTAACCTCACCCCTTCCTCTCTCCCTCCCTCCCTTCTCCCCTCAGGGCGACCTTCCCCGCCACCCTCCTCTCCTTCCTTCTTTGCTTACAATAGCCCCATTCGAAGCACGCGCGCCCCCCCCTCCAACTCCGAGCAAGAGGGAGGGGGGGAAGGAGGGAAGGAAAGGGGGCGGGTCATCCTCCCTACCTACGTCCACAGTGTCGATCTGCGACGGCTTTCATGTACGTGGGAAGGGAGGGAGGAAGGGAGGAAGGGAGGGAGGGAGGGAGGGAGGGATAAGGAGGAGAAATAATGCAACAGACCGCAAACGGAAGAAAGGGATATTCTGAGATCGTTTGATTGATCGGAAACATAGACATTGGTCCTGATTGATTAAGCCTCTGATATAGATATATCGCAACGTAAGTGTCAGAGAGGCAGTACATGCGTAAGTCCACCACGCCACCGAGCGGGACGCTGCTGACCCTCCCTCCCTCCCTCCCTCCCTCCCTCCCTAGCCACGGCCGCCTACCTTGCCTACGAAACCAAGTCGATCTCGCCCCTGTCTGCTAAGGGCCTGGCTACCCTCGAAGGGAAGGTGGGGAAGCTCCAGGCAGTATTGGACAAGATCGATGTCAAGAAGGACTTTATGGAGGTGGGTCGATTAGGAGGGAGGGAGGGAGGGAGGAAAGAATGTGTATGTGTGGCGTCTCTCAGTCGTCCTGTAAATTGTTATCCCCTCCCTCCCTTCCTCCTCCCTCTCTCCTTCTCTCCCTCCCTTTCTCCTTTCTCTCTCCCTTCCTCAAAGAGCTACCGCTGGACTGACGTCATTGACAACAGCTGACCTCCCCTCCTTTCCTCCCTCCCTCCCTCCCTCCCTCTCTCCCTCCCTCACAGGACACCTACCTCTGCGACCTTCTGAATGAGCTCATGCTCGACTGGCCGTCGCTCAAGGCGCTGACCAACACCATCCAGGAGGAGGAAGGGGAGGAAGAGGAGGCAGGGGAAGAGAAAGAGAAGGGCAAGGTAACCGTGCTCTCTGTGATTTCTCCCTCTCGTTCACTTTCTCTCCTTTTCTTCCTTTATCTTTCTCTCTCTTTCTGTCTCCATGCTTCCCACTCGCCCTCTTTCAAAGTACTTCTTTTCTTCTTTCGACCGCGGGGCCTATCAATCTCAACCGGTGACTCACGTCCACCTACCTCCCTCCCCTTCCTCCTTCCCTCCCTCACCCCGTTCCTTCCTCAGGCCCTGGAGGCCCTCCTCCACGGCCGGCCTCTTCTCGGCCGTGCCCTGACGTGCGACACCACCCTCGCGTCCCTTGTGGCTTCTCTCCGAGAAAAGCTCTTCGTGAAGTACGGAGAAAAGGAGTGAACGGAGAGAGGGGAGGGCGGGAGGGAGGAATGGAGATTGAGAGGAAGGGCACGACGTGTAATTTGTAATGTGATGTAGATTGAAACGGTCAGCAGGGCAGTAGAAGAAAAAGAAAAAGAAAAAAAAGAAGAAGAAGAACTAGAAGGGAGAAGAAACAAATGACATTCGAAAAAGAGCGAACTGGGAAGAAAAGGTCAAAAAATAGTTCCCCATAAAGTAGTAGAAGAAGCTGAAGGACCGGGGACCGGTGGCCGGGGGCCTCAGGCCTTGTAGTTAACAGGGGGACAGGTAACAGGAACTCACTGCAGTTAGGGATGACACGGTAGCGGAGTGGTCCGTTGAAATGGATTATAGTGGTGGTAGGCAAGGAGGAGGGGGAGAAGGAAGAAGGGTGATTGAGAAAAGAAATTTAATTTTTAAGACAGGGAGTGACAGTCATTAGCGATGGCAGGGTCAGCAAAAAACAGAACAAAGAAAAGACAACAAGTATTGTTCCAATCAGGTTGAATGCGCTGCTTGCTTCTTTTAATTAGTGGGGGGGGATGTCGGGCACACATGTGTCATACCCGCACAAGCCTCGACATTTTTCGGGTGCATAAGAATTGAATGCCTAATCTAATTCTGGGTGTGTAATGCTGCCCACAGTACAGTGGTGGTCGGCTTCGACACGTGCCAGAAAGAGCCTTCCCAAAGGATAATAGGGAGTGTATATCTTCTTGGGTTTGGGTCGCGGAATGGGATTTTGAATATACACTCAAGAGTTCAAGCTTGACCTGTTCTGACTGAACGACCGATCTCGAGAAGTTGACCTCATTTCCTATATATATCTATGTCTGCAATGGATAAAGATGGCTGTCACATGTTTTTTGGGTACTTTGTCAGCCCTTGGATCCATGCCGTGATCAGTTTGCCCTCTGGACTTCTGTGAGATGGCACGTAAAGCGGCAAAACCCGAACGCGGCCTTTTACGCTCCACATGACCGCCCGGTAAATTCCAGGAAAGAAGGGGGAACCTGGCAGTAGATGCTCGTGACTCGCTGGCGACCCTGTTGTGTCTGCCACCGCTGTGAAGGGTCGGCAGAAATCGGCAAATTGTATGATATCACGCCTTACCTTTTTGCAATTCTTTCTGCCGAACTCACCACTCCCACTCTCCCTTTCTCTTCCCGTCCCCGACCGCACCGTCTCCTGCACTTGACATGTAGAGTTATCAACGACGGTAAAATATTATGGCGCCACCTTTTCCGCATTTCCCCTCTTCCGCTTCCTTGCCTGCTTCGGGCCGTCCACGGTCCGCCTCCTTTGAGCCCCAGGATATGTGCCGCCCACAAGGCGTTCTTCACGATGGCCTTCCGTCGTACACGCATCGGCAAGTTAAGGCAGCCGACCGTATTCCCCAGCCCATCTACCTGGGCATTGAAGTGGAAGTGTTTGAGACGCAAGACGAGGTACGGTATGGACTGTGCACCCACGACGGCTCCTACACCTTGGACTACTATGAGGAGGTGATCGACGTCAGCCACTGTAACAACACGACGGCTAAAGTCGAGTACTTCGAGGAGCACATCATTCACAAGCTTAAAGAGTATCAAGCCAGTATGAATATGAAGGCCCACGTGATTGGCCTGGGCTTGCGGGTCTGCAACACTATGTGCTTCATGAAGCGGGGTTGTGCCACCATGTGCGTCGACTACGGGCGAGAGCGCATCTTCCGGGTTTATGGTTCCGATGCCCCGTCCTTGTCGTCACGTGTGTGGCTAGAAATGGATGCAATTCCTTATGTGATGCGCTCGAAAGGCACCACTTTGGACGAGCGGGCAAGTACAGCCGTGCGGCAGGCAGTTTTGACGTTGTCACCTCAATACCCGGGCAACATTCCGCGCGTCTTGGTGGGGTACCGCAATGAGGTAGAGGTGGACTGCAACATGGACATTCATCTATATGACCTCGAAGACTATCGCAAGCAATGTTCGGAAGGCACGTGGCATGCTGTACTAGCCATGGCCGATGAAATCCGCCGCCGTCACATCAAGGTGTCCTTCTTCAATTCCACACCTCAGGGTGGTGGAGTGGCCTTAATGCGACATGCCTTGCTGCGCTTATGCAATCACCTTCAAGTGGATGTGCATTGGTACGTGGCTACACCCTCTCCAGAGGTTTTTACCGTTACCAAGCGCAAGTTTCATAATGTTTTGCAAGGCGTGGCCCCGCCGGATGTGTGCTTAACGGAAGAGGACAAGGCGAAGTGGCTTGCATGGACGAAGGTGAACGTAGAAAGGCATTGGGATGATCCTGATGGACCCCTAATGACCTCTGATGTGATTATTATTGATGACCCCCAAGTGAGCGGTCTCATCCCTTGGATCCGTCAGCTGAATCCGGAGGCCAAGGTCGTCTACCGTTCTCACATTGAGATCCGCGCAGACCTGATTCGAGACAGTCCTCAAGGGCCGCAAGCTCAGACGTGGGATTTCTTGTGGTCGGCCATTAAGCAAGCAGACCTATTTGTTTCTCATCCCTTGAGCAACTTTGTCCCTGACTGTGTGCCGATGGAGAATGTGGTGATGATGCCTGCGGCTACAGACCCGCTGGACGGCCTCAACAAGCCTTTGGACGACTTCGACATAACTTATTACCAGCAAGTCTTCAATCGCATTTGCTATGATCAGGGCTCTCGGCGTGTGGACTGGAATTGCCCTTACATTGCACAGGTAGCGCGCTTTGACCCTTCAAAGGGCATACCTGACGTGCTCCTGTCCTATCGTAAGCTTTACCATAAGTTTTTGGATGCCTTGGACGACAAGAATTCTGGTGCAGGTAATCGAGCGAGCGATCAGGTTTTGAAAGGCAGTAGCATTGATGTAAAGAATCGAGATTGCGAGGATAGAGATGACTTCTGGGGCTTTGATGTGGAACAGAAAGGCCGCGGATGGCAGGCCCTCCACAAGCAGTTGTGCATGGAAGGGTTAAGTCTCCCCCAGCTCATCATCTGCGGGCATGGTTCTGTCGATGACCCGGACGGGACTTGGGTGTTTGAAGAGGCACACACAATTCTGGACCAAGAGGATTTCCGAGACCTTTTACCACATGTCACAATTGTTCGCATCCCGCCTTGTGACCAGATCTTGAACGTGGTGCTCCGCGGTGCTTTGTGTGCTTTGCAGCTCAGTCATCGGGAGGGCTTTGAGGTTAAAGTAACTGAGGCCATTGCCAAGGGCGTGCCTGTCGTAGCCTATGCGGCTGGTGGCATTCCTTTCCAGATTCGACACGGCGAGAACGGTTTTCTAGTTCCAGTGCGTGACACGGACGCAGTGGCGGAACATTTGTACAACCTCTGTACGGATCCAGGCTTGCACGATCGGCTTTCGAAGAGTGCCAAGGAAAATGTTGGGGAAGAATTTTTCACCACATTTAATTGGGCGAACTGGGCCTACATCTGGCTGAAGGTTTTGGACAAGCCTCGTGCTGCACCCACGGTCGAGGAGGTAATTCACGTGAAGAATAAAGCGGCTAAACGCCGGCCAGGTTTTGAGGTGGTAATAGAAGAAGGAATGCAGGAGGGCCAAGTGATCACCAGCGGAGGCAATGGGAACCGAGGCATAGCTTATGAGGAGGATGACATATCAGCTCTTGGAGAAGTATGCCTGCACGCGAATGGCACCCGCCGCGTGTGTGCGCCAGCGCTGCACCGCTTGCGAAAGGAAGTGAAAGACGTGCTGGGAGGTGGAAAGTGGGTCAGTGATTTGTGGAAGGCTGAGTATGTCGAGGGAATGACGGAGGAAGGGGTCCCGCGATATAGGCAGCTGCTTGGACAGCACGTTGAAGCGCATGTGTCTAAGACATGGGATCATAACATGACTTCGCTGCGGCAGCTAATTGCCCCGCCGCCTTTGCTGGTAGAGGTCTCGAAGTCGGGAGAAGGGGTGATTGGCGATTTGCCTCAGGTATTGCGCCTGCCGAAAATCCAGACCGAGGTTGTCGTACGGGACATTAGCGACCTTGAGAAGGCGAAATGAAGGCAACATTCAAGACTCATTCAACGGAGACATGGAGAGTAGATCAACCAGCTGCACGCAGCAAAAGCCGAAGAGAAAGGAAGAGTACAAACTTGAAGGAGAGGAAAGGACGAATGGAAAGAAATTAGAGGATGACGAAGGAAGGATGCGTAGAGTTCGCCGGAGGACGAAAAAGAGGTATCAGTGCTTTTTTTGGAATAAAAGGACCAAGTAAGCGAAAGAAAGAGTAAGGAGACAGTGGAAACAAATAATATGAAGTCTGAGCGTCAAGGGGAAGCTTAGGACTGCACGACATACATCGTCCTGATGAGAGCTCCGATCGGGGCTGCCTATGACACTATGTAATAAAATTTAAAGAAGACAAAAAAGGAAGAAGAAAAGGTAGAAGAAGAAGGAGAAGAGAAAGAAAGGAGGAGAAAAATAAGAAGGAGGCGGAGAAACATAAGCCGACCGTAATTGGCTGCATCGCTGTCCGCTTTGAGTTGCCCGGACAGTTATGGTAATTCTCCTCTCGTTCATGCGATTCGACAACGCTTTGACTTATAATTCGTTCTTCCCTCTTTTCTTCTATCTCCTTTTCCAATGATTCATGTTCCTCATTCTCTCATCAGCTCACCATTCTTAAGTTTGGTCTTGGCTGGCACAGTCATATACGAGCCTACGAAGGAGTCTTGGAGCGAGCAAAATTCCTTGGAGGGAGGGAAGGCGATAGGGAAGGATGACGGGGGCTCAGAGACGATAAGAACGCGGCATTCAGAAAGTGTGCAGCTATCCCTCAAATGAAGACGGGACATCTTATTTGATATACAGAGGACAGGGTCGAGGAAAAGAGAAAGAGGGGGAGGGGGGGGGGGAGCGCGTACCTGGATCCGGGCATGGGGACAGACCACAGTATTAGTAAGAGTCACGCCGTCGGACACGGTCACATTGTCCATGAGTACGCACTGGTGAATCTTAACGCGCGTGCCGATCTTGCAATTGGCGCCCAAGACCGAGGCCTTGATGTTGACCTAGGGGAAGGGAGGAGGGAGGAGGGAGGAGGGAGGGAGGGAGGGACGGAGAAAATCATGTATGTGAGATCTAGCGCCGAAATGGCGGTTGTTGTCTGTATAAGTGGCCTTGATATAAATCTGTAGGGAGGAAGGGAGAAAGAGACTAAGGGCGAGCACAAATACGTATCATCGCCATCGTAAAACTGAAGTGCCCTCTCCCTCCCTCCCTCCCTCCCTCCCTCCCTCCCTCCCTCCCTCCCTACCTGCTCGCCAAACGCACACCCCTCTCCGACCACGCATGTTTCCTTGGGCCGGTATCCTTCCGGGGGATCCCAGGCCGCCACCTCCCTGGAGAGGGTCATGAGCTAGGAGATGGCAGGGAGAGAGGGAGGGAAGGAGGGAGGGAGGGGTAAGCATACATAATTCTAAGAGGTTAAAATTTGACAGCGACGTCAGAAATTTTGGTGTCCATAGACACCCATCGTCTTCCTTGCTCCCTTCCTTCCTCCCTCCCTCCCTCACCTCCCGATTCATCAGCATGTAGGCCGTAGTGGACGTCAGCTTCGAGCAGTACATGCCCCCTCCCTCCCTCCCTCCCTCCCTCCCTCTCTCTGTAGAAGGGTCGAGAATGTAGGCGAAACACCGAGGACCGTCATCAGGACGTGCGTAGACTGAGCCAGCGGAAAGGGCGGCAATTGTGGCCTATAGAATGGGGGGAGGGAGGGTGAGAGGGCGGGAGGGACAGAGAGAGATAGTATAGGGTGAATGGCTGCATACATGAGCCTTCCGTCCCTCCTTCCCTCCTTCCCTCCCTCCCTTCCACCCGCCCTCTCACCTCCACCTCCGTGTTGCCCACAGGGACGGAGACAGCGCTGCCAAAGGCTTCTGGGCCTTTGAATTGCTGGCGTACAATGAAGGGAAGGACGTCTTCTTCCAGGCTGGGGGCGAGAAGGGAGGGAAGGAGGTAGGGAGGGAGGGAGGGAGGGAGGGAGGGGGTTGGTCATATGAAAGGCATCACAGCCTTGGAATCGCTGACGGACATTAGAGTGGAGAGGGAGGGAAGTAGGGCGGGGAGGAGGGAGGGGGCAGAGAGATGGACCTGGTGAAGTCTTCCTTGTTCTCGATGAGCTCAAGTACCCAGTGTGCAAGGAGGTAGAGGCGCGTGTCGATGAGGTTGGAATGGAGCTGGAAGGACGAGACGCGTCGGAGGAGCGCCTAAAGGAAGGAGGAAGAGAGAGAGGGGGGAAGCGAGGGAGGGAGGGGGAGATCAGTCGACGTGTGAGGGGTAGGAAAAAGGGGGAAGAATTGATCCTCCCTCCCTCCCTCCCTTCCTCCCTCCCCCCCTTCCCTCCCTCCCTCCCTCCCCCCCCCTGGTTTACCCTTGGCTTTACCCCCCCACCGCGTGTTTGGGGCTTTCCCCCCCCCCCCC